>Ga0210398_10000584_pt1 | contig 41051 bp, 35 predicted proteins | sample IncBWC4OmetaG_FD_161047 | JGI IMG/M metagenome (GOLD analysis project Ga0210398, IMG submission 161047) | Forest soil microbial communities from Barre Woods Harvard Forest LTER site, Petersham, Massachusetts, United States - Inc-BW-C-4-O | ecosystem: Environmental > Terrestrial > Soil >... | reverse complement strand
CTCGGCAGGACGATGCGCTCGCCGGGGTTCCCGCCAGCGTCACCGTCGCAAACATGTTCGGCTTGAGGGCGCGATCGGCGTTCGCGAACGCAATGCGCAGCTTGTCGCGCCGCGAATCGGGTTCGATGACATCGGATACGAACAGCACTTTGCCGTGCAATATCCGCTCCGGATATGCGACCAGGCTCACCTCGGCGTCTTGGTCTTTGGAAACTGCGGCGACGTCCTTCTCCGGGAGCATGGCCGTGACCCAAATGACGCTGAGATCGGCGATCGTCATGATCGGCTGCCCGGTGTCGTTGATGATCGTGCCGGGCGTGATGGAAAGCGTCGTCACGCTGCCGCTCACGGGCGCGGTCACGGTCAGCAGCCGGGTCGAGGGCTTGGCATCGGCGTCGACACCGAGGGTCTTCAGGCGCGCCTCCGTTCTCAAATGTTCGGCGAGGGCCTGCGCGGCGTTGCTCTTGGCTTGGTCCAGATCCTGATCCGAAGCGGTCCCGAGCTTGGACTGCTCCTGCTGGCGCGCCAGGATTTTGTCGGCCAGCCGCAGCGCGTCCGCGGCCTTGTCGTTATCGTCGTAGGCCTGCGCAAGATCCGGTGATTCGATGACCGCCAGCACCTGGCCGCGGGCCACGCGCTCGCCCAACGCCACCTTCAGTTCGCGCACGCGGCCGCCGAGCAGCGGAAAGATGGTGGCGGTGCGCGCGGGATCGGATTCGACGACGGCGGGCAGCACCAGCTTCGGTGTCACCGGCTGCGCCGGCGCTTGCATCACGCTCAATCGGTTGCGCAATGCCGAACCCTCGGGGACGAGGATTCGGTTGCCCTGGCGGGTCATCAGCTCCGGTGCTTCGCTCTTGGCAGCTTCGCGCAGGAGTCCGAATCCGTGGGTAAAGAGCGCTGCAGCGAACAGCAATCCCAGCCCGATGCCGCCCCAGAGAAATGCGCGACCGCGCGACGAAGCCTGATGATCGTGTATCGGCATGACGTATCCCGTAGCAGCTCGTCGGCAGACATTAAGACAATTTGATTACACATCAGTGTCCGCAGCGAGCGCTCGATCCCTTCGAGGCGGCTCCCAGACCTTGAGCGTGCGCGCATGCTATGCCTCTTCCCTTATCCTGTCTAGGTGGATAGGATAGGGATATGAGATATACCCGTGCATAATTATCCTGCGATAGCGTCACGCCTCAAGCGCGCGGAAGGCCACCTGGGGGCGGTGATCGAGATGCTGGAGTCCGGCCGCCCCTTCATGGAATTGGCGCAGCAACTGCACGCCGTGGAGAAAGCGATCGGCAATGCCAAGAAAGAGCTGATCAAAGATCATATCGACCACTGCATGGAAGAGACCTCCGCGGCGCTGCCGCGGGAGTTCAGATATCTCATCGAAGAATTTCAGGGCGTCACGAAGTATCTGTGACGCGCGCGTTCATGCGCAAGGCAACGCCGAGGCCTTTGCGTCAGTTGCCAATGTAATTTGACAGCCAATTTGAAATTCTAGTGCTCTCGTCAATCTGATTCGCCGGGTAAACTATGCCGTGAAACTCGCCCCAGTAGCGTAGAAGCACTGGTTTCGTCCCGGTGCGAACCAGCGCTGCGAACATGCGCTGCGCATCGTTGAACGTGTCAAAGCCATCCAGATCGCCATGAACGATCATCACCGGAACACGCACCTTATCCGCGTGATATAGAGGACTGGCTCTGAAATACGCCTCTGGATTCTTCCAAACGGGAGTCTTGAGTTGCGTCTGGCCGCCCTCTACCCAACTCTCGGAGCCGAAACTCTCAACAGGGTCGCCGTTCGATTTATCCGCGATTCCCTCCCATCCGGTAGGTGACCCCCAAAAATGGATCGGGTCGAGCATTCCCGATGATTCGGCAATCCCGGTCTTGAATCTACCGGGCGCGTTTTCGAGTATGCCGAACGTGGAATAGCCGCCAAAACTGGTACCCATGACGGCCACCCGGTCGCCATCGACGATCCCTCGGGCAATCAATTCATCCAATGCCGCGATGGCGCCATCGGTGATGGAGCGCATCTGATCGGAATCGGCGCCCGCGCCTATTGGCAAACTCGGGCAAATGATGACATAGCCCTTGCTCGCCCAAAGCTGACCGTTGTCAAACGCGAAACGTGTGTCAGCGCGTGTCCAAATCGGCGGGGTTTTGCCAAAGGCTGCACCTCCGTACACCATCATGATTGCGGGGTAGCGTTTCTCCGGGCTATAGCCCGGCGGCTTGATTAAATACCCAAGTCTTTTGTTTGCGCCGAGCGTGAACTCGAATGTTTCCCGCCTTCCCAGGGTGAGATCATTCAAAGCTTCGTTGTTCGAGACGATGGGAGTCAAATGCCCGCCGTCCACCAGCAGCAGGCTTGTGGCATCGTGCTCTGAATGGACTACGATCGCGCGCCGCGTTGAATTGGACGCGGTTGCCACCGTCGTCGCCGTGCCGGGCGCGGCATCGGGCGCCAGAAACGACTTCGAGCGCAGGTCAAAGACTGCGTCTCGATCTGCGTCTTCGCCGCTGCTTCTGACATTGAGCCGAATCTGTGTTCGCCCATTCGAGGTTCTCATGAGCAAACCTCGCAGGGCGTTTACGTGGGGTGCGTGCTCTTTCGTCAGCGCCTTGGGCGGCGCGCTCGCCGTAAGCTCCCATAACCGACCATCGGCAACGATCAGCGCGGCGCCGTCTCCTGTGGCAACAAAGTCGACGACCGAAGAGCGGAAGACACGCGTGAGATTTGCCGTCTTGGCACCGGATAGGGACCATATGTCGTACCGCTGACCGCGGCGTTCGCCGTAATCGAACTCCCTGCCCGACGCGGGAGCAGCGGCACGGCTGGAAGCCGTCGCCGAGACAACGGCAGGTTCTCCGGCGATCCAGCCATACTGCAGTATGTCAACGCCGAAGCTGGCTCCCGATGTATCGCGATAACCCGCTTCCGGCGGACTTGCCAGCAACTGCAACGCCCGACTCGACGTGGCGTATCGCCATAATCCGACGTCATATAGGTCGGATGTCTCGCGCCGAGCAGACACCAACAGTGATTTGCTATCAGGCGACCACTTCAGACGCCTGGGCAGCACGACGAAGCCGTCGGTGCGGGCCTCCAGCTCGGCTCGGTTGCCCGCAATTCGATAAACGCAGAGCTCGCCGGCGATCATGTTGAGCCCGGAGGATAGGCCGCTGACCAAGCGGGAGCGCATCGAAGGGGGCATGCAAATCACCGCGACTCGTTTGCCGTCCGGCGAGACGGTAGGCGTAAGGAAGTCGCCATCCGCAAGCTTCATAACCTCGCCCGTAGCGGGGCGCGCCACCATCAGCGATCCGGGCGGCGGTAGGGGAGAGGCATCTACCGAAGGATTGGCTGAGCTCACGGTAACCTGTGGCTCAATACCCCTCCAAGTCGCCCGCCAGCGATCGGCGGCCTTGGTGGCCAACTCTTCGTTCGTGGGAAAGCCAGTACGTCCCGCCGATGTGACATACACCAAACGTCCGTCCGTGAGCCAGTCAAATTCAACCACGCCGAAGGGCGTTGAACCCGGCAGCAGTGTCACCTGATCCCTCGAGGGACTGACCAGGCCAGTGCGAAGCTCGCCCGATTTCAAGGCGACGCCGACAACCAAGGCATCGGATTTCGCAGACCAGCTGCTGGCTGCGCGCCCATCGATCGATTGGTACAACATCATCGCCACGGCGTCGGGAGCACGGACCTCTATAACTTTTCCGCTGTCCGCTGACGCGAGAAACAAATGAGTGTCATAGCGCAATGCCGGCGAGAAAATGGTTTGATGTAAGATTCCAAGCGGATCATGGTTTTCAAAGGCGATCGTTTCTCCATCCGGCGACAGGATTACCTCGCCGAAGGTCTTCAACTTCAACACGTCTGAGACAGTCATGAGATGCTCGGCAGCGAGCGTCGGGTTAGCGGTTGATTTTGCGACGGGCTCGGCTGGTGCGATCATGGGCGCTGCCGTCATGGCATTGCCTATGAACAAAAATGCAATCATTCTTAGCATCGCACTGGCCCCGATGTTAATGATCAAGGCTTAGCGCCGATCGAGGCTTCCTGTTGCGTTTTGAGCAGACGCCAGCGCGCATATTGATTCTTCTTCTCGGACGCCGGATCCTCGACCCCTCTTAACCAGAAATTGAACCAATCCAGCTGGCGCTCGAAATTTACGAGCATATGAATTGGTTGTATGAGCATGTGCACATCTTCCGGGAACACATGCATTTCAATTGCCTTGCCCTCTTCATGCATGGCGCTCCACAGCGGGAGCGCACCGAGATATTCACTGTCGTCGGCTTGAATCAGCGTCGGCGTATTTATTTCATGAGCCCGGTGCGACACCGATATTTCGTCCCATTTCCCCGTCGGATCATTGCGTGGGTCCGGCAAATTCATTCGTGCGTACAGGCTATTCGGGCCACGCTGCCAAGTGGCTGTGCTGAATAGAGCCCACCTTAGGCGCTCCGGCCAACTGCCATGTCGAAATGCCGCGGCCGCGAACGCATTCGAATGACTGATGCACTGTGCACCGGCATTTGCTCCCAGACTTTGGCCGCTGATGCCCACCCGGGTGGGATCCAACTTCCCGTCCCGGGTCAGATCGGCAATGAGCCCCAACACGATGCCGCAGTACACAGGATAGATCCGACTCTGATCAGTCTCGCGTGCCAAGATCTCGCGTATCCGCATATCGACACAGATGGCAATGAATCCCTGCTGCGCGAGCATGAATTCCGGAGCGTTATCCCCGCTGCCTCCGCGTAGAAATCCACCTCCGCACCCATAGGTGGTTATGACCGCAGGATATTTTTCCCCGGGACGGTAGTCATCCGGTAAGAACATGATGCCGCGGCCCGAATATCCAATTGACGTCTCCCAGGTGTGCCAGACCGCACGCCCCTGTGTCAGCGCGCGCAATTCGGCATTGGGATCGAAAAGGACACGCAAAGTACCGGTTTCGAGGTTGATGGCTTCCAATCGTGGCGGTTGATCCGCGCCAGCGAACGCGAGCACGATCTCCCGACCGATCACGGGACTCGGCGCGATTGTCAATGTTCCGGGTACGTCGAGCGTGTACAGCCTCCCCCACAACCCCTCGCTCCCGGAATCATGGATCAGTCGAACAGTGTTGCGACGAGGATTCCAGGCATATATTGCCGCACCTCCCGGAATGCGGCTGTCCAATGGCCCCCCAAGCGAGTCCGCCAGATAATAAATCTCTGCGCCATCGTGCGACCAAGCGATGACGGTGATTCGGTTGGCAATGCAGGCCGCGATTTCGCATTTTTGGACGGCGTTCCCCCCGATCGTGGGCTGAAACTGCAACGTGTACTGTCCCCCATAGTCATAGGCAACATTGGGCATGGGACTCAGCGCGACGACTGTTACTCGGTTCGAATCGCCTTCCGCCGCGGTGAAGGGTCTCAGGATGGTTCCCGCGGCTGTCTTCAGCTCGCGAAGAGGTACGTTGAAAACGGCGCTGGTCGGCTCGGTCCAACCCAGCGGTGCGAATTCACCGCTGTCCGACCCTGGTACACTACGCCACCTCACGCTATGCCACCGGTCAATGACCGGTAGAGTCCTGGTGAGAGGAAAGCTAGGGATAATGTGATCGTCGTAGAGAATTCCGCTGCGATACTCGTCCTCTTCCACCTTGCGCAGCACGGCCCTGTCGGGAGCCAGCTGCACGATGAATTCATCCGGGTTGGACGATCTCTTGAGGTCGATGAGATCAGAGCTCGAATGCGTCACTTGCCGGGTCATCTTTCCATCCGAACGCGTTTCCCAGAGCTGCACCTCCTCGGCGTCCCTGCGAAGATAGAAGAACCACTTGCCGTCGCGGGACCATAGGGCCTGCCGTGTCAATAATGTACCCGGTGATTTCGGGTCGTAGATCGCCTCCCCGGCCGGAACGGTTTTCGGCGTACCGCCTTGGCGAAGTGGCACGATGGCCCACGACAGTTCCCGCTTGTTGATTCGCGGATTCGAGTTACCAATCCCGACCACTGCCAGGCGGCCGTTTGGCGAAACGGAGACAGACGTGATTTCACGCATCTCCACAATCATGGCCGATGAAATCGACGCCGCGGCGCGGTGGGCGAGCATTAACGCAACCACAAGAAGGTAGAGTAGGCGCATGACTACCACTTCTTCACTATTTGCAGGCTCATGAATCGTCCAAGGGGAGATGCGTTATTCGCGTCATAGTTTGCACCCGGGAAATTCGAACTCAGATACTGAACATACGGCGGATCTCTGTCGAAAAGGTTCCGAACCGAAAGACTCGCGCGCAATCCCGAAAGCCATCCGGTCCACGCCGGAGAGTAGGCAAGATGCATGTCCACCGTCGTCCAGGATGCGACGTGCGGTTGTCCCGCAGCGAATGTGTTGACCTCGCTTCCCATATAGTTGAGCACACCGGTGGTTGAGATCGATCCGTAGCTCCAGGTAACGCCGCCGCGCATTCTTATCTTCGGTGGATAGAATGCGGTTCCGCTCAATGTCATCTGCGGCGAGGTCGGCGAAAGAGTTTCTCGGAAGTCCAGGTAGGTGCCATTGACAAAAAGGTCCAGCGTCTGCGCGGACAGGGACACTTTATAATTCAGTAGTAAGTCGAAGCCTTCCAATTCTTGACGGGCCACATTGACAAAGGCGTTATTGACGATTGCGGCAGTTTGGGTTGGATCGAATGGGGCGCCTGTGAAGTTATAAACTCCTCCACTTGCGCTTGCAGCTGCGATCAAGCTTTGCTGAAGGGCCACTGACGGATCGCGAGTGACGAACGAAGCGAATGTCGGGCTCTCCAATGCACCGTACAGATTCGGTAGCACCGCGATCCTGTTGGTATAAGCCAAATCATAGTAAGTCCCAGACACCTTGAACCCCGGTAAACGTGTGGCCGCATAGTCAAATCCGATGGTTTTCGTGGTTGCCGTCTCGGGCTTCAGCAATGGATTGCTGCCCGATGGGACTAGGACTTGAGACGTTCCGGATGGCGATGCCGGGTTCGGGAAGCCGCTGAGCTCTTCAAGCGACACGGGGCCGTATTTGTCGGGCAGAGGGGGAGCACGAAACGCCTTGCCCCACGTGGCACGGAAGGAAAGTTCACCCGTTGGGGACAGAACGATTCCGATCTTTGGCACGGACTTGTTTCCGGTATCCGAATAGTCATCGTCACGTCCCGATATATTGAGGTCCAACCGGTGCAGCAGCAGATTCTGGTTAGCGGAGATGAGGGGCACCGCAAGTTCTCCGTACGCGTATTTCACGCTGCGCGCACCTCCAGCAAGGTAACCGGGCTCGGATATATCAAAGGCCTCATGCCGATATCCCGCGCCCAGCGCGAGCCGCACATCGCCCGCGGGTAACGCAAACAGTGATCCTCCGGCATCTTCCTCGATAGACCGGGTTCTTCCATCTTCATTGGCGAGCGGTTCTATGGAAAATCCTTCCGCCGCGAGACTCACCGCTGAGCTGACGACGGTCGTCAATTGCCAATCTCGGGGCAGCTTTAAAGTAACCCCGGCGTTCACGTCATACTGTTTTACTGCAGTGTCGCCGTAACCGACTAGATTTCCCGCCGCGGGGAATGTAGCGGCTGAATTGTTCGTTCGGGTACCGTACAGACCATCTATGAACGCAGACGCATATGATGATATTTCCTGATGAGCGGACAGGAAAAGCGACTTCTGCTCGGTCCCCGGCAAGAGCGTCAATGGTTGCGCAGCGAGCGCGGCGAAATCTCTTTCGCTGGAATAGACCGGCGCCTGTTTATCGAATGTAAGGGCGAGTAGTGCGCCGCCGCTTTGCCAACTCTTTCCGATGAGCTGATTGAATTGCGTCTCATGAGCACCGCCATCGGTAGAATTGCCGACCAGCGCGCTGGTTTGAGCGCCGTCGTAGTCCTTTTTCAGAATGAAGTTGACCACGCCGCCAACGGCGTCGGTTCCATAGACTGCCGAAGCGCCGTCGGTGACTACATCAATCCGCTCTATCGCAGCCAACGGAATGAACGAAATGTCAATGGCGCTATCCGTTGTATCGTCCGCCAGCCGGTGTCCGTTCACCAGGGTCAGCGTCGACCCGGAACCCAGGCCGCGCAAATTGGGCGAAGTTCCGCCGTTATCGGAACCATCGGTAAACAAGGGAGTTGCGCCAATATTCTGCGGATTGTTCCCCCCGCTGAAGTTTTGCGGCAGGCTCCTGATCACGTCGCCCACGTTTGTATATCCGGATCGCTCGATGTCTGCCTGAGTGATCTCGATGATGGGCGACGATAGGGGCGCTCCACGAATATGTGTACCGGTTACGACGATCTCATCAAGCCCCATTTTTTCGGTGTCATTGGAATCGGATGACTTACCGGGCACATTTTGAACTGAGTCGGCGTTTGAGTTCTTAGTGTCGGTATTTTGGGAATCTTGAGCAGGTTCACTTTGCGCCAATCGTAAGGGCGCTGGTGCGTCCTCACCGGCCGATTGCGGCAATGGCCCGCGGCCATCATTTTCGCTCGTAACTTTGTCCGACGGCGCCCGCACGATCGTCACCGTGTGATCGTCCAAATAACGATAAGTCAGTCCCGTGCCGCTGAGCAACGCCAGTAGAGCCTCGTCGACCGTCAAGTCACCGCTTACACCTTGCGTCCGCAGTGAGCCGACGATCTCCGATCGATAAACGACCTGAAGATTGCGCTCCTTCGCGAAAGTGTTCAGCGCAGGACCTAAGCCTTGCGCCGGAATATCGATCGTCTTACGAATTGAGGCGTCCGCATCCGCACCGAAGGAGAGTCCCGCGGCGGCCACACACAGTAAGGCCGCACATATACTTAAGCGCATGATCTTCCCCGCGACCGCTTTCAAAATGGCGGCCTTATGTAGGAGAAGAGTAGAAACGCGTTAGAAATGGATACCGCCCGAACAGTCGCCGCAGCTAATTCGCTTATTGCGACGAAATGCGAATATCGGCCGCGGTTTCATGCACGATCAGGCCAGGCTGGGTTTCCAGGAATCGCAGCAGCGAGGAAGGATCGGTGGAGGCGAAGGAACCACTGATGTGAAATTCACTCAAATTCTGCGCTTCGACAATGAGGCGCCGGGTGTTGTACCGATTGAATTCCGCCGCGACTATCGTCAATGGCGTGGAATCAAAGACTAAGCGATGCTGGGTCCAAGCGGTGGCGACGGCGACGTTGGTGCGCTTCGGAAGCGGTGGCGACGTCTCAGCCATCGGCGCCGTGACCGTGATTTGTTCGCCTGCAGACAGTGGCGTAGCCGCAACTTCGTCGGCGTGGCCTGCAGTGTTGTTGAGTACCGCTACCTGCCCCTCCAATACTGTCACCGTGGTGTCGGTTTCTCGACGATAGACATCAAATTCCGTGCCGACCGCGCGTATTCGCGTGTCGTTGCTGGCTACGATGAACGGTCGCGTCGGATCCTTCGCGACGTGGAACAACGCCTGGCCAGCGACTAAATCGAGGTCTCGTTGATGTTCGCTGAAATGGACGCGGACGCGCGAACCGGTGTTGAGCTCCACGGTGGATCCATCGTCGAGTTTAATCGTGCGCTGTTCACCGATACCGGTCTTATAAGTCTCGCCTCTCGTGAGCGACCAGAGAACAAAGCCGCAGACTACTACCGCTAGCGCGACGGATGCGGCCAACGCGCTACGAGGCCGTAACGCACGAGACCCCGGTGGGGTACGCTTGGCATTTCGCTTTGTTCCAATTGAAATTTCACCAAATTCCTTCGAGTCGCGAGTGCCGCTCCAAGAAACAATATTCTCCGGCTTCCGAGCCCATGCTATCAATTCATCGGCGTTCACCTGCTCCCCCCCCGGAACGGGCAGCGCCGCGTCCTCCCACAGCGGCAACAGCTCCAAGTAGACTCGTACATGTTCCGGCGACTTGCGCAACCATTCATCGAATGCTTGTTTCGTAGTTCGATTGGCATCGCCGGTACTGAATTCGACGAACCATTCCGCAGCCTCCTCGATGATTTGTTTGTTCATAAGCGCCTCTACTCCATTCCTTCGACGCGTTGTTTGCAATGCACGAGTGCTTTGACCAGGTATTTTTTAACCATCGGCCGCGATACGCCGAGTTTCTCCGCAATTTCTTCCAACGTGAAACCAAAGCGCCGATGCAAGATAAAAGCCACCCGCGAACGCAGCGGCACTTCGTTGAGTAACGCGTCGAGCGCTTGCAAGCGGCGGCGCACGTCGAGTTGAGCCGCCGGGTCATCCGCAACATGCGCTTCCATTTCCGCGAGTACGTCCATGACATCCACTGATTCCGGTGTCGCCGATAGACTCATTTTGTGTTGATGCAGCACATGATGCGCAACGGTATATAAATAGGCTTGCGGGCTGCGAATCGTATCGTGATTCGGGACGCGCAGAAGTCGCAAATATACTTCTTGCACGAGATCCGGAACATCATCCACGGCTTCACGCAACCTTGCGGCGAGAAAGCGACGTAATCCCTGGCCGTGCTCTTTGGCCAGTGCCGCCACGAATGCTTTTTTGCTGTCCGCTTCCACGAGTTCCCTGAGAAAGATTTGGCCCTCAACTATAGAAGAGCGTTTTTCGGGAAAAATGGGAACCGGATTCGCGCGAAGATGAGTCTAGGGGTGGGAAATGTTATTAGTAATTGCCACGATAACAACGAGTTAAGAGCAGTGCCGAGGACGCAACCTAGCCTTTCGGCTTGGCCGTGGCCCTCGCGATGACATCGGCTTTTTCTTTCTCGTCGCGTTTGCCGGGCCGATCCCATTTGTCGACCGTGACCTGCTTGGATCGTTCCAGGGTAAGTTTTCCGTCAGGCGTGCTCGCGGTAATCGTGGATCCCGCACCAATGGTGGCACCCGCACCGATACGCACCGGCGCGACCAGCATGCTGCCGGACCCGATGAAGGCGCCGTCTCCGATGAACGTGGGCCACTTGTTCACGCCGTCGTAGTTGCAGGTGATGCTGCCGGCGCCGACGTTTACGCCCTGGCCGACCTGCGAGTCCCCCAGGTACGTCAGGTGGTTCGCCTTGCTGCCGGTGCCGATTTCGGTGTTCTTGACTTCGACAAAATTGCCGATGTGCACCTCAGCATGCATGACGGTGCCGGGCCGCAGGCGCGCGAAAGGACCGATGCGGCAGTTCTGCGCCACGATGGCATTGTCGAGCATGCTGTTGGCAAGAATTTCGGTGCCCTCGCCGATCGTCGAGTTCACGATGATGCAGTTGGGCCCCACTTTGACGCCGGCAGCCAGTTCGACTTTGCCGATCAGGACCGCGTTGACGTCAATGAAGACGTCGCGACCGACTTTGACCTGGCCGCGGATGTCGATGCGCTGAGGGTCCGCCAAGGTGGCCCCGGCCAGCATCAATTCTTCCGCGCGCAGGCGCCGGTAGCCGGCCTCGACCTGCGCCAGCTGGATCTTGTCGTTGACCCCGGCGACCTCCAGGGCATTCGCCGCGGCGAACGCCTCGATACGGGTGCCTGACCTGGCCGCGCCGGCGACCACATCGGTCAGGAAGTATTCGCGCTGCGTGTTGTCCCTTCCCAGCTCGAGCAGCCAGTCGCGCAAGCGTCCCGCCGGCGCGGCCATGAGACCGGAATTCACTTCCTTGATCTTGAGTTGGGCAGGATCCGCGTCTTTGTGTTCGACGATGGCGACGACGCGGCCTTGTGCGTCACGCACGATGCGGCCATAGCCGCCGGCATCCTCGACGGCGACGGAAAGCACGGCCAGCGCGCCTTCGCCGGCGGCCGCCACCAATTTGCCAAGGGAACTCGTGCCGATGAGCGGCACATCCCCGTACAAGACGAGCACCGTATGATCATCGGGAATGACGCACATGGCCTGCATCACGGCATGGCCGGTGCCGAGCTGATCGGCCTGTAATATCCATTCGACGGCTTCGTGGGCCAGCGCTTTCTGCACCTGCGCACCGCCATGTCCATAGACCACATAGATATGGCTGGGAGTGAGGGATTGTGCGGCGCTGATGACATGCTGCAGCAAGGGCTCGCCCGCCAGGGGCTGCAGTACCTTCGGTAAGTCGGAATTCATCCGCTTGCCCTGGCCGGCTGCCAAAATCACCACCGAAAGCTGCATGAAGACTCCGAAGTTGCGGAGATCCTTAGGTTGCGGAAGTTCTAGCGTTTCTTGCGCAGACGTTCTATGGCGCGCAATTGCGCCAAGGCCCGGACCAGCTCGGCCTGGGCCGCGGCGATATCCACTTTGTCGCCGCGATTGCGAACCGCTTCTTCCGCGCGCGTCTTCGCGGCCAACGCGGCGGCCTCATCCAAATCCTTCGCGCGCGCGGCCGTGTCGGCGAGCACGGTCACCAGGTGCGGCTGAATTTCCATGGCGCCGCCGCCGACGTAGAACGACTGTTCCTCTTGACCCTCGGTCTGCACGCGGACTTCGCCGGCCGTCAGCGTCGTGAGCAAGGGCGCGTGGCGCGGGTAGATGCCGAGCTCTCCTTGCGAGCCCGGAGCGAACACCATCGTCGCCTCGCCGGAAAAAATCTGGCCTTCGGCGCTGACGATATCGACGTGAATGGTGGTGGCCATGGGTTTCTTCAGGTCAGCGTCTTGGCTTTCTCGACGGCTTCTTCGATGGCACCGATCATATAGAAGGCCTGCTCGGGCAGGTGATCATATTCGCCCGCGATGATCGCCTTGAAGCCGCGGATGGTGTCCTTCAGAGCTACGATCTTGCCGTCTTGCCCGGTGAACACCTTGGCGACGTTGAAGGGCTGCGAAAAAAACCTTTGAACTTTTCGGGCGCGGTACACGGCGAGTCTGTCTTCTTCGGACAGCTCATCCATGCCGAGAATCGCGATGATGTCCTGCAGCTCTTTGGCACGCTGCAAGACGGCCTGCACGGCGCGCGCGGTGTCGTAGTGCTCCTGGCCGACGACCAGCGGATCGAGCTGGCGGCTGGTGGAGTCCAGAGGGTCCACGGCCGGATAGATCCCGAGCGAGGCAATCTGCCTCGACAGCACCACGGTGGCGTCCAAGTGCGCGAACGTCGTCGCCGGCGATGGATCGGTCAAGTCGTCCGCGGGCACGTACACGGCTTGAATCGAGGTGATGGAACCGGTCTTGGTCGAGGTGATGCGTTCCTGGAGCACGCCCATTTCCTCCGCCAAGGTCGGCTGGTAGCCCACCGCGGAAGGCATGCGGCCGAGCAGCGCCGATACTTCGGTGCCGGCGAGCGTATAGCGATAAATATTGTCGACGAAGAACAGCACGTCGCGGCCCTTGCCGGAGGCTTGTTTCTCGTCGCGGAAATATTCGGCCATGGTGAGGCCGGTGAGCGCCACGCGCAGACGGTTGCCGGGCGGCTCATTCATCTGGCCATACACCATGGCCACCTTGGAATTGCCAAGATTGTCTTTGTCGATGACGCCCGACTCGATCATCTCGTGATAGAAGTCATTGCCTTCGCGGGTACGCTCGCCGACGCCGGCAAACACCGACAGACCGCTGTATTGCTTCGCGATGTTGTTGATGAGTTCCAGCATGTTCACGGTCTTGCCGACGCCGGCGCCGCCGAACAGTCCTACCTTGCCGCCTTTGGCGAAGGGCACCAACAGATCGATCACCTTGATGCCGGTGACCAGCAGATCCTGGCCGCCGGCCTGCTCATCGTAGGCCGGAGCGGGACGGTGGATCGGCAGGTACTCGGCCGCCTTGATCGGGCCTTTCTCATCCTGCGGTTTGCCGAGCACGTCCATGATGCGGCCGAGCGTGCCCGCACCGACCGGTACGGAAATTCCTTTGCCGGTACCCTTGACCGTGAGTCCGCGGCGCAAGCCCTCGGAGGGCCCCATGGCGATGGCGCGCACGACGCCGTCGCCGAGCTGCTGCTGCACTTCGAGGGTCAGATCCACATCATCGAGTGTGAGCGCGTCATAGACTTTGGGAATCTGATCGCGCGGAAACTCCACGTCGATGACGGCGCCGATGATCTGCACGATTTTACCGCTGCTGGACATACTATTCCTCATGGCCTTCGGCCAATTTTTCCCGGGGTTGCTTCGCAACCCCGTACATTTAGCGGCGCTTCGCGCCGGTTATACAAACCAACCTTCTATCTACCTCATCTAAACCGCAGCGGCACCACCCACAATCTCCGAAAGCTCTTTCGTGATCGCGGCCTGGCGGGCCTTGTTGTAAATGAGTTGCAGCTCATCGATGAGCTCGCCGGCGTTGTCCGTCGCGCTCTTCATGGCCACCATGCGCGCCGCCATTTCGCAGGCGACATTCTCCACGGCACCTTGGAATATCTGGGCTTCGATGTAGCGCATCAGAATACCGTCGAGAATGGCCGTCGAATCGGGCTCGTAGATGTAGTCCCAGCGCTCCTGCAGGTCGTCCTTGTCGATGGTTTGAATCGGCAGCAGCTGCGAGACGATGCCCTTCTGCGTCATGGTGTTGACGAATACGTTATGCGCCAGCAACAGCTGGTCGACCTTGGTCTCGCGGTAGAAATCCAGCATGACCTTGGTGGTGCCGATCAAATCGCTGATGTGCGGCCGGTCGCCCAGGTGCGTCACCGAGGCGGCGATTTCGATGCCCGAAAGCCGGCGAAAGAACTGCAGCGCCTTGGAGCCGATCACGCACAGGTAAACCTTGTTGCCGCGCGCCTGGGCCTCGCGAATCGCGACCAAAGTGGCCTTGAACAAGTTCAGATTGAGCGACCCGCATAGGCCGCGATCGGTGCTGATCACCACGATGCCCACCGAGGTCACCGGCCGCTCCAGCGTGAACGGGTGCTTGTAATCCAGGTTCACCTGGCGCAGGTGGCCGATGATCTTGCGGACTTTTTCCGCATAGGGGCGCGCCGCGCGCATCCGGTCCTGCGCCTTGCGCATCTTGCTCGCGGCCACCATTTCCAAGGCCTTGGTGATCTTGCGGGTATTCTTGATACTCGCAATCTTGCCGCGGACTTCTTTTGCGCCTGCCATTGCGTTCTCTTTCCGTTCTTACAGGGTCGCGAAGAACTCGTCGCAGCACTTCTTCAGTGCGGCGTCGACTTCCTTCGACAGATCCGGTTTGGAATTGATGCCGTTCAACATGTCTGCATAACTCGAGCGCGCAAAGGACTGCAGGCCGGCTTCGGTCTCCACCACTTTGAGTCGCGCAACCTTGTCGAAGTAGCCGTTATTCGCGGCATACAGCGACAGCGCCATCTGCGCCACGGACATGGGCGAGTATTGCTTCTGCTTCATGAGCTCGGTCACGCGCTGGCCGCGCTCCAGCTGCTTGCGGGTCGCTTCGTCCAGGTCCGAGGCGAATTGCGAGAACGCGGCAAGCTCCCGGTATTGCGCGAGGGCCAAGCGGACACCGCCGCCCAGTTTCTTGATGATGCCGGTTTGCGCGGCGCCGCCGACGCGCGAGACGGAAACGCCGGCGTTGATGGCAGGCCGCATGCCGGCGTTGAACAGGTCGGTTTCCAGGTAGATCTGGCCGTCGGTGATGGAAATCACGTTGGTCGGCACGAACGCCGTCACGTCGCCCGCCTGGGTCTCGATGATGGGCAGTCCCGTCAGCGAACCGGTCTTGCCCTTGACCCTGCCCTTGGTGAATTTTTCCACGTACTCTTCGTTTACCCGCGCGGATCGCTCCAGAAGCCTGGAGTGCAAATAAAATACGTCGCCGGGATACGCCTCGCGTCCCGGGGGACGGCGCAGCAGCAGTGAGATCTGGCGATAGGCGACAGCCTGCTTCGACAAATCGTCGTATACGATCAGCGCATCTTCACCGTTGTCCATGAAGTATTCGCCCATGGCGCAGCCGCCGTACGGCGCGAGGTATTGCATGGCCGCCGGCAATGATGCCGAAGCGGCGACGACGATGGTGTGTCCCATGGCGCCGTGCTCTTCGAGCTTGCGCACCACGTTGGCGATGGAACTCTGTTTCTGTCCGATGGCGACGTAGATGCACTTAACGCCGGTACCCTTCTGATTGATGATGGTATCGATCGCCACCGCGGTCTTGCCGGTCTGGCGGTCGCCGATGATCAGTTCGCGCTGGCCGCGGCCGATCGGCACCATGGCGTCGATCGCCTTGAGGCCGGTCTGCACCGGCTGCGACACGCTTTTGCGGAAAATGACGCCCGGCGCCACGCGCTCCAAGGGGGATTTCAGCTTGGCGTTGACCGGGCCCTTGCCGTCGATGGGCGTTCCCAAGGCGTCGACCACCCGGCCGAGCAGCTCAGGACCCACCGGCACTTCCAGAATCCGGCCCGTGGTCTTGACCTCGGAGCCTTCAGAGATATGTTTGTAGTCGCCGAGCACCACGGCGCCCACCGAGTCCTGCTCGAGGTTCAAGGCGAGTCCGAAAGTGTTGCCGGTGAATTCCAACATTTCACCGTAGCGGGCGTCGGCCAGCCCGTGAATGCGTACGATGCCGTCGGTGACGCTCACCACGGTGCCGACATTGCGCGCCTCGGTGGCGGACTTGAACTTGTCGATGCGCGCCTTGATGAGGTCGCTGATTTCAGATGCCTTGATGGACATAAATAGTTCCTAGCTTCCCAATTCTGTGGCGAGTCGTTGCAATCTGCCTTTCAATGAGCCGTCGATGACCATGTCTCCGGCGCGCACCACGGCGCCGCCCAACAGACTTGCGTCGACGGAGTTTTGCATGCGTACCTTGCGCTTGAGCCGTTTGCTCAATGCGGCGGCCAGCTTCTCCTGCTGCGCGGCGTCGAGCGGCAGCGCGGATATGACCTCGACGTCGGCGGTGTTCTCGACATCCGACCGCAATTCTTCATAGTGCGCCGAAATTTCCGGGAGCAGCAGCAGGCGGTGATTTTCCGCCAGTACGCGCACCAAATTTTGCATGGCCGGGTTGAGCTTCGTCCCCGCGACGTCCGTGATGAGGCCCACCAAATCGGCGTGGCTGACCTGCGGGTTCTTGGTGAGCTCGGCAACGCGCGGATCCGCGACGATCTCCGCCGCCGTCTTCAGTCCTTGCGACCATTCCGCAAAGCCGCCGGCGTCGCGGGCGTACTCGAACGCCGCCTTCGCATAGGGCCGGGCGATGGTGGCTCGCTCAGCCACCGGCCACCTCGGCGGCTAATTTGTCCAGCAGATCGGCGTGGGTCCTGGGATCGACTTCCCGCCCCAACAGGCGCGAGGCGCCTTCCACGGCGAGTTTGCCCACCTCTTTGCTGAGCTGTTCCCGCGCGCGCGAGGTTTCGCGCGCAACCTCGTCATGCGCCTGCGCCACGAGGCGCTGCGCTTCGCCGGCGGCGGTGCCTTTGGCTTCCTCGACCATTTCGTTGGAGCGCTTGCCGGCCATGTCGACGATCTGCGCCGCACGGTCGCGCGCTTCACGGATGATGTCCTTGGAGTGTGCTTCGGCTTGCGCAAGGTCCTGCTCGCTCTTGCTCGCCGCAGCCAGACCTTCCGCTATTTTCTTCTGCCGCGTCTCGATGGCATTCATGATGGCCGGCCAGAAGAATTTCATGACCGCCCAGGCGACCAGGAAGAACACCACCCCTTGGATGACCAGCGTAATTGCTAAGTTCATTGCGTACTCCTTGCTCGGCGCCGTTCAAGGCGCCAATGCGGCGCGGCTTACTTCAGGCCGAGCGAGCCCAGGAAGGGATTGGCGTACAGCAACAAGAAGCCGACCGCCACGCCGATGATGGGCACGGCATCCAGCAAACCCGCGACGATGAACATCTTGGTCTGCAGCATGTTGGTGAGCTCCGGCTGGCGAGCGGAGCTCTCGAGGAATTTGCCGCCCAGAAGGCCGAAGCCGATGGCAGCTCCGCCGCCGCCTAGGCCGATCACCAAGCCTGCTGCAATCACGGTGGAGCTCATGAGTTGAGCGATTTGGGTCACATTTTCCATTGTTGTCTCCGGTCTTTAATGTCTTGAAGGAATCGAATCAGTGCTTCTCGGCGGCAATGCCGACATACACGATGGTCAGCACCATGAAGATGAACGCTTGCAGCGTAATGATGAGGTAGTGGAATCCCGTCCACACGACGCCGGCGCCGAACTGTGCGATGCCGAGGAAGTAGGTCGACACGTGATTGAGCGCGGCGCCGAGGGTGAAGCACGCGATCAGCAAAAATATGAGCTCGCCCGCATACATGTTGCCGAACAACCGCATCGACAGCGACAACGGCTTCACCACTTCTTCGATGATTCGAAAAACAAAATTGACGGGCGCCAACACGATTTTGAACGCGGTGCCATGGGCATGAAACGGTGCGGTGAACCACTCGCCGGCAAAAGTGCCGATGCCCTTGTGCGTAATGCCCACCCATTGGATCAGCAGGAACACGCCCAGGGCCATGCCCACCGTGGTGTTGAGATCGGCGGTGGCCACCGTACGCAAATGCTCCACGCCGAACAGTTTGGCGGCGGCCGGCAGCGCATCCACCGGCAGGATGTCCATGAAATTTTCCAGGAACACGATGCAGAAAATCGTGATGGCGAGCGGTGCAATGAATTTGTTCTTGCCGTGGAAGGTGTCTTTCACCATGTCATCGACGAATTCCACCAGAAGCTCGACGGCCGTCTGCAGCTTGCCGGGAACGCCGCTGGTGGCACGGCGCGCGACCAGCGAAAGCACGAAAATGAAGAGGAAAGAAATGAGAAGAGTGAAAAATATGCTGTCGACATGGAAAGCCCAAAATGGCCCGCGGCCCGTATCGACGGTCAGATGCGTCAGGTGGTGCTTGATGTAGCCCGTCACCCCGCCCGACACTTCTTCCTCAACCATCATTCCAAAGCGCATAAGTCCCCAATCGTCATTTGAGCCGGACCAGACCGACCCAATAACCCAATTGCGCCGCCACTACTCCGATCAATAGTGGTGCCGCGTCGAGTTTCAACAGCGCGATCGCCAAGTACAGCGCGATCGCGAACCATAACCACTTCAACAGTACGCCGGCGTACATCGCCGACGTGAGGGTGGCGCCGCCCGCGATTCCGGGCTTGAACATTCGCCAACCGAACACGGCGCTTCCGGCAGCCACGATCAATCCACCCACCAGCGCCGCGAGCCCCGCTGATGAGCCTTTGAATACAAGAAACACAGACGCGACTAATGCCGCGCAGCCTGCTTGCAGGAGCACGACCCGAACGACCACCCGCTTACCGCGACGCTGAACTTCAGTCATCGCGAAGGGAACCGTACCGGCGGCGCCACCCTCGATTTGCACATTCTGTGAGCCGCCGCCAGTCAAAATTGCCGGCGCATTATAGAGACCGCGACCTTGGTTCTCAAGGCGTTTCAGCGCGTATTTTGGCGCGCGCTTCGACGCGTATTTTGTCGCATCACTGGATGTGGGCCAGAATGCCCTCGAGCTCGTCCAAACTGTTGTAGCTGACGATCAATTTGCCCTTGCCTGAGGTCAAGTGCTGAAAGGCCACTTTGGCGCCGAGCTTCTCCGCAATTTCGGTCTCCAGGCGGTGAATATCCGGGTCTACCGCCGCCGGGTTTGCTGCGGGATCTGCGGCGCGGGGATTGATGATGCGACGCACCAACGCTTCCGTGTCGCGCACCGACAAGGTTTTTTTGGCAACCAGGGTGGCGACCTCAATCTGCTGCCGGCGCGTCGTGAGCCCTAACAGGGCACGGGCGTGCCCCATTTCGATCTGGCGGGTCTCCAGCATGTCTTTCACCTCGTCCGTCAATTCCATCAGCCGGACCAGGTTGCTCACCGCGGCTCGCGAGCGCCCGACCGCTTCGGCGGCGGCCTGATGCGTCAGGCCGAATTCCTCGATCAGGCGCAGCAAGGCCCGGGCTTCTTCCAGGGGGTTGAGGTCCTCGCGTTGAATGTTCTCGATCAGCGCCATGGCCACGGCGTCTTCGTCGGCCACATCGCGGATGACGGCGGGAATTTCCGACAGTCCCGCCATTTGCGCGGCACGCCAGCGCCGCTCGCCGGCGATGATTTCGTAGCGTTGCGATTCGGTGGGGTTCGGCCGGGGCAGCGGGCGTACCAAGATGGGCTGCACCAGGCCGCGTGACTTGATCGAGTCAGCGAGTTCGCCCAAGGTCTCCGGACGCATATCGGCGCGGGGCTGATACTTGCCCCGCTGCAGCAAATCCACGGGCAGAGAGGCCAGACGGTCGCCCACCAACACCGGCAGCGGTTTTTCGGCCTCAGGAGCGGCGGCGCGGCGCGCGAGCAGCGGGCTCAGTTCAGCCAGTCCTCGACCTAAAGACGGCTTTTTGCCGGACATAGCCATTTCCCGTAAACGCTTGGAGCCTGGCGGGCGATTATACGGGCGCGTCCGGCAGAACGGGCGTATCCGGCGGAATGTCCGTGTCGGGTGGAGCGCCCGTGTCCGGCGGAACGGGCGCATCGGGCAGCTCGTCGCGGCGAATCATTTCACCGGCCAGAGCCAGATAGGCAAGCGCGCCGCGCGACTCCTTGTCGTGAAACAACACCGGCTTGCCGAAACTCGGCGCTTCCGCCAGCCGCACGTTGCGCGGAATCATGGTGCGAAACACCTTGTCGCCGAAATGTTCCATCAGCTGCGCGGACACTTCATTGGCCAGATTGTTGCGCGGGTCGAACATCGTGCGCAGCAATCCTTCGATTTCCAGGCCCGGGTTGATGCTCTCCTTGATCTGTTCGATGGTCTGCATCAGCGCGGTCAGACCCTCGAGCGCGTAGTACTCGCACTGCATGGGCACCATGACCGAGTCTGCCGCCACCAGCGCGTTCAGGGTCAGCATATTCAAGGACGGCGGACAATCGATCAGGATCACGTCGAAATCCTCGCGCACCGGCGCCAAGGCATTGCGCAATTTGAATTCGCGTCCGACCGCCATGGTGAGCAGGCGAACTTCCGCGGCGGTCAGATCCTGGTTGGCCGGCATCAGCATGAAACCGCCATATTCGACCGGCACCAAGGCTTCGACGGCGCTGCAATCGCCCAGCAGCACATCGCAGCTGGTGCGGGATTGCGCGTGCTTGTCGATCCCGCAACCCATGGTGGCGTTGCCCTGCGGGTCCGCGTCGATGAGCAGGACCCGCCGCTTGGTCGCCGTCAACGAGGCGGCCAAATTCACGGCGGTCGTGGTCTTGCCCACACCGCCTTTTTGGTTGGCCAGCGCAATGACGCGTTTCATGTCTCAGCCTTCAAGTCTTGCTCTTAGAACTTCGCACCAGTTCCACCAGATGCCGCTCGTCGGTAAGCCCCGGCACCTTCAAGCGATGCACGGCCAGGGCGCGGAACGATCTGGGAAGCGCGGATATCTCATCATCCGGCCGCTTCCCCTTCATTGCCAGCAGCCGGCCGCCCGGAGCGCACAAATGGCCTGCATAGGCCACGAAATCCGCCAGCGAGGACAGGGCTCGAGCCACCACTGTATCGAAAAGCTCGAACGGTCTATAGGTCTCGGCGCGAGAATTGACGACGGTGACGTTGCCGCAGCCCAAGGCCTGCACCGTGTGCTCGACGAAGCGCGCCTTCTTGCCGGTGGCCTCGATCAGGGTGAATCGGCGCTCCGGATTGACGATGGCCAGTACCAGGCCGGGAAAGCCCGCACCCGTGCCGACGTCGGCCAGACGCGTACCAAGCAGGTACGGCTGCAGACTCAAACTATCGAGAACATGCTTGCGAAGCATGCCGGGGCGATCGCGGATCGCGGTGAGATTGAATTGTTTGTTGCCCTGCTCCAGTTCATCCACCAGGCGCAGCAGCCATTCGGCCTGGTCGCCGAGTTCGATACCCAGTTGTTTCGCGCCCGAGACGAGCAGGTCGCGTTCCGCATCTCGCATGCTGAGGGGCTACCGGTTGGGCGCGCGGTCGGGCGCGGTTTCGGCCGGGTGATCTGACGCGGGATCTGCCGCCTCGAGTTGTATGGTGAGCTGCGTATCCGTTTCGTCGGGCGTTTTTTCGATGTGGGCGGCAAAGACCGTGCCGCCGTCGGCACCCTCACAGCTTTGGCTCCCGGGCGCGTGCGCATTTTTCGTCCATAGGGCGCAGGCATCCGCGAAAATCTGCGCCGCTTGCCCGTCCGGCAGCCGCACCGTGGCTTCGATGCGCGCCAGGCGCTCATGCTTGAAACACAACATGTACAGGGAGGGTGAACGGGTGATGAAGCGCGGGGCCGCCCCATTGACGGCATAGCATTCCGAGTCATCGGCCGGAGCGCCGGCGCGCTCCTCGTCGCGAAACACCAGCACCTCATGCACGCTCATGGGGATATCTTTCAGAACGCTGCCGAAGGGCGCGGCGAGAAGTACATGCCAATCATACGAGGCATCGAGCACGGGCGGCGCGGGCGGCGGCGGAGGGCTCTTGGGCTTGGGCGCCGCGCAGGCCGCCGCCATCAAGGCCGCGGCCGCGGGCATGGCCCACCGCAGATGCCGTGGAGCCGGGTTCATTCAGCCACCCGCCAAACGATCGGCGAGCATTTCAAGCTCAGCCGCCGCATCGGCATCCTTGGGCCGATCGCGCTCGAGCACCCGATGCAGGGCCTGCACGCCCAAGTCTTTCATTTTCGCGCCTGCCTTCGCATAGTGAATTCGCCAATCAGCGATCAGCTCGTGTTCAAAGAACCCGTAGTCCCGGTCATTGACGATGGCATCGAGGACCATGGCGCACACGGCCAATTGCTGCACGCGATGCCAACTCAGAACGGGCGCGGACAAACCTTCGGCGAAGCAACGATGCAAATAGGCAGGCGGGTCCGCGCTCGCGATGTCATCCAGTAGATCGCCGACGTCGTAAGATACAACCAAATGCTCAAAGCCCGCCATCGATCGCATTATCCCCGTCGTGTGAGAAACTAGAAACCATGAACCGCCTTTATTTATCGCTGCCGCTCTTGGCATCGCTCTTGGCCAATGCCCCGGCTCTCGCCGTCTCGCGCGTGGAGCGCGGCAATTTGACCTTCGACAACATACCCCAGGCTTCCGCGGAGCTCACCGAGAAATTGGAGGGTTACTTGAATGCGCGCCAGGCGACGCCGCTCGGCTGGTCGCCCCAAGGGCAGTTGCTGATCGCCACCCGCTTTGGCGACGTCGATCAGCTTCATCTGGTCGGGCAAGCCGGCGGCGCCCGGCGTCAACTGACATTTCTGCACGAACCCATCGCCGAGGCGGCGTTTTCGCCCGACCCGGCGCGCAGCGCCTACGTCTACCTCAAGGATGCGGGCGGCAATGAAAATGCGCAGCTCTATTACCAACGGATGGGGGAGCCGGCGGCGAAGTTGCTGACGGACGGCAAGTCCCGCAACGGCGGGCCGCTGTGGTCAAACAGCGGGCGCGAAGTGGCCTTTTTCAGTACCGCGCGCGACGGGCGCAGCTATGACATCGATATCGTGGATCCGGAATCGGGCACCTTCCCGAGCCTGGCATTGACCGGCGATGCCGGCGGCGCCGCGTGGTCCGCGCTCGATTGGTCGCCCGACGATTCAAAACTGCTGGTACTCAAGACGGTCTCCGTCGGCGAAAGCTATCTGTACGTGGTCGATCTGAATTCCGGGCAAAAACGCGAAGTGGATCCTGCGGCGGCGAAGGTGGGAATCGCGGGTGCGAAATTTACCCGCGACGGCCAGGGCGTGTACCTGATCTCGGATCGTGACAGCGAGTTCGCGCGCCTGCACTACATCAATTTGTTCACCAACGAAAAGACCGTCCTTTCAGGGCACATTCCCTGGGACATCGAGGAATTGGCGATTTCGCGCGACGGGCATTACCTGGCCTATGTCAGCAACGAAGCGGGCGCGGGCAAGCTAAATTTGCTGGATTTGCGCACGCACCAGGACCTCACGCCGCCGAGGCTGCCCGCACCGGGGATCATCGGCTCCTTGAGTTTCGATGCGGACGGCAAACGTCTCGCCTTCGGCTTCGCTGCAGCCAATCAGCCCAGGGATGCCTACGTGCTGGACATTGAGCAGAATCGGCTGACGCCCTGGACTCTTAGCGAAGCCGGTCCGGTCGATCTCGGCAAATTTGTCGCACCCAGGCTCGCCGAATTTCCGACCTTCGACCGCGCGGACGGCAGAGCTCGGCAGGTTCCGCTGTACGTCTATGAACCCGCGAGCCCAGGTCCGCACCCGGTGCTCATCTCGCTGCACGGCGGACCGGAGGCCCAGTTCCGTCCCGGCTTCGATCCTTGGATTCAATATGCGGTCAACGAGCTGGGCTTCGCGGTCATCGCGCCCAACGTGCGCGGCTCGTCGGGTTACGGCAAGACTTACATGGCGCTCGATAACGGCATGCTGCGCGAGGACGCGGTGAAGGATGTCGGCGCGCTGCTGGTATGGATCGGCCTGCAGAGCGCCTTCGATGCCAAGCATGTGGTGGTCGCGGGCGGCTCCTACGGGGGTTATTTGACGCTCGCGACGCTCGTCAATTACAGCGACCGTTTGCGCGGCGGCGTCGATGTCGCCGGCATTGGGGACTTCGTGAGTTTCCTGACCAATACCGCGCCCTATCGACAAGCCCAGCGCCGCGCCGAATACGGCGACGAACGCGACCCGGGCATGCGGATTTTCTTGCGGCGCATCTCGCCCCTCACCAATGCAGAGCGGATTACCCGGCCGCTGCTGGTGGTTCACGGCAAGAACGATCCGCGCGTGCCGCTTTCCGAGGCAGAACAGATCGTGAATAAACTACGCGCCAAGGGCCGCGAGGTGTGGTACTTGCTGGCCGACGATGAAGGCCACGGATATCGAAAGAAACAGAACCGCGACGCCTACTATGCGACGTTCGCGCAATTCCTGATGATGCTGCGCCAGTAGCTACTTGCTGTCGGTGGTCGCGGTGGTCAGCGGCGAGGGATGTTCCGCGAAATAAGCGGCGGCGATTTTGACATCTTCATCGCTGGTCAGCAGTTGCGCCATGCCGTCCATGACCACGTTCTTGCGCCGGCCGTTGCGATACGCGGTCAGTGCCTGTTCCAGGTAATCCACGTGTTGTCCGGCCAGCACCGGCGGCTTCGGGGTCAAGGGTGCCTCGACGCCCAGCCCGTTCTCGCCGTGACAGGCAACGCACGCCGCCACCTGCTTCGGCGCCTTGCCGGGCGTGGCCGCACCCGGCTTCACGGCTTCCGCGCCCTGCAGGTACGCGGCGATGTCTTCGATATCCTGATCCGACAGCGACATTGCCTGCGCGTGCATGGTCGCGTGGGGGCGGGTGCCGTCGCGATACTCCTGCAGCGCTGCGATCAGATAAGCGCCATTCTGATGGCGCAGTTTAGGCACGCTGTAGTCAGGATACGCATTCTTGTAGTTGACCACCCCGTGACATCCGTAGCAGGTATAGAACTTCTTCTCGCCCTGCCCCGGATCGCCCGCCGCATGTGCGACAACGGATATACATAAGGTCAGCGCTGCGCCTGCGAGCTTTGCAAGGGGATTCAATCGAAAAAGCATCTAATTCTCCGAACCTTCCGAGGTTCAATAAGGTGCGCTGATGTTAATGCGGTAATGTTAAAGAGTGGGCGCCCAAATTGCCACTCGCGCCGCGCGCGGACGCGAATTTGCCGGTGCGCGCTATAAGACGTTCGCCAGATCCTGCAGCATCCCCGGGTCGGTCGGTTTGGTTCCGGCCGGATATCTGCCCTTCACCCGGCCGTCGCGATCGATGAGAAATTTTTCGAAATTCCAGCTGATATCGCCGGGAAAGCCGTTTTCCGGGGACGTCAGCCAGGCATACAGGGGATGGCGGTGCGGGCCATTGACTTTGATTTTCTCGGACAGGGGAAAGCTCACGCCGAAATTGACCGAGCAGAAGCTTTGAATTTCCGCCGCGGTGCCCGGTTCCTGTGCGCCGAATTGGTTGCAGGGGAAACCGATGACCGTGAAATCATGCGATTTGAGTTCCCGATACAGATCCTCGAGACCCGCATATTGCGGCGTGTACCCGCATTGGCTGGCGACATTCACCGCCAGCGCCACCTTGCCGCGCAAGGCATCCAGAATATTGACGCTGCCATCGAGCCCGGACACGCGAAAATCGTAAAAACCGTTGATGCTCATGTGGGCGTTCTGCGCATGAGGTTACGCGGCGCGATCGCGCTTTTTCAGATGCACCAGCAACAGCGACAGCGCGGCCGGCGTCAACCCCGGGATCCGCGCAGCCTGCCCCAAGGTTTCCGGACGCACATCGCAAAGGCGCTGGCGCGCCTCATTCGACAACCCACCGACCAGGGCGTAGTCGATATCAGCCGGGAGGCGCAATTCCTCATAGCGGTGCTGGCGGTCGATCTCATCGCTCTGGCGCTTTAGATAGCCGGAGTATTTCGCCTGAACCTCGACCTGCAGCTTCACCTGTTCGCTCAAGCGCTCATCGGCCGCCCAAGGGGCGGGAGCCGGCGCCACGGCGCGCAGATCCTCGTACGACAGTTCCGGCCGGCGGAGCAATTCGAAGGCGCGGCTCTCACGCGACAACGGCGCGCCCAGTTTAGCGAGCAGCGCCGCATCAACCTGGGCGGGGTGCACGACGGTGCGCTCGAGCCGACCGATCTCGGCGTCGACGATATCGCGCTTGCACTGAAAAAATTCCCAGCGCCGATCATCCACCAAGCCCAGCTCCCGGCCCTGCGGCGTCAGGCGCAGATCCGCATTGTCTTCCCGCAGGGACAGGCGATATTCGGCGCGGCTGGTGAACATGCGGTAGGGTTCAGTGGCTCCGCGCGTGATCAAGTCATCGACCAGTACGCCCATGTAGGCTTCGCTGCGTTTCGGGCACCAAGGATCGCGACCCTGCACGTGGAGTGCGGCGTTTGCACCGGCGAGCAGTCCTTGCGCAGCGGCTTCCTCGTAGCCGGTGGTGCCGTTGATCTGCCCGGCGAAGTACAGGCCGGAGAGGAATTTGCACTCCAGACTGGCCTTCAAATCGCGCGGGTCGAAGAAGTCATACTCGATGGCATAGCCCGGCCGCGTGATGTGCGCGCGCTCGAACCCCTCAATGCTGCGCACAAAATCGTACTGCACGTCGAAGGGCAGGCTGGTCGAGATGCCATTGGGATAAATCTCGTGCGTATCCAGGCCTTCCGGTTCCACGAAGATCTGATGCGATGCCTTGTCGGCGAAGCGCACCACCTTGTCCTCAACCGAGGGGCAGTAGCGCGGCCCCACGCCCTCGATCACGCCGGTGAACAGCGGCGAGCGCGCGGTGGCGGCGCGAATGATGTCGTGGGTTCGGCCGTTGGTTGCCGTGATGTGGCAGGGCAGCTGGCGCGGATGCTCCGCGCGCATGCCGAGGAAGGAGAAAACCGGCCGCGGATCATCGCTGTGCTGCTCGCGCAGCGCGGAGAAATCGATGCTGCGCCCGTCGATGCGCGGCGGCGTGCCGGTCTTCAGCCGGCCGACGCGCAGATTCAATTCGCGCAGCCGCGAGGCCAGCCTCACCGAGGCGGGATCACCCGCGCGGCCGCCGGCATGGCTCTCGAGTCCTACATGGATCTTGCCGCCCAGGAACGTGCCGACGGTCAGCACCACGCTGCGCGCGAGGAATTCGATACCGCTCGCGGTGACGACGCCCACGACGCGCTCGCCCAGCAGCTTAAGGTCGGCCGCCTCCTGTTGAAACAAACTCAAATTCGTTTGCGTCTCGAGCATGCGGCGAATCGCGCGCCGGTAGAGTTGGCGATCCGCCTGCGCGCGCGTGGCCCTCACGGCAGGTCCCTTGCTGGCGTTCAAGGTACGGAACTGGATCCCGGCCTGATCGGTCGCGCGCGCCATGGCCCCGCCGAGCGCGTCGATTTCCTTCACCAGGTGGCCCTTGCCGATGCCGCCGATCGCCGGGTTGCAGCTCATTTGTCCCAGCGTTTCAATGTTGTGCGTGAGCAGCAGCGTGCGCTGTCCCATGCGGGCTGCCGCAAGCGCCGCTTCGGTGCCGGCGTGGCCGCCGCCGATCACGATCACTTCATATTCCTGTGAAAAACGCATGACGCTGAATCTACTCGATTTTTGAGCCGGGCGCGTACTCTAATCCCCTGCCGGAAAAAGCACCAGGGAACCATTTGCGGCGGTACGCAACTAAGGTGGCATGGGCCCGTCTCGCCGCAGGATCCGCGTTGCCGCCGCCGTGTTGACGGCCGCGGTTACGGCGCTTGGTCTGATGGGGGTTCTCGAGTCGGCCGCCGCCCCGCAGTTCGGCCCCGCCCCCCAGATCGGCCAGCCCGCTCCGGACTTCACCGCCATGGACAGCAAGGGCAACCCGGTGCACTTGGGCGATTATCACGGCAAGACCGTCGTCCTGGAATGGACCAATGCCGATTGCCCTTACACGCGAAAGCATTACACCAGCGGCAATATGCAAAGCATGCAAGGCCTCGCGCAACAGAACGGCGTGGTGTGGCTGACGGTGATCTCCTCGGCTCCCGGCAAGCAGGGCTACGTCAATGGTTCCGGCGCCGACGCCCTGACGCAGTCGCGCAAGGCGCTGCCCACCGCGGTGCTGCTGGATCCCTCGGGTACGGTCGGACATTTGTACGGGGCGAAAACCACACCGCATATGTTCGTCATCGACAAAAACGGCACGCTGCAATACATGGGCGGCATCGACAGCCTGGCGACCTCGGATGTGGCGGATATCTCGCGCGCCGAGCCCTATCTCAAAGAGGCGATGCTGGCGGTGGTGCAAGGCAACCCCGTGGCGCACTCCGCGACCAAACCATACGGCTGCTCGGTCAAATACTAAGAGCACGCCTTCGTGGCCGCGGCGTTCCGGCGCGTGCGGCTGAACGGGTATAGTCGGTTGGTGTTCATTCGTCCCGCCATTCCCGCCGAACGCGACGCACTCGAGGCGCTGCAGCTTCGTGCCTCGCTCGGCAATGAAGGGGACCGTGAGGCGTTGCTGCGCCATCCGGACGCCATCGACCTTCCGATGGAACAGATCACGGCCGGCGCCGTGTTCGTGGTGGAACAGCATGGCGCCGTTGTCGGCTTCTCGACGATCGTGGCGCGCGAGGACGGCGACACCGAACTCGACGCGCTGTTCGTCGAGCCGAGCACCCAGCGCCAAGGCGTCGGCAAACGGCTGGTGGAACATTGCGCGAAGGTCGCGCGCTCGAAGGGATCGACCTGCCTGCATGTGGTCGGCAACCCTCACGCCGAACAGTTTTATCTCGCCTGCGGTTTCAGCATCATCGGCAGATTCGACACTCGATTCGGGCCGGGTGTGCTGATGCGATTACCGCTGTAGCCGGGGCCGGATTGGCAAGAATCACTCCACCGTGACGGGAATGCCGGCGAATTTGCCGGCCCATTGCTTCGGTCCGGTTTCGTGCACCGATTCGCCGCGGGCACTGACTGCGACCGTGACCGGCATATCCTTGACGTCGAATTCGTATACGGCTTCCATGCCGAGTTCCGGGAAGGCGACGACGCGGCTCCCGCGAATGGCATTCGACACCAAGAACGCGGCTCCGCCGACCGCAATCAAATAGGCAGAACGATGCTTTGCGATGGAGGCGACGGTCTCCGGCCCGCGCTCGGCCTTGCCCACCATCGCCAGCAGCCCTGATTTGCCCAGCATGGTGTCGGTAAATCGATCCATGCGATTGGCGGTGGTCGGACCCGCGGGCCCCACGACTTCCGTGCCCACTGGATCGACGGGACCGACGTAGTAGATCACGCGGCCTGTAAAGTCCAAACCGTCGGGCAGCGGCTTGCCGGCGTCGAGCAAGGCGCAGATGCGTTTGTGCGCGGCGTCGCGGCCCGTCAACAGCTTCCCGGACAACAGAAGTCGTTCACCCGGTTTCCACGTCGCGATCTCGTTTTGAGTCAACCCTTCGAGGTTCACCCGGCGTGCACCGGCATCCGCCGTCCACTGGACCTTGGGCCAGAGATCCAGGTCCGGCGGCGTCAGCACCGCGGGACCTGAGCCATCCAGCGTGAAGTGGATGTGGCGGGTGGCGGCGCAATTGGGAATCACGGCCACCGGCAAGGATGCCGCATGGGTCGGATAGTCCAGGATCTTGACGTCCAGCACCGTGGTCAGGCCGCCCAAGCCTTGCGCGCCGATGCCGAGTGCGTTGACCCGGCGATAGATTTCCAGCCGCAGCTCTTCCAACGCAGTCTTAGGGGAGCGCGCAATCAGATCGCCGATGTCGATGGGATCCATGAGCGCTTTCTTCGCCAGCAGCATGGCCTTCTCGGCGCTGCCGCCAATCCCCACGCCCAGCATTCCCGGCGGGCACCAGCCGGCGCCCATCTGCGGCACCATCTCGAGCACCCAGTCGGCGACCGAATCCGCGGGATTCAACATCGCAAACATGGATTTGTTTTCAGAGCCGCCGCCCTTGGCGGCCACCGTGATCTCGACCTGAGACCCTGAAACCATTTCGGTGTGGATCACCGCCGGGGTATTGTCCTTGGTATTGCCGCGCTTGAAAGCCGGATCCGCCACGATGGAGGGACGCAGCTTGTTTTCCGGGTCGAGGTAGGCGCGGCGCACGCCCTCATTGATCATCGATTCCAAGTCGAGCTGCGCGTCCCACGACACACCCATGCCCACTTTGACAAACACCACCACGATGCCGGTGTCCTGGCAAATCGGCCGATGACCCTCGGCGCACATGCGCGAATTGGTGAGGATCTGCGCGATGGCATCGCGGGCCGACGGGCTCTGTTCGACGGCGTACGCGCGTCCCATGGCGCGGATGAAATCCGGCGTGTGGTAGTAGGAAATGTACTGCAGAGCATCGGCAACGCTCGCGATCACGTCGGCTTGGCGAATGATGGTCATGTCAACTCGGAGGAAAGTCCAACTGTGCCGCAAATCTATCAATTGTGACCGGGCGTGGATAGCGAATCCCATACAATCGCCGGAACCTGGAGGTGGCATGCGGCAGTTGGGATTGGCGCTGGTGTGGTTTGTGGTGAGCGTGTGCGCTGCGTGGCCGCGCCTGAGCCTTGCCGCGGAGGCGGCGACCCTGCCGCTGACGGAGTGCCGGCTCGAACATCCGCTCAAGTTGATTTCCGTTCCCGCACGCTGCGGCTCGCTGCGCGTACCTGAAGACCGCACGCATCCGACGGATGGATCGATAGAGCTGAAAGTGGCCGTGGTGCCGGCGCTGAATCGGCGCAGCACGGCGGCGCCCATGTTCCTGCTGGCAGGCGGTCCCGGGCAAAGTGCGATGCAGGTCTACGTGGCCTTGAACGGCGCCTTTGCGCGGATCAACCGCAATCACGCCATCGTGCTGCTGGACCAGCGCGGCACCGGAAGTTCCAGCCCGCAGTCCTGCGAATATCCGGAGGAGTGGCAGCAACCCGCGGATCCGATGCCGGCGCTGCGCAAGGCAACCACCGACTGTCTTGCCAAGCTTGGGCCGCGGGTGCGCTTCTATACCACCAGCATCGCAGTTCAAGACCTCGAGGACATGCGGGCAGCTTTGGGTTTTCCGCAGATCGATCTGTATGGCGCCTCGTATGGCACGCGGGTCGCGGAGCACTACATGCGCCGCTACCCGGCCCGGGTGCACGCCGTCATTCTGGACGGGGTGACGTACCCGGAGCAGATGATCGGCGTGGAGACGCCGCAGGATGGCGAGGAGGCCCTGAATCTCATCGTGGCACGCTGCCGGCAGGCCCCCGACTGCGCCGCGGTGTACCCCGATTTGCAGCAAGACCTGGAGTCACTGCTGCGGCAGTTCGGTCCGCAAAAGGTCATGGTGACGATCGATGACCCGAACAGCGGGCTGCCGCTGGAGATCGAGTTCAACCACAAAATTCTCGGGGCGGCGCTGCGGTTTTTGTCGTACAGCGCCATGCAGGCCTCGCTGCTGCCGGCACTCATTCATCAAGCCGCGCACGGCAAGCTCAGGCCCATGGCCTCGCAAGCCATCATGAACGCCCGGCAGATCGGCGACCAGCTGGCGAACGGCATGCAATACAGCGTCGTTTGCAGCGAGGATGAACCCTTTTTCGCGGCCGCCAATATCGACCGCGCCGCCATGGCCAAGACCTACCAGGGCACTGAGCTGGTGGATGCCTTGCATGAGATTTGCAAACTCTGGCCGCGCGGCCCGGTGGACGCGGATCTGCACGCGCCCTTGCACAGCGACATCCCGACGCTGTTGTTGTCCGGGGAAGCCGATCCGGTGACGCCGCCCGCCGATGCCGAACGCGCCAGCGTGGGCCTGACTCACCATCGCCATTTGATCTTGAAAGGCGAGGGCCACGGTCAATTGAACACCGGGTGCGTTCCTAAGCTCATGGCGGATTTTCTGGACGGCGCCGCGCCCGAGGCGCTCGATGCCACCTGTCTCGAGCAGCACAGCCCCGAGCCCTTTTTCCTGAGCATGACGGGGCCTGCGCCATGATCGAGGCGACCGGCCTGAGCAAGCGCTTCGGCAACATCGAGGCCGCCAAGGACGTGTCCTTCATCGCGCGCGACGGGGAGATCACCGGATTGCTGGGCGCGAACGGCGCCGGCAAGTCGACCTGTCTGCGCATGCTTTACGGCGTCTTGACGCCGGACGGCGGCAAGGCCTGTATCGACGGCATCGACATCCGCGGCGAAACCTCGAAGGCGCGCGCGCACCTGGGTGTGCTGCCGCATGCGGCGGGGCTGTACAACAACCTGACCGCCCGGGAGAACATCCACTATTTCGGTTCGCTGCATGGGATGAGTGCGCAGCGCCTGAAGTCGCGTACCGCGCAGCTGTCGCAGGCGTTGGGCATGGAGGCCTTCATCGAGCGGCGCGCAAAGGGATTCTCTCAAGGGCAGCGCATCAAGGTGGCTCTGGCGCGCGCCTTGGTCCACGATCCGGGCAATGTCGTGCTCGACGAGCCCACCAACGGGCTCGATGTGATGGCGATACGCAATTTGCGTGAAATGCTGCTGGCCTTGAAGCAGGAAGGGCGGTGCGTGCTGTTCTCCTCGCACGTCATGCAAGAAGTGGCGGCGCTGTGCGATCGGGTGGTCATCATCGGCCACGGCCGGGTGTTGGCGGATGCCACCGTGCAGGAGATCCGGGAGCGCAGCGGCACGGCGACGCTGGAAGAAGCGTTTCTGCAGGTGCTCGGCGATACGGAAGGCGTGAGCTGATGCGCACGCTGTTCATCGTTTTCGCCAAGGAGTTCTTGGAAAACCTGCGCGATCGGCGCACGCTGTTGTCGGCGTTGCTGTTCGGTCCCTTGTTCGGACCGATACTTTTCGGCCTCATGGTCTCGCGCATGCTGGAACAAAGCGTGGTCGAGTCGGAGGTCCCCCTGAAGCTCACGATCTCCGGAAGCCATTACGCCCCGGGGTTGACGCAGTACCTCAAAGCGCGCGGCGTCAAACTCAAGTTTGACGAGCTGTCGGAGAACGAGGCGCGTGCCGCCGTGCGCGGCGGCATGTCCCAGGTCGTCCTGCTGGTGCCTGAGGAATATCCGCGGCTGTTCGCGGAGTCGAAGCCGGCGCCCCTATTGCTGTTCGCCGACAGCGCAGATTCACAAACGCGAAAAATCGCGGACCGGGCACGGGGCATTTTGGGCGCTTACGGCAGCACCATCGCGCAACTGCGGCTCGAGCTTCGGGGCGTGAGTCCGCTCCTGTCCCTGCCGGTCGCCGTGAACGAAGTGGATGTGGCGACCCCCACCGGCCGCGCGGTGGTGGTGTTGGGCTTCATGACCTACTTCGTGCTGTTTGCGCTGCTGATGGGCGGCCTGTACCTGGCCATCGATTCCACGGCAGGCGAACGCGAGCGCGGTTCGCTGGAGGCGCTGCTGAGTTTGCCCGTGGCGCGCTCGGCATTGGTGGGCGGGAAAATTCTGGCGACCTGCGCCTATATGTGCATCTCGCTGGCCTTGAGCCTGACGGCATTCGTCTGCGTGTTTCGCTTCGTGCCCCTCGAGCGGATCGGCATGAGCGCCAATCTGGGCCTCAAAACCGCGCTGATTTTCTTCGGGATCTGTTTGCCTTTCGTACCGTTGGGCGCCACCCTCATGACCTTTGTCGCCTCATTCACCCGCAGCTACCGGGAGGCGCAGACTTATCTGACCACCGTGCTGCTCGTGCCGACGCTGCCGATTGCCTTTGCCAGCATCTACTCGCTCAAACCCACGAGCTCGCTGATGTTCATTCCTTCGTTGAGCCAGCATTTGTTGATGACCAGCGTGCTCAAGGATGAGCCAATTTTTTTGCCGGATGTGCTGGTGTCCGCGGCAGCCTCGCTCGGGCTTGCGTTGCTGTTGTTCGTTCTCACCGCGCGTCACTGGCGGCGCGAAACCATGCTCGGATAAAAATTATTTTGTGCGCGTTTCAAATAACGCGACATTGGACGATCGCGATTAAGGGGATTCCTGTATAGGCGTTCAAGTAGTCGGTATGTATACTACTCACGTCGCTTCATCTGGCTTCGGGGGGTATTGGCATGACCGTCTCATCGTCCGCGCGGGTGAACATTGTTGCGTTTATAGCGATATTGACGCTTTCAGCGGCCACAATGCTGTGGTTATTTTGGCGCTTCCCCCTCATGACGGCGATTATCACGCTCGGTATATTCCTCGGCTTGAGCGTGTTGGCGCGACTCGCTCGCTGGATCGATGTCGACATCACGGATTTGGATCCGACCAAGCAGCGCGTTTGACAAGATAAACTGTCGGCAAATGGCGACATCAGTTCGCTATCAGCGTCGAGAATCTAGCTCGACTTCGTCCGCGGCTTCCTAGAACCCTTACTTTCCGATGCAGAAACTGCTGAAGATCTCTCCCAGCAAATCATCGCTGGTGAATTCGCCCGTGATTTCGCCCAAGGCCAGCTGAGCGCGCCTCAACTCTTCCGCGAAAAGTTCGAAGGCGCGCGTGGCCGTCAAGCTCTCGGCGGCCTGCGCCACGCAAGCTTTAGCGCGCGCCAGCGCATCGAGATGCCGGCGCCGCGCCGACAAGGCTCCGGTCTCGCCGCCCGAGTAACCCGCGCTGGCCTTGAGGTGCGCACGCAGGAGTCCTACGCCTTCGCCGGTCCTCGCGCTCAAGAAAATGCGCGCGGGACTCGAGGATTCATCGACGGCGGGAGCCGCACCGGTCAGGTCGATCTTGTTGAAGATCAGCGTGACCGGAACGCCCGGCGGCAATTCTCCGAGCGCCGCACTGAAGTCGTGCGGCTCGTCGGCGCGCGCGGCATCCCAGATGTACAGCACCCGATCGGCCCGCTGCAGCTCGTTTCGCGCGCGACGCACGCCCTCCGCCTCGATGACATCGGCGGTGGCGCGCAATCCCGCGGTGTCGATCAAGTTCAAGGGCAAGCCGTCCAGGTGCAGATGCTGGCGCAAGACGTCGCGCGTGGTTCCCGGTTGATCGGTCACGATGGCAATCTCGTCGCCGACCAGTTTGTTGAGCAAGCTGGATTTTCCCGCGTTGGGAGGGCCTGCGATGACTACGTTCAATCCTTCGCGCAGCAGTGAGCCCTGCCGTGCGGCGGCGGTGATGGAGTCGAAGCCGGTCAAGAGGGTGCCGAGCCGATCTTCAAGCACGCTGCCCGGAAGAAACTCGAGTTCTTCATCGGGAAAATCGATGGCCGCTTCCACCAGCATGCGCAGTTCGGTCAACTGCCCCTGCAGCGAATGGATGCGCGCCGAGAACTCTCCCTGCATGGAGCGCACTGCCGCGCGCGCCGCCGCGGTGGTGCCGGCATCGATCAGGTCGGCGATGGCCTCGGCCTGCGCGATGTCCATTTTGCCGTTCAAGAAGGCGCGTTCACTGAACTCGCCCGGCCTTGCCATGCGGCAGCCCAATTCGAGCAGCCGCTGCAGCAGCATATCGCCGACCAGGGTGCCGCCGTGGGCCTGAAGCTCCAACACGTGTTCGCCGGTAAACGATGCCGGAGCCGGAAAGTACAAGGCCAATCCCCGGTCGATGGGTTCGCCGCCGGCGTCGAGAAAGTTCGTCAGCTGGGCGAGCCGGGGCGCCGGAAGAAACCCGAGAATCCGGGCGGCGATTTGCGGTACGTCGGGGCCGGAGATGCGTATCACCCCGACCGCGCCGCGCCCCGGAGCGCTGGCGACGGCGGCGATGGTATCGGGAGCAGCCACGGGTAACCGCCTAACTTCGCTGCTTGGCAGCCTCTGCTTCGACCACTTGATTCACGCGCCACTGCTGCGCGATGGACAGCACGGTGTTCGTCAGCCAGTACAGCACCAGTCCTGAGGGGAACCACGCCATCATGCCCGTCATGATCAGCGGCATGAACTGCATGATCTTCGCCTGCATGGGATCGGGGGGCGCGGGATTTAGCTTGAATTGCGCGAACATGGCGCTGCCCATGAGCAGCGGCAACACGAAGTACGGGTCTCGCGAGGACAAATCGTTGATCCACAGCAGGAAGGGCGCCTGGCGCATTTCCACGCTCTCCAAGAGCACCCGATAGAACGAAATGAACACCGGGATCTGGACCACCATCGGCAAACAACCCGCGAGCGGATTGATTTTTTCCTTCTTGTACAGATCCATCATGGCGCGGCCCAATTTCTCGCGGTCGTCCTTGAAGGTTTCCTGAATCTGCTTCATGCGCGGACCCACGGCGCGCATCTTGGCCATGGACCGGCCGCTGGCCTGGCTCAAGGGGTAGAACAGCAACTTGATCAGTGCCGTCACGAGGATGATCGACCAGCCCCAGTTGCCGATCAGCTTGTGCACATAGTTGAGACCGGTGAACAGCGGCTGCGCGAGCACGGTCAAGATGCCGAAGTCGACGGTGCGTTCGAGATTTCTGCCGAGCGCCGCGAGCTGCGACTGCAATTTGGGACCGACGAACAATTCCTCGTGGAACTGGACTTTGGCGCCTGCGGGGATGGGAGTCATCGGCCCGGTGGCGGTTACCAGGTACTCGTTATTGGCCACCTTGAGTTGATACTGATAGGGCTGCCCGGCCGGCGGCACGACCGCGGCAACGAATTGGTGCTGCAGGGAGGCGAACCAGCCGCCGGTAATGGTGGCCGAATACTTGGCGTCGCCTTCACTTTCGACATTGAGGTCTTTGGACTTGGTGCCGTCATAGACGGCGGGGCCCTTGAACGAATAGGTCTCGACATCGAAATAGGAGCGCGAGGCGTGTTCCCAGTGACGCAGGATCTGAGCGTAGGAGGCGAGGTTTCGAGCCGATGCGCTGTCGTTTTTTACATCGTAATCGAGCCCGATGGCGTACTGGCCGCGCTTGAAAACGAATGTCTTGGTCACCGTGAGGCCCGCACCGTCGGTCCAGGTGAGCGGCACGCGCAGCTCATCCGCGCCCGGCGCGAGGACGAAGGTTTTCTCGACTGACTTCCAGACCACTTGGTGAGTGGGCGCGGCTTCACCCGCGCCGCCGGTGAGCCCGCTTTGCACCAGGTATCGCGTGGGCGGCGGTTCGTAGCTCAATAGCCGCACGGGAATATTCGGCGTGTCCTTGCGCAGCGGATATTGCAGCAGGTCGGCACGATCGAGCTCGCCGCCCTTCAGGTTGATGCCGATGTCCAGCACGTCGGTGGTGACATGCAGCTCGACGAGCGGCCCCGAGTCCGAAGCCGATGCGCCCGCGAGTGCGGCGGGCGCTGAACTCGCGGCGGGTGTGGTGGCCGGCTCGGGCGTGGGTTGCGGCGGCGCCGCCGCCGGCGCGCTCACCGGCTGGGGCACCGAGTCGCCGAGCGCGCTCACCGCCGGCGCACCGGCCGGTGCGGCACTGGTCTGAATGCTGCTGGCCGGGGGCTCGTAGTCATGCAGCCAGGTTTGGTAATTCAAAAAAAGGATCGCGGCGAGGACCCCCCAAAGCATCAGGCGGATATTAGGCATGGGTCGGTCTCTTGTCCGGTACGGGGTCGTAGCCGCCTGGCGCGAATGGATGACAACGTAGCAGGCGGCACAAGCCGAGCCACAGACCGCGCACGACGCCATGGCGCTCGATCGCCGTATGCGCATAGCAAGAGCAGCTGGGATAGAAGCGGCAGCGCGGACCGATCATCGGACTGATGACGAGTTGGTACCCGCGGATGCTCCACATCAATATTTGGCGAGGCGCTACCATTTTTGGGTGATCGCTTTCCAATGCTGCTCGAGACTCGCGCGCAAGTCGGCAAGCTTGGCCATTCGCGCCGCTTCGCGAGCGGAGACGGTAACATCGACCGGCGGCAATGAGTGTTGGTTCAAACGAAAGGACTCTCGCGCGAGGCGTTTGATGCGATTGCGCGATACGGCGGTGCCGAAGGTGCGCGTCGCGATGCTCAAACCCAATCGCGGATAGGTTTCATGATTGGCCAGAACGGATAAACTAAAAAATGCATCGGCGAATTTTCTGCCGCGCCGTTTCACTTCTTTAAATTCGGCCGGCTGGTGCAAACGCTTGCGCGGCTCGAACGTCAGTTTACGGATAGACAGCCCTAAGAGATAGGGAGTTAGGGACAGAGGCGCTTGCGCCCCTTGGCGCGGCGCCGAGCCAGCAGCCGGCGGCCGCTCTTGGTGGCCATGCGCGCGCGAAAACCGTGGGTACGGGCACGATGTAAATTACTGGGGTTAAAGGTACGTTTCATAGCGCCACTCGAGCAAAAACCACGGGTTAAATCAACGGTCTGGCTGATTTACGAAAGGCGGCAAGGGTACTGAGCGAGCCTGGCTGTGTCAATAGACGCCCCTTCAAGTTGGAGCTAGACTCCGTGCCCTTTCGTTCTTTTGCCCATTACCCGTAACCCCATAGGAGAGCGCTCTTGCCGGAGTCGCTGTGGAACCGCTGTCTGCGAGTGCTCGAGGGCGAACTCCCGGAACAGCAGTTCAACACCTGGGTGCGGCCGCTGCAGGCGATCGAGCGCGACGGGGAACTGCGGCTTCTGGCGCCCAATCGTTATGTCATCGAGTGGCTCGGCCAAAACCTGTTGCCGCGGATCAAAGAACTCATTCTCGCGTTTGCGGAAGGCCTGGCCCCGGAAGTCGCGCTCGATGTGGGCACGCGGGCCGGCGTCATGGTCCGCCCCGCGCCGGCGGCTCCCAAGGATGACGGGGCGGCGGCGGCCAGAGCCCGGAAACTCGCCCCGACGGTTCTGGGCAGCCGCATCAATGTGGAATTTACCTTCGACGGCTTTGTCGAAGGTAAGAGCAACCAGCTCGCCAAGGCGGCGGCAATCCAGGTCGCGGGCAATCCGGGCCGAGCGTACAACCCGCTGTTCATCTACGGCGGCGTGGGCTTGGGTAAAACCCATTTGATGCACGCGGTGGCCAACAAGCTCAAGGAACGCAATTCGGAAGCGCGCTTAGCCTACGTGCACAGCGAACGATTCGTCGGGGACATGGTGAAAGCCTTGCAGCACAACACCATCAACGATTTCAAAACCGCGTACCGGTCTCTCGATTGCCTCATGATCGACGATATCCAGTTTTTTGCGGGCAAAGACCGCTCCCAGGAAGAATTCTTTCATACTTTCAACGCGCTGCTCGAGAGCCAGCAGCAAGTGATCTTGACCTGCGACCGGTATCCGAAGGAGGTCGACGGGCTCGAGGAGCGGTTGAAATCGCGCTTCGGCTGGGGCCTCACCGTGGCGATCGAGCCCCCGGAATTGGAAACCTGCGTCGCCATCCTGATGAGCAAGGCCGCCATGACACAGGTTGATCTTCCGGAGGAAGTGGCGTTTTTCATCGCCAAGCGGATTCGTTCCAACGTGCGCGAATTGGAAGGCGCGTTGCGCCGGGTCGTTGCGACCTCCAATTTTACCGGCAGACCGATTACGCTGGAGTTCGCCAAAGAGGCGTTGAGGGACCTGTTGGCGTTGCAGGAAAAATTGGTCACGGTGGAAAATATTCAGAAGACCGTGGCTGAGTATTACAAAATCAGGATTGCGGATTTGTTGTCCAAACGGCGCAGCCGTTCGATCGCTCGTCCGCGCCAGGTGGCAATGGCCTTGGCCAAGGAATTGACGAATCACAGCCTGCCGGAAATCGGCGATGCATTTGGTGGTCGGGACCACACTACCGTGCTGCATGCATGCAGGCGCGTGAAGGAATTGCGCGAGACCGATCGCCGTGTCGGAGAGGATTATTTAAACCTGTTGAGAACCCTGACCGGATAGGGTAGGAAAAGCTGTGGATGATTCTGTGGATAAAGATATCCACAGGTGGCTGACAGTTTGCAGGCGGCCTGCAGACAAGTGTCGAGGTGTTTACGTCTTAATGTATCGTATTGATTAATATAGGGTTTTTTGCCTTATACACTGAAGTTCGATTCCTCATAATCATAGTAATAATCTCTTTTAAGAATTAAATCTTAAGATTGAAGACGGGTGAGCCCATGAAATTGACGGCAGAGCGCGAGAAATTATTGACCCCCTTACAGGCTGTCATCGGGGTGGTGGAACGGCGCCAGACCATGCCGGTGCTGGCGAATGTTTTACTGGGTGTTCGCCAAGGCCAGCTGTCCATTACCGCCACCGATTTGGAGGTGGAGTTGGTGGCAGCCACGGAGGTGGCCGTCCAGGACAGCGGCGATATCACGGTCCCAGGGCGAAAATTTCTGGATATTTTGCGGGCCTTGCCCGAGAAGCTGGTTGTGTCCTTGAGCCTCGAGGGCGAGAAAATCGTGATCAAGGGCGGTCGCAGCCGGTTCAGTCTGTCGACTTTGCCGGCGGCGGATTTTCCCGTGGTCGATGACATCAATGCGCAGCAGACGGTGCAGCTGCCGCGCAAGGAACTCCTGCGGCTGCTGGAAAAGACGCATTTTTCGATGGCGCAACAGGACGTGCGGTACTACCTGAACGGGATGCTGTTGGAGATCGACGGGCAGGTGCTGCGCGCGGTGGCGACGGACGGCCACCGCCTGGCGTTATGCGAAACGGCATTGGCCGCCAAGGCGAAGAACTCCCAACAAGTCATCGTCCCTCGCAAAGGCGTGCTGGAATTGCAGCGGGTGCTGAATGATGACGGTGTTGCTGAGGTGGCGATCGGAACAAATCACGTTCGTGCTCAGATCGGCGACATTCGATTCACTTCGAAGCTGATTGACGGACGTTTCCCGGAGTATTCCCGGGTCATTCCGGCCGCGCCGGCTTCCGCCATCCGCGCCGATCGCGACGTGCTGCGCCAGGCCTTGCAGCGCACGGCCATCCTGTCCAACGAAAAATACCGCGGCATTCGCGTGACCGTGAAGAAGAACT
>Ga0210398_10000583_pt1 | contig 41051 bp, 30 predicted proteins | sample IncBWC4OmetaG_FD_161047 | JGI IMG/M metagenome (GOLD analysis project Ga0210398, IMG submission 161047) | Forest soil microbial communities from Barre Woods Harvard Forest LTER site, Petersham, Massachusetts, United States - Inc-BW-C-4-O | ecosystem: Environmental > Terrestrial > Soil >... | reverse complement strand
TCCCCCTTTTCCTTCAACATCGCAAAGTTCCTGCCCGCGCCGCGCGTCGGGGCCGCCTGGTCTCCGTTTGCGTCAAAGAAAACAGTTGTGCGGGCGGGCTTCGGTCTGTACTACGCTCTACTCGACAATCTGAGTTACCGCCTCGACCAGAACCCTCCCTTCAACACCGTCTTTGCAGTCAAGAACATTTCGTTCTCCGAGATCGGGCCGGACGCGACATATTCAGCCGCAAAAGTGGTCCCTAGTGGCGTGCAGCCGAACCTCGAGACACCAACCGTGGAATCCTGGAGCTTGAAGATCGAGCAGCAACTCTCATCGAGCACTTCGTTCGGAATCAGCTACATCGGTTCGCACGCCTACCACGAATTGCTCTCCCTTGACGCGAACCTCCCTACACCGACGATTTGCCCGGCGTCGCCTTGCCCCGCAGGCTATCCCGCTGGGGCGTATTACTACCCAACGGGCGCGCCACTGGCCAACAATACCGTATGGAATACCACGCATTGGCTCTCACAAGGCATTAGTTCCTATCATGGGCTTGAAGTCGATGTGAACCGTCGCTTCGGCCATGGATTGCAATTCCGGGGAGTCTATACTTTCTCGAAGACGCTGGATGATGGCGACAACATGAACACCAGCGTCGCAACAAACTCTCCCGCGTTCGTTGCGAATCCGCTTCAACCAAAGGGCGATTATGGCCGGGCTTCGTTCGACGTACGGAATGCAGCGGTCATCCATGCAACTTATGATCTCCCATTCGGAACCGGAAACACCGCTCGCGAACATCCCTGGGTGCAGCGGCTGATCGGAAACTGGCAACTCAGCGGAATCCAAACGTTCGACTCTGGCCTGCCGTTCACCCCACAGCTGTCTTACAACCCATCCAACGACGGTGACACCCGCAATCCTGTCCGGCCGTCTCTCAATCCCAATTTCACGGGTCCGCTAATCCTGGGCGGGCCCAACCAGTATTTCAACCCCAACGCGTTCGTCCAGCCGTTGCCCGGAACTTATGGCAACGCCGGCCGCAACATCCTCGAGGGCCCGGGCCTCGCAGAAACGGACCTCTCGCTAACAAAGAAGTTCTCACTTTCGGAGCGTTTGAGCATGCAGTTCCGCTCGGAGTTTTTCAACTTGTTCAATCGCACGAACTTCAACAATCCAAATCCCGTCGTTTACGCCTTGGCCACGGGCGGGCCGTCACCGACGGCAGGTGTGATCACTTCGACTTCAACCACCTCGCGGCAGATTCAGTTCGGGTTGAAGCTCGCGTGGTGAGGTCAATCCGCTGATTGTGGCTAACAACAATCCATAGCAGGGAAGCGCGCAATGCATATGCGCGAGGGACGGAACTGAACCGCGTTTTCCCGTTTCCTTCGAATCGAATCGCAGCATTTGGGTTTGCGTGCCAGCTTAGGCGCGCAAACTGGCTACCCGGGGGTGCTCTGCCGTTTGGAGGCTCCCCTCGGCCAATAAAAAGCGAGAAATTTATGGTTAGCTTATCTATCAGTTTCGAGAACGCGGTAATGGAGACGACCGAGCGGCTCAACCTGTAGCGCGACGGCATCGGCGGTTTTGAGATCGTCCAGCACGGAGCGCAGCCAGTCAATGCTGTCCACGGGCGTTACGGACGGAAGCAGTAAACACCGTCGAAGACTCTGCACTTATAGGAACGAAACCTGTGAATCGAAAAAGGCAGTTCGCGGGTTTCGCTTTTTTCTGGTCTATTGAACGCCGGGGATTCCAGGTCACCGAGACGGAATGCGGAGCTAGGGAGCGGTACGCGCCGTGCCCCCCATCGCTTGAAGGCCCAATGAAGCTTGCTCTGAGAGTTCCGTGCTGAGTTCGCTTGTGAAGGAAAAACTCTTGTGAGCGAAAAGAGACATTCTTACAGACTTACAGACGTGCGACTACGCGGGTACACAGTTACCTCACTGCTGCCACGGCCCGATTACCGGTCGAGAGGCGAGTGCTCCAACACCTGCCACAATTCTACGCCCTGCTGCCAAATTCTCCTTTCCTTTGTATGCGGCGAGCAGTCTTGCTCGCAGGATGCGCCCGACTTGGCGTCCACCTTCCGTAGCTTCCTAAGGGACATTGTTGTACCCCATTTCCAAAACCAGCGAGTTCAAGGTGATGCGCATTACAAGTTTGAACGAGTGGCGCGAGGATAGCGAAGTCGAGCCGACGGATATTACCGGCCCGATAACACAAGACACCAGCGCCTCAGGGAATAAATACACGCAACGATTGGTCTACCAGAGATTCGGCACGAGTCATCTCGACATCATTGGTCAGGAGCTTGCACAACTATCTTGAACGAGAGCTTCGCTTCGGATCTTCCTTGAGTATCACTTGGATCCGGCGCACTCTGACCTCTTAATAGGCACCAAAGGGCCTGTCGACGGGCCTTTGAAGCTTGTCGGTCATTGACGCGGTTTAACTGTTCCCGGAGGCTGCGCAGGACTCATTTGTGAAAAATCGATCGAGTGCTGCAAAGATCCCAGGTAGAAATGACCTTTTTCCGGGCCACTTTGATGAACATGAACGTGATTCACCCCGATCCAAGTATCAGCGCAGGAAAGAGGAACTCCGCCGTCGTCTTTGGCCGACAGTTCTCATTTAGGTCAAAATTGGTGCGTACCCAGAAATGGTTGGTACTCGGGCCGATTCCGGGGCAGTACCTGTCGATGGGTTTCTTTTGAGTCTTACGCTAATTGTTTGAAAACTCGATACTTGTGCCGCAAGGAGCTCCCATGGAAAAAGCCATCCGCGTCCTCGTGGCCAACCGTCCTCGTCTCATGCGGGAGACCATTCTCGCAACATTCGCAGACCAGCCGGACATAGAAATTGTCGGCGAAGTTACCAACGATTCGGAAATTATGGAGTGCGTTAAGAGAACTCTGCCAAATTTTGTGGTCATCGCGCTTGATCAACCCGGCAAAAGGCCCAGTGTCTGCGACGATCTGCTTCGCGAGCATCCTGAGGTGCGGGTCATCGCAGTAGCGCCGGCGGAGGACTATATCGTTTACTACTGGGCTTCTCTCGATATCCATTCCAGTAATATTGAGGCCTCTGAGGACGGAATGTTGACCGCTGTTCGGAGCAAGCTAGTTACGAGCGAGACGAATTGAAGAATCTCAAGCCCAGCACCACGGTGAAATCATGTTGAAACAGGTCAATTTGAGAAGCTTTTTCTCGAGTCTAGGCTTAGCGTTCTTGTTTTCCGCGCCGTCCTATGCACAACAGCAAGTCGAAAGGCCGCGCGAGACGCGCGAAGCAACCCGGAACGACTATGGGGTCGAACAAGCTCCCGACTTTGCCCAGGAGAACCTACGCCGGGTGGCGGCGTCCTCGACTCAGATTCGTGCTGTACTGGTCAAGGATGAAGGGCTGCTAGTGGAATTGAAGCGATGGGTAGCGAAGGAGGCCAGCGATAGCGGCCAGGTCGTCGAGGATTCGAGCCTCACGGATCAAGCGATTTTCGAGCGCTTGGAGCAGGACGTCGCTTTTCGGTCCGTAGCGACACGGCTCTTACAGCGTTATGGATACCTGTTGCCGATGACGAATCCTGACTCGGACTATGCAAAAGAAAACGAATTGGTGCTCAAGGAACGGGCGCGGCGCTTGGTCCAGATTGAATCACAGGAAGATTCAGACGCGATTAAGCCGCAAAGAAACGATCGCGACCTCGAACGCACAGCGACGTGCGATCCGCGGCGCGACGAAGATTGTCAGCAGCAGTCGCCAACAGACCACCGCCAAAATACGCGCACTCCGCGCGGGATGACCTCGCCTGAGACAAACCCTCAGGCAGTGCCCGAACAATCGCCATCGCAGAGCCTGTCGCGCATCCTGCGAGCCGACGGATTGCCGCAGACTCCAGATCCCCTAGACGGGGGTAATGCTGACAGCATGTCACGCCGCCTCGATTTGGCTTCCAACCCGATGAAGCGCGATACGAATCCGCTGGATGGCTCCCAGGCTCTAGGCCAAGGCGCCATAGATGGCGCCCTGCTTGGCCGTGATTTGCCCTCCTTGCCGAGTGCTCCCGGACGCGACAACAGAGAGTTTGGTTCCGACAAGAACGGAATGGAACGGTCTTCGCGCGCAAGACCTGCGGGTGAAAGACCCCATGAAGAAGACATTTCTCCGGTGAGAATGGTTCACCGTGCGAATCCTTACTCCGACATACCGTCGCTCTATGACATGTATGTGCAAGCATCGGCGCGCCAGCGACCAACCGAGCGTTTTGGATTGGATGTTTTCCGCAACACAGCGAACGACCCAGAAGCGATTCCCATGGACCTTCCGGTTGGGCCCGACTACGTACTCGGTCCGGGCGACAGTCTCGAGATTGATCTTTGGGGCGGAGTCTCACAGCGCATGTATCGGGTCGTCGACCGTGAAGGGCGCGTCTCGTTGCCAGAAGCTGGCCCGCTTCTTGTGAGCGGTCGAAGCCTGGGCGAGGTGCAGCTGGCGGTTCAACAGGTGCTGAGGACCGAGTATCGGAATGTCTCAGCAGATGTTTCTCTTTCAAAGCTGCGGACCGTCCGCGTGTATGTGGTCGGAGATATTACGCAGCCGGGAGCATACGATATCAGCTCGCTCTCGACTCCGCTAAACGCATTGTTTGCCGCGGGCGGAGTAACTCCTCGCGGCTCGCTGCGCGCGCTGAAACACTATCGCGGCAAGCAGCTCGTCGAAGAGGTGGACGCTTACGACCTGCTATTGCATGGAGTAAGGTCCGATTTGAATCGCTTGGAGAATGGCGACACGCTGCTCGTACCGCCCTTGGGACCACAGGTGACTGTTGATGGAATGGTACGGCGGCCGGCGATCTACGAATTGCACGGCGAGAGTTCATTGGCAGATGTGCTAGAACTCGCAGGTGGAATCCTGCCAACGGCGACGCTACAGCACATTGAGGTTCAACGGGTCGAAGCGCACGAAAGACGTACGATGCTTGCGCTCAATCTCTCGCCGACGGGTGACGCTGATTCAGCGAAAAAGCAGCTCGACGCATTTAAGATCAACGACGGTGATGAAGTGCACATCTTTCCGATCGCTCCTTACAACGAAGACGCAATCTACCTTCAGGGACACGTGCTGCGTCCTGGACGATTTTCCTACAAGCAAGGAATGCTCCTTTCTGACTTGATTGGTTCGTACAAAGATTTGTTGCCGGAACCCGCGCCGCACTATGCGGAGATTGTCAGATTGAATCCCCCGGACTTTCATCCGAGCGTGGAGAGTTTCGACCTAACGGCCGCTCTGGCGAATCCAGCCTCAGGGCCGAAGCTGCAGCCGCTTGATACCGTTCGCGTGTTCAGCCGCTACGATTTCGAGCCCGCTCCGGAAGTTTGGGTTGGCGGGGAAGTTCGAGAACCGGGGAAGTACCGCACTTCGGGGCAAGCGCACCTTAGGGACACTATCTATCAGGCAGGGGGTGTGACGCAGGATGCATCACTCGATTCCGCGCAACTCTTCCGCACGCAGCCCGACGGCACAATGAAGATTCTGAGTGTCGATCTCCGCGAGGCCCTTGCGGGGAATCCTGTGGACAACGTAGTTATGCAGCCGCGTGACCGGTTGTTGGTGCATCGCAACCTGACTCAAGTGGAGCCGCCGACAGTCTACATCAAGGGTGAAGTGACCAAACCGGGGCGCTATCCCCTTACTTCCAACATGCGCGTCGAGGATTTGGTTCGCGTAGCCGGCGGAATTAAGAGAAGCGCGTATACAGAAAGCGCCGATCTCTCGCGTTTCGAGACGAATACCGCGCGAGCGACTCCGAGCGACCGCCTGGACGTCAACCTAAAGGCGGCCATGAGCGGAGACGCGAAGAACGACATCCCGCTCCGCGACGGGGATGTTCTTACGATTCGCCAGCTCCCGCGCTGGAACGATATCGGATCGTCGATGACGGTGCGAGGGGAAGTTCTGCACCCGGGCACTTACGGTATCGAACCCGGAGAGCGCCTGAGCTCTGTATTGGCGCGAAGCGGAGGGTTTGGTTCGGAAGGCTATGCTTACGGGGCAGTGTTGATGAGGCGGGAGGTACGAGATCTAGAGGTAAAGTCCCACCTGGAGCTCGTCGAGCGCGTGAAAGCGGCGCAAGTAACACTCAAAGCGCTGCCGGAGACAGATGCTGACCAGAAAAACGCCAAGTTGACGGCAATCGGCCAGACAGAAGCAACTCTCGCTCAACTACAAGCTAGCGCCCCGATCGGCCGTGTTGTGATCAGAATCTCGCCGGATATGAAGGCTTGGCAAAATACAGCGGCAGACGTGCAGGTTCGCGATGGCGACGTTCTTTTTGTTCCTAAAAAAGCGGGCTATGTGATGGTGAACGGCCAAGTCTTCAATCCAACAGCGATCGGATTTCGGCCCAGCCACAGTGCCAAGTGGTATCTCAGCCAAGCAGGCGGCGTGACGCAGCTCGCAGACAAGAAGGCGGTATTTGTAATCCGCGCCGACGGTTCCGTGATCGCCGCGAAAAACAACAGCGATGGTTGGTGGGGAGGCGATCCGATGAGCGCGACCTTGCGAGCCGGAGACACTATCGTTGTACCCGAAAAGGCGCCAAAGATCGGCGGTCGTAACTGGGCCCCGATCATACAATCAGCTCAAATGGCTGCGTCTGTAGCTTTGGCGGTGGCGTATATCCATCCGTGACGAGGGATGTTCATGAGGCGCATCTGTTTCTTCGTGCTGGCGGTGGGCTGGGCGGCGTCGAGTCTGACGCTGACAGCGAGAGTCTCTAGTTCTGCACCTCGGCAAGCGGAGAAGGAAGGCGATGCAGATAAAAAACCAAGCAGTTCGACCACGGAAGTAGCGAAAACGAGCCCGGAAAAAAAAATTGCCAACGATCCGCTGTCAGAATACCCCGTGTCCACACCACGGACCCTTAAGGGGTTAGGAAAGGAATTCTTGCAAGACCAGGAACAAATCTGGACGAGCCCTGCAAAGCTTCGATTCTCGGATACTGAGTGGTTAGTGCCACTGAGCGGAATTACGGCGGGCCTCTTCGTGACAGACACGGAATACAGCAAACATTTGTCGCACAGCCTACTACCATTAGCCACTACAATACAGTTTCTACCGCGGGGATCGGGGCGCTTGTCGGAGGTGCGGGAGGAATGTGGCTGCTTGGCCACGTCAAGCACAACGAACACTGGAGCGAGACTGGGTTCCTCGCGGGCGAAGCCGCGCTCAACAGCCTGGTGGTGGTGGAGTCTTTAAAGTATTCCCTGGGGCGCGAACGGCCTTACCAAGGCAACGGGACTGGGCCGTTCTTTCAAGGGGGTACTTCGTTTCCGTCGGAACACGCGGCCGCTGCCTGGTCGGTAGCAGGCGTCCTCGCCCATGAGTATCCCAATCCATTCATGAAAATCGCGGCTTACGGCTTGGCGTCTCTCGTGGACTATTCGCGAATTCACTCGCGCCAACATTTTCCTTCTGATGTCTTCGTTGGCAGCATCATGGGCAATCTCATTGCGCAAGATATCTACACCCGCCATCACGACTGGGAACTCGGCGGCGGGGAATGGCGCTCGATCAGCCAAATATTTCGCGGCGATGGAAACTCCTCTCCAGCAAATCAGGGTTCGCCCTACGTTCCTCTTGATAGCTGGATTTACCCGGCCATGGACCGCTTGATCGGGATGGGCATGACTGAGAGCGGGTTTAGGGGGGTTCGGCCCTGGACGAGGAGCGAATGCGCCCGACTGCTGGCTGAAGCTTCTGATCGAGTCGACGGAGGGCCTGCAGAGGCACAAAGGATTTATCAACTTCTTCAGACTGAATTCAAGGATGAACTAGAGGGCACAAACACAGCCGAACCCTTTCGCGCACGAATCGAGTCTGTATACACTCGTGTTACAGAGATCGCCGGTGAGCCACTCACAGACGGATACGATTTCGGTCAGACTCTTATCAATGACTTTGGCCGTCCATACGAAAGAGGATTCAATTCTGTCACCGGGTTTTCCGCCTGGACCACGGCAGGACGTTGGGTCGGATATGTTCGGGCGGAGTATCAGCAGAGCCCTTCTGCGCCACCCCTATCGGCGTCGGGACGATTGTTCATAGCTCAGGTTGACCCTATCCCAGTGCCACCTCCAGACACGCCCACACCATCGATACATCAGCTTCAGCTTCTTGACGCTTATGTGGGGTTGAATTTCAACAATTGGCAGGTCACATTTGGCCAGCAAAGCCTCTCGTGGGGACAGGGTGACGGTGGATCTTTGGACCTAAGCTACAATGCGCCGCCGATTAAGATGTTTCACATTAACCGCATCACGCCGTTGGAACTGCCCCGGTTTCTTCGTTGGCTGGGGCCGATGCGGACGGAATTCTTCTTAGGCCAATTGACGGGCCATGAGTTTATATTGAGCCCATCCGGCCTCGTCGGGCAGTACGGCCAGTTCCTCAATCCGCAGCCCTTCATGCACGGACAGTTGATCGGTTTTGAGCCGACGCCCAATTTTGAGTTCGCTTTTTATCGCACGACGATCTTCGGGGGAGAAGGGTATCCCTTCACTTGGCATGCTTTGGTGACCAGCCTATTCACGACGGGGAATTCACCCGCGGGTAGCGCGGACAAGCCGGGGAAACGAACGTCGGGACTGAACTTTAGCTATCGCCTCCCCTATTTGCGCGATTGGTTGACACTCTACGCCGATGGCCTCACCTACGACGAATTTTCGCCGATCGCCTACGTGAATGTCTCAGCGTGGCACGCCGGGCTCTATCTGTCACACTTCCCACGCGTCTCGCGACTGGATCTTCGCGTCGAGGGCGTTTATACAGACATACCCGGAGGAACAGTCTTTAACACTAAGAGTCCAGGCACTTTTTATCAGAACCGGACTTGGCTTAACGGGTACACAAACAACGGAGACTTAATGGGCAGTTGGGTCGGCCGCGGCGGACAAGGCGCTCAAGCCTGGACGAACTACTGGTTTAGCCCGCGCAACCGGTTGCAGTTCTTTTTCCGTCACCAGAAGGTTAGCCAGGAGTTTCTCCCGGGGGGTGGCTCACTCACAGATGTGGGTGTCAGAACCGATTATTCGTTGCGTTCGAATCTCAGTGTTTCTGTTTCCGTGCAAGACGAGCGTTGGCTCTTTCCCGTGATTCAGCCGAACGCAGCCCACAATGTGACCGCCTCAGTCGGAATTACGTTCGAGCCACGAAAGATTTTTCGCTTCTCTCAAGCCGATACGACAGGGACGCCACCAGCGAAAGGCGAGCGCCCATGAACTCCTCGGCCAGCGCTCCTGTTCGTCAGCCTTCGCCTGAGTTGCCGGACCAAGACATTTCCGTGCCGACCACCTCACAAACGACGCCTGAAGCAGGCCAACAGTCAATTGTCCATCTGCGGCTGCTCTGGGGGCACCGCAGGTTACTGTTTCGCGTCGCGGTTTGCGCGCTGCTCACCAGCACGCTGATCGCTTTCCTCATTCCGGCACGATATGAATCCACGTCGCGGCTTATGCCGCCTGATAATCAATCCGCCTCGGGCCTCGCAAGCGCTGTCGCCTCGATGTCTAGCAGCGCTGCTGGCGGCTTTGGGGGAATTGCCAGCGAACTTCTCGGCATGAAGAGCACCAGCGACACATTTGTCGGAATCCTCTCGAGTCGAACGGTGCAGGACAAGCTGATTCAGCAGTTCGACCTACGGAAGCTCTACGGGGACCGTCGCATGGAAGACGCGCGTAAGGACTTGGCCATGCACACTGACTTCTCCGTAGAGCGGAAGAGTCAAATCATTACCATCACCGTGACCGACCACGACGCGAAGCGCGCGGCAGCCATGGGCCAGGCTTACATTGAAGAGCTCAATCGGCTCGTCGCCGAATTGAGCACGTCATCTGCACGTCGCGAACGCATATTCCTCGAAGGGCGGCTGCAATCTGTCAGCCGCGATCTGGAAGAATCGGAGAAAGACTTCAGCCAGTTCGCAAGCAAGAACACGGCTATAGATATCAAAGAGCAAGGGAAAGCCATGGTCGAAGCGGCGGCTGTTCTACAGGGGCAACTCATTGCCGCAGAATCTGAATATGAAGGACTGAAGCAGATTTATACCGACCACAACGTACGCGTGCGCTCCGTGAAGGCGCGAATTGATGAACTTAAGCGTCAACTTGAGAAACTGGGCGGAAAAGGTGAAAGTGCCACCAGCATCTCCGATCAGCCAGGCGATTCCCTATACCCGTCCATCCGGAAACTGCCCCTGCTCGGCGTCACGTACGCAGATCTGTACCGACGGACAAAGATCCAGGAAGCCGTCCTCGAGACGCTCACGAAAGAGTACGAGCTGGCGAAGGTCCAGGAAGCGAAAGAAATCCCGACAGTGAAGGTGCTTGACGTCGCTAATGTCCCTGATAAGAAATCCTTTCCGCCACGTTTGTTAGTCATTTTTCTTGGCACGGTTCTAACACTTGCCGGCGTCGTAACCTGGGTGTTCGGGAACAAAAAGTGGCATGAAACCGACTCGAAGGATCCACGAAAGGCGTTTGTGCAGGAAGTTTTTTCGACCGTTTCGGCCGGTGTGCCGCTGTTCTCGCGAAACGGTTCAGGGACCGGCTCGGATGACAGAAGCTTTTGGAGCCGACCGCGCGGGCGCCACGCGGACTCGGAAGATTCGGAGTAGGCGGAATTTTCTGTAACTGGTTGAATGTATTGCGGTTAGGTCACATGTGCCGCTGTAAGTGACGGGGCGAAGCTGTGAGTGTATCCTGGTCTCCGGCGTTCGGATAGACAGCCATGGCAATGAATACTGCAAACATGACGTTGGGTGCTGCGAGCAACGCGAGAGAAGCTGCAAGCCCGCCGGGGATCCCGAGCACCATGGAGAATCTGGGACAGCCGATAGGGCTGGCGTCAGAGTCTGATGTGACGCGATGGTATGCGGCATATACGAGCGCGAACCACGAGAAGCGCGTCGCGGAGCAATTGGACACGCGGGAAGTGGAGCACTTTTTGCCGCTGTATGAATCGGCGCGAAAATGGAAGGACCGACGGGTAAAGCTAGAGCTGCCGCTGTTTCCGGGATATATATTCGTGCACATGGCGCTACGCGATCGCTTGAAGGTGCAGCAGGTCCCTGGTGTGGCGCGGCTGGTGGGCTTCGATGGAAGGCCTACGGAGTTGCCGAAGGAAGAGATCGACGCGCTGCGAGTGAGCCTGGCGGGCGGGGCAAGGGTGGAACCGCATCCGTACTTGGCGGCGGGGCGGCGCGTGAGGCTGACGAGCGGACCGCTGGCGGGAATGCAGGGGATTCTGCTGCGACGGAAGGGCAACTTTCGGGTTGTGATCTCGATTGACCTGATCCAGCGATCCGTGGCGCTGGATGTGGGTGTGGTGGACGTGGAGGCCCTGTCGTAATGGAGTGTATGAATGGCGGTTGTAACTTTCTGTAACAGACGGTAGCAGAAGAAGGGGTACATCCCCCATTGGATGGAAGTGTGTTAAGGGAAAGTCTTGCGAAATGGTATCGCGCAAGTGGTTGAAAACAAAAGTGGTGGTCGACGCGAGATGACCACTTTGCATTGCCGAAAAGAGAAGAGCGAGTCGGACATGAAGTGGGCGAGGCAGCGGAATCCGGTAGGGTCGGAAAAAACGCGGCTGAGTCGGACAGATTATTCAAGTGGTAGCATGGATCGCCAGAGAGTCGATATCTTCATGCGCGGGTCGCGAAAGAACTAAGCCAAAATGGAAGATGGCCTTGCGAAGATTCGCGTTTGGAAGCTAGAACCCATTCATGGCCAGCGTAGAGACAACGCTTTTGACAGAAGAAAAGGTCGGCGCTGTTCCGGCGTCCATCGACGGCGTGAAGCTTGCGAAGAACACAGCGTTCAATTTCGCGGGCCAGGTTTTGCCCATACTGGCTGGAGTGGCGCTGATTCCATATATCATGAGGGGACTTGGACCTGACCGATTCGGGATGCTCGGCATCATATGGCTGGTTTTTGGCTACTTCAACTTAGTGGACTTAGGGCTGGGTCGGGCGACGACGAAATTCTTAGCGGAGTTGCTGACAAAGGGAGAGGCGAGGCAAATCTCCGAGATGGTGTGGAGCTCCATTGTTCTCCAAGTCCTGCTCGGTCTCGCTGGCGGTGTGATCATCGCCATTCTTACACCAATCCTCGTGGATCGGGTTTTGAAAACTCCCGCTACCCTCGTGGGCGAAGCGCGCACGGCGTTTTACATTCTGGCGGCTACATTGCCCACAGTTCTAGCAGCGAATGGGTTACGCGCGGTTCTTGAAGGTTGCGAACGATTTGATATCACCAATCTTCTGCGCATTCCGTCGAGCATTCTAGCCTTTGTCATTCCAGCAGTCGCCATTGCTGCGGGGCTAAGACTGCCAGGGGTTGTGTTGTGGATGGGGATTTCCCGGGTGGGGTTTACCTTCGCGCATGGGTTTTATTGCTTGCGCGTCCTGCCTTCCCTGAAGACGCGGCCGACGCTTCGTTCCAGCGTAGTTTTCCCACTGCTGTCCTTCGGCGGGTGGGTAACTGCGTCAAATGTGGTCAATCCGATTCTGGTATCGATGGACCGGTTTCTGATCGGCTCTATGATTTCCGTGGCGATGGTGGGCTTCTACACGGCTCCCTTCGAAGCGGTTACGAAACTGTGGATGATTCCGGCGAGCTTGATGACCACCGTCTATCCGACGTGCAGTGCGCTCGGAACAGGGCGGATCAGGGAACTACAAACTCTCTATTCGCGCTCATTCAAGTACATCTTTTGTGCCCTGGCGCCCGTTAGCTTGATTCTGGTTTTATTCGCGCGTCCGATTATACGAGCCTGGTTGGGCCCAGGGTTCGTCGAGAAAAGCGCCGTGCCGCTGCAATTCCTCACGGTAGGCGTCTTCATTAATTGTTTTGCGCATGTTCCATATTGTTTTCTGCAGGCGCTGGGAAAGCCAGATACTGCTGCCAAGCTGTTCCTGTGCGAATTGATTCCCTACGGTCTGCTGGTGGGGTGGATGATCGAGCGACACGGAATCGATGGTGCCGCTGCGGCGTGGTCAATCCGCGTGGCGGCCGAGGTGGTGTTGCTCCTGTGGATCGCGCGGCGGGTGTCCTCGCTCTCGGTCGTGAATGTTATGGATCGGAGGATGTGGACGGCAATCGGCGCGCTATTCGTGATGGGGACGGGTATCTACGCGTCTGACTTTTTCCTACGAAATGTCATCCTGGTGGATGTGGGCGTGTGTGCGGTGTGGATGGCAGGATTTGCCGTGGTCGTGTGGAAGTGGGTACTGGATGACGCGGACCGGGCTTCAGTCCTGGGGGTCATGGTGCCTTTGCGAGCCTTGCTCGGGAAGTCCTTTGGAAGCGCGGAAACAGACTAGCGGGACGAGCCGGCGAGGCATGAGAGCGGCGTAGCAATATGCGGTGATGAAAGGTAAGCAGAGCGGCTTATGGAAGAGAGCACTTCAGCGGTTGCTGCAGAGGCGCCGGAGCTAGAATTTACGGGAGAGCGGATCGTTCCAGGGAAGACGGCGGAAGCGCTGTTCCGCGAGCATGAGGTACGGTATCTTTTTGCCGGGCAATATGTGGCTGGGAGGGACGTGCTGGACGTGGCGTGCGGGACGGGAGTGGGGACAGCCTTTTTGCGGCAGGCCGGGGCTCGCAGCGCGTGGGGACTGGATATCGATCCGGAGGCTATCACCTACGCGAAGGCGAGGTATAGGGACTGTGAATTTGCGCAGAGTGATGCGGCAGATCTCTGCTTGCCCGACAACTCAGTGGATGTAGTGGTGTCGTTCGAGACGCTGGAGCATCTCAAGGACCAGGAAAAATTCCTAAAGGAATGCCGGAGGGTCCTGAGGCCCGGCGGAATTTTCCTCTGCTCGACGCCGAACACGACGATTTACCGCTTGGTTGGGGTGAACCAGTATCATGTCCATGAGCTCACGACAAAACAATTCGAGAACATGTTGGCGGCGCAGTTTGGCGAACTCCGTCTGTTTTCGCAAGGCGAGCAAGTTTATCCGATCTTTCTCCTCAAGCGGATCGTTTCGCATGTTCTGGACCGGCTAAATCTCAAGGAAGCAATCAAAAGGATTCTCGGGATGAAGGCCCCTTATCCATGCATGCGGAATGTGTTCTCCGCTGCGGGCGGTGCCACCTGCGAAGTCCAGCCTTACCGGGGAGCCTGGCTCATCCAACCGACTTACTTGGTTGCTGTCGGGCGGAAATCGTGCATGGATGGTGGAGTCAACAGGCTGGGAACCTCGCACAAGCCATAGAGTTAAGTTACACAGAAATGCTGGCCGCTTAAACACCCCGGTTAAGGCAGGGCAGTGTGAATGCGCGATATGACCTCATTATTCTCAATCGCAGAGGACTGGCTTCGAGTGCGGCTCTAGCATAAAACATGGTTCGGTCCTTAAATTTCCAGTTCTTGTTATCGTCGGGAATCGGGATCGATTTGCAGTTGGCGCATCCGCCTGATAGTTGGCAGATTCCTTGTTGAAGCCGGGAGAGGCAATCATGATTGCACAAAGATCTTCCATTTTGGTCTTGGCCACGTGCCTGCTGTCAGCGGCGGCCTATAGCGAAGGCCGGGACGTCACGCGGTACCCAGGATCGGATATCGGCCAGCAGATCAACGCTGCCTATGCCGCTTTACCTCCAACCGGTGGAAGGCTTCATGTACCCTCCAAGCACGATGGTAGTTGCTATCAATATGCCACGCCCATCCTCCTCAACATCCCGGATAAATCAGTGGTGATTGAGGGTGACTCATTACAGTCCACTTGCCTGCAATTCATGGGCGGAGGCATAGCAATCCACTTCGATTTTGGGTTTAGCCCCGCTGTCTTCGGCGCGGCTCTTAAGGACCTCAGCTTACAAGGGACCGCGCAGCAGGGTACCGGGCTCGTGCTTGGTGGATCCAATGGGGCAGAAGGGGTGCTTGTCGAGAACGTGCGAGTTACTGGTTTCGCGCTTGGAGTCACTTACAGCCAACGCGCGTGGGGATCAAGGTTCGTTCACGCCATCATTGATGACAACGTGCAGAACCTTTACTATCCGCCGGGCCTGTCGCCTTCTGGAGAAAACCTCGAATTCAATCATGTTCTTTTCCTCAACACAGATACCAAGTCCCTCAATACGGACGCCTATGTTGCTAACTCGATTGTCATCGACGCAGGTGGCCCGAACGCTGGCTCACCTCCGGATTTCAACTTCGTGGATTGTAGTTTTGACGGCGTGCAACTGGTCTTAAGGCCATCGTACATCAATATCGTTAACCCTCACTTTGAAGGCGGATTCGGCCGCAATGCACTGGATTGGATTATTATCGATGGTGCATATGTAAATATAGTTAATCCAATGTTCCTTCAGGATTTCCCCAGTGGGACGCAGCCGTCCCAGCTTATTCGGGCGACTGCGGGGCTAACCGTCCTTTTGGGGGTCAAAGCCTACAGCCAACAAGTAATTCCACGCTTCATGCTTCTTCAAGGTACGGCCAGCGCTCTCGTCCTTGGAGAGATCAACGTGCAGAACTTTGTCGCCGATATCGTGAAAGACGCCGGAGCAACGGGTTATTTCGCGGTGCATGGGACTTACGGACTGAATTTTCCGCTGTTCTTGTCAAACAACACGGCTCTCGGCTGGCAGAACGAGGATGGCAACCCGACGGAGGTACTCAGGTTAGATGCCTATAACAACCTCGTAGTCCATAACCCAGGTGCGAGTATCAGTTTCTGGAACACAGAAGAGAGTTCGGTGATCGGCGGAATCAACGACAACGGATTCGGTATCGGGCCCGCAAGCATTTCTACCTCGGGTGACGCACATTTTAACAGCATTACAGTACCCAACGCAGCCCAAGCCGCCAGTGCAAATCTTGTATCTCAAACCCAAGTTCAGAATCCTGTGGCGGGGACAAGCAAGCCGGGCGTCAAATTCGGCGGCATCATCCTTTTTGGTAGCATCCCGACGAACACATGCAAAGAAGGCGACATGTCTGGTGCTAGCGCTGGCACGGACACATTTCTTGTACCGATCTGGCCGGCGCTCGAGAGCGGTTTGACCGGAATGATGTATGTGCTGGATTCCGGCAAGGTTAGGGTCCGCGTCTGCAACATCACGACGCACTCAATTAGTGTTGCCGCCCACCAATTCGGAGGTCGGTTCATTCCGTAACTCAATCTTACAAACCAGTTGTCTGGAACTTGATATCTCCGATGTGGTGGAGTGCGGCATTCCGCGGGGAAGTTGGTACTGCCGGGATGGCGAACGGTTTTGACGAATTCTGGAGCACGACAGTGAAGATTCTGGTTTGGGCGATTTTGCCTTTTGCCGTGGTTCTGATGGTCCCCAAGGAGTCGGCTTACGGCTACTTCTTGGCTTCCGTTGGATTGCTGGGACTTATCTTTTTGATATCACACGCGGCGAGCTTTGGCATGCCGGAGGCCCTGCTTTGCGGATTGATGTTCTCAACGAATAGCGCTTTTGTTGATCCCACATTTCTCCCGCGCCTTCCCTTTTTTGGTGGAAGCCTCTTCTTCTCGGACTTTTATCTGGTTCTGGCGTGCCTATGGATGTGGATATCGACGACTCGGAGAAAGGAGCAACTCTCTTTTTCCTATAAGAAGCACTTTCTCGTCCTGGGAGGCATAGTTGCGCTTTCCGTCTTCATTGCTTTGAGTAGAGGAGCAGAAGTCCACTATATCCTTCGGGAATCGCACATGCTCGTTTACTATCCCCTGACGATTCTTCTCGTTTGCTGGGCAATTCGGAATAGCGAGGGGGAGTTTCGTCTTTTGTTGGTACTCTGCAGTATTGTGGTGGTCTCATGCGTGGCAACCTTCTGGCAGATCGTTCTGATTAACCACTTTCAGTTCATGGCTTATGCGTCTCAGGTTTTCGACCTGAAAGGTGATGCACTCGATGCCCTCCGCATCCGCCCTCTTTCTCAATGGCTCTTCGTGTGCTTTCTCGTCGGAAGTGTTGGCGCTTACCCGCTTTGGAAGAAGCGGCGGGTTTCGATACTCGGGGTTCTGACGTTGGTAACGATTTGTCTCTTCTTGGGTTTCTCGCGGGTTTATGTAGCCGACGTGGCAGCAGGTCTAGGTTGTATCCTCCTAATCAGAAAACAGGATTTATCGGGGAGCCTGCGGACCGCGGCGAAGGTTTTTTTGGCTGCCGCAATCATCTGCTTCAGTCTCCGGGCCACCATGAAACAGATAGCTCCGGCATACTGGGGGGCCTTTGAAGACCGGATTGCGACTTCCTTGACGACAAACGCGCTTCAGTCCGACGACCCCTTTACGTTTGGCAGCCGGTTGTACGAGATGCAATCGGCCATCGGACATATCGGTAATCACCCGATTCTCGGTCTTGGCGTAGGCATGGAATACCGAGACATAATGCCGTTTGAATATGCGCAAACTGATGTGCGCGAGAACCCGGACGATGCTGTTCATTACATGCACGACACCTACCTGTATTTTTGGATGAAATATGGCCTACTGGGCGCGTTGGCAGCGGTCTGGGTCATAGGACACTTTCTAAGTCGAACCTGGGCACTTGCGAGGCAGGCCGGCGATCAAGCCGCGCTGTTTGTCGGGATCCTGGCGGCATTCGCGGCTTTGGCCGTCTCCAACTTGGTGTCGCCTTCGTTCCTGGATTCACCTGCCGCGCCTACCTTGGTTGGTTTGATGGCGGGGTTGGTTGAGGTTGGGCACCAGCGTCTCGCTCGCACGAAATCCATCTTGGAACCCCGTACCTCTTGAACAAAAGGTGAAGCCAATTGTGAAGCCCGCGGATCCTGATATCGGCTCAACGGTGCGGCAGGATGGGCAAGTAGTGGCGGAGGCGCGAGACTCGCAGATGAAAGAGAAACCGAACCTGGGTTCACAATTGGGCTCAGTTGCTGCTCGAGTGGGGATAGTGATACCGAATTGGAATGGGCGTGAAGTGTTGCAGGACTGTTTGCGCTCCATCTCTGCTTTGCGCTATCCCCGCGCCCAAGTGATCGTTGTGGACAACGGCTCTACAGACGGATCAACGGAAATGCTCGGCAGGGATTATCCGAACGTGCTGCGCATCGAGAATAGCGTGAACTTGGGGTTTGCAGCTGGAAACAACCAAGGAATTCGGCTGGCCCTGGATCGCGGCGACGATTATGTCCTGGTATTAAACAATGACACTATTCTTCACCCGGACTGCTTAACCCTGCTGGTTGAGAGGGCACAATCAGATTCGCAAATTGCAGCCATCTCGCCGAAGATCTATTTTGCCCAGCCTTCTAACCGGCTGTGGTTCGCTGGCGGGACGTTCAACTATTGGACCGGCCGCAATGGTCACGTCGGTTACAAGAAATCTGATAATGGAGCTTGGGATACTGCCGGGGAGATGGAATTCATTTCTGGCTGTGCCCTGCTGGCGTCTCGAAATGCGTGGCGGAACATAGGCTGCTTTGATGAATTACTCTTTGTTTATTCAGAAGATGTGGACTGGTCGCTCCGCGCGCGGAAGGCTGGATTCAAGCTCTTTTATGAGCCCCGCGCTGTAGTCTGGCATCGAGAGTCCTTCAGCATCCAGCGCAATCGATGGCAAGCCAGTCAACTGTATTACAATACTAGGAACCCAATGGTGGTTATGTGGAAACAGGGACGTTGGTGGCATTGGGCAACCTTTCTGCCTCATCATGCTGCTCTTTCCTGTAAGCGCATATTGCAGGCGCTCCTAAGGCGAGACTGGACTTCCATTGTGAAAATTATCGAAGGTATTAGGGACTTCCCGGCTCTTGCTCGCCAAGCTAAGTTGCGGCAGCGTACCAAGGTTGGTTTTGTCAAAGGCCAGTCTTCATCCTAGTAGCATCAACACATCAGAAGCTAAGGTGGCCAGGAGAAAAGCTTTGTCGAGCGCGATCTTCAACGTCTACACCCCAAAAGAGCAGTGGGAACGAATGTGGAAGGACCGAACTTTTGAACGGGAAGTGAAGTGGTGCGAATACAGGGAACTTCGCAAGCATCTGATAGAAGTTCTGGGGCAAATGGAAGATCCTTTCGTTGTTGAAGCAGGCTGCGGAGTAGGAGCCTGGGTTGCCTATCTTTCGAAGCACGGTATTCGGAATGTGGTGGGCTTGGATAATTATGCCCCGGCCCTCGCAGAGTTGAAACGCCACGCGCCAGAGAGTCATGTGATTGAGGCGGACGTCCGCGAACTGCCTTTTGATGACGGCTCGGTTGATGCTTGTATATCGCTTGGCGTGGTGGAGCATTTCCCGGACGGTCCCACGCCTCTTATTCTTGAGATGTTTCGAGTCCTCCGCCCCGGCGGCTACATGTTTCTGACTGTTCCTTACTACAACTTGTTTCGCAGATTGTTCATCCATCCGCTCCGTGGGGCCTTTCTGAAAGTGAAAAGCAGAATTCGAAAGCGCGAACTGTACTTTGTGGAGTATCGGTTCACGCGAACTGAACTCTCCCAAATCGTTCGCGGATGCGGGTTTAATTTGGTTCGGGTCGCCACCGATGAGTACGAACCGACTAGCCTTGCTCTCGGACTCTTTGTGGACCTACCGCTTTTTCGAGGAGATCAGGAGTGGTCACTAAATCTCATTGGAAAGTCCGTCCGCTGGTCAACACGCCATATCAGTCCTTGGCTAACAACCGGGGGCATGCTCTTGCTGGCGAGAAAGCCTGTCTCTGCGTCTCTGAAGACAGATGAGTGCACTCCAGTCGGAGCGACTGCGTGATGGAGTTTTTGTTCTTATCAGCGCATTTGCCTTCTCCAAAAGCCTGGCAGGCTGGCCAGAAAATTGGCTACTACATCTGCGAATTCTTGGCCAGAAGGCATGGCGTGCATCTCTTGGCGTTCGCGACAGAGAGCGAGCTCGAGTCCTTCCATAGAGAAGGAGCTGAAATCTTTCATTGCTGGGACTTCATTCCCGTCAACGACACAATGCGGCTTCGTGGTGTCATTTCCTCATTGTCGCTCCCTATTGCGGTCGGGGCGCGAAACTCGAGCGCGTTTCGTCGCAAGTTGGGTCAGCTCTTTCAGACGCATCGTTTTGACGTCATCCTGCTGAATCACACGGCAATGTGGCAGTACACGAGTTGTCTTGCCGATGCGCCTCTTCGCGGCGGTATCGTGCACGACGTATTGAGTCAGCTGTGGGAACGGCGCGCATCCCAGGCAGCCCGTGGAGTATCGAATTGGGCGCTCCGATTCGAATCAAAACGCATCCGTAAGTGGGAAAGACAAGCGCTTTCCAAGTTAGACTTTGTTGCTTCGCTTAGTCCAAAAGATGATGCACTCCTTGCTCAACTGAAGCCGGATGTCAAGCGACTTGTGATCCAGCCGTGGGTTGCCTGTCCCGCAAACTTGGACTCCATTTTGGAGTCGGTTCGCAAGCCGGATAGCGTTGTCTTCTGGGGCGCGCTCGACCGCTCGGAAAACATCGATGCGGTCACATTGGCGGTGCGCGAAATTGTCCCGCGAGTGCGAGAGGCAGTTCCCGAATTCAAATTCTATGTGGCGGGAAGCCGCAGCGAGGCGGTTGCCTCGGTCACAGATGGCGTGCCCAACGTGATGCGCACGGGTTTCGTCGATGACATTGGCGGCTTTCTAGCGGGGATGCAAGTGGCGCTGCTACCTCTCCGGCAGGGAGCAGGCGTCAAAATCAAGACGCTTGAATGCATGGCCGCGGGCGTTGCGGTAGTGACTACGGCAGTGGGCGCGGAGGGAATTGCTGCGGCACACGGAGTCCATTTTCTAATTGGTGAAACACCGCAGGAGCTCGCGAGATACACCATGCAACTGCTGCGCAGGCCGGAAGAAGCCCGTCAAATGGGAGAACGCGCACGAGTTTGGTTCGCGTCGGAATACGATTTCGGCCGACCGATGGCAATTCTTGAGTCCTTTCTAGTCGCGAATTCGCGCAGGATTGCGAAACGTGAATCTCGTGGCCCATGCGCGACGGGCAGTGAGGATCAGCCCAGCGCGCAATACGCTACAACCAAGAGAATTGAATAGCATTGCAAAAACCATTGATATGGATGATTTTCTTCTCGACCGACTCGACTCGATCATCCAAAACGGCCGACTCGGTTCGGAGTGTAAGGGATTTTCATCAGCCTCGCGTGGAGTCTCCCGGTCGGCTCTGTGAGAGTTTCCCTCGCCTTCTTAATATTGGCATAATGTGGTACAGGCATGATTGAAACGTCTATCATAATTCCGACGAAGAATGGTGCAAAAGGAATAGGGGCGTGCCTGGAGGCTGTCTATTCTCAGAAGGACGCGGGGCGTGTAGAAGTGCTGGTGGTGGATTCGGGTTCGACGGACAACACGTTGGAGATCGTGGGGCGCTATCCGGTGCGTCTGGTGCAGATTCCAGCGGAAGCGTTCCACCACGCACGAACGAGGAACTTTGCGGCCAACCTAGCCTCGGGAAAGTTCTTGGTCTTTTTATCGCAGGACGCGATTCCCGCATCAGACACGTGGCTAGCTGCATTTCTTAGCAATTTCAACGAACAAGCGGTCGGGGCAGTTTACGGGCGCCAGTTGCCGAAGGCGGAATCCGGGCTGGAGCGGCGTTCGGCTTTCGCCGCCATGTACGGGGAGGTCAGAATTATCAAAATGCCGATGGACGGAGTGGGGCTGGGTCATAAGTATTACCACTTCTCGAACGCCAATTCGGCGATACGGAAAAAGGTTTGGGAAGCCACGAAGTTCCCGGACGACCTTAAAGTTTTCGAAGACGTGGGAATCGCCAAGCGTATTCTAGACTCCGGGTGGAGTGTTGTTTACGAACCCGAAGCGGCTGTTTACCACTCTCATGATTTCCCGTTAGATGTCCTCTTTAGGCGCTACTTTGATATCGGCGTCGTGTACCAGCGTTTAGGCATCTGGAACAGCCGCTCTCGCGCCTCTCTTTGGCTGGCCGGCTGGCGAACATTCAAAGACAAACTTCCCTTGTTGCTCAAAGGGGAAGCAGCGGACGGGGCAGGATCTTCGCTCATCAAGGATGTCGGAAAATATGTCGCCATTCAGTTGGGGCGCAACGAAAGGCTTCTCCCTCGTGCCGTGAAGAAGAAACTGAGTCTTTACGGTCTTTTCGATTAGTAGATTCGGTCGCAGCGCGGTGGTTTCCGCTCTTCGTTCCCGAGCTGATTTCTCCCCAAGGCGTTCAAGACTGTGGTGCCCCCAGGGGCTCACAGGGAGGATTGCATTATGCTCCTTCGCTTGAAGATGTATCAGCTTTTGTTGAAAGCCACAATCTATCTACTCCCTTTTCTCGCTTTCGACGTCGGCTGGCAGATTTGGGCTCTCTGTGTGACGTTTATTAACCGCCCGGTTAAGTATTCCCATGAGGGACATTTCGCTCTCGTGTTCTTCAGTTCCTTTGTGTGGGCGTTCATGGCAGAACATTACAAGGTGACAAATGTCGACGAGCTCTTTCGAGAACGAACCGGCGCAAGGGCTGCTTGGTCTGCCAGCACGGCAACGGCCGTGGCCTTGGTGGGCGTGCTTTATTTTCAGCGCAATGTGATTTTCCCACGCGGGCTGATCGTCTGCTGCATATTCACATTACAGGCTTTCACAATGCTTTTGCATGCTGCTTTTCGGTTCCTGTACAGGAAGAGGCTCCGGCTTGGCCGGCCGACCCGTCTCCTGATTGTGGGCGCTGACCAGTTTGCCCGCGATGCAGCGATTCGGCTTCAGCGCCTATCGTTCGCTCCCTGTCAAGTGGTTGCATACGTGCGGCTTCCAGGTCAGGAAGTCGCCGTACAGGCTGACCGTGTTCATGACCTGGAAGATGTCGACTCTTTGCATTCCGGGAATGGAATTGATGAAGCGGTGATGGCCATTCATCCGGCGCAGTTTTCACAGATTCCCAGCATTATCAAGGCGCTGGGAAAACTGAGTGTCCCTGCACGCGCGATTGTTGATCTGGGCGAAGGAATTGTGGTGCGAGAGAGGTTATTCCAGGTAGGGCGGATGCAAATGCTCGACCTCACGACAACACCCGCTGATCTGCTTGATTACGCTCTACTTAAAAGAGTCTTTGATATCTGTTTTTCGGCGACGGTGCTACTTGTGACTTCTCCGCTCATGGGTTTGATCACGATACTGATTCGGCTGACCTCACCGGGGCCGATTTTCTTCGTGCAGGAGCGGGTAGGGCTTAATGGTCTTCCATTTCGGATGTACAAGTTTCGTACGATGCCAATAAGCGATTCCTCCGACAGCGATACACGGTGGACGACCGAGGCAGACCCTCGACGAACGCGTCTGGGGAGCTTCCTGCGGAAAACGAGCTTGGATGAGTTGCCTCAGTTTATCAATGTCTTGAAGGGGGAGATGAGCGTCGTGGGACCGCGGCCCGAGCGTCCACATTTCGTGCAGCAGTTCCTACAAGACATTGGCCGATACAACCACCGCCACTGTCTTAGGGTGGGAATCACGGGCTGGGCGCAGGTCAATGGTTGGCGCGGAGATACGTCCATCGAAAAGCGCATCGAATACGACTTGTACTATCTCCAGAATTGGTCGTTCATCTTCGATCTACGGATTATTGTTATGACCATTTTTTCAGCGCTGATCGGGAAAAACGCGTATTAGGTCCAATTTTTGTGATCCGGCATCCTTCTAATTCAGTAGTGTTTGTCACCAAGAAGCGAGCAGGACCATTTCTGAAGATACGGCTTCTGGCTTCTTCGGCTTCAAAATAGAAGCGAATAGGTCAGCACATGGAAGATGAATTTACCTAGCACAAAGGAGGGAAATATGAAGGGTGTTGTGCTTGCCGGCGGGACTGGGAGCCGGCTCAATCCGCTTACGAAAGTCACGAATAAGCACCTGCTTCCGGTGCATGACAAACCGATGGTGTACTACCCTATCCAAACGCTCGTAAACGCTGGTATCCAGGAAATCCTTCTGGTGACCGGCGGGAAAAACGCCGGTGACTTTTTACGGCTTCTTGGGAATGGGCGCGGTTTTGGCCTGAAACATCTGAACTACACCTACCAAGAGGAAGAAGGCGGAATCGCGGAAGCGCTTGGCTTGGCGGAAGATTTTGCCGACGGGAATCAGATCTGCGTCGTTCTTGGGGACAACATCATAGAAATGAATATTTGCAGAGCTGTTGAGGCGTTCAAGCGGCAAAAAAACGGGGCGAAGATTCTTTTGAAGGAAGTACTTGACGCCGAGAGATTTGGGGTCGCCGAGGTTCGCGGGGATCATGTGGTCGGAATCGAGGAAAAACCAAGAATTCCCAAGTCCAACTATGCCGTAATCGGCGTCTATCTGTATGACACCTCGGTCTTCCAGAAAATTCGGCGATTGAAGCCTTCAGGTCGCGGTGAGTTGGAAATCACGGATGTCAACAATTTTTACGTTCAGGAAGGAACTCTGACTTACGAAACTCTCGATGGGTGGTGGACCGACGCCGGGACATTCGAATCGCTCCTGCGGGCCAACAATCTGGTGGCCAAAACAGGCGCCAACAAAATCAGCGATGAAGCTAGCGTTGCCACCCTAGCCGCTCGGAGCGTGAGGCCATGAAAATCCTAGTGACGGGCGGGGCCGGATTCATTGGTTCCAACTTTATTCGCTACGTTCTCGGAACAGGGCGGCACTACGCCGTCGTCAATTACGACAAGTTGACGTATGCCGGAAACCTGGCGAATCTTGAGCATGTCGCTGAGGATCCCAACTATACATTTGTGAAAGGGGACATTTGCGATGCGCCCGTTCTGGAAGCCGCCATGCGCGGTTGTGATGCCGTCGTTCATTTTGCAGCCGAGTCGCATGTAGACCGTAGCATTTATGAGCCCTCGCCCGTGATTCAGACAAATATTAATGGTACGTTTATGCTTTTGGAGGTTGCGCGAAAACTTCCCGTCTCTCGCTTCGTGCACGTTTCCACGGACGAGGTGTACGGCGATATTCCTCCTCATAGGTTCGCCGACGAAAAATCCCAACTGCAGCCGAGCAGTCCTTACGCAGCGTCCAAAGCGGGCGCTGATCTCCTGGTTCGATCGTACGTCCGCACTTATAAATTTCCTGCTGTGATCACGCGATCTTCGAACAATTACGGCCCTTATCAGTTTCCAGAGAAATTTGTGCCGCTTATGATCACAAATGCCATCAACGACAAGGCTCTCCCTATTTATGGCGACGGCAAGCAGCAGCGCGATTGGTTGCACGTCGAGGACAACTGTCGAGGAATTCTTGCTGTTCTCGAGAAGGGCCAAATCGGAGAGGTTTACAATATTGGAGGATTAGACCTTGAGGAAAATTTAACCATGGCCCGGCGCATCCTACAACTTACTGGGAAAGCCGAGAGTTTGCTTTCCTATGTCCAAGATCGCCCGGGCCATGACCGTCGTTACGCGCTGAACTGCGAGAAGATTGAAGACGATTTAGGCTGGAAACCCCTCATCTCTCTTGAAGACGGCCTCTGCCGGACGATTGACTGGTACAAAAATGCCGAGGGATGGCTGGCCGGCGTTGGCTGCGGTGAATATCGCTCGTACTATGAAAAATACTACGTGAATCGTGACATCTCTCTTCATGCAATCGCTAGCGCCGCGTCAACAACTTCTGACTAAACTTTATAATGGCTTACTTTTTGCGTCTTGCTGCAGATGTGTCAGCCAACGAGCATCCAGGTTAATGCAACGAATCGAGACATCCCTTCCAGGCGTGTTCGAACTGCGGCCGGTTATTCATCACGACGCTCGCGGCTTCTTCATCGAAACCTTCCACAAAGCGAAGTTTGCCGACCTTGGCATCGCGGATACCTTCGTTCAAGACAATCATTCGTGTTCGACCAATGGAACGCTGCGTGGTCTTCACTACCAGCTCCGTTACCCACAAGCGAAAATCTGTCGTGTCGTGGAAGGCGAAGCTCTGGACGTTGCTGTTGACATACGAGTTGGCTCACCGAACTTCGGAAAATGGACAAGCGTGCTTCTTTCCGCAAAAGAACAAAATCAGATTTATGTTCCAATTGGGTTCGCACATGGCTTCTTAGCGCTCTCGGAGACAGTGCAATTTCTCTACAAGTGCAGCGATTTCTACTATCCGACCGACCAGCGAGGTATCGCCTGGAATGACCCCGATCTCAAAATAAGGTGGGGCGTTTCGGCTCCGATCATTTCCACGAGAGACGCAGAATATCCTGGGCTCGCCCAAGTTTCTCGCGAATTTCTTCCGCAGCACCTCATACGATGAAGCCCGTCATATTGCTGGCTGGTAAGAACGGCCAAGTTGGCAGGGAGCTTTTACGGCTCCTGCCGCAATTGGGCGAGGTGGTCGCGCCCGGCCGCGAACAACTGGATCTTTTGAAACCTGATGACATCCGTCGAACGATACTAGACGTTCGACCGCAGCTTATTGTCAATGCCGCCGCATACACGGCTGTCGACCAAGCAGAAACAGACCAAGCGACGGCACAAGCGATCAACCAGGAAGCTCCCGGACTGATGGCTTTGGAAGCGAAGAGAATCGGCGCGACCCTGCTGCATTACTCGACCGACTACGTATTCGATGGAACCAAGAGAGTCCCTTACGATGAGGCGGATTCTGCAAGTCCGATCAACATTTACGGGAGGACCAAATTTGCCGGTGAACAGGCGATTCGCAGCTCCGGTGTGCCTCACCTGATTTTTCGTACGGCTTGGGTCTATGCCACACGCGGCCGCAATTTCCTGCTGACGATTGTGCGCCTTGCAACGGAGCGAGAAGAGTTAAGAATTGTGAGCGATCAGGTCGGAGCACCAACGTGTGCCGCTGATCTGGCGGCCGCGACATGCAAGATCCTGACCGGCATAGCTGAGTGGAATCGCGAGCGGTTTATTTTTTCCAAGGTTTGCGGGACCTACCATATGAGCGCGGCTGGTCAAACGACATGGTTTGAATTCGCCAAGAGGATCCTCGATCAAGCAAAAGCCAACTCGAGCGATTTAGCCTGGCTCACCGACGCTACTAAGGGCCGCCAGCTGATTGCGCAGCGTCTTACCCCCATCTCTACAGAGGAATTTGGTTCTCCCGCCCGACGCCCCGCCTATTCAGTTCTTTCGAACTCCCACCTTATGCAGTCGTTCGGTCTAGCGCTGCCCGACTGGCGTTCTCAACTGCAACGCTGTTTCGTTCCCGATCATACAGCAGCTAACATTGCTGCCGGCTCACTCTGATTTGCCTTTCTAGTTGTCGTGGTCACACTCGTGCGCATGGGCGATCGAATCGCCGTAGAGCCATGCCGCGGGAGCACCGCTCAAGGTCTGTAATCCGGCATATCCGGAACTTACGGCTATCGTGACCGGCCCTGATTTTGTTCCAGTCATCACGTTGCGCTGGGCGACGAGTCAGAAGGCACTGCTCTAGAATCCCAGCGGACATTAGCGAATCCTTCCTGGAAGCCCACCTTTCCCGCGCCGTTGATTTGTAAATCACGTATACAATGCCAGCGGCTATGTAGAAACCGGTAGCATGATCGCCAAAGAAAAGAGCAAGATATTAAGACCGACAAGGAGGACGACGCAACGCATTCGCCAGAGCTCCCTACTGTGTCGTGAGATGAGTGAAGAGACGTCAAGCCATGCGGACGATGTTTGCGTGCCTCTCATGAGTGGATTGACGAAACCCGCACGAACGTCTGTCAGAATTTCCTTGTCACCGGAAATAGGTTTTTCGACGTCCGTGGTTTTGACAACATCCGGAGGTCCGTATCTGGTAATGGACAGCGGCTTTCGTTGGCGTTCTTCGGCAGCGGTGACTCCAAGTGGCGGTCGTTACTCCACAATCGGTGCTCGGATGCCCCTAATAAGAAGCCAAAGACCTAGAACGACTTCAAAGGTACAAAGTAGGCGGGTACCACGACGCTCGCCAAACTCGTCGATCTCAGTTGCAGGCATTTCACCACCAGCATGGCGATGAGCGCCGTCCAGAGCTGCGTTTTCAAGGCATTGGCTGGGGTCTGCCAGACTGGCGTACTCAGCTCGAACAATTGTTTCCTTTCGATGGCATCGTTGGCTAACGGTTCGCCGATTAGAATCTTGACCAGCCGAGAAAAGTCTACCAACTAGCCATGAGAGTTTCCTGTTCTATTGTGGTGCAAGAGTTGAGGTCGGCGTGCCGGTTCCTGAATTATAGTTGTTTCCGAACGAAACGATAAGACCGTTTGTGCCCACCAAGAGGCCGTTTGTGACGTTGCTGAAAATCGAGACGCCGGAGAGCCGTACCTCAGAAGCGGTGCCGCCTCCCCCCGCCTGAATTCCGGTCGTAGCGTTGTTGCCGGCGGTCGAATTGGCGATATTGATGATCACATCGCCGCTGTTTGCTTCAGCAAGGAAGCCGATATTGTTTTCGGATGCATCGCTGTCCCTCACCGTAACTCGAGCGAAATCTGCGGCGAACACGCCGACGGCACCATTGTTTTCAAACTGAGACCTGTCGATCGTTACGAAAACTCGCGCGACGCCGACAACGTTAAGACCGTTCTCCACGTTGTTCACGACACTGGTATCGATGATAGATACAGAGGCCGCGGCCATGGGCGTAATGTTGATGCCGTTCTGCATGAAGCCAAAGATGCTGCAATGTTCAATGTGAAGAGCTTTCCCACTCATGAAATTTATTCCGTTTAATCCTAATCCGATGCCATCGATCGAGAGATTCCGCAAATTCACAACGTCGGTCGATGGGGCTGCCACGACTATTCCGTTGGTGCCGGCGACTAGCACAGAGCCAACTTGACCTCCGCCTCCATCAATTGTAATGGCTTTGGTAATTGTGACCGCACCAAAGCCGCCTGGATCCAGGGCATCAATTTCGCCTCCAGTCGCAGTCTTCGAGATGGCCCCCGCGAAGGTTTTGCAGGGCGCAGTGCGGCTGCAAGGGTTAGCATCGTCACCCACACCGGAAACCCAAGTACGGGTCGCTTGAGCATCGGCACTAGCACTGCCCAGAACACAGAATGCAAGAACGAAGAGCGCAGTCTTAATTGTTTTCATCGAGGATCTCCTCAAGGAAGAATAAATCGTAGAGCAATCCTGAACCTGACCCGGTCCGAAGTCAACGCAGATTATTTGCACAGCTGTTCAATACGGCACACTTGAGATGTTAAGATTCCTTACCGAGAAGTGTCTTATGTTTCGAAGCCCCGACAGTTTTGGGAGCCTATCGAGATTCGCAATGCTACCCATCGCTCCAGGTGCTGGATTGTGAAAACGCTGGTAGAGAGCAGCTCGCTTATTTGCAAGCGGCTGGCGTGCGTCCCAGTTCGAAAGTTGTGGATTTGGGGTGTTGCGTTTTGGGTGGTGGTTACTGGATTGTTCATTATCTAGACTCGGAAAACTACCACGGAATTGAGCCCCACAAGGAAAGATTGGAGATAGGTACCCACGGCATTCTGGAACCTGAAAACACTTGAATCCAATCGTCCGCGGTTCGACACGAATCCTCACTCTGACACTTCAGTTTTTGGTGAGAAGTTCGATTATTTCCTGGATTATTCAGCGTGGACGCACGCGTCCAAGCAGCAGATTCACGCTCGATGCGTTTCCTCGTGACTCGGCAGTGGCGGCGTATTCATGACCACCTACTTGCCGGCAAACTGGAGACATTGGGACTGTCGGGGTGACAAGTGGTACGGGACCACTCACGAGTCAAGACGTTCCGCGCTGCATCCATCATAGTTGCCGCTGGAAACACAAGGCGTGCAACTCCAAGGGGTTGATAGCGCTGGAACTTGCGCCAGACAAAGCATACGGTCAATCTCGGCTTCGAGTGTCACTTCGAAAGACATGAACCGCGAGCTGTGGATGGCGGAGCCGTTCCATCGTATCTGTGGAACAGTATTGACAATCAGAGACGTCCAGAGTCTACTATACGCGATGTTGGATTTTTCTTCTCCGCGCATCCCGCTTCAAAAGGAACGCACTTGCTATGGCAATTTCCTGCTCGCGTATCCCAGAGTCCTTCAATAGGTGTGCTAATCCTGCCTTGATTGCGGGTCATCCAGGACACGAACTAAAGGTGTTTGGCTGGATCTCCGAGTTCAGGCCACGAACTTACGTGCTGACCGATGGCTCAGGCCATCGCGGTGTATCGAGGCTACCGTCCACAGTTCAATTACTTGCCACTTTGGGAATTGAGGTGGACCGCCTGTTTGGCGTAATCTCTGATCGCAGCCTATATCGGGCGATCCTGGATCGGGAGACTGCCTGGTTTGATGCGATTCTCAATCGCATCGTAGACTCCTTCATCGAGGATCGCATCGACCTTGTCGTGGCCGATGCCATGGAAGGCTTTAATCCTGCACATGATCTTTGCAGGATCCTCGTGGATGGAGGCGTCGTGGCCGTGAAGCGCAAGACCGGCCGGACGATAGCAAACTATAAGTTCTGCTTAACAGAGTGGGAACGATCGCGACAAGAGCAACACGATGAGTCGTGTTTTCATTTCGTGCTGGATGACGACGCGCTCCGCAGGAAAATAGAAGCCGCCGAGAAATATGGCGAGTTGAAGGCTGAGGTCAGACAGGCAATTGCGCTTCGTGGGGTAGAATACTTTCGGATCGAGTGCCTCAAAGAAGTTGCCGAGCCATTTGGACGGTACGATTATTCCGGAAGGCCCGATTATGAGATCTGGGGGGAGCAACGGGTGGCGGAAGGAACATACGAGTCCCTCATTCGATACGACCAGCATGTGCTTCCGATTATCGATGCAATTCGGAGTCACGCTCTCGGAGCCAAAACTTGTCCGATAGGCGCGGTGGCAACGGGGAGATAGCCGTAGATGGGCTCGTCAGAGGGCCGGATGCTCCCGGTTCCGGGTTGAAGATTCTAATAACGAATGTTGTTCTGAACGGTTACACCGGCACTGAGGTTGTTGTCAGAGACCTCGCTCTGGAACTAAAGCGACAGGGACATTCGCCATCCGTCTTTTCCAAGAAATTAGGGCCGATTTCGCATGAAATCAGCGATCAAGGCATAGAAGTGGTGTCGGATCTGACCGCCTTGTCCGTTGTCCCAGATATCATTCACGGTCACCACCATCCGCCACTGGTCGAAGCCCTTCTTCAATTTCCAACGGTCCCGGCGGTCTGGGTTTGCCATGATGCCTCCTCGCGCTTCGATGAGCCCTTCTATTCCCCTCGCATTTTACGATACGTGGCCGTAGATAACCGATGCAGGAAGCGCGTCGAAAGTTCGCCGGTCATTCCATCCTCGAAAATCGATGTCATCTGGAATGCGGTCGATCTGGAGCGATTTCAACCGCGTGGTCCCTTACCCTCGAAGCCCACACGCGCTTTAGTCTTCAGCCGGACGGCACAATTGCCCGCGATTCGCCGTGCCGCTAGACGAATGGGACTTAAGCTCGACACACTTGGCCTTGGAGAAGGTGGTGTCGTTCGGAATCCGGAATCAAAACTTCCTGCCTACGACATCGTATTCGCAAAGGCGCGTTGTGCTTTGGAAGCCATGGCCGTTGGCAATGCAGTCGTGCTCTGCGATTTTGCGGGAGTCGGCCCCATGGTTAGTTCCGAGAATTTTGACCGCCTTCGTTGGATGAATTTTGGCCTGGGCGTTCTTGTGAATCCATTGCAAGCCGCGCACCTTGAGCAGGAAATCGAGCGCTACGATCCAGCCGACGCCGCCAGAGTATGTCAGAGAGTTCGCGGCCAGGCTGGCCTGCCAGCCGCGGCCCGCCGTTGGCTGGAATTGTACACAGCTGTGCGTGCTGAGTTCCGAGAAATGCATCTTGAACCTGGCTCAGAACTTCGCTCGTTGGCTCCGTATTTCCGAAAGTGGAATTACGAGTCAAGAGTTGACTGGGAACTCGAACAATTGCGAAAGCTTGAAGCGATGCCTTTGTTGGGCAAGCGTCTCTTCCGTCTCGCCAAGCGCACGTTGCGTTGGTGGAAAGATACTTAGCCCTCATCTCGTTCGACCGCATAATTCGTGGAGTTTCTGAGTCAATATTTTACTCGTTATAATAATAGTCGCCCACGGCCTTATTCCATGGCCTGAGGATCAGTCCAAACCGAAAACGTAAGCATGGATCGTCCGTGCCTTTGTTCGAGTGATCACTTCTGGGGACGATGTCTGCACGTGCGTTCGGTTCAAAAATGTGCTCTGAGAATGGCGCCCTCAATTGGACGGGTCAGTAGCTGACAAGTTGGCTCAGCGTCTGTTTTACTTTGCTATAATCCTTCCCGATGCTTAAAGGTGCTGCGCTATATCCAAGTCGCATCTTCCGATTCTAGCGTTCCACGAAATTCGGAGGAAACGTTGAGTCGAACGCGCCTGATGACGACTCCGTCGCAATTTGTGCTCAGCCGGTTGTCGCAACAGCTCTACCTGGACTTCCTGGCTAAGGCGAAAGCACGGGGCTTCGTCTTTGTTCAGTTCCAGGACTTTTTACCAGACTCCCCTGCGCTATCACAGCGCTACATTGCGCTGAGGCATGATATCGACTTTGCCCCGACTTATTCCCTCGAGATGGCGCAGCTGGAGTATGCTGCGGGGGTCGCCTCCACATTTTTTGTGTTGGTCGACGGCCAGTTCTACAACCCCCTCGCGAGCGAGGTCGTCCGTCAGATACGTGAGATTCACTCACTGGGTCACGAGATCGGTCTGCATTTCGCAGCGAGTTCTGCCGTCCACGCCGACATCGGCCGAGAAGTGGCGTTCCGGTTGAACGTCCTGAGCAGCATCGTCGGAGTTCCCATACGCTCTTTCTCGCAGCACGACCCGGTTAACGCCGGCTTCGTAACCGTCGTGCTTCCAGCCGAACACTACGCCTGCGTGGATGCCAGCACAGCGATTAAAGATAACAACCTACTCTACGTCAGCGATAGCGCGATGATGTGGAGACGCTACACCTTCGAGACCGCGATGGACGAGGACCGGAGCCTGTGCTTGTTGGCGCACCCGCATTCCTGGTTGCATCCAGAGAATGACTATGTCGCCCTCATCAGGGACCTCGAATCTCGGGAAGTTTCGAGATTGACTGATCGCTACGATGCGTTCGTTGACGGTCTCACCGACTACTACACGCGGCGCCTCAACGAGGGGGTTTGACGTGCTGCGCGCGACTCTTTACGAACACGAGATACGCCGGGCGATCGGTATGCCAGGTGAGGGCGATTTCGTGGTGGATGGCGTGGCTGCGCTCGATGCCCCAGAAGATCGATGCCTCTACTTCATCGATCACAAAGTAACAACGGCAGTCCGCGAGTCTCTCGCTGCGCGAAATGGCTGCATCGTCATAGTTCGGCGTGGCTCGGTGCTGGTTGGAGCGCTGGGTAGGTGCCGCGTGCTGGAAGTCGCCCATCCGCGTGCCGCCATCGCCAGCATTCTGGGGTTTATCAGGATCGAACAGCGGCAACCACCGTGGGTCGACGTTCGCAAGATTGCGCGAGAGGCTGTCATCTCCCCGTTGGCTGTCGTGCAAGGCAACGTGGAGATCGGCGAGGGAGTTGTAGTTGAGCCATTCTGTACCGTTGGTCCCGACGTTGTGATCAGGCGACGCTCAATTCTACGCGCCGGAGCGCGAGTCAACCAACGTGTTTCCATCGACGAGGAGTCAGTCATCGGTGCGAACGCCGTGGTTGGCTCGGAAGGATTTGGTTTTGTGCGGGACGAGGCAGGCAACAAGACTCGCATTCCCCATCTAGGCGGGATCATCATTGGCTCCCATGTCGAAATCGGCGCTCTGTCGGTCGTTCAGTATGGAACCATGTCGCCCACGATCATTGAGGATTACGCCAAGATTGATGACAATGTCGAGGTCGGCCATAACGCACACATCGGGCGCAACGTTAGTGTCACCGGTGGTGTTGTTGTCGGAGGCAGCGCGGTGATAGAGACCGAAGCCTGGATCGGGATCAACTCCAGCATTCGGAACGGTCGCCGAGTCGGCTCTCGCACGCTGGTCGGTATGGATGCGTCGGTGCAGCATGATCTGGCCGAGAACTCAGTGGCGCGTGCCCCACGCCCAGACATCAAGATGCGTCGTGATGATGATGATGATGACGGCACTACGATCGGATTCGGGCAGTAGTCACGACCTCGTCTGGATGTCGACAACTCTGACTATCCGACTCACTACGGACTGGGAGAAATACCTGCGGCTCAACCGCAAGCCAAAAACCTCGAACAATGCACACAAACTCAGTGGCACGTGTCATGGTATCCTGCTGGCGCTCGCCTTAGCGCCTCAGGCAGCCGTATCCCCTTCTCGGCTGCAGTTTGCAACTCCAGGACACGGTCGGAGAGGTCGGTAAAGTGATACAGCGCCAGCGTCTTGTCCGGAGCTGTACCGTCCGGCCTTGCATCCGTCAACGTCTGCAATGGATCCGGAAAGCAAAACGGCGCGAGCACAAGATTCAAGGGCCGCCAGTCCCCCGTAGCAATGTCTTTGTTTTCACCATGCGCCGTAAATGTCGTCGTCAGAAGATACGTTGTTCCGCCGTCGTACATTCTCTTGAGTGCCCGGGCAATGTCAAAAAATGAGAAATGGACCAGCCCGTCGCGGCACAATACGAGATCAGCTTTGGGCACGGCGTCACATAGCATGTCTAGGCGGAGAAACCTGCGGCCCGGCTGCGCGTAGAGCAAATTGTTTTTCTCGATCAGAGGAGTAACAATGTCGGCTCCGGTGTATTCAATTCCCGGCAATTCCGTCAAACGCATCCAGTTGAAGTCGCCGCACGGCAGGTCCAGCAGTGAGCACACACCCAAATCCAGCAGCAGCTTGGTCAGTCTTGGGCGCAGCAGCTCTGTGCGGGCAACGCTTGAGCCGGTGCCTGACTTGGATTCAGCATCGCCCCAGGCATTCTTCGCATAGATGCGGGCAAAGATTTTTTCGGTTCGCGGTCTTGCCATCAGAATATCCGATTGTAGTTGACAATCATGGTGTAGGCTTTCCGCCGGGAAGAATCATGTTCAAGTTCAGACCTCTCTATATCGTTGCTTTGCAAATACCTTTTTACCCCGTGTCGTCCTGGGCGAGCGCGAACGGCGAATGAGAGCGAGTCGAAGGCCTTCAGCAGCGCCGAGGGCAACTTCACATCTATGGTTTCCATATACCAAAACTATCGCACCTCTTGCGCCTTGTCATGCTCTATCCCCTCCAATTCTCCTGAAATACATCTCAGATGCGTTAGAATCGAAGCACACCGAATTGGAGAAGCTGAAAGGGGAAGGGCCGACCCTAAAGTTTCTCCATGGACAGCACGGTCTGGCCGTAGCCCGAATACATCGGTTGCTCTTTCTGCGGAGATTAATCTCCCCCGGCCTCGATAACAAGCGCGCCGTGACCTTCCTTCGACGATACCAAGCCAAATCGGCCTTTGAACTCACCTCCGAGCACCGAGGATGTGCCACGCTCCGACGGCTGCAGAATTCAACCTAAGAGGGCTACACACCAGTTACACAGAGACTTGTGACGTTATATTAATAATACATCTGTTAATTGCTGGAATCCGTTAATGCTCTGCATTAGGCGATGGCTGTCAAGCCATGGAATCTTGGGGCACCCATGGTGAGTCTGAAATAATATTTCGTACACCGTACGAAGTACGTTCGTCTCGCCCAGCTCGAATGGCGCGTCGAATTGGTTTGCTCCCAGTTTCAATCCGGCGGCAGGTCTTTTCTACGCGGCGGCGTCGCAGAGTTACAGCGTCTTTTACTTGACCGCAGAGGGAAAAGCCGAAGGATTTGCCAGACGCGACGATTTTCTGAATTATCCTGGGACCACCAAGCCGATCGACTTCCAAACTGGAGAGATTTGTTGGACGCATGAACTGGGCGGCATGGGTAGTGGCCTGCTGACCACGGCGGGGAATTTGTTCTTTGCTGGCGACGCCTCGGGGCACGTCCTGCCCATCGACTCGACCACTGGGAAGACGCTTTGGCACTCTACCGTCGCAGCCAATCAGGCAAACGGTGTGATCACCTATGAACCGAACGGCAAACAGTGCGTGGTTGTGGGAGCGGGTGACTCACTGTTTGCATTCGCTCTTGGCGCCAGCCATTGAAGCGACAGTCAGATCTTCCATGTGGAGGCTGATTGGTCGATTCCAATTCGCATGACTTTCTTCTACCCAGGAGTGGTTGCTCCCTTCTTGAGCATTTCAATGGCTTTCTCCAGTCTCCTCAATCGTGTTTCTTCCTTCTTAGCTTCCGTAATCCAGCGGCAGTACTCCTTGCGGTGGGTATAACTCAGTTTTTTGAAAACTGCAAACAGACCTTCTTTCTTCATCAAGTTTTGAAATTGAGCAGGCACTTCGACGGTTCTTACCGCCTCATCTCTCCAAACAACGACTTCAATAGTATCGCCAGGGCCTTTCCCAGTTTTCTCGCGTATGGCTTTAAGCATGCCCAGCATATGAAGCGGATTACCGTACTTGAAAAGGGAACCCTTATAGGGCACACCATTGAAAGTCGCCTTGATAGGCACCCTCCCTTTGGTGGCGAATTCCTTCACGGTATCGTAAGGGAAAAGAACATACGCCCCTCCGCCATCGCCTGCTTCAATTCTTGTCTTGAATTTGTACTTCTTCATTATGTGGCCATCGATCACTCGGGATTAGACCACTTTCCCCTAGTGCGCAACCAGGGCTTTCATCAACCTCCGATCGGAACCGGATTGAGCTGCGCCGGGCGTCGCAAAATGCCGGAGCATCCTCCTGCTCGCTACTCCCAAAATTGACACCAGATGCATAGTTCTGCGAAGTTTCCCCGGTTTGGATCCTCCAAAAGGGAATTAGGGGAATGGAGGAAACCCTCTGATTTAACCAACTAGGCGTGGGCTGTGCTGGCCCTGCCGTGGTCTTCGATATGCGCCTCGGCCGCTTCGGCTGCGTGGTGCGTTGCGTGTTCGTGGTGACCGCGCGCTAGGTGCGCGTGATGCGCTGCGGTCTCGTGTTTCCCAGCTTCATGGTGGTTCGCGGCTTCTTTGTGATGTCGTGCGGCGTGTTCGTGATGCTCTGCTGCCTTATGATGATGCTCTGCCGCCTTCTTTGACATACATTAACCTCCCGCAGGTTGCTACGAATAATCATGCGCAATCCGGAACAACGACTGCACTGTCACACTCGATTGTTACGGCTGGATAACGGCAAAGTGAAAAATCCGGAGCTTCAGGAACCGAGAGGCTTGGTCACATCGCGCGAATGAATTTAAGCGGCCCGCGAGGGCTGAGAGTGAGATAGGAATAGATAGGAACCCTCCGGTTACGTTTGAAAGCCGATTCCCAGAGCCACGTCTACATCCGAGGGGAACGACGACGACGACGGCAACAGCCACGCAGGGTAACCCGTCAGGAAGACAGACGGGCCAATCGGAATCAGTGCCCCAACAGCTGTTGAAATAGCTCCCAAAATAGCTGAGATCCGGGGTTTGCGGAGTCCCTCCTCTGTGGTGCTCAATCGTTCTCAGCCGCAGCAGATGTTCTATTCAGCTTGGAGGAGCGCAGCGGACTTGACCCGGTTCTTCGCACATTGCTTTGATTCGTTTCACCTTGCTGGCGACGCGAACTTGTAAAAAGCAGCAGAGTCACCCCTTGAAGAGTAAAGTCCGGAAGGACACGGCCAAATTCGCGTGAGGCCCGGTGAAGCTTTTGCGGTACCATCAGTGCCCTTGGAAAGAGGCCCTCATGGCCACGCCGTCCATATCTCACCTCGACGTTCTGGAAGCCGAAAGTATCCATATTCTGAGAGAGGTTGTGGCGGAATCGGCAAGGCCCGCAATGTTGTACTCCGTCGGGAAGGACTCCTCGGTTATGTTGCGGCTAGCCCAAAAGGCATTCTACCCGGGAAGAATCCCGTTTCCTTTGCTGCACATCGATACCGGCTTCAAGTTTCCCGAGATGATTGAGTTCCGCGACCGGACCTGTACCGAACTCGGCTTACAATTAGTTGCATACACGAACCACGATGCGAAGAAAGGAGGAGCCAATCCGTTCCAATTGGGCACGAGCAAGTGCTGCGGTCTGCTGAAGACCAAAGCCCTGCTCGATGCACTCGTCACCAACAGTATCGACGCAGCCATTGGCGGTGCAAGACGCGATGAAGAAAAATCACGGGCGAAGGAACGGGTTTTTTCGCTCCGTGACTCCCTAGGGCAGTGGGATCCCAAGAATCAACGGCCTGAATTATGGAAGCTCTATAACAGTCGTGTTGAGGCGGGCCAGAATGTGCGCGTTTTCCCCCTCTCGAACTGGACTGAGTTGGATGTTTGGGAATATATCAATCGTGAGAATATCCCAGTTGTGTCTCTATACTTCGCCAAGGAACGCGAAATGCTGGTACGGGGAGACTTGCTCATCCCTTTAGATCACGCGCTCCAACTCTTACCAGGAGAGCAGCCACAGCGTGTGATGTGCCGGATGAGATCGCTTGGTTGTACTTACTGCACGGGGGCGATTCGTTCCTCGGCAGGCACGGTCCCTGAAATATTGGAGGAACTGAAGTTCTTTCGACGTTCTGAGCGCGAAAACCGCGTAATCGACCATGACCAGGAAGGCTCGATGGAACTGAAAAAGCGGGAGGGGTATTTTTGAGTACTGCGGGAGACAAACGGGACATGCTTCGGTTTCTGACGGCCGGGAGTGTTGATGATGGCAAATCGACTCTGATAGGTCGCTTCCTCTACGAGTCTAACGGCATATACGACGATCAGCTTTCCTCGGTGCGGAGAGCCTCTCTGGCGAAAAACTTGGACCTTGATCTGTCCCTACTTACCGACGGTCTAAGAGCGGAGCGCCAACAGGGCATCACCATCGACATCGCGTATCGATATTTCTCCACTCCGCGCAGGAAGTTCATCATCGCCGACGCTCCTGGTCACGAGCAATACACTCGGAACATGGCCACAGGCTCCTCCACCGCCGAAGCGGCGCTAATTCTTGTGGACGCGAGGAAAGGGGTTTTGCAACAGACGCGTCGGCATACGCTTATTGCTTGGCTACTTGGAATCCGGCAAATGATTGTCGTGGTTAACAAAATGGATTTGGTCAACTTCGAGGACGGAGTATTTCACTCCGTTTGTGATCAATTTAGAGAATTTGCCAACTCGCTCCGTGAAGCTCAATTCCAATTCGTTCCGTTAAGTGCGTTAGACGGAGAAAATGTTATTCGAAGCAACGGTCAAATGCCCTGGTATCAGGGACCTACTTTGCTCGAACTGCTAGAAACAATTCCGACGAAGACAGAACCGGGAGAGGAACTTAGATTCCCTGTGCAAACTGTCATCCGACCGAATCAGGACTTTCGCGGGTATGCCGGTCAACTAGCTTCAGGTGTACTAAGGCGGGGACAAGAGATCGTCGCCTTGCCTTATGGGCAGCGCACCACGGTGAAGGAAATACTTCTTCATACTCAGGATCTCCAGGAAGCAGTTCCACCCCAGTCGGTTGTGCTAACGACAACTGATCACATTGACGTGGGTCGCGGAGACATGCTTGTGGGCCCTGAACAGATGCCGACAGTCGCGACAAGAGTAACGGCTTATCTCATTTGGATGTCTCGGGCTCCGCTTCGCTGCGATGTACGCTATCTCCTGAAGCACACGACCAAGGTAGTTTGTGGCAGGATCAATCGCCTGACACACAAGATAGATATTAATACCTTGGAGAAAATTGAAGCCGATGATCTCCAGTTCAATGAGATTGGCGAGGCCCAGATTGACCTACACAACCCGATTTGTTGCGATCCTTATGGGCGCAATCGGATCACTGGAAGCTTTATAGTCATCGATCCTGTAACCAACGATACCGTTGCTGCTGGCATGATTCTCGGGGCGGTTCCAACTCGAGGGGCAGAGGGATTGGACGATTTTGTCGCGCGCTCCCGCATTGCCCAGCGACAGGGGCTCACGGTTTGGTTTACGGGTCTTAGCGGCGCTGGAAAAACGACGATCTGCAGAGCCGTTTCTACAGAGCTTCTGGCCCACGGTCTACAAGTTGAGGTCATCGATGGGGATGTAATCCGAAACTACCTTTCGAAGGGTCTTGGATACAGCAAAGAAGACAGAGATGAAAACATCCGCCGCATAGCTTTTGTGGCACAATTGCTCACTCGTAACGGCACGATTGTTCTCGTCTCAGCAATTTCACCCTATAGGAGTGGGCGCGATGAAGCGCGACGGACGATTGGCGATTTTGTCGAAGTTTACGTGAGCACTCCGCTCTCCGTCTGTGAACTGAGAGATCCTAAGCAGTTATACAAAAAGGCCCGTGCCGGAGAAATTAAAGGGCTTACTGGCGTCGATGATACATATGAACCGCCGCTCGCGGCCGAAATTGTTTGTAACACAGAGCATGAAAGTACCCGAGAGAGTTCGGCCAAGGTAACTACAGCCGTCCTATCTTATCTTTCCTCGAACCGTCCGAAAGACTAACGCCTTATTCTTTAGTATCTTCCGTCTCGTCGTTTCAAGCAGACGCTTTGCTCCGTGCTTGGTGGTTGGCGCAAGAATGGTATGGATGAGCGTTTCACATGCTAAGTGAATCCGAGGAATAAAAATATCTAGTTCGGATGATCCGATGCAAATTTGGACAATCTCTCCCACTGCACACATTGCGATTGGACGTATCCCCGATCGACCACGGACCCAAGTCGTTTCCACCAGGGCCTATTCACGGTAGCGGATCAGTGCATCGTCCAAACGGTCCCTGAGTGGGCCGAGCCATGGCTCGTAGTTCCGCCACTGGAGGAGCCCGTCGCGGAAAATCGGCTGGCGCACCTGCTCTGAGCTTGCCGTGCGGACACTACGTTCTGTCTTGTAGAACTCGATGCAGGCCGGTTCGAATTCGAGTCCACAGAATTCCAGAATGCGCCGCACGTTACCCTCGAGATCCTCCACGAGGTCCTCGTACCAGATTCGTAGTGCCCGTCTGGGAAGCACGGCGTCCCAGTGGCGCATCATGTCGAGATAGGTGCGGTAGTAGCGAGCGATATCCTCGATGCTGTAGGTGAAGTCCTGCCCGCTGGCAAACAGCTGCTTTAGGTTGCTAAAGCAGCAGGCCATGGGTTCGCGCCGTACGTCGATGATT
>Ga0210398_10000582_pt1 | contig 41119 bp, 34 predicted proteins | sample IncBWC4OmetaG_FD_161047 | JGI IMG/M metagenome (GOLD analysis project Ga0210398, IMG submission 161047) | Forest soil microbial communities from Barre Woods Harvard Forest LTER site, Petersham, Massachusetts, United States - Inc-BW-C-4-O | ecosystem: Environmental > Terrestrial > Soil >... | reverse complement strand
GCGCCCGGCAACATCGTCACCACTTTCGCGGGCTCTGCGGGAAACAAGAGCTTTCAAGACGGCCCCGGATCCGCCGCTGCGTTCAACGCACCGGTCGGAATTTCCCTCGATGCATTCAACAACCTGTATGTGGCCGATTCAAAAAATGCGGTCATCCGCAAGATCACCCCTGCTGCCGTCGTTACCACCTTCGCCGGAGCCGCCGGCGTTATCGGGTCAACCGATTCACCGTCACGGTTCAACGCTCCCTTCGGCCTGACCGTGAATTTCAGCACCAGCATTCTCTACGTCGGCGACAGCAGTAACAACACGATCCGCAAAATCACGTCCTCCGGTGTCGTCTCGACGCTGGCGGGCACACCCCTCACCACCGGTGCAACGGATGGCACCGGCGGCAGCGCGCTGTTCAATCTGCCGGAAGGCGAAGCCACGGATGCCGCGGGCAATGTTTATATCGCGGACACCGCCAGTTCCACCATTCGCAAAATGACTCCCACCGGCACCGTGACGACCATCGCGGGCCAGGCGGGCGTGCAAGGCCTGACGGACGGAACCGGCACCGGCTCACTGTTCAACCAACCCGAGGCCCTGACCGTGGATACGGCTGGCAATATTTACGTGGCGGATACCGGCAACGCTGCCATCCGCAAAATTACTCCGGTCGGCGTCGTGACCACCATCACGACATCGGTCCCGACCACACCAGCAACAGCGTCCACCCCGGCAGCGGCGGGCGGCGGCGGTGGCGGTGGCGCATTCGATGACTGGTTCATCCCGACCCTCGCGGCCCTCGCCTTTGTTCGCCGGCGTTTCCTCAAACGCTCACAAAGCTGAGATTATCTCTCCCGAAAACATCAAGCCCGCTCTTTCCGAGCGGGCTTTTTTTCTGCCCTCAAACAGCGCCGTGAGCACTTCGGCGTCCAGCGTTCGGAGTTCAGTGTTTGAATGTTGGATGTTAAGGGAGCCCTCCTTCGCTCTGCGAGCTACGGCGGGCACTCATCGCATTGCGATGAGTGGCAGGGTAACGCCCCATATCAGCCCGGGCACAGTAGGTATATACCTACTGTATGATGATCAAAAATCTGTTTCCTTTGCCCGTTGTGGCCCTCGCCGCGCTGTTGTGCGCCCCTGCTCCCGGGTTCGCCGGATCCGTCCTGCTTACGGCTGGCAACTTCACCATTCTCGGCGGCACGGCCATCACCAGCACCGGTGTGGTTGGCACGACGATCAAGAACGGCAACGTTGGTCTCGCTCCGGGCGCAACCAGCGGGATCACCGGCTTTCCGCCGGCGGTGGTCACCGGGGGAGCGATTATTACCACCGGCACGGCGACCGGCCAGGCGCGGCTGGATCTCATCACAGCCGAGGTCAGTTTGGCCGGAATGGCGTCCAACGCGAATATGAGCAACATCGACCTGGGCGGCAAGACCCTCGCCCCAGGTGTTTATACGTTTAACGCCGCCGCGGGGCAGACCGGCGCACTCAAGCTCGATGCCCAGGGAAAAAACAATGTGTTTTGGGTTTTCCAAATCGGCACCGCGCTTACCACCTCGATAAATGCGTCGATTACCGTCATTAATTTGGGTTCCAATGGCGGCAGCGATGACGCCATCTATTGGAATGCCGGGAGCGCCATCACTTTCGGTGCCAACAATGCGATTGCCGGAAATTACCTCGCCGGCACCAGTATCACTTTCGGCACGACCACGAGTGGCAGCGGCCGGGCCCTGGCCTTGGCCGGTGTCTCCCTCGACAAAACCGTCATCGACGCCCACGGCGGCCCGGCGGGCAGCGACTGGACCGGCGGTTTGATCCCTGGTGCCCCGAGTGTCCCTGGTGCCCCCGTCAGCCCCCCAGTGCTCTCTTTGCTTCCGTCTCCCTCCTGTATTACCGTGGATGCATCCGGCAATCTCTACGTGGGTGATTCCTCCCTCGATACGATCCAGCAAATCTCACCGACCGGAGTCGTAAGCCTCGTCGCCGGCTCGTCGGGGTTGGGCGGTTCGACCGATGGCACGGGCGCGAATGCCCTCTTCAACCAGCCCGGCGGCATTGTCATCAACAGTTCCGGTGTTTTGTTTGTGGCCGATACCGGCAACTCGACCATTCGCAAAATTGCGCCCGGCAACATCGTCACCACTTTCGCGGGCTCTGCGGGAAACAAGAGCTTTCAAGACGGCCCCGGATCCGCCGCTGCGTTCAACGCACCGGTCGGAATTTCCCTCGATGCATTCGGCAATCTTTTTGTGGCCGATTCAAAAAATGCGGTCATCCGCAAGATCACCCCTGCTGCCGCCGTTACCACCTTCGCCGGAGCCGCCGGCGTTATCGGATCAACCGATTCACCGGCACGGTTCAACGCTCCCTTCGGCCTGACCGTGAATTTCAGCACCAGCACTCTCTACGTCGGCGACAGCAGCAACAACACGATCCGCAAAATCACCTCGGCTGGCGTGGTGTCGACCCTGGCCGGCACGGCCCTGACCACCGGCTCGACGGATGGCACCGGCGGCAGCGCGCTGTTCAATCTGCCGGAAGGCGAAGCCACGGATGCCGCGGGTAATGTCTACATCGCGGACACCGCCAGTTCCACCATTCGCAAAATGACTCCCACCGGCACCGTGACGACCATCGCGGGCCAGGCAGGCGTGCAAGGCCTGACAGACGGAACCGGCACCGCCTCATTGTTTAACCAACCCGAGGCCCTGACCGTGGATACGGCTGGCAATATTTACGTGGCGGATACCGGCAACGGCGTCATCCGTAAAATCACTCCGGTCGGCGTCGTGACCACGCCTATTCTATCCACGCCATCAACATCATCAGCAACACCGTCCGCGTCCACCCCGGCACCATCGAGCGGCGGTGGCGGTGCATTCGATGACTGGTTTCTTGGCTTCCTGATGTTCGCCGGCCTCCTGCGCTGGAAACAGCGCAAGGCCTAAGACCGAGCTTTGAAAATAAAATGGGGTGTTGCCCGCTCGTTAGCACAACACCCCATTTTCACCCGGACTTTTTCCGGGCAATCTTGGGCCCATGAATAATCTTCGGCTCTCTTCCGTCCCATCGCTGAACCGTAAACACCGCACCATTCAGGCGCTCTTGTCATGATCTCCCCCGCTTCCATTTCCGACACCTTGGCGTCTTCGGGCCAGGCGACCAGTCCCGCCGACGAGGCAATGACATCAGGCCAGGAAGCCGCGCATGACGCCGAGCTGGTCAGGCGTTTCAACTCCGGGGACGACTCGGCCTTTGTCGCGATCGTCACGCGTTATCGCGGAAAAATGTTCGCCATCGCCCTCTCCCACCTGCGGAACCACGCCGACGCCGAGGAAATCGCCCAGGATACTTTCATCCGGGCGCATCGCGGCCTGGCGCGTTTCCGCGGGGACTCCTCGCTCGCCACCTGGCTGCACCGCATCGCCTTCAATCTCTCACACAACCGCTATTGGTATTATTTCCGCCGCCGCCGGCATGATTCGCTGTCGCTCGACTCCGCGATCAGCGATGACAATCAGGCGACCGTCTCCGACTTGATTGCCAGCGATGCGCCGAACCCTGTACGCGAGGAGGCGAACCGCGAATTTTTAGCGCACGTCAAGATGTGCATGGATAAACTCAGCGCCCAACAGCGTGAGATTCTCACCCTGCGCAACGGAATGGACCAGTCCTACGATGGCATCGCCCAAAAGCTCGGGATCAGCATGGGCACGGTAAAAAGCCGCATTGCCCGCGCCCGCGAAAACCTCCGCGAACTGCTGGTCGAGACGTATGCCGAGTTTGAGCCGGGCTCCTCGCCTTTTTCCCAGTGGTTCGAACCCAGCCGGCCGGCCGGCCACATTAATGGCGCCTGCGCCTAGCCCAATGGTGAAAACTTCGGCCTGAATCCCCATGAATCTCTCACAAAAACTGGCCGAGAATCACCAGTCTTTGGTTTCCCTCGACGAACGCATCCGTCAGGCCGAGTTTCGTCGTGATTATCCTCCTCTCGGCAGTTGTCGGTTGGATTCGGTCATCCAGGAGGAGTTGCGGGTTTTATACGTTGGCCACGCAAAATTGCTGCAGCATATTGACCAACTGGAGCAAGAACGGGTCGAGTCTGATTTTGCGGAAAATTTTCAGTCGGTTCTCGAAACGGCGCGCCTGGCCGATGAGCACGCGGCAAGGAAATCCGGTCATCCGTCCTTTATCCGGCATCTCTTTCCCGGCAACCGCGAGTCCCAATCGTTTTAACCGACTGCATCGCCACAGGAAAATATCCCTCGTGGTAGGGTAACACCCCATAGTCCTCCAGCGGCCTTCCGACCTACACTCACGTGCGCAGAAACGAGAGGAATCGCTTGCCCCTGGAGCATCCGGCCAACCGCTCGATGCGCGGTCCTTCCATCCACTTTCCGACCAACAAGAATACTCTTGCATGAAAATCAAAGGTTCCAAATCCACCACCCCGGCAATTTTGCCCAAGTGCCTCACCGGCATCCAAGGTCTCGATGAAATCACCGGCGGCGGGTTTCCGCGGGGGCGGCCCACGCTCGTCTGCGGCAGCGCGGGATGCGGCAAAACGCTATTGGCCGCGGAATTTCTTGTGCGCGGCGCGGCGCAATTCGGCGAGCCCGGCGTGTTGATGGCTTTCGAGGAAACGGAAGCGGAGTTGAAGGCCAACGTCGCGTCACTTGGATTTGATTTGGACGGCCTGGTCCGGCGCAAAAAAATTGTCATCGATTACGTCCACATCGAGCCGAGTGAAATCCAGGAGAGCGGCGAGTACGACCTGGAAGGGCTGTTCGTCCGGCTCAATCATGCCATTGATTCCATCGGCGCCAAACGGGTGGTGCTGGACACGCTGGAGGCGCTGTTCTCCAGCCTGGCCAACGAGGCCATCCTGCGCGCCGAGCTGCGCCGGCTCTTCCGCTGGCTCAAGGTCAAGGGTGTGACCGCCGTCATCACGGCCGAACGCGGGCGCGAACAGTTTACGCGCCATGGGTTGGAAGAATATGTGTCGGACTGCGTCATCCTGCTCGACCATCGGGTCAATGACCAGATTGCCACGCGGCACCTGCGGGTGGTGAAATATCGCGGCGCGCGGCACGGCACCAACGAATTTCCCTTTCTCATCAGCAACGAGGGCATCAGCGTGCTGCCCATCACGTCGCTGGGACTGAACCACAAAATCTCAAGCGCGCGGATTGCCACTGGCATCCCCCGGCTCGATGCGATGCTGGGCGGGCGGGGATTTTTCCGCGGCAGCAGCATCCTCCTCACGGGCACGCCCGGCACCGGCAAGACCATCGTCGCCGCCAACTTCGCCCAGGCGGCCGCCCGGCGCGGTGAACGCGTGCTCTTTTTTTCGTTCGAGGAATCGCCCAACCAGATCATCCGCAACATGCACTCCATCGGGTTGCGCCTGGAGCCGCTGGTCAAGCAAGGCCTGCTGCGGTTTCACTCGGCGCGCCCTTCGCTCTACGGCCTGGAAATGCACCTGGCGACGATGTTCAAGGAGATCGCCACGTTCAAACCCGCCGTCGTCATCGTGGATCCGATCACCAGCCTGATGGACGCGGGCACCGACTCCGAAAGCAAGGGGATGGTGACACGGCTGATTGATTACCTGAAAGGCGGACAAGTCACCTCGCTTTTCACCAGCCTGACACAGGGCGGCCACTCGCTGCAACAAAGTGAAATGGCCATGTCCTCGCTGATGGATTCCTGGCTGTTGCTGCAGGACTTCGAAGGCAACGGCGAGCGCAACCGCGTGCTCTACGTGCTCAAGGCGCGCGGCATGGCGCACTCGAACCAAATCCGCGAGTTCCTGATTTCAGACCGGGGCATCGACCTCGTGGACGCCTACATCGGCCCCAGCGGTGTGTTGACCGGCTCGGCCCGCGCCGCGCAGAACTCCCTGGAGAAAGCTGCCATCCTGGCCAGCCAGCAGGAATCCGCCCGCCGCAAGCGCGAGCTCGAGCGCAAACGCGAAGCGATCGAACGGCAGATTAGCGGGCTGCGCTCCGATTACGAAAGCGAAACGATGGAACTGCGTCGCGTGGACGAACAGGTCGGGACGCGGGCGCTCGCGCTGACCACCGAGCGGGCGGCCTCCGGCCGTTTGCGCCAGGCGGACGCCAAGGCGTCAGTCAGCACACGGGGCGGCTCCAGGAACGGGAAGAATGAGAGAATCCACCGATGAAAACCAAAAAGTTAAAACGACGCGCCCCCCGCGCCAAGCGCCGGCCGGCCAAACTCTGGCAACTGCGCCTCTATGTGACCGACTCGACGTCCAAATCGGTGGCCGCGTTCACGAACTTAAAGAAAGTTTGCGAAAGCCAGCTTAAAGGTTGTTATCGCATCACGGTGATCGATTTGGTGAAGCATCCCGAACTGGCCAAAGGCGACCAAATCCTGGCCGTTCCCACGGTGGTGCGCAGGTTGCCGCACCCCGTACGAACCATCATTGGCAGTCTTTCAAATACCGCGCACTTACTCGTTGGCTTGGATTTGCGCCCGGCAGTTTAACCGCGATAACATCCTGAAGAAAACCAATGCCAGTCGTTCAACAAAGGTTATTACTGCGTCCCTGGTCACCCGGCCAGCGGGCAAGTACGTCTTGCGACTGTTCGTGGCCGGGGCCACGGCGCGGTCGCGCCAGGCCATCCTGCACGTCCGTCGTCTGTGCGAGACCGAACTGAAAGGCCGCTGCAAACTGGAAGTGATCGATATCTACCAGCAGCCCAAGCTGGCGCGCGACCACCAGATCGTCGCGACCCCGACGCTGATCAAGGAACTTCCCCGGCCGGTGCGCCGGTTTATCGGCAACCTGGCGAATACCGCCGGCCTGTTCATCGAGTTAAGATCCGACCCAGAAGGTAGAATCGCCGTGTGAAAACGACCCGCCACAAAATCTCCGTCCGCCCTGCCCCGTCCCGCGAACTCGTCGATCTTCGCGCCCGCCTGGCCGACACCTTGGAAACACTCCGGGCCATCCGCGCCAACGAGGTGGATACGGTGGTCGTCGCGGGCAAACAGGGCGACCAGGTCTTCACGCTGCAAGGCGCCGAGCACGCCTACCGCGTGCTGATCGAATCCATGAACGAAGGCGCTCTGACGCTGACGGTGGACAAAACGATCCTCTATGCCAACCAGTGCTTCGCCAAAATGGTCAAATGCCCGCTGGAGCAGGTGACGGGCGGTTCCTTTCGCCGCTTCATCTCCGTCGAAGACCGGGCCCTGCTCCGACCACTCATCAGGCGGGCCAATAAATCCGGCTCCAAAATCCAGATGCTGCTCAAGGCCAGCGATGGTTCGCAAATGCCGGTGCAAATTTCCATCCGGCTGCTGGCCAAGAACGGTTTCAAGCACGCGCCGGTCGGCCTGGTGGTGACGGACATGACCGAGGCCCGGCGCAACGAGGAAATGCTGCGGGCCTTGACCCATCGCGTGGTGCAAGTGCAGGAAACCGAGCGCGGGCGCGTGGCCCTCGAGTTGCACGACGACATCACCCAGTTGCTCGTCGCCGTCCTCTTTCGCAGCCAGGCCCTGGCGGACAAACTTTCGGCCCGCGACGGGCCGGCCAAGAAAGAGGCGATGAAACTCCGCGAGATGCTCGGCCAGGCGGCCAAGGAAGTGGAGCGCATCTCGCGCAATCTGCGGCCGAGTGTCCTGGACCAGCTGGGCCTCGTCGCCGTCCTGCGCGACACGAGCACGGAGTTTGCGCACCGGACGGGCGTGCCCGTCAAGCTGGCCTGCGTGCAGTTGATCGCGCGGCTGCCCGCCGACACCGAACTGGCACTCTACCGTATTCTCCAGGAAGCGTTGAAGAACGTGGAAAAGCACGCCCACGCCCGCCAGGTTACCGTGCACCTGACGAAGCAGGGCTCTTTCGTGCAGTTGGCGATCACCGACGACGGGATCGGCTTTGACCACCGGGCCAGACGAAAAGGAAAAGGCCTCGGCATGCTTGGCATGCGTGAACGAGCGACCTATGTCGGGGGCACCCTCAAGATCAAATCCGCCCGCCGCGCCGGCACGGAAATTGAGGTGCTCATTCCCCTGCTGCCCATGGCCACGGCGGCCAGCCGGTAGGGTTTTACCGCATCGCTATTTCGTGAAAACAAGCGTCCAATATCGAGTGCAAACGGTTGCTTCAACCCGTGGCCAAGTCACTGACCGCTAGATGACAAATGGAAACGCACCATTGATGAAGGACGCCCACACGAGATTATATGCCCGCTACCTGGCGGCGCTCCGCACCCACCTCGGTCATAAAAGCCTGGAGAACGGCGATAGCGCGCAAGGGTTGGGTCGCGCCGCCTTGGCCGGCGGACTGGCGACCCTGGATCTGGCCGTCATGCACGAGCAGGCGGTGTTTGCCCTGGCCGCGTCGCACGATTTTGCCAGCACCCATAATGGCGTGCTGAAGCAGGCCGGATATTTTTTCACCCAGGCGCTCATCCCGCTGGAAGCAGCCCAGCGCGCCACGCGCGAGACCAACCGGCATTTGCAACAGCACAACGAGACGTTGCGCCTGCACACCGCGGCCTTGGCCAGTGGCAACCTCCGGCTGGAACGCGAAGTCGCACGACGCAAGGCCGGCGAAGGCACCATCCGGAAAGGCAAGGCGCAGTACAAAGAACTTTTTTTGAAGTCTCAGGTCATGCAGAGAAAACTCCGCCAGCTGACGCGCCAGATTATTTCGGCACAGGAAGACGAGCGAAAGCAGATCAGCCGTGAACTGCATGACGGGGTCGTGCAAACCCTGATCGGCATCAACGTCGAACTGGCCGCCCTGGGCGAGGGAGCCGCCGTTGGCCGGCAGGCCTTGAAGGCAAAAATCGCCCGCACCCAGCGGCTGGTGACAAACTCCGTGAATGCGGTCCACCGGTTCGCCCGTGAACTGCGGCCGGCCGTGCTGGACGACCTCGGGCTGATCCCGGCCCTCCACGCGTACAACAAAAGCCTGGCGGCGCGAAAAAAAATCAAGATCAAGCTGACCGCCTTTGGCGGCGTCGAGGCTATGGGCAGCGCCAAGCGAACCGTGCTGTTTCGCGTGGCCCAGGAAGCCCTCACCAATGTCGCCCGCCATGCGCAGGCCACCCAGGTCAGGATGAGCATCACCGAAATCTCGGGCGCCATCCGGATGGAGATCAGCGACAACGGAAAATCATTCCAGGTCGATAAAATCCTCTCGGCCAAAAACCACAAACGCCTGGGCCTGGTCGGCATGAGAGAACGGGTCGAAATGGTCGGCGGAAGCCTGACCATCGAGTCCGTACCCGGCAAAGGCACAACCGTGCGCGCCGAAGTCCCCTTTACCCAGGAAAAAACCAAAAAATGACCTCTCCAAAACAAATCACTGTCCTGCTGGCCGAAGATCACGCCGTCGTGCGCCAGGGCCTGTGCGCGCTGCTCAACGCGGACGGACATTTCAAAATGGTCGGCGAGGCGAAGACGGGGCGTGAAGCGGTGGAAAAGGCCAAGGCCCTTCAGCCCGATGTCATCCTGATGGACATCGCCATGCCCGTGCTCAATGGCCTGGAAGCGACACGGCAAATCCTGACCGCGAATCCCGCCGCCAAGGTGATCATCCTCTCCGCGCACAGCGACGACGAGTACATCGAGCGCATGAACGCGGTGGGTGCAGTTGGATTCCTCGAAAAACAAACCTCCGCCGACGTCCTGACCAAGGCGATCCGCGAAGTGGCCAAGGGTAATAAATTTTTCAGTCCTTCCATTGCCAAGCGCATGAGCGATAACCAAAACAAGCCGCGCGATCGGGACGGTTTGGTTAAAGTCAACGCCACCCGCCTGACTTCCCGCGAGTCCGAGGTGCTTCAACTGGTGGCCGAGGGTTCAGCCAACAAACAGGTCGCAGCCGCACTCGGCATCAGCATCAAGACCGTTGAGAAACACCGGCAGCATCTCATGGACAAATTAAATATTCACGATACGGCCGGCCTGACCCGCTATGCGATTTCCGCCGGCGTCATCGAAAATAGCGTCCAGCTGACGATTATCTGAGGCGGCGTTCCGCCGGGTGGCAGTTAGTATTTGGTAATTGGTAATTGGTAATTCGAGTTCGGCGTTTGAACGTTGAATGTTGGACGTTGGCGGGCTCCGCCCGTCGCGGCCGCCGCGTACTTACTACACCCCATAGTAGTTGGAGCCATGACCGACTATTTTGACCGCTGGATTTAAGCCGACGTCACCTCGTCCGACTTCAGCCGTCCACCTAAAACAACCAACCGCAATCTTATGAATATGAAAACAAACCTCAAAATCCTGGCGATCCTCACTTGCCTTGCAACCAGCACTGGCGCTTATGCCCAAGTCGTGGGCTTCATTCGTCCGGAATTATCGTATAACTTCCCCACCATTAGCGTGCCGCACAATCCCGAAATCAGCCTGAAAGATTCATTTGGCTACTCGTTGGACGGCGGTGTTTTGCTCGGCGCGCAAAACGAGCATGAAATCGGTCTTTCGCTCGGCATCCTGAATTTCTCGATGTCTGCCCATGGTATCCAGGGAGTGACGACGTTTTCCGGAATGGTAAAAACGATACCGATCATGGCAAATTATCGTTACTATTTCGGAGCCAAGGGCGACCCGGTGCGTTTCTATCTGGCTCCCTCGTTAGCCTACACCAGGGTTCAGGTCGATGTGACAACCTATGGACCAAGCGGTATCGCCTGGGGCCGCTCAACCAGCACCGACTTCACTTGGGCTGCGGGGCTCGGCATGCTGATCAAGGTGGCAACCAGAGTTGATATAGATATCGGCTATAGATTTCAAGGCGAACTCAAGGAGTCCGTGACCGGCACGGAAATAAGGATGCATACCGTATACACTGGCGTAAACATCCGGTTCTAAGCAACGCGCGGGCCAAAGAGGAGACATGGCCGGCAGAAGGCGCGCGATGCGCCAATCTGCCGGGGCAAGGGGCACGCCCCTATTCGCGACCAGGGCCCGATAAAGGATCTTCGCGACATTCCGCCGGGTAGTTGGCGGGTGGTAGTTCACTGCAGGGCATTTTCGATTTAATTGGTCACATCGGCATGCCTTTGCGACCCATCCTTTATTTTGTCATTCCGAGCCGTGCGAGGAATCTCTCCTGTTCTTGTCGATTTCAATTTCGGAGATTCCTCGCACGGCTCGGAATGACAATTTCACCCGTCATGATTTTATTTAAACCGAAACTGCTCTAGCCCCGCGTGCTGCCTGTTACTTGTCACTTGATACTTGGGCCTTCGGCCTGTGGCCGCCCGCCGCAGTATACTTACTCCACCCCATTATTACTACACCCCATAGAAATTCCGGCCGAGACCGACTATTTTGATCACTGGATTTAAGCCGACGTCACCTCGTCCGCTTTCAGCCAGCTCAAAAAAAGTCTCACATGAAAAATTATCGCTCGATACTCACATCGGCCCTCGTGGCCCTCACGGTTTTCGCTGGCCTCCCAGCCCGCGCCGACAACATGGCGTCCATCGCCATCACCCCCGCGACTGGGGTTGTCACACTCACTCCGCGCTGGGCCCTCGGTGGCAGCCTGGCGGGCTTCCATTATATGGCCCAGGATTTGTCCTTAGGTGGAGGCGCCAGTCAATTCTACTCGATCAAAAGCACGGTCATTCCGGCTGGCGGCGATATTTCCGCGTTCACCCGCTATATTGCGGCGTCGGGTGCTTCGACCACCCACGCGGATATCGGCAGCAAGCTCACCCCGAATTATTATTCGGCCCTGACCTCGGCCGATCCTGATGTCGGTTACGGTGCGGTTAATTTCTATTTAATCCATCACAAGTCGACCGGGGACTATTTTACGGTCATTAAACCGAGTTCCGGCACCGCTTCGTCGGTCACCGATTTGAAGCCCATGTCCGGTCCAGGCGGGCCGGCCACGTTGGGCGCCAGCGGCTACTTTGGCCTGACCTTCGCGGCCGCCAATCTGGGCTATGGTCTCGATTTTTTCTACTACCTCCGCACCGATCCCGTCACCGGATTCAGCGTGTTTGGCACGCTCGACCCGGCCCTGCTCAACACCTCCGCCGATCAATTCAATTTGGGCTTGGGCGGTCATAACGCGCTGGAATTTACCGGCACCGATGTCGGCTACGGCACAAACAAGATGTATTTTCTCCGGCTGGACCCAGTCACGAGTTTCACGATTTTGGGAACGCTTGATCCCGGCACCGGCAAGTCTTCGGATATCGCCAACCTCGGCAGCGTCTTCTCGACGCTGACCTTCGTTCCCGGCGACGTAAGTTTTGGCACCAACCAATTCTACACGACCGGCGCGGTCAACACGACCTGGCAGTCGGTCAGCTTCGCCGCCATCGCCGACCGGTTGCTCAGCGACGGTTCGTTCACGGTCTCTCCGTCGGCCAGCTCCGGTTTGCCAATTACGCTCACCGTGGTGGCCGGTTCAACCGGCGCGGCGACAATCAGCGCGCCCGTTGCCGGCGTCTTCACGGTCACGCCGACCGCGGGAGGCATCATCACCTTGCAAGCCACGCAGGTCGGCGCCACGACCCCCACTCCCTATGAATTTAACATGCTACGTCAGAGTTTCCAGGTTTCCGTGACCGCCTTGCCGGTGTTCAGCCCGGTGGCAGGAACGTACACCAGCGCGCAGTCGGTCGCGATCACCTCGACCACAGCCGGCTCCTCCATCCGTTACACGACCGACGGCAGCACCCCGAGCGAGACCCTTGGCACACTCTATACTGTTGCCGTGCCGATCAACGTATCCACCACGCTCAAAGCCATCGCCTACAAGACCGGATTGGCCGATAGCGCCGTAGCCACCGCCGTCTATATCATTAACATTCCGGGTACGGTGTCCGCACCGGTCTTCACTCCGGCCGGCGGCACTTTTTCCACTTCGCAAGCGGTAACCATCGCCTCGTCGACCAGCGGCGCCTCGATCCGTTACACGACCGATGGCAGCACCCCAAGTTCAGTCCTTGGCACAGTCTATTCCGGTACCATTACGGTCAGCACAACCACGACGATCAAAGCCATCGCCTATAAGATTGGCTCGACCGATAGCGCCGTGAACAGCGGTGCCTTCACCGAACTGCCCGTCGCCCCGGTCAACCCCGTCGTGCTGCCCAACCAGCCGGTCACGACTGGCCACACCGTGACCTATGTCGCCTCGGTTACGGGCAATCCCGCTCCCACCATCCAATGGCAGGTTTCGACCGATGGCGGCATAACCTGGACCAATCTGAGCAACAACAGCTCCTACAGTGGAGTCACGACCAGCACTCTGACCATCACGGGCAGTGCCGCTCTCAATGGCGATGAATACCGCTATATTGCGACCAACGCCAGTGGCTCGGTCACAAGCAATTCGGCAACCTTGACCGTCGTCGCGGCCCAGTTCCCTGGTCCGAGCTGCATCGTGGTTGACTCCGCCGGCAATCTCTACGTCGGCGACTCCAACAACAATACGATCCAAAAAATCACCACGGCTAATGTCGTGAGCACGCTCGCTGGCACCTCCGGCACCGCCGGTTCGACCGACGGCACTGGCGCGAGCGCCCTCTTCCGCCAACCCGGCGGCATCACGATTGATTCCAGCGGCAATCTCTATGTGGCCGATACCGCCAATTTCGAAATCCGCAAAATCACTTCCGCCGGTGTGGTCACGACCTTGGCCGGCTCCGCTGCGAACCCGAGCTATAAAGACGGAACGGGCACCGCCGCCTTTTTCAACACGCCCATCGGCATCTCCATTGATTCCACGGGCAACCTCTACGTCGCTGATTCGGCCAATGATGTCATCCGCAAGATCACCCCGTCCGGTGTCGTGACGACCTTTGTCGGCACTGCCAACGTGACCGGCTTTGTCGACGGAACCGGCCTCGCCACCACGTTCAATGCCCCTGCGGGCGTGGCCGTGGACAGCGCGGGCCTCACCTACGTGGCGGATACCACAAACGACACCTTGCGCAAAAGCACGACCGGCGGTGTGGTCACCACCCTCGCCGGCCTGGCGCAAACCACCGGATCTAGCAATGGCCTGGGCAACAGCGCCCTCTTCAGCCTTCCGACCGGCCTGGCCGTCGATACCTCTGGCAATATCTATATGGCGGATACGGCCAATTCGACCATCCGCAAGATCACCCCTGGCGGTGTCGTCACCACCCTGGCTGGCTTGGCCGGGATGGCCGGCCTGCAGGACGGCACGGGTAGCAACGCATACTTCAACATGCCCAAGGGGCTCACGGTTGACGTCTCGGGCAATGTCTGGGTCGCCGATACCGGCAACGCCGCCATCCGCAAGATCACTCCCGCCGGTGTCGTCACCACCTTGGTCGTTACTTCCGCGCCCGCGACAACGCCCGCGACAACAACTCCCATTACCTCCAACCTGACCCAGGGTGACCACAGTGGCGGCGGCGCCTTCGACAGCTGGTTCATCCCGGCCCTCGGAGCCCTCGCCTGCTTGCGCCGGCGTTTCCGCAAACGCTCGCAAAGCTGAGATTATCTCTCCCGAAAATATCAAGCCCGCTCTCCCGAGCGGGCTTTTTTTCTGGCGGCAAATTTCGATTTTTCCTCGGCAGCCTATTTGAACATGCTCGATTTAAAGCATTTTTGGTTTAGATCGACCCATTACGGGAGAAATTGTCATTCCGAGCCGCGCGAGGAATCTCTGCTGTTCTTGTCGATTTCGTTTTCAGAGATTCCTCGCGCGGCTCGGAATGACAAAGGGAAGGCATGCTTTAAAACTTTTCCGAATGCGGACAGCTGAGAAAGCCGGACGCGGGCGCTGATGGCCGACCCTGTCAGCTTGCGCAGTTCTGAGTGGAGCGCTGCCTACCGCGCCACGGCCGCTTGCTCCGGCACTCCACCATCCGGCAAGAGTTCATTAATCGCCGCAATCAGCACCTCATTGGAAAACGGCTTTGCGAGCACCCTCGCGGCACCCATGAGCTTGGCCATGCGAAGATAGTCCGCTGCTTTTTGTCGCCCGCCACCGGAGATCGCGATGATCTTCACCGGCGGAACCTGATTTGCCCGCAGCTTGATCAAAACCTCGAGGCCTTCTTTCTCTGGCATCACGATGTCGGTGATCACCAGGTCGGCATTGGCGCGTTTGAACAACTCCAGCCCCTCCTTGCCATTGCGAGCCTCAATCACGTTGTGGCCAAAATGAATGAGAGTCAGGCGCAGCATGGTGCGGACTTCGTTGTCGTCTTCGATGAGTAGGATTCGAGCCATGATCAGGTCAGGGCTTTGGCCGCAAGGGCCCCGGATACCGCTGTTCCCAGCGCGTGGAGGTTGATGGGCTTGAGCAAGAGTTGGCGAACGCCCGCCGCCTCGAGCACCTCAGGCGTAAGGGACACGCTGTAGCCGGTCATCAGGATGACGGGCAAACCGGGCTGGATTTTTCGGAGCTGACTCGCAAGAAGAATGCCGCTCATGCCGGGCATGGACTGGTCCGTCAGCACTAAGGCAAAGCGCTGCGGCGCGGCGCGAACCATGGCGAGCGCGGCCGCAGGCCGCGTCGTGACCTCCACCTTGTAACCAAGCTCAAGCAGTATTTTTTGGCCCAGCTCGATGAGCAGTTCCTCGTCATCGACCACCAGGATCCTTTCGCCATTGCCGCGAGACATGGATCTCTCTTCGGCCAGCGTTGCCGCCACCGCCACGCCGGCATACGCAGGAAAATAAAGGTGGAAGATCGAACCCTCGCCGGGCTGGCTGTAAACTGTGACCACACCGTCGTGGCCGTCCATGATGCTACTCACCACCGCCAGGCCCAACCCCGTGCCCTCGCCAGACAGTTTCGTGGTGAAGAACGGCTCGAAAATCCGCCGCAGCGTCGCCGGATCCATGCCACTCCCGGTATCGCTGACGGAAATGCGCGCGTAAACGCCCGGTCGCAGCCGGGGTTGCGTCGCCGCATGCGCCGCATCGACCACGCACCGCTCCAGGTTCACTTGCAGCCGGCCGGAGAAGTCTTTCATCGCATGCCACGCATTGGTTCCGAGGTTCATCAGGACTTGGTAGATTTGGTCGGCGTTCGCGAGCACGGTGGGCACGTCCGTCGCAACCGACGTGTCGAACTCAATACCCAAGGGAATGGTCGCACGCAAAAGCTCGATGCTTTCATTCACGACCGGCAGCAGGTTGATCGGCAGCCGCTCCTCTGGCTGCTGGCGGCTGAAAGTGAGAATCTGCCGCACGAGAGCGCTGGCGCGATTCGCCGACTTGAGCACCGCGCCGAGATGCCCGCGCACTTCGGGATTTTCCTTCAGGATCAACTGGGCGAGCTGGGTATAACCGAGAATGGCGGACAGGATGTTATTGAAATCATGCGCAATGCCGCCGGAGAACTGGCCGAGCGCCTCCATTTTTTGCGCCTGCAGGTATTGCGCGTCGCGCCGCTTGCGCTCGGTGATATCGCGGGCGATCACCTGCACTTCCTGGTGATCGCAAAAATCAAACGCGATGGAGGCCACCTCGACATCCACGGCGAGTCCGTCGAGCCGGATGAACTTCATCTCGGAAGGCGGCAAGGGCTGGTCATTGAGGATTTTCTGCTGCCGCTCGCGCACGAGTTCGAGATAGTCGCGATGGATAATATCCAGTGCCGGTCGACCAAGCAATTGCGCCGGATCGGTTGCCCCCATCAGCCGGTAGAAAGCCTCGTTGACGAAGGTGATGAGGCCATCGACATGCACGAAGTGCGCGTCGGGGGAAAACATAAGCATCTTGTGATACCGCTCCTGGCTCTCACGCAGCGTCGTTTGCACTTCCAGCAGCCGGCGGTAGCGGTTCAGGCGCGTGATACTATGCACGCGCGCACGCAGCTCGGCGCGATTGAAGGGCTTCGTGACAAAGTCATCGGCACCGGCCTCGATGCCGGCGAGCCGCGACGCCTGGTCGTCAAGCGCGGTGACAATAATTACCGGGACTTCAGCAAGGCGTGGATCCGCGCGCAGTCGGCGGCAGACTTCGTAGCCGTCCATGCCGGGCATCATGACGTCGAGCAGCACGAGGTCGGGCAGTGTCTCTGCGGCCAGTCGCAAGGCCGTGAGCCCGTCAGCTGCCTCGACGAGCCAGTAGTTCTCATGGTTGAGAAGTTCGCGGAGCGTCTCACGGTTGGCACCGATATCGTCAACAATCAGGATGGTGGCGGGCTGGTTCATGGGCAGCGAGGGGATTACGGCATGGCTCCCTTGTTCGACAGCCGTCTCTTCACCAACTCCGCCAGTGACTTCAGGTTCACCGGCTTGCTCATATACTCCGTTGCCCCCGCCTCGAGACAGCGTTCGCGGTCGCCCGGCATCGCCAAGGCCGTGAGAGCCACGAGGGGAATGGCTTTCATCGCTGCATCCGCCCGGATTTCCCGGATGGCGGTCAATCCGTCCATCACGGGCATCTGGATATCCATCAGGATCAACGCCGGGTGCAATTCGCGCGCGAGCTTCACGGCGATCGCTCCGTTGATCGCGTAGGCCATCGCATAACCCTTGTCCTCCAGGTAGCCACCGATGGTCTGGACATTGGCCTCGTTGTCCTCGGCAAGCAGGACCAGGGGGCCGGTCGGAGCCGGCGGCGCGACACTGGGCGGAATGGGGGGGAGCGGCACGGCATCGCGCTGGAGAAAATCGGCCAGCTGCGCGCGTGTGACCGGCTTGGTGAAGTGCGCCACCGCCCCGAGCGCCCGGGATCGTTCCGGTTCATCGACCACGGAGACGACGGCCACGGGAATGTCCCGTGTGCCGGGGTGCTCCTTGAGCCGCGCCAGCACCACCCAGCCGCTTTCACCGGGCAGCTGGATGTCGAGCAGGATGACATCAGGCCGCTCGCGCAACGCCATCTCCACGGCATCGTCGCCGCTGGCATGGAGCACAGCTTCGAGGCCCAGTTCAGTGAGATAATTCACGAGGATCGCACCCGACGTGGGATCGTCCTCGATGATCAACGCCCGATGGCAGCCTCGGCGATCCGTCTCATTTTTAGACACCCCTTTTTGCACCGGCGCGCGCGCGGCGATTTGCGGCACGGTCACAATAAAGCGGCTGCCTTTGCCGGGTTCGCTTTCGAGCGTCACGCTGCCGCCGTGCAACTCCACCAGTTTTGCCACCAGCGCCAGGCCCAATCCCGTGCCCTCCTGGGCGCGAGTGAGGCCGGAATCGATCTGCGTAAAAGCGCGGAAGAGTTTTTGTTCGTTCTCCGGCGCGATGCCGATGCCGGTGTCCCACACCATGAATCGCATCACCTCTTCGCCCTTCGGCGCGGCCACCGTCAGTCCGATGCGTCCGCCCTCCGGCGTGAACTTCACGGCGTTGGTGAGCAGGTTGACGAGGATTTGCTTGAGCCGTTTCGGGTCGGCCGAAAATTTTTCCAAACGGTTGTCATGCTCGAAGGCGACGCTGATGTCTTTTTGCATCGCTTGCGTCCGCACAAACACGAGGCAGCTCTCGCAGAATTCCTTGACGTTGATCATATCCGGATTCAGCTCCAAGTTACCGGACTCGATCTTGGACAGGTCGAGGATATCGTTGATGAGCGTAAGCAAGTGCGTGCCGCTCGTCGAAATGGTGGTGACGGACTTGAGCTGGCGCGGGGTGAGCGAAGCGGAGACTTGTTCAAGGAGCGCTTCGCTCAATCCGAGGATGGCGTTGAGCGGCGTGCGCAGCTCATGGCTCATGTTGGCGAGGAACTCGTCCTTGAGCCGGCCGGTCTGGTCCAACTCGGCGTTGGCGCGGCTCAATCCATCGTGCGCCAGGCGCAAGGCGACTTCCGCGGCTTTCTTCTCCGTCACGTCGCGCGCGGAGGCGAACACCCCTTGCAGCCTTCGCTCCCGGTCATAAAAAGTGGCCGCATTGTAGGACACCAGGGTTTCCTTGCCGTCCCGGGCCCGGGCAGTGAGCTCATAATCGGCGATTTTCCGTTCGCTCAGCACCAGCGTGATGGCCGCTTTGGCCCGCTCCGGGTCGGTGAAGCAGTTCTTGAACGGTGCGCCAATTAATTCGTCGCGCGTGCAGCCCGTGAGCGTGACCATCTGGTTGTTGACATCGGTGATGATGCCGAGCGGATCGGTGGTCATCAGCGCGTCGATATTCGACTCGATGAGGGAGCGGGTGTAGAACTGCTGGTTCCGCAACCGCTGGTCGAGCTTCAGCCGCTCTTCTTCAATCTCCCGGCGCGCCGTGTTGTCGGTGCCGATCAGCAAATAGCCGATGATCGTTTTCTGCGCATCGCGCAGCGCCGTGACGGAGACGACGGCGGGAAACCGGCTGCCGTCCTTGCGGATGTAGGTCAGCTCGTAGATGTCCTCGATCCCGCGGGAGGCCTTGAAGACCAGGGCTTCAAAGCCCGGGGCAATGGTGGTGGCCAATTCGGCGCTCAGCGCTTTGGCGCGCGCGATCACTTCCTGCGGGTCGGAAATATCGGCCGGGGTGATCTTGTTCAGCACGTCCGCCGCCGCGTAGCCGAGCATGCACTCGGCGCCGACATTGAAGATCTGGATAACCCCCTTCGCATCGGTGGCGATGCTCGAGAAATAGGCGCTGTTAAAAATCGCGGACTGCAGGGCCCCCGCCTTGAGCAGGGCTTCTTCCGCCCGCTTGCGCGCGGTGATGTCCTGGAAAAGAATGGAAACCCGGCGATCGGCTGCGTCGCCGAATCGTTGGGCGCTCACTTCGAACCAACGATTCAACGCTCGCGCTTCATTCACAAAATGCGCCGATTCGCCGGTTACGGCGACCTTGCCGTAAAGCTCAAACCAATATTCCTCAAGCTCTGGCGCCAGCTCGCGGATTCGTTTTCCCTTCGCGTCCGTCAAGCCGGTTTGCTTTTCAAACGCCTTGTTTGTTTCCAGGAAGCGATAGTCGATCGCCCTGCTGTCCGCATTGAACAGGACTTCGATGAGGCAAAATCCTTCAAACATCGTATTGAAGAGCGTGGTGTAACGCTCTTCGCTCTGCTGCAGCGCATGCTTGATTTGATTCCGCACGGTGTTGTCCGTACCGATCAAAAGATAGCCAATGATGGCGCCGTTCTCATCGCGCAGCGCCGTGACAGAGACGACGGCGGGAAACCGGCTGCCGTCCTTGCGGATATAGGTCAGCTCGTAGATATCCTCGATCCCGCGGGAGGCCTTGAAGACCAGGGCTTCAAAGCCCGGCGCAATGGTGGTCGCCAGTTCGGCGCTCAGGGTTTTGGCGCGCGCGATCACCTCTTGCGGGTCGGAGATGTCGGCCGGGGTGATCTTGTTCAGGACATCCACCGCCGCGTAACCAAGCATGCGTTCGGCGCCAACATTGAAAATCTGGATGACACCCTTCGCATCGGTGGCGATGCTCGAAAAATTGGCGCTGTTGAGGATCGCGCTCTGCAACGCTCCCGCTTTAAGCAGGGCATCCTTGTTCCGGGCTTCGGTGATAACCTCGGCTATGCCGACCGGAAGATTTTTGGCTTCCTTGGAAGCCGAAGCGGGAGTTTTCATCAGTTTACTTCGTAAAAGCGTGGCCCGTGAGGGCATCCCATCGTGCAACTGAAGGTATCTTCGACCATAGGGTTGCTTCTATGGAGTGTTACCCTACCTCCGGCCGCAGTTCAGCGTTGGGCGTTGGGTACTCGACCTGTCCTCCGTAGTCCTGAGCTTGCCGGTGGTGAGCTCGCCGAACCCGTCGAAGCGGCGAAGGAGGATGTTCGCGCCGCGGACTCTTGTTACTTGTCACCTGACATCTGGCACTTCGATACCGAGCAGGGTAACGCCCCATATCGACAGCGGCGCCGGTAGCGTAGTCTCCACACCTAAGATTATGAAAACCAAAAATCTGTTAGCCCTGTCCCTATTCATCGCGGGCCCCATCGCCCTGTTCGCTTCGTCTGATACCGATCGCAAGATCGAGGATGCCGCCAAGGCGTCTTATAACTACCGCACCGTTCTTGAAGACCATGTCAACGTGAGCGCCACCGACGGCGTCGTCACCCTCACCGGCACCGTGCAGGACAAGGACGACAAGGATCTCGCCGCCGACACCGTGGAAAATCTTCCCGGCGTCCTCAGCGTGGACAACCAGATCAAGGTCGAACCGGCGTATCCCGAGCACTCCGACAGCTGGATGGCTTGGAAGATTCGCGGCACGCTCCTGGTGCACGCCAATGTCAGCGCCATCGACACAAAAATTGTCGTCAAAGATGGCATCGTCACCCTTTCGGGCACGACGCAGAATGCCGCGCAAAAAGACCTGACCGAGGCTTATGCCAAGGATATCGATGGCGTGAAGTCGGTGACGAATGACCTCGTGGTTACTCCTCCCCCGGCCGACCAGCAGACCGTCGGTGAGAAAATCGACGACGCGTCCATCACCAGCCAGGTGAAATACGCCCTGCTCAGCCACAAGTCCACCAGCGCGATCGAAACCCATGTCACCACCACCGAAGGCGTGGTCCACGTCACCGGCGAAGCCGATTCCGATGCCGAGAAATCCCTCGTCACCAAGCTCGCCCAGGATGTCCGCGGCACCAAGTCCGTGACCAACGACATGACGGTGAAGAGCTGAGTCCCTCCCACTTGCCGCGTCACGCGGCAGTTTTATCGAACGCATGCGGCCAACCCAGGTTGGCCGCATGTTTTCCAGCTAAAGCGAAAAGCTAATTAAAATCCTCCAACCTTCGATCAAATGAACAACGTCCTCCCCTTCGCGCCGGCCGGCCGCATTTCCTCCGATTTAGGCTCCAGCCTCTATTCGGATCACATGCTCGCCGAATTGCTGGCCCTGCAGGAAGGGATGATCGCGCAGCTTCGCCTCGAGCGCCTGCGGATCGCCGACACCGCCGATTTCCTTACCGATATGGTCGATCATTTTCTCACCGGCGTCATCGACCAGCATGAAAAGGCCGCCGCGCTGCTTCGGACGCAGCTTGAAAATCATCCGGCCGAAACGCCCAACGACGGGCAAAATTGTCATTCCGAGCCGTGCGAGGAATCTCTGCTGTTTTTGTCGATATCATTTCCGGAGATTCCTCGCACGGCTCGGAATGACAAAACAAGGGATGTGTCCCCAATGGCATGCTGATGGGGCCAATTAAATTGAAAATGCCCTGAGTCGTTCCCCGCCATTTTACGTCAGCGCAACGCCATCCATCCACGTCGGAAAACTTTAAATACTGCATGTCGCCAAAAATTAAAAGCCGATCCACCAACGAGAAAACCTCGGTCATCACCATCCAGCCTCCCGTGCTGCATGACGTGACCAACCAGACGGCCTCGGCCAAACCGGCCTCGCGCCGTGCCTTGATGGCCACGCAACCCGCCTCGGGAATCGCGAACCATGCCCGGCATCACGTGTCTAGACGGACGCAATCATAAGGCGGACCGCCCTCACGGAATTTATAACCAGAAAATAAGCCCACGATGAAAACAAATATTGGATTAAATGACGAAGCCCGGCTGGAAGTCGGCTCGATGCTCAACCTCCTGCTCGCCGACGAGTATGTGCTCTATGTGACCACGCGGGACTATCACTGGAATGTGACCGGCCCGGAATTTCCCAGCCTTCACAAACAGTTTGAGGGGCAGTATGAACAGATCGCGCAATGGATCGATGACGTGGCCGAACGTGCCCGCGCCATCGGCGCCGGCGCGCGCGGCAACCTGGCCGACCTGGTCAAGGCCGCCCGTTTATCGGCCGATCCCGGCATCGATTTGCCCGCCGAGCACATGCTCTCCGAGCTGCTCGCACTCCATGAGGAACTTATTGTGCAGCTCCGGGCCGACAGTGAGGCCTGCACCGAACGCTTCAAGGATGCCGGCACCGCCGATTTCCTCACCGGCCTGATGGAGCAGCATGAAAAAGCCGCCTGGATGCTCCGGGCCCAGCTCGAAACCGAGGAAGAAGAAGCCTCGCAATATCAATCTCTCTCAACTCAACCCTCAAAATTATGAATAAACTCATCTCACTCGCACTCCTCGGCGGCGGAATCGCCCTCATCGTCTACGGCGTCAACGCCTCGAACTCGCTCAGCTCCGACATCTCCCGGTTCTTTACCGATTCACCCACGAACAAAGCCATCTGGATGCTGATCGGCGGGATCGTTGCCACCATCCTCGGCTTGGGCGGACTGATGCGCGGATCGAAATCAGCCTAGTCCAACCAATCAATCCTCCATTCCCATGTTAAGTTACGCTGTCATCTTCCTGCTGATCGCACTGGTCGCTGGTGTCCTCGGCTTCGGCGTCATCGCCGGCACCGCCGCCACGATCGCCAGGGTGCTTTTCCTGATCTTTCTCGTGCTCTTCATCGCCTCGTTGTTTCGCGGCAGCAAGAGCACCTGAGTCCCAGTCAATCCCGTCCGTTTAACCATCAATCTATCTTACTATGAAAAACAACAACGAAACTGCCCAGACACCCAAGGAACTCCTCAGCGAGTTGCAGACGCTCGTCAGCGAAGCCGAGGCCATGATCGCCGGCGCCGTGACCGAACATTCGGCCGACGCCTTCGACTCATTGCGTTCGCGCTTTGGTGCCGCCCAGGAGCGCTTCACCGATGCCTACACCGGGGCGCGGAAAAAGGTCATCGCCGGAGCCAAATACACCGACGAGACCATCCGGGCGAATCCCTACCAGTCGCTGGCCATCGCGGCCGGGGTCGGCCTCATCATCGGGGTGCTCGCGGGCCGCAGCAGCAAATAACCGATTCCGCCATGGAAACGGCCCCACCCGCTCCCGCGGGTTTCCTCAGTTCTTTCCGTACACTCGGTGACAGCCTGATCGCCACGGTCCAGGACCGGCTCGATCTCCTGTCCGTCGAGTTACAGGAAGAAAAATTCCGCCTGATCCAGACATTTATCTGGATCAGTGCGGCGGTTTTCACCGGCATGATGGCGATCGCGTTCGCCAGTCTCACGCTGGTTTATTTATTTTGGGCCAGCGCCCGCCTCGCCGTGCTCGGCGGGTTGACGGTTTTTTATGCCCTGGCCCTGGTCGCGATCATCATCGCGTTTCGCCGCTTTATCGCCCGCCAGCCTAGTCCGCTCTTGGCCACGCGGCAGGAAATCGGGGAAGACCGCTCATGTATCCGCAACCACAGCTAAACCGCCTGGCCGCGCACAAGGTCGCGCTACGGCGGGGCATTGCCTTGCGCCGCGCCCAATGCGCGGAAGCCGCAGCCCGGATCGCGCAGCCCGTTGAGTGGCTGGACCGGATGCTGGCCTTAATGCGGCGGATCTCGCCGCTCGTAAAGCTTGCGGCCGTGCCACTGGGCTTCCTCGCCGCGCGCGCCGTTTTTCCCCGCCGAAAGCTCCTTGGCTCGTTCGCGCGCTGGAGCCCCCTCGTCCTCAGCGCCGTGCGCGGCCTCGGCTCGGCGATAAAAACGACTCGCCGCGACGCTTGAGCCGAATCGTTCTCGTTCTCTTAATCGTTCTCATTATCGAGTACGAAAATGAGTATGAGAATGAGAACGAGGCTCTTGTGGCGCTGGCAGGCCAACACCCCATAGCGCCATCCCACGATCAAGGTTAAACTCCTTCATCGTGATCAATTATTTCTATATTAAAGAGGTAACGGAAGTCGTTCGGAAAAGGCATGGGCAGGAGGCTGAGCATATGCAAACCGTGCTGGTCAACCAGGTCACCGAAGAAAACGTCGTTTGGAATGTCGTGGTCGAGGTTTTCGGTTTGCAATGGAATCCAAGGGCCAGGCGTTGCTACGCTTGGGGCCAGCCCAAAGCTGAAGGCGGCTGGGACATCACCACCGTGCTGGAAACCCGGCCGGTCGTATCTGCTCTCACCGCGGTAACGTCAGTCATATCTGCTCTCGCAGCTGTGAAGGTTGCCCTCGCGACAAAAGCGAAGCCCTTTGCCGCCTAGTGCATTTTCGATTTAATTGGTCACATCGGGCATGCCTTTGCGACCCATCCTTTATTTTGTCATTCCGAGCCGTGCGAGGAATCTCTGCTGTTCTTGTCGATTTCAATTTCGGAGATCCCTCGCACGGCTCGGGATGACAATTTCGCCCGTCATTTTGCCGCCTAAAACACGTCCGTTATGATAGGTTGTCGGTTTGAGGCGTGCCTCGGCCGGCATAAGTTCTGCCTGTTCTCCTCCCCAACCGGTCGTTTTCCGTCATGGGTGGCAAAATTTGGTCGATTTGTGGGCCGGCGCGGCTGATGCTCCGCTTCCCCACGATCACATGAAGAAGGATGCTTTTGTCTTTGTTGTCTGCGGCGAGCGGCACGCGGCCCGGCTCAACCTCGCGCTGAAGTTTCTCAAGAAATTTTCCCGATGCGACATCATGGTGGTCAAGAATCGCGCCGGCCTGAAACTGGATTGCGACCAGGTGATCACGCCCAAGGTCCCGGCCGGGCTGGATCATCACCAGGCCAGCATCTTTCTCAAGACCTCGCTGCATAAAATCCTGGCCCGCGAACGGCGCCGGTTTTGTTATCTCGACAACGACGTGGTCGCGGTGGACCACCGCGTCGACGCGATTTTCGACCAGGCGCGCGCGCCGGTTTCGTTTGCCGCCGACCATTGCAGCCTCCGCCAGTTCAGCCGCCATGCCGTGAACTGCCACTGCACCAGCCCCGAATGCGAGCACCTCCACGCGGCCATCCACGAAAAGTTCGGGGTGAAAATAACCCCGAAGACGTGGCAGCATTGGAACGGCGGCGTCTTTGTTTTTGACGAGGCTTCGGCCGGATTCATGGAACGCTGGCACCAAAACACGCTCAGCATTTTCCAAGATCCGTACTGGCAGGTCCGCGACCAAGGCAGCCTGGTGGCCACGGTGTGGCAGCTGGGGCTGCAAAACCACCCGCTGCTGCCCCGCGATTTTAATTTTATCGTGGATCCGCTGGACCGCGTGCCCCGGGCCCAGCGCGCCACGGTGTCAGCCAGCGAATTATTCCCCAACGAAAGTTATGCCCTGCGCAACGGCACCAGCAACGGCACGAAGAAACCGCATCCGGCGTTTCTGCATTTCATCAATGGCGGCGTCGGAAAACGCGGCTGGAAAAACTGGGACGACGCGGAGTCGTTGCTGGACGCAAAAGTTTCCCGGCCGGCCCCGGCCGCCCATGGCACGAAGCCAAAAGCGCCGCGCGCCAAAACAAAACCCGCGCCAGCCGTCCGCCCGCTGTCCGCCGACAACCGCATCGTGCACGGTTTGTGGATCGGCCCCACCCTCTCGAAGATGGAGCTTCTCACCATCAAGTCTTTTCTCCGGCACGGGCATGAGTTCCACTTGTGGGTCTACGACAAAATCCAGACACCGCTGCCGAAAGAAGTGATTTTGCAGGACGCCAATAAAATCATCCCGCGGAAGCGGATCATCAAGAAAGCGGACACCGACATGGAGTGCGGAGTTGGCAAGGGCAGCTTCAGTTCGCCGTTCTCCGATCTTTTCCGCTACAAACTGCTTTACGAAAAAGGCGGTTATTGGGTGGACATGGATGTGACCTGCCTGCGGCCGCTCAACTTTAAAGAGCCGTATGTCTTCCGACCGCATCGCGTCGGCGTGGTGGGAAACATCATGAAATGTCCTCCCCGCAGCCGGCTCATGAAAACAGTCTACGCCCAGGTCGCCCGCCAGGCCGACGAGCACAGTGAATGGTTGATGCCAAACCGGGTGCTTTCCGAGACGGTCCGCAAGCTGCGCCTGACCCGCTATATCCAATCCGGCGTTTGGAACGAAGAGTCGTGGTGGGGCCAGGTTCGGCCATTTGCACTCGGCGAAGATCCCCTCCCGTCCGACTGGATGGCGATCCACTGGATCAATGAATTTTGGCGCGCGCTCAAACAACACGGCGGTTTCTATCGTGGAAAACGCCTGTTCGACGTGGTGCCCGAAAAGGAAAATCCGAAACCGGGCAGCGCGCTCGCAAAGCTTTATGCGGAATACGGGCTGGAAACCTCCGCCAACGGAAACGGCACCCACGGCGCGCCGGCCCGGCAAAACCTGGTGATGCCGCTCAACCAGCCGGCGCCGCGGCAGCCCGCCGCGCCGCAGTTCTTGATGGCCAGCCATATCAATATCCTGCTGCCGAGCCTCGCCCGCGGCGGCGCCGAGCGGATCGTGTTGGAGACGCTGGCCGGACTGCAGCGGCGCAACGCGTCGGCAAAGTTATTTGTCCTGCACGAGATCCGCCCCAGTTATTCGGTTGGCAACCAGGCGAATGTCCAGGTTTTCCACCTGAGCCAGGCCGCGATGCCGGCCAAGTTGCACACGGTCGCCGCCGAAGTCCTGGCCTCGCCGGAGCCATTGGTTTACACCCACATGATCAAGGCCGAGCTGCTCCGGCCGTTGTGGGAACGCGGGGTGAAAACCGTCCCGGTTATTCATAATTCCCGCCATGCCTGGCAGGACCTGCCGGCGGCCTTCGATCATCCGAATATTCCCTTTGTCGCAGCCGTGTCCGAAGCCGTGGCGGAACAACTCCGCGAAGACGGTTGCCCCCGCCCGGTGGTGGTGGTGCGCCACGAATTGCAACGGTGGTTCACACCGGAAGAGCAGCAGGAAAGCCGGCGGCAGATCCGTGAACGCCACGGCATCACAAATAACACGCTCGTCATCGGCATGGTCGGGGCCTTCAAGGCCCAAAAGGCCTACACCCGCGCCGTTCGCGTGCTTGCACAGATTCGAAAAATTCGCCCGGTGAAGCTGATGATCCTGGGTGCCTGGGATCATGAATGGGGCCACGGCCGCCTCGCCTACACCGCCACCTGCCGCCTGGCGCTGGAATTGAATGTGGTCACAGATTTTCTGGCGCTCGGCCCGGTGCAGGATGCGGAGCGCTATTATGCCGCGTTTGATGTTTTCCTGAACACCAGCGCCTTTGAAGGATTGAGCGTGGCGTTGCTGGAGGCGATCCAGACGGGCTGCCCGATCGTAACGGCGGATGCCGGCGGCAACGCCGAGATCCTTCCGGAGCGGGCGATCTTGGTCCAGGATTCGTCCGACATTTCCGCCTATGTGGCGGGAATCGCACAGTTGCTAAAGAACAGCTCCCGGACCCTCGTGCAGAAGCCAAATGACTTCGACCTGGTGCCGCGGCTCTGGTGCCTCCTCGGCAAATATGGCCGGGACCGTGATCTTCCCCATCCGGCCGCCAACCGCAGCGGGACGCTGTTTCTGACCGAAAACCTGAACATCGGCGGAGCCCAGCGATCGTTGATGAACCTGCTCTGTTCTTTTCCGCGGACGGACCAGGCCTGGCTTTGCGTCTTGGAGACAATTTACGGCCAGGGATATTTGGACGTGCTGGAAAAAAGCGGAATCCCGGTTTTTTCCGTCTATAACAGCACGGATTACCTCGACCGGCTTGAACGCCTGCTGTGCCTGATCGAGCGGCTGAACGTGCGCAACGTGTGCTTTTGGAACGTGGAGCCGCGCATCAAACTGCTCCTCGCCAAAATTCTCCCGCCGGAATCTGTCCGCCTCATCGAGGTCAGCCCGGGGCCGGCTTTGTTTGCGGAAATGGAACGCACCCGCGCCTTCCAGCGCCGGATTTCATTTCGGGCCGCCGACTACTGGGCGCGACTCGATCATTTTGTCGCGAAATACCAGGACGGCGCTCCGCCCGGTATGCGGGTCGACGGCCGCAAAGTTGTCGTCATTCCGAATGGAGTGCCCACACCGCCTCCGATTGAAGGCCAGGCTCGGCCGCTCCCGCCTGGCGCTGATCCCCACCTGGTCATCGGCACCGCCTGTCGGATCATGCCGGGCAAGCGGATTGATTTCCTCATTGATATGATGGCGGAACTGAACGCGAGCCTGCCCGGCGCAACGTTGATCATCGTCGGCGGCATCGATCCGCGCCACGCGGATTATTGGCCGCTGTTGGTTGAGCGCCTCCGGTCCAAACAGGTCGCGAACATTCATTTTGTCGGCCCCCATTCCGACGTGACGCCCTTTCTGCGCTTGTTCAAAGTTTTCGTGATGGTCGCCGATCAACACGGCTGCCCGAACGCTTCGCTTGAAGCGATGGCGGTCGGCCTCCCCGTCGTCGCCAATTCCGTCGGAGGCACCGCCGAGCAGGTCCGCCATGGCGTGAATGGTTTTCTTGTCTCCGGGGACGATCCCAGGGAAATGGCAGGACAGGTGCGCCATCTCCTGGTCGACCGGGCGCTCCACCGGCGCTTCAGCGCGGCCGCGCGAGCCACCGTCGCGAAGAATTTTTCGATGGACCGGATGACCCGGCGCTATCGTCAGCTGCTCACCAAACCGACCCGCAAGGTCCTTGCAAAACCAGCTTCACCCCGGATGCGTTCGCTGGCTCTAAAAAAGACGAAACGTCGCTCGCATTCGCCCGTTGTGAATAAAACGTGAGCAACGTTGGCTTGTTCTGACCGCGCCAAGTTGATTTTCCAGAGCTGTCCAGCTTCTCCATGCATCAAATCACCATCCGTCTTCCGTGCAATCGCGATTATGCCGGGACACTCAAGTTGGAGGACGCGAAGGGCAAATTGATCGCCGGTCCGTTCAAAATCTGCGCGCGCGCCCATGATGAACTCGCGCAGGCCAATGGAAACCCGGATCGTCTCCCGGTTCTCCCTTTCGGTGACATGCCTTTGGGCGAGTATCAAATCACCCAGATCATCCCGAGCGGGTCGGGCACGCCGTACGACAGCGATGAATTTGGCTCGGCGGGCATTGTTTTTCTCCAGCCCAGGCACGGTGAAGCCGTCCTCGCGGATGCCAACGGTCGTTTTATTTTTTTAATTCAAGGCGGCGCGCTCTCCCGCAACGGCGCCTTGCGTCCAACGCAGGACGGTTCCTTGCGGTTGTCGAATCGCGATCAACGGAAACTGGTCGGCATTTTGCGCCGCGTGGGCACGGTCGCGTGCCGCTGCATCGTGACCAACAGCGGGAGCGCCAAACACCGCGTCGCCACCGCCGGTTCGGCACGTTCCAAGCGCGCTCCGGCCCGGGACGCCGCGGCCGCGGGTCTGGCCGAGACGTCGCGCCGGTCGTGGCTGCGCACGATGCTGATTGCCGCTGGCGCCTTTGCGTCCGTTCCCAGCCTGCTGCTTTTTTCCCCGTCCAAAGCCTATGGTGAAGGCGGGGGAACCGATTACAGCCCGAAACAAGATCTGGAAAAATACCAGGATCAATTGAATCAAGCCCAGCAGGCCGCGGCCCAGGCCCAAGCCGATTATGAAAAGGAAAAGGCGACGAATCCGAATGCCAACATGGCGCCGATGTTGGATGCTCAAGGCAAGGTCCAGGGCCTCGAAAACATGGTCAAATATGAGCAACAACAGGCCGCGCAGCAACCGCAACCGTCGCCGCCTCCACCAGAACCAAATAACGAGAATCCGACCAACACCACGACAGAGCCAAATAACGAAGCTCCCACGAACAACACACCGACAACAACGGAGCCAAATAACGAAAATCCTCAGAATCCCACGAACACGGTTCAGGAACCTACTTATCAAAATCCCCAGAACCCCCCGTCTCCGACAGATACAGGACCGACGGATGGGCCTGTTCACATCGAGCCGGGTGCTGCAGTCCAACCTTCGCCGAACCCCACTACAACAGAACCAACTAACGAGAATCCGACCAACACGACTACGACCACGACGGAACCGGCCAACGAGAATCCAACGAACACCCCGACGACAACCACCGAGCCGACCAACGAGAATCCCGCAAACACCACGACGACCGGCACAGAGACGACCGACGAAAATCCTGCCAACTCCCAAACCATGCCCGTTTCGGAGCCGACCTATAACAATCAGCCGAATCCAGCGCAACCTGACGCCAACGACGTTTTGCACGATGCGCCCAATTCCAATAAAAACTCGGATCAGCCTCAATCGGGACAACTCACGCCGTTTAACAATCCGCTTCCGCCAGCCATTGACCAGACGCAAACGCAAATGCCGAAAAGTGGCAATGACACAACGCCAACGCACCAGTTGAATGCCATCGAGCTAAATCCCGACATAAACACAAAGCAGACACAATTCGGCTGGGATACTGCCGGCAATAAAAACGCCAACAACTTTTCAGTTCCGATATCTACTCCGCAGGCAAGCCCAGCCGGCGCGGAGCCGCCCCTCGATACCTCTTCGCTCCCGCCCAACGATCCCGACGTGAAGAACCTGAATAAATACCAGCAGCAATTGAAACAGGATCAGGCCGCTGCGGACAAAGCCCAAGCGGATTACAATGCGATATCACAGAAGGATCCGAATGCCAACAAGGCAGACCTGATAAACGCGAAAGCTAAGCTCGACGCCACGCAAACCATGGTCGACTACGAGAAGAACCAGGTCAAAGCGAAGCTCCCGTCGCTCCCCACCGCACCACCGGCCGGCACGAAGCCGAAGCCATGAACGGTTTCATGCGCCATCGTTGGCTCATTTTATGGTGGATTGCGCTGCTGGGCATAATGCCAGCGGCCCGCGGCCAGTCCGCGCCGACCCCGCCGGTCGACGTGCCCGCCGAGTCGGACCTGGCGCAGAACCAGGACAACCTCGACTTGAAACACAGCCTCGACCTGCGCCACGCCGGTCTCCTGCAGCGTTTCCAAACCTGGAACCAGCAGGCCCAGGACTACAATTCGCAGTACGCCAATCGCGACCTTGACCAGAACTCCTCCGAATACGCCGCGGGCCAGGCCTTGCTCTCCCGCCTTTCGTCGGATCTCTCGAGCTACAACGACGACAACGCCGCTTTCGCCGCCGACGTCGCCCGGCTCGTGCCCAAGCCTCCGTCGCCAGTGGATTCCCCGCCGCCGATCAAGCCGTCGGATCATCCACTGGTCGGGCCAGGTGGATTTGATTCGCGCTCGCTCATCACCAGCGACGACTACCAGGACGCGCTGAAAAAAGAGCCCGACCTCCTCAAACGCCAGCAGCGTTGGCAAGACGAACTGGCCAAGCTCAAGGGCTGGCAGCAGGGCCTGGAATCCAACCGTTCCGAATTCGATAAAATCCAGCGCGAGGCGCAAATCGACGCCCTGCATGATGTGCTGCTGAAAATTCCTGCCAGCGAAACGTTCGAGGCGTTCGCCGACCTGAAGTATATCACGACTGACCAAGCCGGCGCGCTCGCCGCGGGTTACGATGCGCTCAAAGGCTTGGTCAATACCCCTGAGGGCCTTAGCGCGGAAAACAGCCAGGAACAGATCGAGAAAATCCTCGAAGCGCGAAAGAACTTCCATGACACGATGACCGACCAGGTCATGATGAAGCTCAAGGAGACCAACCGCGCTGCTTTCGACTGGTACGATGGCATCGGAAAAGCGTTCGATGCCGCCCAGGAGGGGATCGTGTTCGCCCAGCAAAGCAACCATTCGCCCGAAGCCTGGGGACAGTTCGCCGTCAAGGTGGGGGTCGCCATCGTTCCCGTGGCAAATTACGTCGTCATCGCCGACACCCTCGGGGAAAAGAAGCTGACCCAGCACATTGTCCAGGCCCCGATCGACAGCCTGAACGAGGCCCTGAGTAAAAATTTCGATGCCCAGCGCTTCATCCAGCAAAAACTCGACCCGGTCAACCGCGACCTCGCCGGCGTGCAGGAAACGATCAATAACTACGAGGCCATCCATCCCAAAAACGGGCAGTAGATTGTTTAGTTTTCCGACGAGACTCTAAGGAATGGCGAATGACCAGCGAACCATTGCCAACCACCCATTCCTTCTCTTCCAATGGACCAAGCCACCCTCACCGCCTATGACCAGGCGAGAAATTTTTCGAACAAGGGCGTCCGCTCGCTTTGTTACGCGCCCTACACCACGCTCTATTTCGATGTCCGGGGCGATGTGCGGGTGTGCTGTCACAACTGGGCGCATCCCGCCGGCAATATCTTAAAAAACAGCATCGATGAAATCTGGCATGGGCTGAGGATCAAAATCCTGCGCGAGGCCTTGAAGAATTACCAATTCGGGCCGGGCTGCGATTTCTGCAAATTCCAGACGGCGGAAACTTTTGCCAACACCGCCATGCGGTATTACGACGCGTTTGCCGTGCCCGACGAGGCGCCGCTCTGGCCGCAACAGCTGCAATTCTCGATCAGCAATTCCTGCAACCTCGAATGCATCATGTGCCGGGGATCCTGGTCCTCCGCCATCCGCGCGCGGCGCGAAAAGCTGCCGCCCTTGCCCCGGCTTTATTCCGACGCATTTTTCGAATCGCTCTGGAAATATCTGCCGCATGTGAAGCAGCTCAAGTTCCTGGGCGGCGAACCGTTCCTCATCACGGAATATTACAAGCTTTGGGACCAGATGATCGCGGACGACCTCGCGGCCCCCTGTCACGTCACCACCAACGGCACCCAATACAATTCCCGGGTTGAACGGGTGCTCGAACATCTCCCGATGAGTTTTTCCGTCTCGATGGACGGCGCCACCAAGGCGACGCTGGAAAGCATCCGCGTCAACGCGAAGTATGAGGAAGTCATGGCCAACGCGCGGCGCTTCCGCGATTATGCGCGCGCCAAAAAAACCACCTTCACCCTCACCTACTGCCTGATGCGGCAGAACTGGCATGAGTTCGGCGATTACTGCCTGCTGGCTGATTCGTGGGACTGCCCGGTGGCGTTGAACACCGTCGTCCAGCCCCCGGAATTCGGAATTTATACCCTGCCGGCCGTTGAGCTGGGAAAAATCCTCACGGCGATGGAGGCGCAGGCGCCCCGCTTGGAATCCTCGCTGAAGAAAAACCGCGCCACCTGGTTTGGCGAACTCGGGCGCATCCGCGCCAAGTGCAGCCAGAATTAACGGAAATGACGAAATCCGAATGACGAGTGGCGAATGACCAACTCCGATTTAAGATCTCAGCTCTGTCATTCCGAGAGCCGTCCATCCCCATAGCGAACAGGGAATCAATCAGTTGAATCGTTCTCGTTCTCTTAATCTTTCTCGTTCTCTCAAGAGCCTTGGATCGAGAATGAGAACGATAACGAGTAAGAGAACAATTCGGTTCACCTCAAAACAGAGTGTAAATCAACGGCGCCAGCACCGAACTCTTCACAAAGAAGAGCACCAGGCCGGCGACCAGCAGGAACACCAGGATGGGGATCAGCACGAAGCGCCGCAGCCGGATGAAATAAGCGAACACCACCAGCGGCTGCAGTAACAGCGGACGGTAATGGTCGTTCGTTTTTGCCGGCGACCCGTCGTCGATGATTTTCGGCGTCCAGCCCTCGGGCACGCCCTGGCCAAAATAAAATGGCGCGGTGCCCCGCCCCAGCCTCATCGCCAGGCCGACCGGGGTGATGACACAAAAATAAGTCACCGTGAGCAGCACGGAAAAAATCCCGTGGCCGATCCAATTGCCCGCGGCGCGCAGGGTGGACTCGATGGGGCGCAACAACGACGGGCAAAGCAGGCCCGCAGCAAAGAACAGTCCGCCCACGACCATGAAAGCCAAGGCCGCGCCCTGGCTGGAGTTGGCAACGTAGAACCATTTGAAGGCGCCCAACAACAGCAGCAGCCAGCCGCCGATCAAACCAAGGCCGATCTGGCGGCGCCTGGCCTCGCGTGTGCGCCGGAGCTTAAGTCGAAGCAGATAGCCGGATTTCATGGTGGGAATAAAAATAATGTGGGCGGGGTGCCCTCACCCCGCTCTGTGATATGCCTTTAAAGGTGGAGCGCGGCGTCCCGACGCGCTTGATCTGTTCATCAAAGGTAGCGGCGTGTTGAGGGCAACGCACCCTACCTGCAAACAATGGCGCGCCCGGCGGTCACGCCCTACCATCAATATTTTTTGGGTATGCATTTTGGTTTCAGTCCAATTCAAACCGCTGCAACCATTGCGCGCGTTCGGTTTCGTTGAGCGGACAATTTTTCTGCCAGCCGCGTTCGAGCCAGCGGTTGCCGACGACCAAGCAGTCGATCTCCGTCGCCATGAAGCATCGGTAGGCATCCTCGGCGGAATTCACGATCGGCTCGCCGCGCACGTTGAACGACGTGTTCACCATCACGGGGCAGCCCGTGGCCGCGGCAAACCGTTCGAGCACGCCGCGCATGAAGGGATGGCGTTGCGCATCGATGGATTGCACGCGGGCCGAATAATCGACGTGCGTCACCGCCGGGATCGTCGAGCGCGGCACTTTGAGCAGGTCGATGCCGGACAAACCTTGGTCGTCGGCCTTCAGCCGGCGGCTTTCCCTCACCGGGCTGACGAGCAGCATGTAGGGACTGGACTGTCGCACGTCGAACCAGTCGGCCGCCGCCTCCGCGAGCACCATGGGCGCGAATGGACGGAAGCCCTCGCGGAATTTTATTTTTAAATTCAGGTGCGACTGCATCTGCGGCAAACGGGCGTCAGCCAGAATCGAGCGGGCGCCGAGCGAGCGCGGCCCGAACTCCATCCGGCCGCGTGCCACCGCCACGACTTTGCCATCGCCGACCGCCGCGGCAATGCGTTCCTGCAACGCGGCATCATCCAGGTTTTCCCACACGGCATCGAGCCGTTGCAGCACGGCATTATCATCGGCCGAGGCCGGCGGAATGTTGGTGCCGAGGAACGAGCCTTGCATGGCGTCGGGTTTTTCGGGCGCGCGCGCATGGCCGAGTTTTTGAAACCACATCCACAACGCCGCGCCGAGCGCGCCGCCGGCGTCGCCGGCGGCCGGCTGGATCCAGATTTCCTTGAAAATCCCCGCTTCCGATAATTTTCCGGCGGCGACGACATTGAGCGCCACGCCACCGGCCAGCACGAGGTGTTCCTCGCCGGTGCGCGCCTGCACCTGGCGCGCGAGGCGCAGCAGGGCCTCGTTGATCACGGACTGGATGCTGGCAGCGAGATCCATCTCGCGCTGGGTGACCAGCGACTCCGGCGGGCGCGGAGGGCCACCGAAAAGCGCGTGAAAGCGGGCATTGGTCATGCGCAGGCCACCGGCGTAGTCGAAATAATCCTGGTTGAGCACAACCGAGCCGTCATCGCCGAGGCGGATGAGTTTGCCCAGGATGAGATCGGCATAAATCGGGCGGCCATACGGCGCCAGGCCCATCAGCTTGTATTCACCGCTGTTGATCTTAAATCCGGTGTAGGCGGTGAAGGCCGAATAGAGCAGTCCCCACGAATTTGGGAAGCGCAACTGTTCGCGCAGGGCGATGCGATTGCCCGCCGCCGTGCCCCATGCCGTGGTGGACCACTCGCCCACCCCGTCGATCGTCAGTACGGCGGCGCGTTCGAAGGGCGAAGGAAAAAACGCGCTCGCGGCGTGCGACAGGTGGTGATCGCAAAACACCACGCGCTTGCGGATGCCTAGCTCCCGGGCGATTTCGTTCTCGAGCCAGATTTTTTCGGTCAGCCACGAGGGAAATGCCCGCAGAAAACTCCGCAGGCTGAACGGCGCGGTGAGGTGATAGGTTGTCAACAGCCGCTCGAACTTCGCGATCGGATTTTCATAGAAGACGATGTGATCGATGTCCTGTTCGGTGATCCCAGCCGCATCGAGGCAGCAAGCGACGGCATGGTGGGGAAAAGAGGCATCACCCTTGATGCGCGTAAAACGTTCCTCCTGCGCCGCGGCGACGATGCGGCCATCCTCGACCAACGCCGCGGCGGAGTCGTGATAGTAACACGAAAGGCCAAGGATGCGGATGAGGCGAGGCATGGAGGGATTCTAGGTTTTAAATGGTGGAGCGCGGCGTCCCCGACGCGCTTATGATTCTCATCATTCCAAAAGTTCGAGTGTCACGGTTCGATTGCTTCCGTCGAAATCGGCGACGAGCCGCACCGTATTGAGATCTTTCCCCGTGGTCTTCGGGTCGAGCGGCCAGGTAAGTTCATGGCCTTCCTGCCGTGGCAGGGCCGCCAGAGGGCCGACGTCGCAATGAAAATGCGCATCGAGATTGGTCAGGTAAATTTCTGCGCCGCGCAAGTTGGCGCCGGTCACGCGCACGGCCCGGACGCGCGCCGGCATGGCCAGCGAAAACATCACGTGCGGACGGCCCACCGGCATGCGGATCATCCATTCATCATTGGCTGGATAGGTGAAGGTCACGCGGGCGGGAGTGCGCACGGCAATGGCGAGGTTGGAGGGCATCCAGTCATTGATCTCCGGAGCGAAAAATGCCGGTGGCGGAGTGCGCGGGCCGAGCGCACTGGGGTAATCGTGTTCAAGGATATCCGCGGCTTCCATCGCATAGAAATGCGTCGTGAGCACGCAGGGATGGCCATTGGCGGGATTGATGCCCCAGTTGAGGCGGTTGGACGGCCGTTTCAGGCTGGCGTACGCGCGCGCGAAGTCGTCGATGATATTGCAGAAACGCAGATGGTTCTCCGCAAAAATTGGCTCTACCGGGACGTAGTAGGGCGCCCAAAGCTTGCTATTGGGCGAAACCGGCGTGGTGATCACAAAAAAGGGCACCCCGCTCTGGCGCACAAACTCACCCAGCGCCTGCACCGTCGGGCGGTAAAATTTCAAATTTTCCGGCTCGATGAGCTTCCTTTCCCAGCCCGAGTAGTCCCAGAAGAGTTTTTTCCGCGACAGGATGGCCAGGAGTTTTTGTTTGCGCAGTTCGGACAGTTGGAAGTTAAGGCGCGGCAGGAATCCGGCTTTGGCCAGCCTCTGGTGGAGTTGCACGAGGGGATCGCGATCGAGGATGCGGTAGTCGAACAGCGGCACCTGATGCTCATCCGCGTCGTTCGTCACATAGCCCATGATGACGAGATCGGGCCGGTATTTTGGTAAAACTTTCCGGAGCTGGTCGAGCTCGTCATGGGTGGACGCCCCGCACTTGCCCACGCCAAGCACCTCGACGTCCGCGTAGCCGCGCAACCGCAGTTCGCGGGCGAGCTGGCGCCACCAGATGTCATTCATGTTGGCGTAGCCGTCGCCCCACACCCAGGAATCGCTGATCACCATGATGCGGCGCGCCGTGTGCCGCTCGACCGAAATTGGATGGCCGGCGGAGTGCCACGCCCAGTCATCCTTGGTGATGACGTCTTTGCGGTAATTGTTCCGATTGATGAACTCGTTGTCTCGCACCCAGGCCATGGAGTTGAGCTCGGCGGCGCTCGGGGTGGCGACCTTTTCCAGCCTTGGCAGCACGACATACTCGGCGAGTAAAAGTCCGAGCGCCGTGCAACCGGCCAGCGCGAGCAAATATTTCAAACGCATCATGCCATTTTAAAACCAGCCGAATGAAGTCAGATGACCACGGATTCCACAGATGAACACGGATCGGGAGCAATTCAATCCCGGACGAAGTCAGCCCAGGCGCTCGCGCCAGTAACCGGGGCGACGTTTCAGGTGCATCACCACCAAAATCCAGGCATAATCCGGCTTGGCTTCGTACAGAACCGCATAAGGAAAACCTTCGGCCAGAATGCGCCGTAGCGGCGGATCGAACATTCGGTAGCGCAAGGGATGGGTGCTGGATTCGTTGAACAGCTTGACCAGTCATCATAAAAGCGCCCGCCCAATTCGGGACTGATCGCCGCGTAATGCCGCACTGCCTCAATAAATTCTGCGTCAGCTTCCGGGTGAAGGATGTGATGCTTCACCGGCCAATGATCTTGCGGGCTTTGGCCAGCGTTTCCTCCAACGGGATGCCTTTCACTTTCCCGCTTTCAAGCTCTGCGCGACGGCGATGCGCTTCCGCCCGCCAGGCCGCATCCACTTCGGGATCAATGCCGCCGTGTTTAGCCAGCATGATACGATCCACCAGTTCAGTCACCACATCTCCCGGCCACTGCTTCGTCTCCTCCACGATCTCTTCAATGGTCATTGGCATGAGCCATAAAATGACCGCATGGCTTAAAAATTCAACTTTTCTTTCCGTCCGCCCGGAGGGAATCAGTGACCATCAGTGCCGTGCCCTTCGTAGCTTTAGCGGAGAAGTGTACATTAGCGGTTAAAATCTGGATCAAAACCTCACGCCGAGGCGGCCGGGGGCGTGCCGCCCGTGCCGGTGATGACGCGCGCGCCGCGCTTGTAGGTGAAATACGAATACGTCCACGACATCAGCACCGAGAGCTTGCTGCGGAAGCTGACGAGAAAGATCAGGTGCACAAAGAGCCACGCCGCCCAGGCCGGCCAGCCGCTGAACTTCAACTTGCCGATGTGCGCCACCGCCGCGCTGCGGCCGATCGTCGCCATCGTGCCTTTGTCCCAATAAGCGAACGCCGGACGTTGCGCCACGTCCACCCGGCCCTGTCGCTGCTCGGTCTCGATGATTTTAGCGACGTACGCGCCCATTTGCATCGCAGCCGGCGAAACCCCGGGCACCGTCACGCCGTTCTTGTCCACCAGCACAACCATGTCGCCGATGGCGAAAACCTCCGGATGGCCGGGCAGGCTGAGATCGGGCAGCACCTTGGCGCGGCCCGCGCGGTCGAGTTCGAAGCTGAGTTTTTTCGCGAGCGGATTGCCGCCCACCCCGGCGCCCCAGATGATGTTGGCCGCACGGATGGATTTTCCGCCCGCAATGATTTCGCCATCGCGAATGTCCTCGACCTTCAGGCCGGTGCGCACCTCGACGCCAAGGTGTTCGAGCTGGCGCTGCGCGCTGGCCGAGAGCTCGGGCGGAAACGCCGCGAGCACGCGCGGGCCGCCTTCAATCAGGAGGATGTGCGCCTTGGCCGGGTCGATGTGCTTGAAATCGCGCCATAATACCGTACGCGCCAGCTCGGCAAACGCCCCCGCCAGTTCGACGCCCGTCGGCCCGCCGCCCACGACGACGATGTTCATCAGCTCCTGCTGCTTCACCGGGTCAGGCTCGGTTTCGGCGCGCTCAAAAGCGCACAGGATTTTTCGGCGGATATGCAGCGCGTCGGCGAGCGACTTGAGCCCGGGCGCGTGTTGCTCCCACTCGGGATGGCCGAAGTAACTCGTCACCCCGCCCAGCGCGAGCACGAGGTAGTCGTAGGCGAGTTCGCCGAATTCATGCACCACGCGGCGCGACGCAAAATCGACACCGGTAACCTCGGCCATGAGCACGTCCAGGTTCGGTTTCCCCGCGAGGATGGCGCGGATGGGTTGCGCGATGTCGACGGCGGAGAGGCCTGCGCTCGCGACCTGGTAAAGCAGCGGCTGAAAAAGATGGTGGTTCTGCCGGTCGATGACCGTGATGCGCGCGATGCCGGCCGGAAACTTCTGGCAGAACGTGAGCCCGCCGAAGCCAGCGCCGAGAACGACGATGTGCGGAAGCGGCGCAGGCGTGTCGGTGGCCATGGGATGAGCGTGATGGGCGCCCCAGCAAAGGCAAACCGGGCGGTTGGGTATTAATCTTCTGAAACGGCCTGATTAAAAACCGTAAGGCACCAAATCAACCACGGATTACACGGATAAACACGGATGTCGGAAGTGAATTTCTTTGTGGGCGGGGTGCCCTCACCCCGCAAAACATTCCCGATGTAGATCCGGCCTCGTTAGGCCGGGCCGGGGTCAGCGACCCCGGCTACAATTGCAGAGGTTCAAACCGTCTTATCCGTGTCCAATCCGTGTCATCCGTGGTCAAAGCCTGAAGATATTCGCGTTCATTAGCGTCCATCCGCGGTTAAAACAAACCAGATTAATTTGCTGTTCTTCGGCCCTTGAACAGATTTCTTCTTTCCACCCAAAAGTGAAGACACCGCAGAACATCCAGCTTATCGGCCATGAGGTCGCCATCGTGTGGAGCGACGGCACGGAGACGTATTATCCGGCCGGGGCGCTGCGCGCGGCCTCGCCCAGCGCGGAGACGCGCGGCGAGCAGGACATTTTCGGCAACCAATACGGCGGCGGCGAAACCCGGAAGTTTCCCGACGTCGAGGTGCTGGGCTGGGAGCGCATTGGCAACTACGCGCTGCGTTTCGATTTCAGCGATGGACACCGCACCGGGCTTTACTCCTACGATTACTTAATCCAACTCGCCGGGAAACTTTCCGGCCAGCAAACACCATGAACGGCTACGTCTTCCCCGCCCGCACCACCACGGCCGAAATCGAGCTCGGCGCCACGCTGCAGCCCAAATTCGGCCCCGACGGCCTCATCCCGTGCATCACCACCGATGCCACGACGAACGAGGTGCTGATGTTCGCGTTCATGAACGCCGAGTCGCTCGCGCAGACGATCAAGACCAAGCAGGCCACGTACTGGAGCCGCTCGCGCAATAAATTCTGGGTCAAGGGCGAGGAATCGGGAAACGTCCAGCTCGTGAAGGAAATCCGGGTGGACTGCGACCAGGACGTGCTCCTGCTCAA
>Ga0210398_10000580_pt1 | contig 41247 bp, 28 predicted proteins | sample IncBWC4OmetaG_FD_161047 | JGI IMG/M metagenome (GOLD analysis project Ga0210398, IMG submission 161047) | Forest soil microbial communities from Barre Woods Harvard Forest LTER site, Petersham, Massachusetts, United States - Inc-BW-C-4-O | ecosystem: Environmental > Terrestrial > Soil >... | reverse complement strand
AAACGGCGTGGAGTCCGCGGCCAGTGCGGGATTGATATCCGAGCGGGGACTGTTGCCGATCATCCAGGTAGTGGTGCAGCTAAGGGAGTGACGCGAGCACACGCTCTGGTAAGCTTCGGGGGTTTTTTCGTGAGGGATTTCGACAGCCCTGAAGTACTCGCCAAGACCGGATCGCAACAGCTTGCTTGACTGCTCGTCGGGGTCACCTTTGGTCATGAGAATAAGGTGATGGCGCTCGGCGAGTTGCGGTAGTATTTCCTGAACGCCGGGGAGAAGCTCGATCTCCTGGTCGGTAATCGATTGTGCAAAGCTTACGATGCGCTCGTGCTTCTCCGCCGTAACGGGCTCGATTGATAGGCTCTCGAAGCAGGTGACGAGAGCGCGGCGGAAGCTCAAGACGCCGTATCCGTGCGCGCGGGTGTTTTCGCGCTCCACCTCATTGAATTTTTCGCGAACCTCTTCGTGGGTGTACTCGCGATGGTCCAGATACGAGATGAAGGCCGCGATGGCGCGTTCAAAGTAGATGTTATTTTCCCAGAGCGTGTCGTCGGCATCGATGAGCAGCGTTTGTCCGGGCGCAATTCTGGTTGATCCATTCAACATACTGGCTTGAGCGTAACAAAGAGTGCGGCGGATTCAAACTAGTTGGGTTCGTCGTCGTCATCCGGTTGTCCGGCGCTTGCGGGGGTCTTCTTCTTGTCGGAATCATCAGCCTTGGCGATCTTGATTGCCGCGAAGGACGGTTCGTCGTACCGGTAGAGCGAATTCATGAAGAATTTGTAGGCACCGTGAGATTGTGCGCGCCACTGTGGCTTGAATCCGTAGAGGAAAATATGTCCTTTGCCGTATGCGACTTCGACGGCGGCTGCCTGACCCTCGATCTTCTCCGGATGCAGCAGCACTCCGCTTTCCAGCGGATTGGTGCCTGCGGGATAAGTGGCCAGAATAGCGCCGGTGAAGCCGGGCCTGGGAGCGAAGGCCGGTCCACGCTCGAACATGACGATAGGATCGGCGGGAAGTCCGTAGAGAGCGGGGCGCGATGCGTCCTTTAACTCGATACGGAGCAGTGCGCCAGAGCAGAAGAATTCATCGCTCTTTGCTCCGGCGAGGATGTTGGTGACGGGCAGCCCGAAGAGGTCGATGAGCGACGAGGAAGTCTGATTGAAGGCGACGAGCGTGCCTCCCTGGCGCACGAACTCGCGGAGCGAGTTGACGCCGTCGGTATCGATGCCGCCGGCGTATTCGCTGGGGACGAGACCAGGTTTGAAGCCGTCGGTGAGCTGGGTCTTAGACATGTCGGGAAGGATGACCGAATCGAAGCGAGCGCGAAGGTTGCCCGCCTTCACTCCGGCGTTGTAGAGGCTCTCGGGCGCGAATCCATATTTTTCGAGAATCCAGCGCGTCCAGCCTTCATCGATGGATGGCGCCCAGGGACGGTAAAGTCCGACGCGGGCTTTGTGGATGGGAACGGTCTGCGGAGCGCGTGCGGTTGAGACTGCGCCGACGCCATATTTCTGAGCGATGGAGAGCAGCTTTTCGCGCCCAATTCCCGTAACGACGAAGGCTCCGGTTTCAGGGCCCTCGGCCGTCTTGACCTCGTCGCGCGCAAACGCGACAGTGCCGCCGGAGGCAAGAATGTCGTTGACGGCCATAAAGCTCGCGTCCGGCTTGTGGCTGATGACGAACGTGGGTCCGCTGCCTTCGACGATCACTGAGACCGGGTCAATGTTAGACACCAGTTCGAGCGCAGCACGCTGATCGTCGCCGACCGGATCGGTGACTGCGTTGACGTCGACGCCCATCTGCATGGGAAGAGTCCAGCCGGTGACATCGTAGGGCAGTGTAACGGGCTTCGCGCTGCCATCGAGAATGGCCTGCGGATAATGCTGCGCTTCGAAGAGCTCTTTGGCGAGGCCCGAGTATGGCTGGTCCATGAGGACAACCCACGAGCCGGCAGGATAATCGATGCCGTTCGCATGGAAGGGCTTTGCGGCGCGGTGAACCTCAAGCCCATTGTCGAGAAGCTTCTGCGCAAGGAGCGCGGCCTCGGGCGTGTCGGCTTGAGGGTTCGGCAGGACATAGGCATAAGGCGCGGAGTGCTTGAAGTGCTCGATGTTATCGTGAGCCGCCTGCCAGCGGTTGTAGAGAAGCTGCTCGCGATATTTCGCAGACGTGTCGAGCACGGACATGGACGCGGCGACCATGTACTTTACGGCATCGCCGAGACGCCACCATCCGCCCTGCCATGGATCGGTGTACATGGTGAGGGCCTTGAGGTCCTGCGAAGGCTTGGGGAAGTCGTTGACGGTGTAGAAGCGCGGCGTGGCGTAGCGATAGAGGGCCGTTTCGGTGAAGAAGGAGATCTCGTTGCGGAAGACGTGGGTAAAGTCGAGGAAGCCGGGGTACCAGTTGTCGAACTCGTCCTGCGAGATCGCTCCAGGAAGATGCTGCTCCTGAAGCGCCGCGGACATTTGCGTGCCGACAACGTTCAGCCAACTGCGCATGTAGGGGCTGATGTTCGACGAGATGGGATCGGCGAAGGGCGGGATCCAGATGCGGGCAGGGAAGGGCGCGGTCTGGTGCTGGCAATAGAAGATGACGGGGCTGTACTCGATCTCGGTGCGGGTGACCACCTGCGACTCGATCATGTTCAGCATGTATCCGTCGCGATTGTTATCGTGGCCAACGTATTCCTGATAGAGCCACGGCATCGGGCTCACTTCAAACGATGTGCCCAGGTTGCGGCGATACCAGGAGACGACCATATTCTGACCGTCGGGATTGATCGTGGGCCAGAGCACGAGGATGACATTGTTGAGGATGGCGTCTATCTGGGGGTCGCCTTGGGTCGAAACGAGTTTGTACGCAAGCTGGATGGAGTGCTGCCCTCCGGCGACTTCGTCGGAGTGCAGGCCGCCGTCGATGTGGATGATGACCTTCGAGGTGCGGGCGAGTTCGCGAGCCTGCGCGTCGGTGAGGCTGCGCGAGTCGGCCAGCTTGCGTGCGATGGATTTGTATTCGTCGAGCCGCGCGAGGTTTTCAGGCGAGGAGATGACGGCGATCTCGAATTCTTCGCCGCGGGTCGACTTGCCCACCTTGAACATCTTGATGCGGTCGGAGCTTGCGGCAAGCGCGTGGAAGTAACGGATGGCGTCGTCGTAGTCGGCGAGATAGAAGTCGTCGCCGGGGTTGTGGCCCAGGACCGAAACCGGCGTAGGAACTTGCGCACCGGCGGTTACGAATGACAGAGCGACAAACGGAAGAAGGCGGAGGATGCTAAGCAGGGAACGGCAGCGCATTCATTTCCTCTGAGTAATTGCAAGTAATTGAACTATGGTCGCATTGGAGCGGCAGATAGCAAAAGCATTTTCTGAAGCGCGGGCATTTCGTGAGCGAAAAGCGGCGATGAAATCCGATGACTGCACCACCGAGCAGCCGTGGCGATCGTGATGTACCGGTAACACGGCATCCGGCGGACGAGCAGCAGATGGCGGCCAATTAGAATAGGGAGTTTCCATAGATCGACGACTCAGAGGTGTTATGCAGCGACGAGCATTCGTCAAATCATCGGTCTTCACCCTTGGGGGCGCCCTGCTGGCCAGGCCCCTAAATGCAATGCCTCTTCAGGCACTCGCGCCGGCCGCGCCGCCGAATCCCGCGGTGAATCGCGTGCTTGTCATGTTCAAGTGCCATTTTGACGCGGGTTTCATCGACACTCAGGCCCATGTCGTGCAGCGCTATTTCGCGGAGTATTTTCCCCAGGCTATCCGCACCGCACAGCAGATGCGCCAGACAGGCTCGAATCGATATGTCTGGACAACGGGCTCGTGGCTGCTCTACGAGTATCTTGAGCAAGCATCGCCTGAAGATCGGCGGCGAATGGAACAGGCCGTTGGCGATGGCGACATCGCGTGGCACGCACTGCCATTCAGCTGGCAAACGGAGATGATGGACCGTTCATTGATCGCCGGCAGCCTGTCGCTTTCGCGATCTCTCGACCGGCGTTTTGGCCGCACCACGACCGGAGCAAAGATGACCGATGTTCCCGGTCATACCCGTGGCCTTATCGCTCCCCTCGCCGAGCATGGCGTCAATTTTCTGGATATTGGCGTGAATGGCGGCAGCACTCCGGCTGAGTTGCCCCCGCTGTTTGTCTGGAAAGATCCGGACGGCGCCTCCATCGTTGTCATGTATCACCATGAATATGGCAGCATCTCGTGCGTGCCTGGCTCGGACCTCGCCATCGCGGTGGTGGTACGCGGCGACAATAGCGGTCCGCATACTCCGCAGGAGATCACTGGGATTTACGCCGATCTCGCGCAGCGCTTTCCCCGCGCAAAGATCGTGGCAACAAACCTGACCGAAATCGGCAATGCCGTCCAGCCGTATCGCAGCCATCTTCCAGTTGTAACCCAGGAAATCGGCGACACCTGGATCTACGGCGTCGCCAGTGATCCGCTAAAGGTGGCGCGGTATCGCGAGATCTGCCGGTTGCGACAGGCATGGATCGCGGCGAATAAATTCCAATCGGGCGATGCAACCGACCTGGCACTCTTGCGACGCCTGTTACTTGAGGCCGAACACACGTGGGGAACGGATACCAAAACGTGGCTCGACTTCGACCACTACACCCCGCAGAGCCTCGAACCAATGCTGAACACGAAGAACTACAAAGTAGTGGAGTTCAGTTGGCAGGAGAAACGCCAGGATCTGTTCGACGGAATCGCTACGCTGCCCGGTCCAATGCGCACCGAGGCGAATCGTGCTGTCGCTGCGCTCGCTCCTGTGCGGCCGGAAATGACGGGTTCACTACACCCCTCAGGCAAGGACATCGAGACTGAGCACTTCCTCCTTCGGCTCGATCCAGACACCGGAGCGATTCACCGGTTGCGTAACAAACAAACGACGCGGGAATGGGCTTCACCAGAGCATCCTCTCGCGCTTTTTTCGTACCAGACGCTCTCTCAGGAGGATTACCAGAAGTTTCTGGCAAGCTACCTGACAACCAAAGCCGACTGGGCGCAAAAAGATTTCGGCAAGCCGAATATCGAGCGCTTTGGCGCGCGCAGCCAGAGTTGGTCGCCCCGGCTCGTGGAGCTTCGCGTGCAACGCATTCAGGAGGGTCATCGTGTGCTTGGCCGCCTGCAAATCGACGATGCGGAGGCACTGCAAAATGGACGCGCAGCATTTCCGGGCACGATGTTTGTCGAACTGATCCTGCCCGATGCAGAGCCCGCGGTGCAGTTGAACTTCTACTGTTTCGACAAGGCCGCAACTCGCATGCCCGAGGCGCTCTGGCTCACCTTTAATCCCCCGATTTCAGATCCGGGCGGCTGGAGCATGGACAAATCCGGCCAGAAGGTTTCTCCTTTCGAGGTAGTCACTGCCGGCAGCCGGCATCTGCATGCTGTCACGAAGGGATTCGGATACAAAGATGCGCCGGGATCGTTTGAAATAGAAACGCTCGACGCCCCCTCAATCGCGTTGGGTGAAAAATCGCCGCTGAATTTCTCGCGCTCGCAGCCCGATCTCACCAATGGCATCCATTGCGGCCTCTTCAACAACGCCTGGGGAACCAACTACATCATGTGGTTCAACGAGGATATGCGCTTCCGCTTCGTGCTGCGCCTTTGAACGGATCGGGATACCGTTCATTCATTTCCAATTCACGTAGACGGGATTCCCCAACAACCACAGTTTTCCATCCGGCCCAGTAACATCGGCTCGAAACCAGTGGCGCTGGCCGTCGCTGGTCCAGGAAAAGTGATTATCCACACTGAATGCAGAATTCGGGGGCAGCGCGGCGGTTTGGAGTTGTTGACCATCCTCAAAGAGCGCAATTCTCCCATCGGCGCAGCCAGTCACCCGCACGTCTAATGAGACCAGGGAACCATTGGGGGCCGACAATAGGTCGCCCATGTTCACAGTCCCGGCAGCGTCGCTCGCGGTCAGTTCAAGAGTTCGATCGCGGGAGCCAGTCACATCGATGAAGACATGTCCCGCGCGAATGCCCGCGAGGATTGCGGGCGTGGATAATTCGGAAGCATGCACAACCGTCGTCGGGCTGCCGACTGAACCTGCTTCGTCGAGCGGTCGTGTGGGGCGATGGTTGTCACTGCCTCCGATAGCGGTGAGCCGGTAGCCTAGATTGAGTTGTTTCTCCCAGAAGGGAATGCCAGAGTAGGCGGGGTCGTCGCTCCCTCCGTTGACGGCCTCAACACCTTGCAAGAGGCTGATATCAACCGGAGAGGCAGGTGTCCATCCGCAGCCCATGCACACTTCTCCGGTCGGCGCATTGGGGTGATTGATTGATACCAGTGCTCCCAACTTGTCTGCATTGCGAAGCAGCGTGTTTATGTCGGGAACGCCGGAGCTACCAAGCCGAAAATCGAGATACGCGGTCGTTCCTAAGAAGTTGAGATGCCCCTGAAAAGTGGTGATCTCGCGGCCAGGAATGAGAAGCACCTTGTCGAAGTAGGGTTGCAGCCCGCGCATTGCATCGTATTGCGAGGTTGCGTTGTGGTCGGTGATCGCGATGAAGTCCAATCCCCGATGAGCTGCTGCATCCACCGTGAAGAACACCGGACATGGGACCATTTTTCCGGTCTGGCTGGGGCATTGTCCGTCGCTGTGCGCGGTGTGCAAGTGAAGGTCGCCGCGATACCAGGCAGGTCCGTTGCGCAACGGCGTAAGCAGCTCGGCGGGCTCATCCGCGACCAGGCCACTTCGCGTAAAGAATACGTGCGCCGTGTAATGCGATGTCACCTGAGGACGGATGTTCGGCACACCTATGAGGACATTCCATTCGCCCTGCGGGATCGGACCAGGCAGGCAGGAGGGTGTCGCGTCCGAATTTCCCACGGTGAGAAGCGATTTATTCCCGCCGCTCCAGCAGCGAAGTTGCACCGGATCCAATAGCCCTAAATCGAGGGCAGTATGCTTATCCTTTTCCGTGTAGTTGAAGGTCAGAGTCACCCGCTCGACGCCGTCAGGTACGTGAAACGGAACTTCGATGTAAGTGTGGTTTTGCGAGCCACTCAAGTCGCCTTCCAGCACCAGATCAGTGGTCGCAGGCGGAAGAGTGCGCGTTTGTTGAGTGACTCCCAGGAGCGCGAAAGAGAAGACAAAGAGAGAAAAGCTAGACCGTAAGCTCAACGGTGAAGCTCTCCTCCGCAGTGCCATCTCAGGAACCCTTAACCCGCAAGAAAGCGGTGATCCATCCAATGAATCCGAAGGGCGGTTGCGCAGTTGCTACCGCCCTTCGGTACGAAGCGTCAGCAGGTGCTTTCGGGCTAATAGAACAATTTCAGCGCGAGCTGCAAAGTCCGAGGATTGCCCCTTATCGTCGTAATGGAGCTGAACCCGCCCGTCGGGTTATTGAATGTATTCAGGTTTCCTGGTTGTCCAAATTGCGGAGTGTTGGTTGTGTTGAATGCTTCCGCCCGAAACTGCAGGCGAACATTTTCGGTGAAAGCAAAGTTCTTAAAGACGGATGAATCAAAGTCGCTGAACCCAGGGCCGCGCACCTGCTGTGGAGCACCACCAAGAACCGCGAGGTCAGTCTGGCTGATCTGAGTGGCCACCGGTGGTTGAGCAAAGGCGTTGGGGTTCAACCATTGCGTGTAATTGTGTGGCCCCGCATAGAGATTCTGTCCGGGAACCTTGAATGCAAAGCACCCAAAGACGCCGTTCGCGGTCGTCGCAATGGGACAGCCGACCGTAACGGGCTGGCCGCTCTGGTGAGTATAGATAAAGTTGACGACCCAACCGCCGATGACCGCGTCCACGGCCCGGTTCGTATCGGCGAAGAAGGTACGGCCGCGGCCAAAGGGTAGGTTGTACGTGCCCGAAAGATGGAACAGGTTGGAAGCGTCGGTATCGCACAGACCATAGTCCGCGTCGATTCCGAAGCCAGGAAGCCACTGGGCTCTGTACTGCTGATTCTGCGACGCCTGGGTATGTTGATTGCTCAGGCATCTACTGTAAGTGTAGTTGGCGAGCAGAGAGAGGCCCAGGCTTAATTCATGTTGATAGGTCGTCTGCAGGGAATTGTAGCTGCTCTTTCCGTTCGTAGTCTCATAGGTCGCATTTCTATCAAAATCGGGATACGGCACGAAATTCTGTGGGTTTAGTCCAGGTGGCACAATTACGGTTGGAGAGTTGTTATACCCGAGGTTATCCAGGTGCCGGCCAACTGTACCGACATATCCAACTTGTACTGAATCATGCTTCGTGAATTGATCCTGTACCGTCAGGTTGAAGGTCTGAATGTAAGGGGTCTGAAAGTTATACTGGCGGCCATAAAGATTCAGGCCTTGCCCGCTGTTGATTGTCGGGTCTTCCAGGTTGATCGTTGTAAAGGAAGTTTCCAAAGTAGCCGTTTCGCCGTTGGACAGCACCAGGGGATGCTGGGAGTCAGGGCTATTAAAGGTGGAGGTGTAGACAAAAGGATAGTTTGTCCCCAGCGTCCCGCCGTAGCCGAGATTTCCCAGGGCGCCAAATGCGATTCCGTATCCGCCGCGGACCACAAGCGATGGCATGACCCGCTCTGCAAAACCCAATCTGGGTGCGAAGTTGGTCTTCTGCGCACTACCGAGAGTAAGCCCGGAAACACAGTCTAGTGTGATGTTGCTGCTGGCCAGCAGCGCATCGAAGGATGTGGATCTGGGTACCTGACATCCTTTTTGTGACATGTAATAAATGCCGGGAGTTCCATTGCCGCCAGCCGGGATAAAGTTTGCCTGCCGGCCGTTGATCTCGGCATATGGAGTGAAGTAATCCCAGCGAAGACCGAGGTTCAGGGTCAGGTCGGGTGTGACTTTCCAGTCATCCTGGAAGTAGGCACCCCAATACCAGCGGTGATCGTCGGTAGCAGCGATGTTCGAGCCTGAAAAACTGCTCATACCGCCTACATAGTTGACACCTCCGACGCTAGAGGGAACTGGAACCAGGAGTAAATCCCCGATTCCGTTCAAATTATTATTCACGTTGGGGATGTCGGAGTACTGTCCGTTATAGTTAAGGTCGCCTCTACCCTGGGGCGGCTGGGAGATGTTGCCTTGAACGTCATCGATCTGGAAGCCAGCTTTGAATGTATGGCTGCGGAATAGCTTGGTTATGCCGTCCGATCCTTCGATGCTCCAGACGTATTGAAGAGTGGGTGTGAAATTGCCTACGCCAATATGAGTTAGTCCATTGATGGTGATCGGTGGCAGACCACCATTGTTGGGTAACTGCGGTATTCCCTGGATGCCATACTGAGCAGGAATACCGAAGGTATTTCCATAGAAAGATTCCTGCAACTTATCGGCGTGGACCATGCCAACGTGCATGTCATTGGTCAGCGAGGGTGTAAAGACGCGAGTGTAGCCTACCGCCCATGCATAGGCCGGGAAGCTGTCGTTGCGGCCCCCGGTCTCGCCTACCGCCACCCCAGGCAGGCTCGATGGAACAACTCTGGAGATCAGACTTCGGTCAAATACGCCAAACAAGACATTATTCGCATTGATGTTTTCATCGATGCGAATGTCGTAGGAGTCTGTGTTCTGCGGCTGTTTCACAAGCGTGACGTAATTATTCGCAAAGCCGGGCTGAGTCTGGGTGGGATAGACGCCGAGCAAAGTCACTGCATTTGGATCAATGCGTGGCTGCGGAATGATGTTGAGATACTGCGTCGAGCCGGTGAAGTTTGTCATGCCCATGATGCTCCCTCCGGTATAGAAGGGATCGCGGACATACACTGGTGTGCTGCCCGGGTTGGTCAGGCCAGAGATCGGATCGTACTGATGCGGCCCGATCTCGCGCGTGGTAGCCGGGTCGAGAATCGTGCCGTGCCTGAAGGTTCTGCCAAGAGCGTCGGTTGAGGTACCGCTATTGAAGGAGATCAGATCCTGCAGGTTCGTGAAATGGCTGGAAACCATGCCCGTGGTGGGTACCGTGCTGGTGTAGGTTGAAGGTGTGATGTAGCGGCCGCCCTGATAGTCAACGAAGAAAAAGGTTTTGTTCCTGCCGTCGTAGACTTTCGGGATATAGACCGGGCCGCCCAGCGTTACGCCGAACAGGTTCTGGCGATACTCGGGTGTGGGCGCATGCGACGCGCTGTTGAAGAACTGGTTTGCGTTGAAGACGTTGTTGCGCAGGTATTCCCACACATCCCCGTGAAGTTGGTTGGTGCCGGATTTGATCGCGGCGTTGATGACCGCTCCGGTGGAGTGTCCAAATTCAGCATTAAAGTCGCCGTTTTGCAGCTTGAATTCCTGGATAGCGTCGGGCGGGGGCGTAATTGCAGCGTTGCTGCCCACTGAGGAGCCGCCATAGACTTCGATATTGTCATTGATGCCGTTGAGCCGAAAGTCATTCTGCCACAGATTCACACCGTCAACCGAGAAGTAGGCGCTGCTCGTTGCTCCAGAGTCGCTGCTGGGGTTTCCGACCGGAGCCGTAGCAACTCCAGCCGAAAGCTGCGCCAGTGAGGCCCAGTCCCGCGTCTGCAGCGGCAGATCGTTCACAGTTTGGGTGGTGATAGTCTGGCCGACCGCGGCGTTTTCCGCCTGAAGCAAAGGAGCCGCGGCCGTGACAGTAACCTGTTGATTGACGGTACCGGTGGCAAATTTAATGTCGACCGTAAGCGTCTGCTGGACGTGCACTTCGACGCCCGTGTCAATAAACCGTTGAAATCCCGCCGCCTCTCCTTGCAAAGTATAGGTTCCTGGTCGTACTGCGTTCAGGGAATACGTGCCGGTCGAAGTGGAGTTTGTCAATATGGTGACTCCGGTCGCCTCGTTTATCAGGCTGATTTTTGTGCCTGGGACAACCGCGCCAGTGGGGTCCGTGACTGTGCCGGTGATCCCACCGGTATCGAGCTGAGCCACAGCAGGTCTATTTGCAAATACGTTTACCGCTAACAGAAGCAGAATCCAAGAGAGTGCATTTTTTTGTATACCGGTCGCTGCTGAAATTGAGGGCGGTGCGCAGTATTTATCGATTCGTAACATGGGGTGTCCTTGTTGCCTCCGAGAAAAGAACTCCGCGCCATTTTTCTCACTTCGAAATGAGGTGCGGAAGGGGTTTACCCGGTGTTTACACCTGTCGTACACCGTCAAACGCGGCGTGTTTTCAAATGTTTGTAAAAAGGATTATTGTGGAGACGTTAGCGGCTGTAGAGGTGCTCTGAGTTGATAGATTGTTAACGAGAACTTGCTAGGCTACGTGTAAATGAGAAGGTTATGGATCAGCAACCCCCCTGGTCAGTAGACCTCGACACATCCCACAGGACAACCGTTGTTGCTCCGGAGGTACAGCCGGATTTGCAATGGGAGAATCTGCATCTGGTCGGCGACCAGCGTTGGCAACTGGCGCGACGGATTGCCGCGAGTTCAAGCTTTGCCCGCTCGATTCTGCTCTCGAACTTCTTACTTTATGTTTGTGATCGCGCTCTGAGCGGAAAGAGCGAAGAGATCAGCGAGCACCAAATTGGGGTGCATGTCTTCGGCAGGCGGCCCGGATATAACCCTTCTGAAGACAACATTGTCAGAAGCTACGCGAGACATCTACGCCAACGCCTGGACCACTATTTCGAGACGGAAGGCAAGCAGGAAGAACTGAAACTGAGCATTCCGCGCGGCAAATACCTTCCTCATTTTGAACCAAACAGGCTGCCCGATCCGCCGCATCGAGACGAAGAGAACGCTTCGGATGAGCAGCGATTCTCCAAGTCTCAAAGGGAGCCTTTGCCGGTTAAGGCCCATTTCATGGCTTGGGGTCCTCGATTTTGGGCATTTGGATTCATTGTTGTGGTGCTTGTTCTGCTTGCTTGTGGGGTTCTGGCGTGGACATGGTCTCGGCGCGGAGCTTCCGCTGCAGCGGATACTTCCCATCCGCTATGGGCGCAAATCTTCGATAAGTCGCGCCAAACACTTCTGGTTCCGGCGGACGACGGCATCGTCATGATCCAGAATCTGACCAACCATTCTGTAAATCTGGCAGAGTACATCAGCCGCGACTACGTCTCGATCAAGAGTCCTTACAATATCGATGCGCGAAATATGGCTGACCTGGATCAGCAGCGCTACACGAGTATGGCTGACCTGGAAACGGTCCTCAAATTTTCGCGGCTTCCAGAAGCAACGCCTGAGCGTTTTACCATTCGATATGCGCGGGAGCTTCACATGGAAGACTTGAAAGATTCCGACGCAATCCTGATTGGCTCATCGTTTTCGAATCCGTGGGTCGAGCTTTTCCAGAAGAATTTGAATTTCGAATTTGAATACCAGCCGCGGCCGAACGAGTCGGTCATCATCAACCGGCTTCCGCTGCAAGGGGAACAGTCTGTCTACCAGAACGACGCCACGGCGCCATCGCATCGTACCTATGCCGTGATTGCTTTGGCGCGAAACCTGAATGACTCAGGCTGGGTGCTGATTATCGAAGGATTGACAATGGCAGGAACGCAGGCTGCCGCCGATATTCTGTTTAACCGCGAAGCGATGTTGCCTATGATTACTAAAGCACATACATCGAATGGACAACTTCAGCCCTTCGAGTTGCTGATCGAAACAACGAGTTTCGGCTCCAATGCTCCACAGGCGACCATCATAGCGAGTCGTATGGATTCGAAACCGACTTCGTAACCTCTTTGCCGAGCGGGATCCCGCCGCAAAGCAAACCGGACCCGGGGCGCGCCGGGTTCATACTTGAACGAGCTTAGGCGAGCTTCAGGGTTTCGGGGTTCCAGTGGACGACGGAGCCGCGTTCGACGCTGAGGTTACTGAGCAGGGCTGCACCGGCGGCGCGGAATCCAAAGGTGGCGTCTTCGACGACGGGCTTGCGGCTGCGCACGGCGTTGAAGAAGTTGTGGAAGTGGTCGTAGCTGTCGGAATAGCCGGCGGGCGGGGCGAATTTCTCCACGGCTTCGGGCACGGCGCCGGCAAAGTGCTGGACAGGGTATTTCTTGCGGTACTCCTCGATGTATTGCTTCTGCATCGTGTCGGTGAAAGTGGAGACCGTATAGCCGGGGTCGCTCTCCGGCGGGGTGCGGTTGACGGTGACGCTCTGGCCGGCAATGATCATCTGGCCTTCGGAGCCCGTGAAGATGAAGCCCTCGCTCTCCGCGCCTCCATCGACGAAGTTGACGCGCAGGCTGAGGTTGAAGCCCTCGGGGTAGTCGAAGAGCGCGAGCAGGACGTCGTCGACGTCGCGGCCGTCCTTCCAGTAACGGAGAGCGCCAGTGGCCATGGCGCGCGTGGGGCCGTGGGATCCAGTGATGAAGTGCGTGCCGCTGAAGAGATGCACGAAAAGGTCGCCGGCGACACCGGAGCCGTAAGCTTTCCACTTGCGCCACTGGAAGAACTGCTCAGCATTCCAGGGGATCTTCGGCGCGGAGCCGAGGAACTGGGGCCAATCGCAGGTCTCGGTTGAAGCGTCGAGGGGAATGGAGTAGTTCCAGGCGCCGATGGAGGAGTTGCGGTCCCACCAGGCGCTGACCATGTTGAGCTTGCCGATGATGCCGGAGGCGAGCAGCTCTTTTGCCTTGGCGTAGACGATGGAACTGACGCGCTGGCTGCCGACCTGGAGGATGCGGTTGGTAGAGCGGGCGGTCTCGATGATCTCGGGCCCGTCAGGGTAGACGTGGATCATCGGCTTCTCGAGGTAGACGTCTTTGCCGGCCTTCATGGCGTCAACGGCGGCCTGCTTGTGCCAGTGGTCGGGCGTGGCGATGAGAACGGCGTCGACGTCCTTGCGAATGAGAATCTCACGGTAGTCGCGGGTGGTGATGAGGTCAGGACCCCAGAGTTCCTTTGAGTGGGCGAGGCGGCCGTCGTAGCAGTCGGCGACGGCGACGAGCTTTACGCCGGGTACCTGGATGGCGGTCTTGGTGTCGCCCTGTCCCTGGATACCCGCGCCGATGAGGGCTAGCTGGATGTTGTCGTTGGGAGAGGTGGGCGTGGATGAGGCTTGCGCCCCCGCCGCTTGTCCAAAGAGTGGTTCGAGACGTGCGGTGACAGCGGTTGCGGTTGCAGCTTTGACAACAGTTTGAAGGAGTGTTCTGCGATCGAGCATCGTTGAGGGCGTCTCCGTAGTGGTGGTGTTTCGGCAGACTTCCGTCGGCATCGAACCCAGAATCTATAACTACAGTACCGCTCAACAGCAGGCTGAGGAAACTCACGGGGCTGATCTACGTGATTCAACAGCACTCTGTCACGGCAGAGGCCGCGGGTTCGAGTGGCTACCTCTTACTGCGCAGCAGGCGCTACCTGAGTGTCCGACCTGGAGAAGGATCTCGCCAGATAGGCGGAGATCTCATCGAACTCCTCGTCTGTAGCAACGGCTCCGCGAGCTGCCATATTCTGGACAAGATCATTCCATTCCTTGGCGCCCATGCGCCGATATGCCGACGAAACCGGCGAATGGCAGTCGGAGCACACCCTGAGCATGGTCTCTCGTCCGGGCCCGGGAGGAAAGAGAGCTGCCTGCGCCGCGGTCAGTGGTTCAGGGATCAACCGTTTGCCAGAAGTGAATTGCGTAGGTAAGCGCTTCGGTGAAGCAGCGGAAACGATATTCGATCCGGATAATGAATAGGCGACTACCGCATCGCTGAGGAGCGGAGCACCAATAAGGCCGCCTCCAGTAGCGACGACAGCCACATACTGGTTCCCGCCCGCATCTGCATAGGTGATCGGTGTGGACTCGGCCGCAGCCGGCAGCTTCACGGTCCAGATTTCCTTGCCTGTTGCTTCATCGAAGGCGCGGAAGCGAGCGTCGTCGGTGGCTCCGATAAAAATGAGACCACTCGCCGTAACGATGGCTCCTCCCAGACCAGGCCGCCCTGTATTTTGCTTGCCTTCGGGCAAGCTGTCGGTGACTCCGAGGGTGGTCCTCCACGCGATTTTTCCAGTGTTGACGTTCACTGCGACTAATTGTCCCCAGGGAGTCGGCGTGCATGGCAGGTGATTGGCAGGGTTCCAGAAGCGCTGGAGACCCGCGAGTGGACCGGAGTTGATGTAACTTCCGTCCGGATTGCGAATGATCCGCATCGGCTGCGCGAGATTGTTGACGTTGACGATGAAGAGGCCATGCTTCGGATCGATGGCTCCGCCGTAGTAGTTGACGCCGCCCTGGGTTCCCGGCAGCGGGACCGTGTACTGGTCAAGTCTTGTCGGCGTGTATTGCACCTCGCCGAGAAGCATATCGTTGTCGTCGACATACTTCTCGCACCATGCCTTGTGCTCCGGAGTGTCTTTGTAGACATTGGATCGGCTTAGCGTGACCTGAGAGAGCGGCTCCGGGAGGACAGGAAAGGGTTGGGTAGGGGATGTCTGCTCGCCGGGCACGTTGCTCTTCGGAACGGGCCGTTCAACCACACCGTAGATTGGCTTGCCTGTAACGCGATTGAGAATGAACATCAACGCATTTTTATTTACCGTGCCTACCGCCGGAATGATTTCGCTGCCGCGTCTTACATCGAACAGCGTGGGAGGTGATTCCGTGTCAATGTCCCAGATATCGTGGTGAACGACCTGGAAATACCACAGCAGCTTGCCCGTCTCAGCGTTGACGGCCACAAGAGAGGAGCCGAACAAATTATCGCCGGGGCGATCCACGCCGACGCGGTCGTTGTTCGGGGCTCCGAAGGGCATGTAGAGGATACCGCGCGACACGTCGACCGTCATGTATCCCCAGACGTTTACGCCCGAGCGGTTCTTCCAGCTATCCCCTCCCCAGGTCTCATGTCCCGTCTCTCCGGGAAGAGGCACGGAGTGGAAGGTCCAGACAAGTTTGCCTGTCTTCGCATCCCAGGCGCGTGTGTCACCTGCAGGACCCAAACCCCCATCCTTGCCGCCTGGTCCTTCGCCGGGGCCTGCACCAGTGATTACCAGGTTCTTGTAGATGGTGGGCGGGGACGGCAGGATATAGCTCTTGTCCATGCCGGTCCGCATTACCTCTGGCGTTTTCAGATCAACCATGCCGTTCACGCCGAAGTCCCGGTTGAGCTGGCCAGTCGCCGCGCTGATGGAGTACATCCGGCCCCGGCGCGTTCCAAAGATGATTGCTGGCGCGGCGCTTCCATCTCCGGGCCAGTACGCTGCCCCGCGCAAGGAAGCGTTATCGTCATCCGGGATCTCGAAGATCCACTTCTCGTGGCCAGTGGATGAATCCAAAGCAGCCACGCGGCTATAGGGTGTGACCACATACATGGTTTGACCGATCACGAGTGGTTGATCTTCAGACTGATGGAAGCCGCCTCCGGTGTTTGAAGGGCCGATGTCAGCATGACCTGCATCTGCTTTGACAGGTGGTTTCATGTGATAAACCCAGGCGACTCGCAAATCACGAACGTTGGCCGGTGTGACCTGGGTCAGGGTCGAATACCTGTCGCCTCCCGGATCATGGCCGACCATTGGCCAGTCTGCGGGTGCGTCCACAGACGTCGATCCGGAAGTTGAGCCGCTTTGGTCTCGCCTGCCTGAAGCAATCAACGGAATAATTAACAGCGAGAAAATCAAGCTCAACGATAGCTTTTTCAGGCCAGAGTGTTGTCGACGTTCATTTGTGGATACGAGGGCTTGCCTGAGTCTTTGTGTCCTGATCACGGTTGTTACCTGACTCGCGCGGTGACAGTGTCGGGAGTGAAATTTATTTACAAACTACAGCATAGAGTTCAAGCAACTCAATTTGTATAGTTGGGCTGAAACGGGATGGATTTGTATACTTGCGGTCGTCGGTGAACGGCTGTGAGGCGGCAGCCCAATCCTGGATTACATAAAGCAAGTCGAGACGCGCGCAAGCCACCGGCGACGAAGACGAGTGCCTGAACTGCGGCCGATCAAGGTTGGTCAATCGAGAGAGGAATGGACGGGATGCGCCATCCGGTTTTCCGTGCAATGCTCGCCGGGAGCTTCGTTGTTTTGGCGGGCTTCGCAATCAGCCAGGAGATGCCAACGGGCGATCAGAATAGCGCACAACAGAAGCCATATCAGAGCATGACGACGGACCAACGAGCAGCCGCCACACGCTCATTTTTGGGGTTAGGTCCCGAGCCTGACAAAGCGGCCGCAAAGCGCGGGGAGCCGCTGTTTCAGCGAAACTGTGCTTTCTGCCACGGACAGCAGGCGCGAGGCGCGACGGGGGCCAGCCTGATCACTTCTGACGAGGTGCTCGGCGACGATCACGGGGAACATCTGGTGCCGTTTCTCAAGAAGGGAAGGCCGCAGAATGGCATGCCGGCGTTTGCGGCGATGTCCGACGACCAGCTAAGCGATATTGCTGAGTTTTTGCATCTGCAGGTTGAGGACGTCGCCAATCGGGGCACCTATAAAGTGCTGAATATTCTGGTGGGAGATGCGGCGGAAGGAAGGGCGTATGTGAATGCCCACTGCATGTCCTGCCATACCGCGGACAGATTCGCACACATCGCGAGCCAGTTCCGCTCACCTGAGCAATTGCAGCGCGGCTGGATCTGGCCAACCCGTAATGGGGACGGTTCACTGTCGACCACGGCGACCGTGAAAACGTCGGATGGCCGTATCGCAGTCGGGCGCGTCACGCAGGTGAGCGATTTTCGCATCACTCTCGTGGACCGCGCGGGTCAAATGCATGTGATCGATCGGGAACCGGGCGTCGAGGTGCAAATCAAAGATCCGCTCGCGGCGCATCAGGAGCTGATCATGATGTTGACAAACAATGATATGCACAATGTGACCGCGTACCTGGAGACTTTGCATTGAGACTCGTCAACGGGTTTTGCGCGGCGGTCGCGGCCGCCATCCTCGCAGTCACGACGCATGTACCGCACGTTTTCCTTGACCCGAATATCATCGGCAAGGCTCCGATCACAACCTGGACCACCTTCAACGGCGACTACAGAGGCCAACGCTACAGCACACTCAATCAGATCCGGCCCGCGAATGTGAACCGACTCGAGCAACGATGGGTCTTCAAGATCACGGGAATCGGGGCGCTGCGGGGCGTGCCTGCTCCCGTAATCAAGTGCACGCCCCTTCTGGTTGGTGGCGTGCTCTACCTCACGATTCCCGATCACCTATGGGCGCTCGATGCGCGAACCGGAAACCCGCTGTGGCACTACGAATGGGTCGATCATGGCGGCCATCTGATTGGGCAACGTGGCGTTGCGATCTGGAAGTCGACGGTGTATTTCCTCACGCCGGACAACTGGCTCGTCGCTCTGAATGCAAACACCGGACAAGAGCTGTGGCGAAAGAATTACGCGGACGCGCGGAAGCAGTATTTCTCAACTGCGGCGCCGCTGGTGGTGAAGAACCACGTAATTGTGGGAGTAGGCGGCGACGCGATGGATATGCCCGGCTTCCTTGACTCCTTCGATCCTGTGACCGGCAAACTGCAATGGACCTGGTGGTCGACACCGCGCAAGGGCGATCCGGCGCTGAAGACGTGGCCCAACGAAACGACGTCGGAGCATGGCGGCGGAATGACATGGATGCCGGGAACATACGATCCCGAACTCAATCTGCTGTATTGGCCGGTGGGGAATACAAACCCCGTATTTGCCGGCCAGGGACGTCCCGGCGCAAATCTATGGACCGAATCGATTGTCGCGCTCAATCCGGACACGGGACAATTGAAGTGGTATTACCAGGTCTCGCCTCATGACACGCACGATTTCGATAATACAACGGCTCCGATTCTGTTTGATCGCGTGGTCGACGGGAAAACGCAGCGGCTGGTGGCGCAGGCGGCGCGCAATGGTTTTTTTGTGACGCTGGATCGCGTTTCAGGCAAGTATCTGGTGATGAAGCCGTATGTGCCGCTGGATTATTTCTCGGGCCTTACGCCGCAGGGAGAGCCTATCCCCATCCCGGACAAAGATCCTACGGTCGGCGGCTCCATCAACATCGTCAACGCTACGAACTGGCAGGCCCCGGCATACAGTCCGAAAACTGGCCTGGTCTATGTCAACTCGGTCGAGGGAAAGGCTATCTATTACCTTACCGATGACACTGCGCAACCTTCTGGCTATGGAGGCACCGGCGATTCCATCGGCCATGTGCAGCGGGTGCTGCAGGCGATCGATCCGCTCACCGGCAAGGCGGTGTGGAAGCATGTGTATCCGAACCTGAATAATGCGCCAACTACGGTGGGGCCGAGCATTCTTACGACTGCGAGCAATCTCCTCATCACCGGCGACGACCAGAAGAATGTGATCATCTACAGCGCCGACAAGGACCAGATACTTTGGCACCACGAAATCAGTGCTAACGAGTCAGGTGGCGTGATTACTTACTTGCTAGACGGGAAACAATATATTTTGTTCGGAGCAGGTGACAGCCTCTATGCATGGAGTCTGAGCAGATGAAGTGCGACCGCGAGCCCGGCTCTCTCTTGATCTGGAAAGAACCCGACGACAACGAGAGCTGAGTATCGAGACAGCGAGAGCACACGTGGGCGCAGAAGGCCTTTCGCTATAAGCTGCACTGTGTAGAGTCAACGGCTTCGAAACAGGAGATGGAACTATGAAGATTGATCTGACGGGTCGAACCGCAGTGATTACCGGTGGAAGCCGGGGTCTGGGCGAGGCAATGGCGAAAGCCCTCGCTGAAGCGGGCGCACACATTGCGTTGGTGGCGCGCGATAGCAGGCGTCTTGAATCGGTGCGGAATGACATCGTAGAGCAGGGCGGAACTGCGGCCTTCTACGTGGCCGATGTAACGCAGGAAGACGAGGTGGCAGGCCTGGTCGAGCCCATCACCCAGCGGTTCGGAGCTCCCCAGATTCTGATCAACAATGCGGGAACGAACATCCGGAAGAGTGTCGTGGACTATTCGCTTGACGAGTTTCGCAGCGTTCTGGATTCGAGCCTGATCTCGACGTTTCTGATGTGCCGGGCATTCGTGCCTGGCATGAAAGGCTCCGGTTACGGCCGCATTGTCAACATGACTTCGATCATGAGCCACATTTCCTTGCCTGGGCGCACCGCTTACTCCTCGGCGAAGGCGGCCCTTCTCGGATTCACGCGGTCGTTGGCGCTGGAACTGGCCGGCGAGGGAATTACGGTCAATGGCATGAGTCCGGGACCTGTCGCTACAGATATGAATGCAGCGGTGATGAACAATCCGGAAGCCAACGCACAGTTCCTTGCGAGTTTGCCGATTGGCCGGTGGGGCAAGATCGAAGAGATTGGCGCGTTGGCGTGCTATCTCTGCTCGGAAGCGGCGGGGTTTATTACGGGAACCGACATCCTCATCGACGGCGGCTGGACGGCGAGGTAACATCTGCTACTTGCTCGTGGGAGCCGGCGGCACATAATCGACGAGCGAGTCGACGGGCTTCTTCCCAGCCCACGCGATGCCGCGCAGCAGCATTTGCTGGATCTGATAGTTGTCGAAATTTGCATACTCATGCCCCTGCATCCAGACGAACGCGCGAGCCGGCTGCCCGCCAGGTCGAGTGTGTTCATAGGTCCAGATCTGCGGCACAACCTCGCCTTTGTGCGTGCCAGCGCTGGGTGTGCTCGGTATAACAGTGGTCGCCAGCACATGCACGCCGGTATTCTGCGCCCAGGTCATGTTGTAGAAGGCTTCGTCGAAGATGGTGATGTTCGACATGCCCTTCATGATCGGATTCCCCGCGTCGGCGATGGTGTAGGGAATGGGGGCTCCCAATGTGTAGTTGACCTCGCCGTGTTTCTTTGCGCCGCCTACCAGGGTCGCGAAGTATGCGGGGTCCGGACCGCACAATGAGTCGTGAATGCTGACCAGTCCGCCTCCACGCCGGACATACGCCTCGAGGACGGATTTTTCTTGCTCGCTGAGATAACCCGCGTCACCTTTGTAGATGATCACGACGTCGACATGCTCAAGATCGGCAGCCGTTGGCGCGTGTAAGGCACCGTCAACCACGGCCCCATGGTCGGTGAGAATCTTGCTCCAGTCAGCGAGGAACTGGGGGTAATCGTGCTGTCCAGGAAGATGCGACTTCAGGCCCGCCCATACATATATGTGCATTCCGTCAGGATTCTGATGCCATGGACGCGGCATCTGCGCATTTGCGCTGCTGGTGGTCTGGCCGTTGGCCTTCCCGGTGAACAGAGAAGTAAAGGCCAGCAAGAGAGCAAGGGTAAGAAGATCGCAGCTGGACCGCCTCGGTTGCCAGAATCTTTTCGCTCGATTCATTGCGGACTCTGATCCAGTCTTGGCTCGCAGCGCCGCCATCGCTCCTGGAGAGCCTGGTTTGAGGGTCACAGTTGGGTTTTCCCCGAGATGGCATCCTGACATGGCTCAAGAAAAGCTCGAACGGCGCACCATGAATACTAAATCCAGATTTGCGCTGTCAATGTGCCGGCCGCCAGGCGGCGGCCATCCCCCGCGTCACCGCCGTCGGCTATGCCGACCGGCTGGCGCACGAGTTCGCGAAAGTCCGCGTGATAGGATGCGGGCACACTGGCTGCCTTTCCGGCGGCCTTCGATCTTCACGGAAAAGGAATCCCATGCGTGCTGCAGCCATTTGTTTGCTCATGCTCTTCACTATCGCACTCCTCGCGCAGGCCCCGGCCGGCGCTGCTCAGGGCGAGCCTTTCGATGTAGTCATCGTGAATGGACATATCATCGATGGCACCGGTTCGCCGTGGTACTCCGGCGAGGTCGGCATTCGCGCAGGCAGAATCGCGGCCATCGGTAACCTGGAAGCTGCGCCGCGCCGACAGACGATTGATGCAAGAGGCATGGTAGTAGCACCCGGATTTATTGACATGCTCGGCCAGTCCGAGTTGACGATGCTCGTTGATCCGCGGCTCCCGTCGAAGATTTACCAGGGCATCACCACCGAGATTACGGGCGAAGGCGATTCGGTAGCGCCGCTCAATGAGGCGATGATCGCGTCCGACCGCGCGACCTACGACCACATGAAGATCACCCCTGACTGGACCAACTTCCGCGAGTACTTTGCCCGGCTGGAGCGACAGGGCATGGGCATCAATCTGGCCAGCTACGTGGGAGCGACCAGCGTACGGCGGATGGTACTGGGCGATGCCGACGTGCAGCCCACAGCGGCGCAGCTTGCCGACATGCAGACACTCGTGCGCCAGTCCATGCAGGAAGGAGCAGTCGGGCTCTCCACTGCTTTGCAGTATGCACCTGCACCTTATGCCAAAACCGAAGAGCTGATCGCTCTCGCCGGCGTAGCTGCGGAGTATGGAGGCATCTACGCATCGCACATGCGCAGCGAGGGCGACACGGTGCTTGACGCAATCGATGAAGCGGTGCGAATCGGCCGCGAGGCGCACATTCCGGTAGAGATCTGGCACCTGAAAGCTGCGGGCAAAGCCAACTGGGGTCGAATGCCGCAGATTGTCGCCCGTATTGACGCGGCCCGCGCCTCCGGGATCGACGTAAGCGCCAACACCTACGCCTACACTGCCTGGTTCAACACCTTTTCCGCATTCATCCCTCCCTGGGCTCACGATGGCGGTGATGCCAAGCTAATCGAGCGGCTGAAAGATCCGGCCACCCGGGCCCACATCCGCAAGGACATGCTGACCACCAACGGTACCTGGGACAACGAATGGCAGGAAATTCCCGGTCCAGAAGCGGTTCTAATTGCGGTCGTGCAAAATCCGGAGCTCGCGGCGCTGCAGGGCAAGCGTCTCTCAGAGGTGGCGGCAATGTGGAAGGAAGACCCCATCGACGCGCTGTGCGACCTCCTCATTCGGGATAAGGCCTTCACCGAGGTCGCCGTCTTCGGTATGAGCGAGCCGGATGTCGTCCTGGCCCTGAAGCAGCCCTGGGTATCCATCGATAACGATTCGCAGGGCACCTCGCCGGACGGTCTTCTCGCCCAGGAGCATCCCCACCCCCGCGCCTACGGAACGTTTCCTCGCGTCCTGCGCAAATACGTGCGCGAGGAGCACGTGCTCACCCTTGAGGATGCGATCCGCAAGTTCACCGCACTGCCGGCCCAGCGGATGCGGCTCACCGATCGCGGCGTGCTCAAGCAGGATATGTGGGCGGATGTGGTTATCTTTGATCCGGCGACCATCCGGGACCTGGCTACGTTCGAGCAGCCCAATCAGCTTTCCCAGGGGATGGAGTACGTCCTGGTGAACGGCGTGCCGGTGATCGCAGAGGGCAAGATGACCGGCGCGCTGCCGGGAAAAGTGCTGCGCGGGCCGGGATATGTGGCCCGATGAAACCGGGAGGCCCCGGGTCTACCTCGCTTACACGAATCCTGGGTCTCGGTTTTGGCGTAGCGGTGATTTTTGGTGGAACCGTGGGTGTGGGAATATTGCGCCTGCCTGGGACGATCGCGGGGCAACTGGAAAGCTTCTCGCTCATCATGCTGGTGTGGGTTCTGGGTGGCTGCTACGCGCTGCTGGGCGCGCTCTCTGTAGCCGAGCTTGGCGCGGCAATGCCGCAGGCGGGAGGCTTTTATATCTACTCAAAGCGCGCCTTTGGAACTCCCGTGGGATTTGCCGTGGGGTGGGCGGACTGGCTGAATAACTGTGCAGTTGTGGCATATGCGGCAGTAGCTGCATCCGAATACATTGCCGCGCTTGTCCCGAGCATGGAGTCGTGGCAGACTTCGATTGCGCTTGCGTTATTGTTCTTGTTTTGCGCCCTGCACTGGACCGGTTTGAGGCTTAGCAGTTCGATACAACAGCTGACGAGCTCGGTCACGGCGATAACCTTTCTGTTACTCGCCGCAGCGTGCCTCCTGCATCCCGCGCAGACAAACGTCTCAACCTTGCCGCTGGGAGTTGCGGGGCACGGTGGACTCTTGAAGACTCTTGTCCCGCTGGTAGCTGCGCTTCGAGCAATTGTGGTCACTTATGACGGATGGTACGAAGCGATTTACTTCACAGAAGAGGACACGGATGCCGCAAAACATCTGCCTCGGGCGATGCTTGGCGGAGTTGTCCTCGTGCTTGGACTATATCTATTGATGAACCTTGCATTTCTTCATGTGCTGTCGATTCCGGCACTGGCCGCCTCCAAGCTGCCCGCCGCGGATGCCGCCAGGATCGTTTTTCCCGCCTGGAGCGGGTGGTTCGTTACCGTGCTCTCGCTGCTCACGTTGTTGAGTCTGATGAATGCAGTGCTGCTTGGAACTCCGCGCATTCTGCTGGCGATCGGCCGGGACGGGCTGTTTACCGAGCGTGCCGCACGAGTGGGCCCGGGCGGTACACCGAGGGTTGCATTGCTGCTCTCCGCCGCAACTACGGCGATCCTGATTGCCAGCGGCAGCTTCGAGGTCATCATTGCTGTCGCCGCAATTCTGGTTGCCGCGATGTACTGCGCAAACTACATCGCGGTGATCGTGCTGCGATTACGCGAGCCGGACATGGTGCGACCATTTCGCGCCTGGGGATATCCGGTGACAACCGTTCTCGTGCTGGCAGCTTCGCTCGCCTTCCTCGCGGCTGCGATCCATGACGATCCCGCGAGTGCATATCGGGCCGTGGCGCTACTGGCCATGGCAGCTCCAGCATACGCATGGATGCGCTGGAGGCAGCGAGCAACAAGGCAGGTATGACCTTCAGATCACAGAACAGAGAGGACAAGAGGCTTGTTCAAGAATGCAATTGTTCGCATCCCCGGAAGTAATTTTGCAGAAGGACTCACCAGTGTTGAGCTGGGCGCTCCGAGCTATGACAAAGTACTCCAACAGCATTCGCGCTATTGCGAAGCGTTGAGGGAATGCGGCCTGACGATTACGACACTAGACGCGGATCTCAACCATCCGGATTCGACCTTCGTCGAGGATACCGCTGTGCTGACGCCCCGCGGCGCGATTTTGACACGTCCCGGCGCTCGCAGCCGCGAGGGCGAGGTCGTCGCCATGCGCCAAACGATTCTCCGCTTCTTTCCGATGGCCCTGGAAATCGAGGCGCCCGGAACGGTGGACGGTGGCGACATCTGCGAGGCTGACTATCACTTTTTCCTTGGCCTGTCGCAACGCACGAATGAAGAAGGATGCCGGCAGCTGGCTGCGCATCTTGCCGGCCAGGGATACGCCTCTTCGGTAGTCGATGTGCGCGCGATGACAGGTATTCTTCACCTCAAGAGTGGTATTTCGTACATCGGGAACAACACACTTGTGGTCATGGAAGAGATGGCAGAGAACGATCTCTTTCGAAATTACGAAATCATCAGAGTACCCGTCGAAGAGAGCTATGCAGCCAACTGCGTCCGCGTGAATGATCGCGTACTCGTGGCGGCCGGCTATCCCAAGCTGACAGCAGAGCTCGCTGAGCGTGGTTTCAATCCTTTTTTACTCGAGATGTCAGAGTTTCAAAAGATGGATGGCGGCCTGAGTTGCCTATCATTGCGCTTCTAATGCCTTCTTCACCAACCATGAGAAGCTAGATGGCGGAGAGAGTGGGATTCGAACCCACGTTAGAGTTTCCCCTAAACACGCTTTCCAAGCGTGCGCCTTCAGCCACTCGGCCATCTCTCCAATAAGAGCTATCTTGAATTTAACACAGGCGTTGACCCCTGAAAGGGCGGGTACAATCGGGAAACTGCGCACCTTTCAGCTCGACGAATGCACTCATCCGATACCCTCATTTTTGACGAACACAGTGGTCCGGTAAATCTCGGCGCGGAGTTGCGCGCGTTGCTGGCGCTGGCCATTCCTGTGGCGTTGTCGGAAATCGGCTGGATGACGATGAGCGTCGTGGATGTGGTGATGGTCGGGAAGTTGGGTCCGGCGGCGATTGGTGCGGTGGGACTGGGCAACGCGATCTACTACGCGCCAGCCATCTTCGGCATTGGCTTGCTGCTGGGCCTGGACACGATGGTGTCGCGTTCGTGGGGGGCGCGCGATTTCGACGAGTGCCATCGCTGGCTGGCACAAGCGATGTATATCGCGTTGGCTTTCACGCCAATACTGATGCTCTTCGTTATTGGTGCGCGACCGCTGACTGCTGCGCACGGAGTTGATTCGCTGGTGGGCGTGTACACGCGGTCGTATGTACGAATTCTCAATTGGGGCACGTTGCCGCTGTTGATCTATGGCGGGTTCCGGCGTTATCTGCAGGGTGTCGGGCTGGTGCGGCCGGTGACGTTTGCACTTATTTCGGCGAACCTGGTGAATCTCGCCGGCAACTGGATTTTCATTTACGGAAAGCTCGGCATGCCTGCGCTCGGTGTCGGCGGATCGGCTATCTCGACGGTAGTGTCGCGGATTTATATGGCGGCCGTGCTTGTCTATTTTGCCTGGAGACACGAGCGGGGGCGCGGCCACCCACTGTTCGCGCACTGGCCTGCGCCGGACTGGAGGCGCATTCGCTCATTGCTCAACCTTGGCGTGCCAGCGGCATTCCAGGTAATTTTAGAAATGGCGGCCTTTGGAGCGGCGACGATCATGGCGGCGCATCTGAATCCGGTCGCGCTTGCGACTCATGAGATTGCCCTTAGCTGCGCGGCGTATACATTCATGGTACCGCTGGGAATTTCCGCCGCGGCAGCGGTTGCAGTCGGACATGCGATCGGTGCGGGGAATCCGGCACGCGCGAGAAGAGCGGGATGGATGGCCGTCGGGCTGGGCGTGAGCTTCATGGGGCTGACGGCAGCGGCGTTTCTGGCGGTACCGCGGCCGATCATGGAAATATACAGCCGCGATCCGCAGATACTCGCGATCGGCGTGCACATGCTGATGATTGTGGCCGCATTTCAGATATTTGACGGCTGCCAGACCGTGGCGACAGGTGCGCTGCGCGGGCTGGGTGAGACGAGGTTCCCAATGCTGACGAACTTTGCCGGATACTGGCTGTTCGGGCTGCCGTTGGGCGCGCTGATGTGCTTCCGGTTGAAGTGGGGACTGTCGGGCCTGTGGACCGGCCTTACGATGGCGCTGATTGTGATCGCGTGCGTGCTGCTGCGGCGCTGGCAGGGCGCGAGTGTGCGTGCTCCAGGATAGCGGGGAGTTGGAGGAGATTGAGATGTCCTGATCTGAGGACTGGTGACTTAGTGCTTGGATTTCTTGGTGATTTTTTTTACTAGTTGGCTCAGGGTAGTCTGGTCCAGTTCTTTTTCGACTGCGCGGGCCACGTCTGCGAATACCTGGTCGAGGGCCGAGCTTACTTTGGATTGCGCACCGGAGAAAGATGCTCCATGAAGGAGGCCTCCGGTGTTGAGAGCGCTATGGATATCGCTGAGTGTGATTTCCTTTGCGGGACGTGCAAGTTTCGAGCCGCCGTTCGGGCCTTTCTGGCTTTCAACTAACTCCGCGTGTTGCAACAGGGAGAATACTCGACGGATAACTACGGGGTTAGTGTTGAGTTTGCGAGCAACGTCCTTCGAGGTCTGCAGTACATCCGGTTCGGCAGCGAGCAAAACGAGGGCGTGGACGCCGGTAGCGAATCGGGTATTGATGGCCATGATGCCACGCTAACACAGGTTTTCCGAATTCCGTATGGTGAAAAAGCTCAAGACGCTCTCCGGGATCATGATTCATTCCGCGTGTTGTGGGCGTATCCAGAGAAAGGATCGGGAGATTGTTCGCGTGATTGCGTCATTTCACGGGTGAAAACGGTATAGCATCGAAGTTTCTTCATTCTGCAGTTTGATCTCAGTTCAGGAGACGTGCAAACTTTGCGGATTCTTTTTGTCGGCGATATTTTCGGCAGCGCGGGGCGGCGCATCGTGCGCGAACATCTGCCTCACGTGGTCGCGGAACGGCGTGTAGATCTGCTTGTTATCAATGCTGAGAATGCGGCCGGCGGATTTGGCATAACTCCTGCCATCGCGGAAGATCTTTTCGATCTGGGCGCCCACGTGCTTACGACCGGAAATCATGTGTGGGACAAGCGCGAGATCATCGAGTACATGCAGTCTGCTCTGGAAGACAGCGACGGTCGTGCGCGACGGCTCATACGTCCGGCGAACTATGTTGAGGGAACTCCGGGTTACGGAGTCTATGAGGGCGAGTTGCCGAACGGGCAGACATACGCGGTCATCAATTTGCAGGGCCGCGTGTTTATGGGGTCGAGCGACGATCCCTTTCGCGTAGCGGACAAACTGCTCGAGAAGATCAAGGCGAAAGTCGTTCTGGTCGACATACACGCCGAGGCGACCTCGGAAAAGATGGCGATTGGCTGGTATCTCGATGGCCGCGTGACGGCGGTGCTGGGCACGCATACTCATGTTCCAACCGCAGACGATCGCGTGCTGCCCGGTGGAACTGCCTACCAGACCGACGTAGGCATGAGCGGCCCTTACAACAGTGTGATCGGTGTGGAGAAAGAGCTGGTGCTTCAGCGCTTCCTGACGGGCATGCCGGGAAAATTCGAGGCAGCCAAGGGCGATCCGCGCATGGCGGCGACTCTGATTGAGTGCGACGGCAAGACCGGGCGCGCGATTTCAACGCAGCGGTTGTTGCTGGCGGAGTAGGTTTCTCTTCCCTACACTTGTTCTGACTTCTCCGCATCGGCGTCAGGTGCGGCTTTTCGAGGACGCAGTAACGGGAAGAGAATCACGTCGCGGATAGAGCTGGCGCCGGTGAGGATCATGGTGAGGCGGTCGACACCGATGCCTTCGCCTCCTGTCGGTGGAAGGCCGTAAGCGAGGGCACGGACGTAGTCCTCGTCCATCTGGTGGGCTTCGTCGTCTCCCCGCTCGCGCTGCCCGAGCTGCTGCTCGAATCGCTTGCGCTGCTCTTCGGGATCGTTAAGCTCGCTGAAGGCGTTGCCGACCTCGAATCCTCCAATGTAGAACTCGAAGCGCTCGACCCAGTCGGGCTCGTCGGACTTTTGCTTGGAGAGTGGCGAGACGGCGAGTGGGAAGTCGTAAATGATGGTCGGCTGGATGAGGTGGGATTCTGCCACGAGTTCGAAGAGCTCGGCAATCACACGACCGAGGCTCTTCTGGCGATCGCACAGTGTCCCTTCGATTAGCACGAGGATCGCAAAGGTGTTTAACTGCTCTTGGCTCTTGTTAGGTTGAGAGCGTGCAACCTCGTGAGCCGCCGCGAGCCGTATCGTCAGCTTTTGTTCATCCGAAAGCTCTTCGATATTCGGTGTAGCTCCGAAATAGTCAGGCCAGAACTCGATAATGGCCTCGCGCATCGAGTAGCGCCGCCACTTCGAGAGATCGATCTCGTCGCCGTTGAAGTGAGTGATTGTCGTGCCGTTCACCTCCTGCGCGACGAACTTGATGCACTCTTCGGTCAGGTCCATCAGGTCCCAGTAGTTCGCGTAGGCCTGGTAGAACTCAAGCATGGTGAACTCGGGGTTGTGCTGCGTGGAGATTCCTTCGTTGCGGAAGTTGCGGTTGATCTCGTAGACGCGGTCGATTCCGCCGACGACGAGGCGCTTGAGGTAGAGCTCGGGCGCGATGCGCAGAAAGAGATCGAGATCGAGGGCGTTGTGATGTGTGGTGAAGGGCTTGGCCGCTGCGCCTCCGGCGATGGGCTGCATCATTGGCGTTTCGACTTCGATGTAGCCGCGAGAGTCGAAGAAGCGACGCAGAGCGGAGAGAATCTTCGCACGCTTGATGAAGACGTCGCGGACGTGGGTCTCGGCGGGCGTGCCTTCGTTGAGCAGCGTGTTCATGAAGAGGTCAACGTAGCGCTGGCGGTAACGGAGTTCGACGTCGGCGAGGCCGTGGTACTTTTCGGGCAACGCGAGCATGGCCTTGGCGAGGAAGGTGATGGTCTCGGCGTGAACGGTGAGCTCGCCGGTGCGCGTGCGAAAGAGATAGCCGGTGACTCCGATGTGGTCACCGAGGTCGAGGAGCTTGTACAGCTCGAAGGCCTGGTCGCCGACAGCATCTTTGCGGACGTAGATTTGCAGGCGCGCGCCGTTCTGCTGGAGCTGCGCGAAGCCCGCCTTGCCCTGTGCGCGGATGGCCATGATGCGTCCTGCGACAGCGACATTCGGGCGCGAGGACTCGAGATCTTCGGCGGTGGCGTTGTCGTAGAAGCCGCGGATTTCCGCAAGCGTGTGCGTCGCTGAAAAAGAATTAGGGTACGCGGGCTGGCCGAGGGCCTCAATCTGCTTTAGCTTTTCCTGGCGGAGAGCGAAAAGGTTTCGCTCGAAGTCTGACTCAAACACTGGGCTTCCTTGAATGAAATGGCTCTTGCCAGTATAGCGTTGAGGGACGGCCAGCCCACTCAAGCCAACAAGGGGCTTGAATGGGGCACCGTTGCGGCTGCTGATGTATAACAGGCAAGGATGAATGCACCAAATCCGAATCCGGAGCAGAGAAAATCACAGGCCGGCGGTGCCATGGACACTTTTGTGAAGGCGGAGAGCCTGCTGCAGCTCGCTTTCATATTGCCCGCGGCCGTGCTGATCGGCTGGGGCGCAGGGGCGCTGCTTGACCGGTGGCTGCACACTAACTGGATTTATGTCGTAGGGCTTCTCTTCGGCTCGGCTGCGGGACTGGTCGAGGTCGTACGGCAGGCGCTGCGGGCAGGCAACGAGAAGCAGAAATGAACGAGGCGAATCCGCTGTTGAATTTTTCAGATGCCGACTTGAAGGCCACGCTGCGGCGCGCTCTCAGAATGATGGCAGCAATGGCAGTGTTCGGCTTTGGCGTGCTCAACTTCCTTTCAGGCTGGCGTGCGGGGGTGCTTCTGCTTGCCGGAACTCTGGTTTCGGGCACCGGAGTGTACGAATGGCAGCAACTGGTCGGGCACATGAACGCGAAGCTGGATAACCAGAAAACTCCGCGTTCGACAGGCTGGGTTCTGACGACGTTTTTCCTGCGGCTGGGGTTCGCCGCTGCGGTCATCTATGTTAGTCTAAGGTGTTTCAGAGGACCGTATTACGCGCTTGTGGCAGGTCTGGGGCTGGCAGCGTTAGCCTTACTTGTCGAGGTCGCGCGTCAGTCTCGATCCTGAGAAGCAAATCAACGAACCGCAGGAATCATGCAGGACTTACTCGCTTCGCTGACGCGACTGCTGAACCAGATCTTTGCCGGGCCGATCACGGCGCTGCTCACCATGCTGGGCATTCACGTCGCGCGCCCCAACGCGCCAATCAATGACGGGCTTACGCTCGAACTCTGTGTGGCTGCCGCCATGCTGCTCTTCTTCGTTGTTGCCCGCTTCTCACTAAATGTCGAGAAGCCGGGAACGGTGCAAAACGTCGCCGAGGTCGTACATGAGTTTGTAAGCGATCAGGCGGATGCAATTATCGGCCACGGTTTTGAGTCGTTTGTGCCGTACGCGACCATGATTCTGATGTTCGTGCTCAGCTGCAACATGATCGGACTGCTTCCGGGCATGCCGACACCGACGGCGAATCCTTCGGTTCCGCTGGGGATCGCGATTCCCACGTTCTTTTATTACAACTGGCAGGGCTTGCGCGCGAACGGAGTCATCGGCTACATCAAGACATTTCTCGGGCCGATGTGGGCGATATCGTGGCTGATCGGGCCGATTGAGATCATTTCCAACCTGGCTCGCGTGATGTCGCTCACGATCCGTCTTTACGCAAATATGTTTGCGAGCGACCTGCTGACGCTGGTTTTTTTCTCGATGATCCCGATCGGGCTTCCGGCTGTCTTTCTGGGCCTGCATTTTTTCGTCGCGATCATTCAAGCTTATGTTTTCATGCTGCTCACGCTGATCTATCTGGCGCTGGCGGTCGCGCACGAGCACTGAGTTTTAGTTTTACGGCTGGGCGGAGCGCTTCCGCCGCCGTGGCCGCGCCGTGAGCGTGAGGGGGCCAGCACGGTGAGCCTCAACCACCCACTGACGGCAATTCATCAGGGAAGCAGGAGAGAGTATGCGCAAACTTCAGTACGTTTTCATGACGCTGTCGGTGCTGTTAATGGCCGTACCAGCGTTCGCACAAACAAGTGGGGGCGGCACCGTCAGCCTGGTGCCAATCGGCGCCGGCATCGGCATGGCGATCGCCGCAGGACTTTGCGGTCTGGGCCAAGGCAAGGCGACCGCATCGGCCGTCGAGGCCTTGGCGCGTAACCCCGGAGCCCGCGCGGGAATTCAGATTCTGCTCATTCTTGGCCTGGCGCTGATCGAGTCGCTCACGCTCTTCACGCTGGTCATCATCTTCCTGAAGGTGAAATAAGCCCGCGCTCAGGTTTCAGAATGACGAAGGCCTCCGGTGTGCCGGAGGCCTTTTGTCTATCTTGATTGATCCAGACACTACTGAACTGCCGGCAACAGCTTGGAAATGGCTTCGGCTTCGGGACTGTACACGGGATGTCCCCATCCGCTAGCGCTGACGCCGATCATGACTCCGGTCGCGGGAGTGATGTCGTAGACGACCCCCGTTTCGAGCGCATTCGGTATATCACAGGCGCAAAACGGGTGTCATTCAGAGGCGGATGGCAAAATGGCGGAGGATGTGGCCTAGCGGCCCGCAGCGGTCGTTTCCGGTGCGCTGGCATTCACTGACGGATAGGTAGCGGCTCCGGCTTTGGCGACGCCAAGAATTTTGCCGGGCACAATGCCGAGGATGAGTGTGGCCGCGACCGTGATCAACAGAGCGAAGAGCAGGGGTACCGTAGCACGAGGGACCGAAGCGATAGGAGACGATTCCGGCGCCTTGGAGTAGATGGCCGTGGCTACACGCAGGTAATAAAAGGCCGCGATGCCGCTGTTAGCGAGACCGATGACCGCGAGCCAGATGAATCCCGAATGCAAGGCGGCGGAGAAGACGTAGAACTTTCCGAAGAAGCCGCCAGTGAAGGGGATTCCGATCAGCGAAATGAGGAAGAAAGCCATGGCTCCGCCGAGCAATGGCGAACGCCAGGCCAAGCCGCGGTAATCTTCGATGAGGGTGAGCCGGTCGTCGAATCCGCCGACATGGCTGACCACGGCGAAGACGCCGACGTTCATGGCGGCGTAGCTGACGGTGTAAAAGCTCGCGGCGGCAATTCCGTCAGCAGAGAGGGCGGTGAAGGCAACGAGAATGTATCCTGCGTGAGCGATCGAAGAGTAGGCCAGCAGGCGCTTTACATTCTTCTGACGCAGGGCTCCGAGATTGCCCACCGTCATCGAGAGGACGGCGAGCCACCAGACGATTGGGACCCAGTGGGCGTGCAGGGTTGGCAGGGCTCCGTAAAGAATGCGCAGAAGGACGGCGAAGGCGGCGGCTTTCGGCGCGGTGGACATGAGCGCGACAACCGGCGAGGGCGCTCCCTCGTAAACATCGGGAGTCCAGACCTGAAAGGGAACGGCTGAAACCTTGAAGCCGAGGCCGATGAGTATCATGCCGAGACCGATGACCGCGAGCAGCGGCATCTGGCTCGATCCAAGCTTCGCGGCAATGTCGTAAATCGCGGTCGTCCCCGTTGCGCCGAAGATCAGCGCGATGCCGTAGAGGAAGAACGCGGTGGCGAAGGAGCCAAGCAGAAAATACTTGATGGCCGCTTCCGGTCCCTTGGCGCTCTTGCGGCGGAAACCGGCAAGAATATAAGTGGAAATCGAAGAAATTTCGAGGCCGATGAAGACCAGCAGCAACTCGACGGCGCTCGTCATCAAGAGCATGCCGGTTGCGCCGAAGCAGGCGAGCGCGAAGTATTCGCCCAAGCCGCTGGTGGAATCGCTGGTGCTGTCAAGGGCAATGAGCAGCGATGCGAGTACGATGCCGCAGATGAGGACGTAAAAGAAGACACTGAAGGGATCGGTCTGAAAGACGCCAAAGTAAGCGGTCCCGGGAGCGAGCTGATATTGATACAGGCTGGCTACCAGCGCTCCGAGGACACCGAGCACCGCCAACCATCCCAACGATTTGCGGCTGGTGGTGGGTGCAAGGAACGGCTCGACAAGCATGATCAGCGCGCCTGTAACGCAGAGAATCACCTCAGGGAGAATGCGAAGAATGCTGAGTGAGGTATTCATCGCTTCTCCGCGATGGCCGTGCTAGTTACGGTCTGGGTTGAGGAGTTGGCCAGCGAGCTCACTCCTTCATTGATGGCGTGCATCCAGTAGGGGGAGGCGACGCCCATCACCAGCATGAGCAGTGCGATGGGGACGAGTGCGACGTATTCGCGTCCGACGAGATCGGGAGCTGGGCTGTTCGTAACGAATGAGGATTGAGGTCCGTAGAAAATCCGCTGGATCATCCACAGCATGTAGGCGGCGCCGAGAATAACGCCGATGGTGGCTGCGGCGACCCAGCGTTCGTGTCCGGCGAAGCTGCCGCTCAGAATAAGAAATTCGCCGACGAAGCCGTTGAGAATGGGCAGGCCGATCAGCGCGAGCGCGGTGATGACGTAGAAGGTGGCCATATTGGGCAGGCGAGCTGCGAGGCCTCCATACTGCGACATTTCATAGGTGCCGTAGCGCTCATGCAGAAAGCCGACGAGGATAAGGAAGGAGCTTCCGGTGAGTCCCTCATTGAGGGTCTGATACAACGCGCCGTTCAGTCCCGCGAGCGAGAAACTGAAGATGCCCAGGACGCAGAAGCTGAGCGCGCTGAGCATCGCATAAGACACGAGACGCCTCAGGTTGGTCTGGGCCAGGGCTACGCATGCTCCATAGAGAATGCCGATGACGGCGAGGGCGATCATCAGCGGAGCGAACATGCGCGACTGCGCAGGGAAGAGGCCGAGGTTAAAGCGAAGGATCGAGTAGAGGCCAAGCTTCCCTGCAACCACCATGGCCATCGCGCTCGGGGCTTCGTAGATCGTGTCGCTGAGCCATCCGTGCAAGGGGAAAACCGGGACTTTTACTGCGAAGGCCACAAGGAATGCGAGAGCCACCCACCACAAAGCCTCGGGCGCGAAGAGGGCGCTGTTCGTGGTGAGGGCGCGCTGCAACTCCACGTAGTCGAAGGTGCCGGTCTTGGCATAGAGCCAGAGAATGGCGACGAGAAAGAGCGCGGATGGGATGAAGGTGTAGCAGAAGAACTTGAGGGCTGTCTTCGGCCCCCGCTCCGGTCCGAAGATGGCAATGAGGATCGCCATGGGGACGAGAGACAGCTCCCAGAAGCAGTAGTAGAGGAACATATCGAGCGCGACGAAGACGCCAATCATGGCGGTCTGCTGCAGAAGGAAGAAGAAATAAAACTCCTTCGTCCGCTTCTCAATGACATTCCAGGAGGCGAGCACGCCGATGACAGAGAGAAAGCCCGTGAGCACGACGAGCCACATGGACAGGCCATCGACTCCGAGGTGATAGCGAATGGCGGGGCTGACGACCCAGACGTGGTTCTGCTCAAACTGATAGCCCGGCTGCCCATAGGCGAAATGCGCGGGCAAATGCAGGGTAAGGCCAAAGGTGATGAGCGAGACAATCAGGGTCCACCACTGGAGGACCTTGCCTTTGCGAGGCAGCAGCGCCACGACGATTGCGCCGGCGGTGGGCACGAAGGTCGCGAGCGTCAATATGGAATCGGTCAGCACGAATACATTCCTTGTCTCTGTTTCATCGTGGCTTGTTCATTGGTCAAAAGTGCGCCGTAAATCCAAAATAGCTAACGATCAGCAGGACTGCCGCGCCCAGCGCGAGCCAGCCTGCATAAGAGCGAATGTTGCCGGACTGCAGCCGTTGTACGATCGCGCCGAATCCCTGCGCGGTTGCACCGGCAGCGAAACCCGCGCCGTCGATGACTCCACGGTCGATAAGGCCTTTGAGCAGGTGTCGCGAAATAAGCAGCAGGGGCGTGACGATGAGTGCGCCGTAAATCTGATCGACCCAGTACTTGTTGAGCAGCAGAGCATAGAGAGCGCGGAACTGTGTCGCCAGCTTGCCGGGCAGTTCAGGCTTCACCTTGTAGAGGATGTGCACTACGAGCAGACCTAGAAGGCCGATCAGCACGGCCGAGGCCGAAAGGCCGAGCTCGAGGCCGGGACTTTCGCCGCCGGGCGCATGAGCACCGGAGCCGAGCACAGGGTCGAGGAAATGGCCGATCTCGTCGTGGCCGCCCATGGCAGCGGGAACTCCAATAAAACCGCCAATAGTGGCAAGAATAGCGAGTACCACAAGCGGGCCCAGCATGACCCATGGGCTCTCGTGAACGCTATGGGGGTGTTCGGCTTCGATCACCTGCTTGGAGTCAGGTCGAGCGTGGACGGCCGCGCCGTGTTCGGCTAGCTCATGCGATTCGGCGCGGCTTTCGCCGAGAAAGGTTAAGTACCACAGCCGGAACATGTAGACCGAGGTCAGGCCCGCAGTCACCCATCCGACGAACCAGAGGACCTTGCCGAGGCTCCCCGAGATGAATGCCTGGTAGAGGATGTCATCCTTGCTGAAGAAGCCGGCGAAGGGCGGAAAGCCGCAGATGGCAAAGACAGCAGCGGTCATCGTCCAGAAGGTGATTGGGATCTTCTTGCGCAGGCCGCCCATCACGCGCATGTCCTGCTGGCCGCCGAGGGCATGGATGACTGATCCGGCGGCGAGGAAGAGCAGAGCTTTGAAGAAGGCGTGTGTGACCAGGTGGAAGATAGCCGAGGAATAGGCGGCGACTCCGCAGGCGAGAAACATGTAACCAAGCTGGGAGACGGTCGAGTACGCCAGAACGCGCTTGATGTCAGTCTGGACAAGGCCCATAGTGGCGGCGAAAAAGCACGTTGCCGCGCCAATGATGGCCACCATACTAAGTGCAAAAGGCGAGCGGTCGAAGATAATGTGGGTTCGCGAAACCATGTAGACGCCAGCAGTGACCATGGTGGCGGCGTGGATGAGGGCGGAGACGGGCGTCGGACCTTCCATGGCGTCGGGCAGCCAGACGTATAGGGGAATCTGGGCCGATTTGCCAGTCGCGCCGAGGAGGAGGAAGAGCGCGATGGCGGTAAGGACTCCGCCCTGCCACTCGGGATGCTGTGCGATCTGCGAAAAGACCCCGCTATAGCTCAGTGTTCCGAAGTGGGCGATGAGGAGGAACAATGCGATGAGGAAGCCAAAGTCGCCGATGCGGTTTACGACGAAGGCCTTTATGCCGGCTTTGGCCGCCGAATCACGCAGGAAGTAGAAACCGATGAGCAGATACGATGCGAGGCCTACGCCCTCCCAGCCCACGAACATCAGGAGGAAGTTCTCCGAGAGCACAAGCGTAAGCATGAAGAACATGAAGAGGTTCAGGTAGGCGAAGAATCGCCAGTAGCCCTCTTCGTGAGCCATGTATCCGACGGAGTAAATATGGATGAGGAAGCCGACGCCGGTGACTACGAGCAGCATGATCATCGTGAGCTGGTCGAGCTGCAGGGCGAAGTCGGCGTGGAAACTGCCAGTCCAGATCCAGGTTCCCAGATTCTCCACATAGGGCACGGTCAGCGAAGGAAACTGGAACCAGATCCTCGCGACGTGAAGGAAGGGAATAAGGGTTGCGATGAGCGCTATTGCCGTCGCAAACGCCTTGGGCAGTTTGCGGCCAATAAGACCGTTCACCAGAAATCCGGCGAAGGGAACGAGCGGAATCAGCCAGAGATGGAGGGAGCCGGTCATAGTTTCATCAGGTCGATCTCATCGACGTTGAGCGTGTTCCGCGTGCGGAAAATAGCGATGATAATGGCCAGGCCGACAGCTGCCTCGGCTGCGGCCACAACCATCACGAAAAAGACGAAGATTTGTCCGCTGACCTGGTGCCATTGGTGCGCGAATGCGACGAAGCTCAGGTTGACGGCGTTGAGCATGAGCTCGATCGACATAAAGACGGTAATAATGTTGCGCTTGATGAGAAAGGCGGCGACTCCGATAGTGAAGAGGATGGCGCTCAGGATGAGGTAGTAGGAAGTTGGCACCATGCTCATTGCTCCTTTCGCGCCAGCGCTACTGCGCCGAGGATGGCCACGAGGATCAGGACCGAAGTGACCTCGAACGGCAACAGTAGTTCATGGAAGAGGACCCGGCTTAGATCGCTCGTGGTCACGAGATATTCCCCGAGAACTACCCCGCCCAATTGTTCGCGATACGACAGAAAGACGTAGACCAGCAAGGCGAGTAGTGCGGCTGCTCCGGGAAATCCGACCAGGTACGCGGCCTTGCTGCCGTGTGTGCGCTCTTCGCGTCCCGCGTTGAGCAGCATGATGACGAAAGTGAAGAGGACCATGATGGCGCCCGAGTAGACGATGACCTGGGCCGCGGCAAGAAATTCGGCTCCGAGGAGCAGGTAAAGCACCGCCAGGGAGCTCATCACGACGATAAGGGAGAGCGCGGAGTTGATCGGATGGCGTTGAAGCAGGAGGTTCAGGGCTCCCGCCACGCACAAGCCGCCAAAGATGAAGAACAGAACGAGATGCATGTCTTCAGTCGCTCACTCGACAACACAGAACAGCGAAAAGATTCATGAAACCGAAGGACGATTGTAAACCACACTACGTGCCGCGAAGAGCAAGCCAGAGGCTCGTCGCGACAATATTCAAAATTGCCAGCGGCAGCAGGAATTTCCAGCCGAAACCCATCAGCTGGTCGTAACGGATGCGCGGCAACGTGCCCCGCACCCAGACAAAGAGAAACAGGAAGAAGAAGACCTTGGCGGCAAACCAGAAGACCCCTAAGAGGGATTGGACTACGGGACCGCCGTCGGGGAGAAGATTGCCGAAGGGGCTCGACCATCCGCCAAGAAAGAGCAGCGTGGCGACGCAGCTGATGGTGATCATGTTGGCGTATTCGGCCATGAAGAACATGGCGAACTTCATCGAGCTGTATTCGGTGTGATAGCCGGCGGTGAGTTCGGTTTCCGCTTCCGGCATATCGAACGGAGCGCGATTGGCCTCGGCATAAGCGGAGATCAGATAGATAAAAAAGGCTACGAACTGGAAGCCGCCGACGATATTCCAGGAGAGCAGGCCATGCGCGGACTGCCGGTCGACGATATCGCGCAGGCGGAAGGATTGCGAAAGCAGGATGACGCCGACAAGCGACAGGCCGAGAGAGAGCTCATAGCTGACAATCTGAGCGCTCGACCGCAGCGCGCCGAGCAATGAGTATTTATTGTTTGAGGACCAACCGGCAAGCGCAATGCCGTATACGCCGACGGAGGCGACGCCGAGCAGAATCAGCAGGCCGATATTGACGTCGGAAATCTGGAAGATCTGGACCCCGTGAAAGGTTATATCGGGGCCGAAGGGAACCATCGAAATGGATATGAGCGCGCAACTGAGCGCGATGATTGGCGCAAGGATGTAGAGTGGCCGCTCGACGCTGAGCGGCATCAGGTCTTCCTTGAGGAAAAGCTTCAGGCCGTCGCAAAGCGGCTGCAACAGGCCGAACGGGCCGACGCGGCTGGGTCCCCAGCGGTTCTGGATGCGCCCCACGACTTTGCGCTCGAGCAACACAGTATAAGCAACGCACATCAGAAGGAGCACCGTCACGACGATGACTTTGAGTGCGTTCAGCAGTAGAAAAATCCAGATGTTGACTTCCACAGGGCCTTCCCGAAATACGTTCTCCCACAGTTAGGTTTCTTCTGCTATCGCGTCAGTCGGCTGCCGCCTCCGCGGGCTTCATAAGTATGGTGTGTGATTCGACAACTTCAGTGAGCTTGGCGCTGTATCTGCCCAGTGTGCCCGAGGTGTAGAGCAAGTCGTTCGAGGGCAGGACAAGATCACGTCTGTCTGCACTGGCATCGATCTGAACCAGCTCCGACTTCAGATGCTCGTCGTTTCCGGTGAGCAGATTCAGACGCGGAACATCGTAGGCCGGCACCAGGCGCTGAATCTCGTCGAGTATGGCAAAGGGGTCGAAGGGGCTAAGCTTCGGTTCCAGGTGATTCGCCGCAAGCCACACGGCGTGGCGGTCGGCTTCGCCGGACTGCGCGCCACGGGTTTGGCCGAAATCGGCGCGTACGCCCTTGCCAAAAGGCACGAGTTGCTTAGGATCTGCGCCGAGCTTGTCAGCGAGACGGACGATGATTTCGAAATCGGTGCGAACGCCGGATTTGTCGGCAGCTTTCTTGACGAGTTGCAGATCGCCGTAGGTATTGGTGACGGTGCCCGTTTTCTCATAGAGATTTGCGGCGGGGAAAACCACGTCGGCGAGAGCGGCAGTTTCGGTGAGGAACATGTCCTGGACGATCAGAAAGGTGTTTTTGAGGGCAGAGGGGTCGATGCCGTAGCGGGTGGCCGGGTTTGATCCAACAACATAGAGTGCGGACAGGTCGCCGCGTCCCGCGGCATCGAGCATCTGGACGAGATCGAGACCGGGCTGTGTGGGCAACGCGCTGCCGTACTCCTCGGCGAAATGCGCCGCAGCGGTGACCGGTACGTAGCCGGGAAGCAGATCGGGCAGTAGCCCCATGTCAGCGGCGCCGCGAGAGTTGGCGTAGTCCCCGAGGCAGGCAAACTTTGTGTTGGGCAACGAGAGCCCGAAGTCTACGAGGACCAGGATGTCGCGCCCACGGAACTCCGAACCGAAGGCGACGAGCAGCGACTCTTCCTGCCGGATGGCGTCGCGGAAGGCCGCGCTCGTGTCGTTGGCTTCGAATCCACCATCTTTGCCGGCAAGGTATTCGACGAACGACGCGTAGGCGTCGGCAGGCAAGTCGACGGCGGCCTTGGCCTGGCGGCGAAGCTTGACCTCGGCATGATTCGCGACATAGATGCGCGCGCGATTGTGGCGCACGTTCGTACGAACCTGCCACGCCAGGGCCGGATGCTGGTTCGTCGGATCATTCCCGAGGAGCAGGATCGCCCGTGCGCTGAGGAAATCGCGGAGAGAAGCTTCGCGCCCTGCGTGGCCTTTGAGGGCAGCTGCGAAGGCTGCGTAGTCTGCGGTGCGGTGGTGATCGACGTTGTTGGTGCGGAGGATGGTGCGCGCGAATTTCTGGAGCAGGTAGGTTTCTTCGTTTGTAGTGCGGTTCGAGCCGATTACTCCGATGGCATTACCGCCGCGCGAATCGCGAATCTCTCCGAGTTTTTTGGCGGCGAAGTCGAGGGCTTGCTCCCAGCTCACCGGCGCCAGCTTGCCGTCGGCCTGGCGAATAAGCGGCTTGGTGAGGCGATCCTTATGATTGGCGAAATCGAATGCGTAGCGGCCCTTGATACATAAAAAGTCGCCGTTGATGCCGCTCTTATCGCGATTGTCTCCGCGAATAATCTCCACGCCATCATCGGTCGGGCGAACGCCCAGGGTCGTCTTGCAACCGTCGCCGCAATGAGTGCACACGGTGCCAACGTGGTTCATCTCCCAGGGGCGCGTCTTATAGCGGTAGGTGCCGGAGGTGAGCGCGCCGACAGGGCAAATGTCGATGCACATGCCGCACTCTTCGCAGTCGAGATGATCCTTTTCATTGGGCGCGATCACGCTGGTGACGCCGCGATTTTCCACGCCCAGCGCCCAGACGTCCATGCCTTCGCCGCAGACGCGCACGCAGCGATAACAGAGGATGCAGCGCGGGCGGTCGAAGTAGACCACCGGAGACCA
>Ga0210398_10000579_pt1 | contig 41263 bp, 37 predicted proteins | sample IncBWC4OmetaG_FD_161047 | JGI IMG/M metagenome (GOLD analysis project Ga0210398, IMG submission 161047) | Forest soil microbial communities from Barre Woods Harvard Forest LTER site, Petersham, Massachusetts, United States - Inc-BW-C-4-O | ecosystem: Environmental > Terrestrial > Soil >... | reverse complement strand
TATCGACGCCAACGCCCTGCAGCGCCCGCGCCGCTTCTTCGCCGCCGCGCGCAACGTCGAGGAGGGCGGCTCGCTCACCATTATCGCCACGGCCCTCATCGACACCGGCAGCCGCATGGACGACGTGATCTTCGAAGAGTTCAAGGGCACCGGCAACATGGAAATCAACCTTGACCGGCGCCTGGTGGATAAGCGCATCTTCCCGGCCATCGACATCAACCGCTCCGGTACCCGCAAAGAGGAGCTTCTGATGCCTCCTGATGAGCTGAACCGCGTGTGGGTGCTGCGCAAGGTGCTCAATCCCCTCTCGCCCGTCGAGGCCATGGAGCTGCTCCTGGGACGGCTCACCAAATCCAAGTCCAACGCCGAATTTCTGGCTTCCATGTCCAGCCCGAGCTAGGCGTTTCGGCGCGTCTTTCTACTCCCCTTCCATTTCAGGCCGGCCTTCATACAGCCGGCGCGCATTCGAATGTGAAGGGGACCTGCATGAAGTATCTCGCTCGCCAGCCCATCCTGAACCGCTCCCGCGAATTGTTCGCCTACGAGCTCCTGTTCCGCAACGGCCTGCAAAATTCCTGCGAGGGAATCGATCTCGAGCTGGCCTCGACTTCCGTCCTGGACACCTCGTTCCTCATCGGCTTCGAGAAAATCACCGCGGGACGGCGCATGTTCATAAACTGCCCCCGCGATTTCCTGCTTCGCGACTACGCTTCTCTCTTTCCCCCTCAATCCGTGGTGATCGAGATTCTCGAAACGATCCGCCCGGATCAAGAGGTCATCGAGGCTTGCCGCCGCCTGAAGCAGGCGGGCTACACGCTCGCGCTCGATGACTTCGTGGATTCCCCCGCCTGGGCGCCGCTGGTTGAGTTGGCGGACATCATCAAAATTGATTTTCAACTCACGGATCGCAACGAGCAGCGCGACATCGTCTCGCGCTACGCGGGAAAAAAGATCCGCATGCTGGCCGAAAAAGTCGAGACCCAGGAGGAATTCACCGCGGGCATGCAGATGGGGTACACGTTGTTTCAAGGCTATTTTTTCTGCCGCCCGGAAGTGATGCGCCACCGCGCCTTGCCTGCTTCAAAGCTGCTGTACCTGGACCTGCTGCGCGCGGCCACTGCGCCGGAGTTCAACATTCGCGAGCTGGCCCCCAAGATCAAGCACGAGCCATCGTTGACCTACCGGCTGTTGCGTTATCTCAACTCGGCGGCCTTCGGCCTGCGCGCTGAGATTCGCTCCGTGGCGCACGCGCTTTCGCTGCTCGGCGAGCGGGAGCTGCGCAAGTGGATCGCTGTGGTTTCGGTCAGCGTCCTGGCCGACGGCAAACCGGATGAATTGATGACCGTGCCGCTCGTGCGCGGGCGGTTCTGCGAACTGCTGGCCCCCCTGGCAGGGCTGGCGGACCATGCCAGTGACCTGTTCCTGATGGGGCTACTTTCCGTAATGGACGCGGTCCTTGACCAGCCGCTCGATTCCATCCTGGCGGATCTGCCCGTGCGCCAGGAAATCAAAGAGGCATTGCTCGCGCGCGCTGGCTTGTATTGGCGGCTCCTGGAAATTGCCGTGGCTCACGAGCGTGCCGATTGGGAAAAAGTAAGCGCGCTGCTGTCCGAAACCGAAATGGAGGAAGACCGGGTATCGGAGCTGTACGTCGCCGCCGTGGATTGGTCCACGGCGCTGCGCAGCAATGTCCCCGCGCCGGCGGGAAGATGAAGCGAGACTGCTTGCCCTGAACGTAAGTGAAGGGTGACTAGTCACCGGTGACTGGCTTGCCCTGAACGTGAGTGAAGGGTGACTTGTGAACGACAATGCGCCATTCGCGGCATTCATCGCAAAAACGCTAATCTTCTCGGCCTCGGCATCCGAGGGTCACAAGTTTCGAATAACCACCTACCAACGTCAGCGCGTGCAAATCACCAGTCACTAGTCACCAGTCACTAGTCACCCTTCACTCACGTTCAGGGCAAGCCAGTCACCCTTCTCATCCGGCCGCTGCCCGCGCTTTCTCCCTCGCCAGCAGCACGATCGCCCGCGCCGTTTCTTCCGCGTCCATCGCCGTGTTGTCCACCAGCACCGCGTCGGACGCGCGCACCAGCGGTGACATCTCGCGCTCGCGGTCGCGCTGGTCGCGCGCGTGCACTTCCGCGAGCACCGTCTCCAAATCCATTCGCTCGCCCTTCTCTTCGTGCTCGCGCTGGCGGCGCGTGGCGCGCACCTCCGGCGAAGCGTCCAGGAAAATTTTCAGGTCTGCGTCCGGAAAGACCACCGAGCCGATGTCGCGCCCTTCCATCACCACGCCGCCCTGGGCGCCCGCGCGGCGCTGTTCGGCCACCATGGGATGCCGCACCCCCGGAACCACGGCCACCACGGACGCCGCGTGCGACACCTCCGGCGAGCGAATCGCCTCGGTCACGTCCTCGCCGTCGAGCAGGACGCGCAGCATGCCGTCTCGCGGGACAAGGTCGATGCGTGCCGCCTCCGCCAGCGCGGACAAACGCTCCGGCGAGTCGAGAGGCACGCCCGTGCGCAGCGCCTTCAGCCCCACCGCGCGGTACATCGCGCCGCTATCGAGATGCGTGTAGCCGAGCATCTCCGCCACGCGCCGCGCCACCGTGCTCTTCCCTGATCCCACAGGTCCGTCGATGGCAATTATGAGTTTGTCGCTCATTGGAAAATTCGCTTCGCCCCGGTTCGCCCGTCCGTCAAATTCGCCCTGTTAAATTCGCTTGAACGCGCGCTCGATTTCGCGCGTCGAATAGCGCAGCACGATGGGCCGCCCGTGCGGGCAGCTCATCGGCGCTTCCGTTTTTGCCAGCTCGCCCAGCAGCCACTCCATCTTCTTCTGGTCCAGCGGCATGTTCACCTTGATTGCCGCGTGGCAGGAAGTCGAGGCCGCGATTTTAGCCTGCAGCGTGTCCATCGAGACCGCCGCGTTTTCGCGCTCGGTGCCTTCGAGGATTTCCATCAGCAGGCGCTCCGCGTCGGGCGCGGCGATCCCCGCAGGCGCGGCGTGAATGGCCACGCTGCGCGGCCCCATCTGCGCCACTTCGAAGCCGTTGGCGGTCAGCTCCTCGGCGATGCGTTCGAAAATCACGATTTGCCGCGGCGACAGTTCCACCATCATCGGCATCAGCATCCTCTGCCCGGTCAGCTGCCCTTCGCGCCGCGCGCGCAAATGTTGTTCGAACAAGACCCGCTCGTGCGCCACGTGCTGGTCGATGATCCAGAGCCCTTCTTCGTTGACTGCCACAATGAAGCTGGAATTTATCTGGCCCAGCGGCTTCAGTTCCGTCAGGCTGCCCGCGCTCGCCAGCGGCTCGGCGCCGATGAAACTGCCGGCGCTGCCGGAAAACGATTCGTCGGAAATCGTCCCGAGGCCGGCGTCAAAGCGGAAGCGCTGCGCCTCAGGCCGCAGCGGCGCGCCGGTCAATTCGAAATCGGCGGCAATCGCCGCGCCGGCGGAGCTTGCCGCATTTGTCGGCATCTCAGATGCCCCGGGCTCTGCCCCCAAGGATGCGCCCATCCCGGGTCCGTTCAATGGCGGGATGACCGCGCGTGGCAGGCCGGCGCCTGACGGCGTTGCTCCCGCCGCAGCGGCAACCGCGGCATTCTCTTGCACCGCCGTCCCTTCCGAGGGAGGCGCCGCCCCTGCGAAGCTGGGAATCGGCCGCGCGCGGGAGAGCGCCTGGCGGATCGAATCGCGCGTGAAGTCGTGCACGAATTGCGGGTGCCGGAAACGCACCTCGATTTTGGCGGGATGAACGTTGACGTCCACCTCCTCCGCCGGCAAATCGAGAAACAGCAGCACCGCCGGAAACACCGCGGGCGGCAGCACGTTGCGGTAGGCCTCGTGAACGGCGTGAAGGATCAGGCGGTCGCGCACCAGGCGCCGATTGACAAAAATGTAGATGCCGTTGCGATTCCCCCGCTGCACCTCGGGCCGCGAGGCGAACCCGCGGACCGTCAGTTGCGCGGCGCGCTCGTCACTCGTGAGCTCCGCCTCGGTGATCGCCGCGCGCACAGGTGAAGAAACCGGCGTCAGCTCGAACAATTCGTCGAGCGCCTGCCGCCCGAAAAGCTGATAGACGCGGTCGGCCATCGCCTCTACTGGCGTCGCGTGGATAATCTCCTGCGTCGGCGTCTTCAGCACGAATTGCTTGTCGGGATGCGCCAGCGCGTAGTGGGTCACAAGCGATGCGATGTGACCAAGCTCGGTCGTCTCCGATTTGAGGAAATTGCGCCGCGCCGGCACGCAGTAGAAAAGATCGGCGACGCTGATGGTGGTCCCCGCCGGCAAACCTTCCGGTTTTACGCCGAGTAATTTGCCGCCGGCAAATTCGATGCGCGTGCCCTCTTGTTCGTCCGCGGCGCGGGTTTGCAGCAAGAGGCGCGAGACGGCGGCGATCGACGGCAGCGCCTCGCCGCGAAACCCGAGTGTCGCAATCGAAAGCAGGTCGTCAGCCGTCCGCAACTTGGAAGTCGCGTGGCGCTCGAAGGCGAGGAGCGCGTCATCATGCGCCATTCCAGTCCCGTCGTCGACGACGCGAATCATGCGCTTGCCACCCGATTCCACTTCCACGCGAATCGATCGCGCCCCGGCATCCAGCGCGTTTTCGAGCAATTCCTTAACCACCGAAGCTGGCCGCTCGACTACTTCGCCCGCGGCAATCTTGTTGGCAACATGCTCCGGCAGTATGCGTATCCGCGTCATGGATTTATGGAGGGACGGGCTTCAGCCCGTCCGTCAGCGCTTCTTTATTCCGTGGGCTTTAGCCCCTGAAGTTCAGGTTTTGAATTTCTCCGGGATTGGGTCTAAATCATACTTCCCGCAGGCCGAGCTGAACGCCCAATCTTCGGGACACTCGACCAATCGCGCCTCAACCGGATTCATGTGAATATACCTGACTTTTGTCTGATAGTCCTCGCCGTCGCGAATCGTCCAATCGTGAAAGCCTACTTGCCACACCTCCATCTTGCTTGCACGGTGTTTGCGGAATTCAAATGAAAATCCGCCCTTGATAAGCTGCACGGCTTTTTCCAGCGAAGTTGTTTCCCCGGGAGTGATGAGGGCGTGGAAATGGTTTGGCATCACGACAAATTCGTGAAGAAGATACGCGTCCTTGTCGCGGCACGCCAAGATACGCTGGACGAGAAGTTCAGCTGTTTGCGTGACTCTGAAAAGCTCGCGCCTCTCCCATGTCGCTGAGGACACAAAGTATGTCCTTCCAGGGCCTGTGCGATGGGGCAGCCTGGTCATAAGTACTTCAGGGGCTAAAGCCCTTCTAGCTCGCCACGCTACGGCGGGGCTGAAGCCCCGCCCTCCGAAACCCTGGGACCGCCGCGGCCTCCTATTTTTCCTCGACGGGCTTTAGCTGAATGCCGAGCATGTCGAGTTGATCCTGGTCCACGGTGGAAGGCGCCTCCGCCATCAGGTCCTGGGCTTTGGTCGTCTTGGGGAAAGCGATCACTTCGCGCATGGATTTTTCGCCCGCGAGGAGCGCCACCACGCGGTCCATGCCGAGGGCGATGCCGCCGTGCGGCGGCGTGCCATAGGTCAGCGCGTCGAGGAAGAAGCCGAAGCGGTTGCGGCGCTGCTCCTCGCTGAGGCCGAGCGTCTTGAAGATACGATCCTGCAGCTCTTGCTGGTGAATCCGGATGCTGCCCGAGCCGAGCTCGACGCCGTTCAGCACCAGGTCGTAGCCCTTCGAGCGCATCGACAGGCGCACTTCGTCGGAGGGGTCGTCCAGCTTGGCAACGTCTTCGTCCACGATGCCGGTGAAGGGATGCTGCGCGCTGACAACGGCCTTTTCCGTCGTGTTCCATTCGAACAGTGCGAACTCGGTGATCCACAGAAATTCCCAGCGCTCCTTGGGGACGAGTTTCAGTTGCTCGGCGAGCTGCAAGCGCACTTGTCCAGCAATCAGCGCCGCGGCGTCCGTGCCGGGAATCTGTTCCTTGGCGGTGACGGCAACGACGAGGTCGCCGGGCTTGGCTTCCACGATGGCGCCGATTTTCTTCAGCGTCTCCGCGCCCAGGTTTTTCTCCAGCGCGGAAGTGATTCCTTCCGCGGTCACCTTCGCCGTGTACACGCCGCGCGCGCCGAGCCCCTTGGCCTTCTCGGCAAGCTCGTCGAGCTGCTTGCGCGAAAAGGCAGCTGCGCCGGGCGCAGCCAGCGCCTGCACGCTGCCCTCGATGTGCAGCACTTCGCGCGCCGCAGCAAATTCGGCGGTCACGTCGTGCAATTCCATTCCGAAGCGCAGGTCGGGCTTGTCCGAGCCGTAGCGCTGGATGGCCTCCTTGTATTTCATGCGGCGAAACGGGCCGTTCACGGTGATCCCGGCAACCGCGCACGCGCGCACCATCACGTTTTCGATCACGCCGAAGACGGTATCCTGCGTGGGAAAGGAAATCTCCAGGTCCAGCTGGGTGAACTCCGGCTGGCGGTCGGCGCGCAGGTCCTCGTCGCGAAAGCATTTGACGATCTGGAAGTAGCGGTCCATGCCGGCGATCATCAGCAGCTGCTTGAAAATCTGCGGCGATTGCGGCAGCGCGTAAAAATGCCCGGGATGCACGCGGCTGGGCACGAGGTAGTCGCGCGCGCCTTCGGGCGTCGAGCGCGTGAGCATGGGCGTTTCGATTTCGTAGAAGCCCATCTCGTCCATGGCCCTGCGGATTTCGAGAATCACGCGGTGGCGCAGCGCCAGCTTGCGGCGCGGCTCGCTGCGGCGTAGGTCAAGGTAGCGGTAGCGCAGGCGCGTTTCTTCGGTGGCGGTGGTTTCGTCTTCGACGACGAACGGCGGCGTCTTGGCGGTGTTCAGGATGCGCAGCTCAGTGGCGATGATCTCGACTTCGCCCGAAGCAAGGTCGGGGTTCACCTTCTGCCGCTTCACCACGCGCCCGATTACAGCGACGACGTACTCCGCGCGCAGTTCCTCGGCGCGCGCGTGCGCTGCGGCGTGTAGCTCCTTGTTGAACACGATCTGCGCCAGGCCCGAGCGGTCGCGCAAGTCGATGAAGAGCAAATTACCGAGGTCGCGCCGCTTGTGGACCCAGCCCATCAGGACGACGTCTTTGTCAGCGTCCACGGCGCGCAAATTCCCGCAGTAGTGTGTGCGTTGCAGCGTTCCCAGCAAATCCAGCACGATTCAATTCCCTCCCGGCAACCTGACGAGCTTCGTGGGTCGCGGCTTCAGCCGCGACAAGTGGCGCAGGCTTTTTACCCTGAGCAATTGCGAAGGGCAGCCTGTGGGGGGTTAGTTAGAGCGGCGGGATCGATCCAGTCGCAGCCAACCCCCACAGGCCAGAAGCCTGCTCCACTAAACCCCTTCCCCGCGCAGGTGGGCCACTAACTCGATCTCAGGAAGCTTCTTCTGCGTCCCATCCTCGAGCCGCTTCACGGTCACAACTTTGGCGGCCAACTCGTCATCGCCGATGATCACGGCGTGGCGCGCCTTCAGGCGATCTGCCAGGCCCAGCGATTTGCCGAACTTCATTTCCACCGCGGGCAGCTCGACAACGAAGCCTTCGGCGCGCAGTCGCTTTGCCAAACCAATCGCCGCGGATTGCGCCGCCGCGCCAAACCATGCGAGATACACGTCGGGTCCACCAGCCTTGCCGGCCGCCCCGCCCTCGCCCGTTTCCTGCAGCGAGAGAATCAGCCGGTCGGTGCCAATGGCGAAGCCGATGCCCTTGGTCCCGGCAGGGCCGCCCAGCAACTCGACCAAGCCATCATAGCGCCCGCCGCCGCAAACCGCATTCTGCGAACCAAGGCCGGTTGCCGTGATTTCAAATGTGGTGCGCATGTAGTAGTCAAGGCCGCGGACCAGGCGCCAGTTTTCTTGGTATTTGATCCCGCGCAGGTCGAGCTGGCGCTTCACTTCGGCGTAGTGCGCGCGGCAGTCGTCGCAAAGGTTTTCCCCGATGCGCGGCAGCGTTTCGATGATGGCCTGCTCGTGCTGGAGCTTCGAGTCCAGCACGCGCAAGGGATTGGTCTCAATGCGCCGCTGGCTGTCCGGACCAAGCTTGTCGCGCACTTTTTGCAATTCGCCGCGCAATTTTTCGACGTACGCAGGCCGGCAATTCTTGTCCCCGATCGAGTTGATGTTCAGCACCGAGCCCTTGAGCTTCAGCCGCTCGAAGAACGTCATCAGCATCTCGATCACTTCCGCGTCAATCCCGGGCGCGTCCGAAGTCCCCAGCACCTCCGCCCCAATCTGGTAAAACTGCCGGTAGCGCCCTTTCTGCGGCCGCTCGCGCCGGAACATGGGACCCATGTAGTACAGCTTCACATTGCCCGGGAGCGTTTGCATTCCGTGCTCAATATAAGCGCGGACGACAGAAGCCGTTGCCTCCGGACGCAAGGAGAGCAGTTGAAATGTGTCACTTAAAGCCAGACTTCCGTAGTCTTCGGGGGACTGAACATTCATCCCGCGCTTTCGGGCCTCTTCGGAGCCAATTTCGTACGGTAATCGCTTGTCGAACGGATCCCAAAACGAAAACATCTCCTTGGAAACGATGTCCGTTTCCTGACCAACTGCTCGAGCAAACAACTCCGTCTGCTCAAAAATCGGAAGGCGAATTTCGGCGAAGCCGAACGTGCCGAACACTTCGCGTGCGGTCTGCTCGACGCGGTTCCACAGCGCAGACTCCGGCGGCAGAATGTCGCGCACGCCCTTGATGGCCTGGAATTTCATCTCACTTCAGGGGCTAAAGCCCTTTCTCTCCTCAACGTAACGTCGGGGCTGAAGCCCCGACCTCCGAAATCTCACCTTGGTTCAAACGAATTTCGCAGCGACGCGGGGTTTCAGGAGGGCCGGGCTTCAGCCCGGCCGTAGAGGTGCCGAGCAACGGAGGGCTTTAGCCCCTGAAGTCCAACCCCACCGCTAGGCCTTCCCAGCCTCCGCCTTGTACGTCTCGGAATACTCGACGTAACGATCCGCATACGCCTGGATGCTGGCCTGGTCCTCGGGCGTGAGCGCGCGGCGGAATTTCCCGGGGTGGCCCATGAACAGGCTTCCCGGCGGGACCACCGCGCCTTCGGGCACCAGCGTGCCTGCGGCCACGATCGAGTTTTCGCCGATGCGCGCGCCGTTCAGCAAAATCGCGCCCATGCCGATCAGCACGCGCGACTCGATGGTGCAACCATGCAAAATCGCGCCATGCCCCACGGTCACATAGTCCGCCAGTTGCAAGGGGTGCGTGTCCTTGAATACGTGTAGCACGCAGCCGTCCTGAATATTGGTGCGCGAGCCGATACGGATCCAGTTGACGTCGCCGCGAATCACCACGCACGGCCACACGCTAGAAAACTCGCCGATCACCACGTCGCCGATCACCGCCGCCTGCGGATCGATGTACGCCGAGGCCGCAATCTGCGGCGTCCTCCCATGATGGCTGCGAATCATGCGCACCCCTCAAAAATGTGCAAACGAAATGAATCCAGTGAAGCTAACACACGCGTTAAAGCCTGACAAGAAACGTGGCGGTGTCGGTAGTGGGCCAGCTCAGAGCATTCCTAGCGGCAGTCAAGCCCAAGAAATCTCACACTGACCCGTTACTGGCGATGTCTAAATCGATCCTTCGCCAAGTGCCGGAGGCACGCCAGACCCTAGCCCACAGCAGAAGCTGTGGGATGGCCAGCAAAGGAGCCAAGCCAGCCCCGTAGGGGCGACACATCACGGTTCAACGCGCGAATCCGGATGCCGTCGAATGAGACATTGAGAGCCGCGTGTCACCCCTCCGGAGTTTTCCCACTTGGTTCCGCATGGTACCCACCGTTTCCACGGTGGGCTAGGATCGGCCGTCCCTACGGGGCTCCACGTGTCCCGCTAGGGGCATCCGGTGGAATGAATCGCGCAGGACCGAAGGTCCCGCGGCTACTCGCGGTTATGCAGCCACCACAGAAAGCCGCCCAAGACTGCGCCGAGGCCGACTGTCGCCAAAATGAAGGGCCGCGCCAAGGGGATGGCGATCCACGCCACGACAACAAGCCCGACCGAGACGACACCCCCGACTGTGGTCCCCGGCACGGGCATGTTGCCAAAGGCGAGCCGCTGCGGCTGCGCTTTCGTTCGACGAGGTGTTTGTTCGAACATGGGCTATGTGGTGCAGGCTTCACGGGCCGCGGAAAAACTCCAACGCGGTCACGCTGTCATCCCGAACTCACTCGCGTCTTCGCGAGTGGGTGAGGGATCTGCTGTTCTCGAGTGGCGTGGGGATCGTACACGCGCTAACCAACCCCCATAGGCTGCCCTTCGCAATTGCTCAGGGTAAAAAAGCCTGCGCCACTCGAACCTCAATCGATTTCGACGACTGGGCCGCCCGCTGCTGCAGCCCTGGTTTCCAACCGCGCGGCCACCGCGCGCGCCATGGCGTAGATGCTCTTCGCCCCCGACGCATCCGGGCCGAGCAGCGCCACCGGCTTGCCGGTATCGCCGCCGATGCGAATCTGCGGATCGATCTCGATTTCGCCGAGGAGGGGCACGCCGTAGGCGTCCGCGATGCGCCGCCCTTCGCCATGGCCGAACACGTCGATGCGCCCCTGGCAATGCGGGCAAGAGAAATAGCTCATGTTCTCGACGACGCCGAGGATGTCCACGTTCACCTGGCGAAACATTTCCATGGCCTTGCGCACATCGGCCAGCGCCACGGTGGACGGCGTGGTGACCAGCACCGCGCCGGTCACCGGCACTAGCTGAATGAGTGACAGCTGCACATCGCCCGTGCCCGGCGGCAGATCGATGATCAAATAATCGAGCTCGCCCCACAGCACGCTGCGCAGGAATTGCTGCATCACGCTGTGCAGCATGGGCCCGCGCCAGATCATGGGCTTGTCGCCGGGATTGAGCAGGCCCATCGAAATCATCTTCAGCCCTTGCACCTCGACGGGCAGAATCTCGCGCTCGCTGAGCGCCTGCGGCTGCTCCTCGGTTCCCAGCATGATGGGCACGTTGGGGCCGTACACGTCGGCGTCGAGCAGGCCCACGGCCGCGCCCATCCGATTGAGCGCCAGGGACAGGTTGACCGCGACGGTGGTCTTCCCCACGCCGCCCTTTCCGCTGGCGACAGCCAGAAGATTTTTCACGCCCGGAATGGGCAGTTTGGGCGGCTGTTGCATGGGGGGCGGCGGCATGTTCGTTTTCTCCCAGTACAAAAACAAGTGCGGAAAGTGGTCCGAGCGGATGAGCGAACGCTAATTCTCGGGCTCAACCGCGCTTTCCAGCGGTTCATTTTGAACGAGAAAGCCGCATTCGTCCACTGCCGCCCGTCCCCCTACCTGATCTTCCGAACAGGGATTTCCCCTTTGGCCACAAAATGGCCCTGGGACGTTGTTACCCACCCGTGCCCGCGCTAGGGTTAAAAGGGAGGGGCGCGGACACCTGCGCCGTTGTCGGCTATGGAATCTGTCAACGCCAAGCAGACCTCCGCGCGTGCCTTCATACGCAGCCTGAACATTCTGCTCAAGTTTGCCCGGCTCTACAGCCTGGACCACACCCGCACGCTCGAGCAATTCAATACCGCCTGGAACGAATTGCACGCCTCGATTCCTCCGACCAACGAATCGGGCCTGCTGCTGGGCGCCACCGGCGCGCAGATCCTGCTCGATGGCGTGCCCGTTGACTCCTCTCCCGCCGAGCGCAGCTTTGCGCAACTGCTTTCGGCGGCCGGTCTCGCGAGCATTCAGTTCACTTCGCACGTCACCAGGGAGGATTTCGAACGGCTGGTGCGCGCTTTCCCCACCAGCAACACCAAGCCCTCGGTGCTGGCGGAGAAGCTGAAATCGGCCATGGCCGGGGTCCCCAACATTCGAATCAACGAAGTGCGCTTCGTGGCCTCGGATTCGGCAAACAGCGAAGCGCTGGCCGCGGGCCTGCTCACCGCGCAATCGCTGGGCGCCGACGCCGAGTCCATGAAGGACTGGCTGCGCGACCCGCAGAAGCTGCTGCAACTGATCGCTGCCGCGGAAGGTTCACGCGGCGAAGGGAACGATGGCCCCGGCGGCCCTGGCGGTCCCGGCGGCGGCTCTAGCGCGGGCGGCACAGGAACAGGTCAAGCAGGCGGCGCCGGCGGAGGAATCACCGGCGGCACCGGCGAGGCGGGAACCGGCGGAGGAACATCCGGCGGGACCAGCTCTGCCACTGGCACAGGCGCAGGGACTGCAGTCGCAACAGGCCCGGGAAATACCGCTGCGGGCGCCGGGACTGCGGGCAGAGCCGGCGGCGCGGTACCCGGGGGACAAAGCCCCTATTCCGGCGCGAGCCTGGCGGACGAGATCCAGAGAGGCACGCAAGGCATGCCTGCAGGCGGCGGAGGGGCGCGCAGTGGCAGCCCAGGATCGCGCGGATCCGGCGGCCTGGGCAGGCAAGGCGGCACGAGCTCGACCGGAAGTCTTCGCAGGCCAGGTGACACCGGCAGCGGCATGTCTCCGTGGACCGGAAAAGACGATGATATTTTGGGAATCCTGAAAGTCCTGACCAGTCTGGGGCACACCATTACCGGCCCCGGCGAAACGCTGCAACCCGGCCCGCTGGCAGAAGAGCTCACCAGGCTGCCCGAGCAGTCGCAGGAGACGCTGCGCAAGGCCCTTGCGGCGGTGGCGGCGCAAGCGCCCCCGACGGATTCGAAAGACCCGATGCTGCTGCGCCTGGCGGAGCACCTGGCCATCAAATTCGCGCTGGAGCGCTACGAGCGCGGCGAAGTGAAAGTCAACGCCGTGCGCCAGATGTTCGAAAAGATGTCCCAGGAAATCGAGGGGCTTCGAAAAATCCTGGGCGCGCACGAACAGAAGCTCGCGGACGCGGGCGTGATCGTCGAATCCACCGCGGAGCTGCTGGACCGGCAATTCTGGGCCGCGGTGCCGGACCGCGGCAAGCGCGCCGTCCTGAGCTCCGAGGACGCGTGGTGCATTCCGGCGCGCAACATCAAGCAATACGTCGAAGAGCTGCTCGCGCAAGGCGATGAAAAAGCCGTCCTCGAGATTCTGCGCAACTACGCCTCCTGCCTGCAGAGCGAGGAATTCGAGGCGCGGCGGCGCGCGGCGATCGGCATCGCGGAACTGGCGGATGTGTACGCCTCGCTCGGCGGGCGGCCGCTTGCGCCAGCCATTCAAGTGGCCGGGGCACAGCTCAGCCTCGAGCGCGACGACAATCTACAGGGGCTGATCAGCGCCGCGTTCGCGCGCCTGGCACAGGAAGCGGGCTTGAAGCGCATCTTCCCCGCGCTGCTGCAGGCCCTCGATTCGCTGGAAACAGTGGAGCATCAGAGGCCCGTCTTCGCGCAAGCCCTGCGACCGCGCCTCGGCCTGGAAAAGCGCGTGCCGGAATTCCTGGACGACGTGATACGCGGGGACCGTGCGGGAGCGGGCCTGGAGATTTTGCTGCAGCGCGTGCCGCGCACCACCGCTGAAAATATCATCTCGCGCTTCAACCGCACCTCTAGCCGCGCCGAGATGCAGCGTCTCGTCGATCTGGCGCAAGAAGTGGGCGAAGAGTTGATGGCCTCCTTCCGCGACACGCTGCGATCGGGCTCCGCCAGCGAAGCCGCGGAGACGGCCGGCGTGCTGAGCCGCCTGGACCGCCCTTCTCTCGAGCGCTGGCTGCCGGAGCGCCTGGCCGACTGGCCGCGGCAAGCGCAGGACCGCGTGGTGCGGCTCATCGCCATGGGCGGCGCGGTCGAACGCGGAGCCTTGCTGGTCAATCTGCTGCGCATGCTCGACCCTGTGCTGCTGCCCCTCGCCGTCGATGAGATCGGATTGAGCGAAGACGCCAGCTGCGTCCCCACGTTGCTGCGCATGGCCGAAGGAGACGCGGGCCGTCCGGTGGGGCTGTTTGTGCGGCTGAAAGCGGTGGAAGCGCTCGGAAGATTGAAGGCCCGCGAAGCTGTGGAACTGCTGCGCGGCATCGCCGAGGCGCGCCACATGTTTCACTGGACGCACCCAGCCGAATTGCGCCTGGCGGCCGTGCAATCCATGCTCAAGATCGATCCGGACTGGGCGGGCGAGTTTGCGCCGCGTAGCGGTTTCAACACCAATGAACTGACCATGGCTCCCTTCGACGCGCTGCCTAAGGCAAAATACTTCCGGCGGCGGCGCTATATGCGTGTGCGCCTGGCGCAACCGATCACGGCCATCGCCACGGCCGGGCAGGACTCCTACCGCCTGGAGGTCCGCGGCTTGAGCCTGAGCGGAGGAATTGCTACCGGCGAGAAACATCTCCTGCCGGGCACGCTCGTGTCGATGAGAATCGGCACCGGCCTGCGCCCGATCCGCGCGCAAGTGCTGATGCGCGACGCGCGCGCCCAGGGCCTGGGATTTGAGATCGCCGACATGGATCTGGACGAGCGAGCGCGGCTGCGCAAGCTGCTGCTTGAAAACAAGTCGCCGCAGAATGCCGGCGAAGAAGCGGTTGCCACGCAGTCGTCCGGTTAAGGCCACGATTCGCATTCCCTTGGTTCGAGCGCCGTTGCTGCCTTCCTCTTGTGCCCCCACCGGGGCTGCGCTTATCCGGCTACCGCAACAAAATTCACGTTTTCGGGTTAAACCTCTACGCAACCATCGGTTGCCCGCCGCCATCTATAGCTGTGTAAGGTACACGCGGTAAGATACACGCGGCGAACGGACGTGAGGTCTTGCAGTTCGTGGGTGTTTTTGGCAGGCCGCCGGTTCCGTTTCATGAAACGCGGGCCGGTGCGGTGATTCAAACGGCGCGCCGCGCCTGGTACGAGGACTGCTGAACTCAGGGGCAAGATTATTCCTCTTACATCTACACTTTTCAAAAAGGAGACTGTCCTTTGTCAAAGCTCATGATTCGCACCCTTCCGCTGCTTGGTCTCTTCTTACTGGCGAGCGTGCCTCGCGCCAATGCGCAAGGCGTCAGCGCCTATTTCGGCCTGGGCAGCGCGTTTGACAGCGCGGCCACCAGTTCCGGCTGTCCCTCGCAGCAAATCTCCGATCCTTTCAACGTTTTGGGCCCTCCGGCCTCTTGCGTGCCGGGACCGACGATGGGCGGAGTTTTTGGTTTATTTGGCGCGGACTTCATGATTAAACCGCACCTGGGCGTGAACGGCGAATACGCCTTCCGCTTCACTCAAGCCGCCTACCTGCCCAATGAAGGCTTGAATGTTCGGCCTGGTTTCTACGATTTCAATGCGGTCTACCAGCCTTCCTCGGGAGATAAGCGCATTGTTCCAGTCCTTGAAGCCGGCATCGGCGGAGCCAAGTTGTCCTATTATATTTCGCAGCAGGCGGGGAGTTTATTCACGCAGAGCCAGTACTACACCAGCTCCAACCACTTTCAAGTGCACGCGGCCGTCGGCGTGAAGCTGTACGTCCACTCGGATATCTTCATCAAGCCTCAATTTGATCTCCACTATGTTCCAAATCTGACGGATCAATACGGGCGGAACTTCGTGCCCCAGGTTACTGTCTCGATCGGCTATACCTTCGGACGAACCTAAATCCTCGCAGGCAAAGCTTCGGTACGTTCAACCGCGGGCGGCCGGCGCGCCGGATGGCGGCGCGCTTGCCGCCCGCATGATTTTTAGAAAGCCTGCCGAGCCCAGCAGCAGGCTGGCAGTGGCCACGCCGCCCATCAACGCGCCCATTACTCCGAGCACCCCCGCGTCCGCACCCGTCAAGTATAGATTCCGAATGGCAGTTTTTGGCGCGAGCCAGGGCTTGCGGAACCGCTCCGGCGTCGCCGGGTATCCATAGATCGTGCCCGATGGTGCGGCGGTGAAGGTTTCGAACGTCAGCGGCGTGGCGAGTTCGGCGTAGGCCACAAGTTCCCGGAAGCCGGGGTGCTGCCGCTCAACCAGGTCCAACAAGGCTTCGGTCATGCGCTCTTTGGCGGAATCATAATCGCTTCCGCGGCGCCGCCAGGGCTCTTCGCGAAACGCTTCCAGCGCGCGGTAGGAAAAGGGCGCGACGATTTCCGCCGTGTGGCTTCGCGCTCGCGGGTCCTTCAGCGAGGGAAAGGAAAGGTAGGCCATTGTTGCGCGGCCATCGAGCAACTCGTTGCGGCGAGCGGAGATTTGATCGTGATCGAAGGAGGTAAAGAGCCAATAGTTCTCGCCCCGAAAACCCAGCTCGCGCGGATCGCGCTTCAAACCGAGAAATAGCTCGACCGCTTCCAGGCCTTCCGGGGGCGTTTCCAGCTCGGCGCGAAACGGAACGGCCCCCGCGGGCAATAGGCGCGTGAACGTATTCCAGGCCCCCGCGTCGGAAACAATCACCGGCGCGCGGAATTCCACCCGCGTTTGCTCCTTCCCCTTTGTGGACCGAACCTCCACGCCAACCGCCCGGTTGCCCTCCAGAATTATTTTTGTTACTTCGTGGCCGGGCAGGAGTTGTCCTCCCGCCGCTTGAATCACCGAGCTTGCGGCCTTGGGGATTTCTCCGGCGCCGCCCGCGGGATACCACGCACCATTCAAATAGTGGTTGACGATAATGGCATGCGTCACAAATGCGCTGCGTCCCGGCGGCAAGCCGTAGTCCGCCCACTGCGAAGCGAGCACGCCGCGCAGCCGCTCGTCACGAATGTGGCTCTCGAGATATTGCTGCGTGGTCTGCAGCGCAAGCTTCTCCGTGAATCGATTCACGGCTTCGACCGCCCAGGCCACGGGCCGCGGCGTCACCATCGCCATGACGTGCCGGCTGAACCAGTTCGCGGCGCGATGCACGTCACGGAAATATTTGGCGATGGCCTGTTTTTCCGCGGGAAATGCTTCGGCCAGGGCGCTCTCAAAATTCTCGCGGCCCTTGGGGACCTTCAGAGTGAGACCGGGATAGCAGAACACATCATAGACGTCGGGCAGAGGCGACCAATCCACGCGGCCATCGGTAATGAAATCGAAGAGCCGCCGCCCGTTCATGCCCGGCTGCATTTCGCCCACATAGTGCACGCCGACGTCCCAGGTCCAGCCGCCGGGGCGGCTGAAGGTGTGCGTGAATCCGCCGATTTTGAAATGGCGCTCGAGAACGAGGACCCGCCACCGGCGCAGCTTGGCCATGATGGAAGCAAAGGCCAGCGCGCCAATGCCGGAACCGATGACGATGGCGTCGAAGGGGCCGTCCTTGGTGCTGCGATCCGGCGAAACGTCGCTAGGCGCCATCTGTGAACTCCGCATCCGTCAGTCGGGACACTTCGAGCAATATGGTGCAGCGATATTGGTCCGGAATCAAATCCTGATCATTACGGAAACGAAGGCGGGAGCACGCGGCGGTGGGTGGCCTGCTCGAACGCGTAAGCCAACTCGATAAGGCGAGTCTCGCTGCAGGCCGTGCCGGTGAAGCTGACGCCGAACGGCGCCGGCTTGGCGTTGAACCCTTCGGGCAAGGGCGCTTTGGGCGCGTTCGTGACCATGCCGAAGGGAACGATTACAGTGGGATAGCCGGGCTTGGCCGCGATGGCCGCGCCAGTGGCACCCGGGAAAAGCAACGCGTCCAGTTGGTGTTCTTTCAGGGCGGCATCGATTCCCTGCTCACCCGCCAGCTTTAAGTCTTTCCCGCGATCAGCTTCATAGCGCGCGCGGTCCGCCTCCACGTCCATTTCGTCGGAAATGTCCAGTTGCGATTGGCCGAACTTGATGGAGTTGGCTGCGGTGTGCGCGAGGTTGAACTTACGCAGTTCGGTGAGGGATTTTACCGGGGCAGCAGGGCCCAGCGAGGCCAGCCACTTGTTGAAATCGCGCTTCATGCCGTACTTCAGAACTACCGAGCAATCTCCATCCTTGCCCTTGCCGTTTTCCTGGCCGGAACAGATGCTCCATTTGAGGATGCTGGTATGCGCATCCGTTGAAGTGACGCTGGGCATGTCCGCGGGATCAACTATCACAGCACCCTGCTGCTTTAACACGTCTATGGCGTCAGCCATTGTTTTCTGCTGGTCGGGAGCCAGGCCGCCGCGCGGCTCCTTCTCGCCGGGCGGCGTAAAACCGTCGTAGTAAAACGCGCGAGGAATGCCGATGCGCGCGCCCTTCAAGCCGTCGGCCTTGAGGAAGCGCGTGTAATCGTGCTCCGGCGGGGCGGCGCACTTTTGCGTGGCGGGATCATTCGGGTCAGGCTGTGCGCTTTCCAGCGCGCCCAGCATGATCGCGGCGTCCGTCACCGTCTTCGCCATCGGGCCCGCGGTGTCCTGATCGGCGGTAATGGGAATCACGCCGTAGCGGCTGATGCGCCCGACCGTCGGCTTGATGCCCACCAGCATGTTTTGATTTGCCGGGTTGAGTATGGACCCGGAAGTCTCGCTTCCCACATTGGCGGCCCACAAACTTGCGGACGTGCCTACGCCGGAACTCGATCCGCCGACGCCGAGTGCGGGCCGGCCGTCAAAAAAGCCATCGCGCGGGTCGCGCCGCGGATCGTAGGGATTCATGCTGAAGCCGATGAGCCCGTTGTAGCCGCCGGGCATCGGCGTGGGATCCCCGGCGACCCAGTTGGCGAGTTCCGTCATGGTGGTCTTCACCAGGATCACCGCGCCGGCGTCGCGGAGATTCTTGGTGATGGTGGCCTCGAACGGCGGAACAAGTCCATCGAATGCTACCGCACCGCCAGTCGTGGGCATCTCCGTGGTTTGAATGTTGTCCTTCAGCGCGATGGGAATTCCGTGCAGGGGGCCGCGCACGTGGCCGGCGGCGCGCTCGCGGTCAAGCTCCTCGGCCTCGCGCAGCGCGTTTGGATTTACGGTGATGATGGCATTGAGTCGCCGGTTGTAGAGCGCGATGCGCGTCAGGTATTGAAGGACCAGATCACGTGAAGTGACGCGCCCGTCCTTCATCGCCGCCTGCATTTCCGGGATGCTGGCCTCGACCACGCTGAAAGACAGGCGCGTCACCCGATGCTTGAGCGGCGCTTGTCGGTTCTGTGCGCAGAGAAAAACGGGAGCGCAGACCAAGCAGAGCAGAAGTGTGGCTTTTTTCATGGCAGCGCCAATCGATACGCCGTCCAGCGATTCGGCGTCATACGCGGCTTCCTATTCGGCTTCAAGGGACCGGCACCTCGATATAGTGGAACGGCGCTTCCACATCCTTGTACCAGTGGATCGTGTCCGGCGGCACGATATACATGTCGCCCTTGCTGATGCGGTGCGACTCGCCGCCCTGGATCGCGTGGCCGCCGGATTTGTCCGGTCCCGCGGCTTTCGCGGCGCCGCCAACCACTAAGGTCGCCGCGCCGCTCACCACGTACACAACCGCAGTGAAGCCCTTGTGGCTGCAGCCTTCCGGCTTGCACGCTGCCTTCACCGATTCGCGGCTGTGCGTCGAAACGTTGTAATCCGTCTGCTTGGAGGAGTGGAGCCAGAGGACGTCGCTGCCGCCGTTGGCAACCGCTTTCGTGAAGGACGCGTCGATCTTGGCGTGATCGAAGACGGTGATAATTCCCGCGGACGAATTTCCCTGCGCGCGCGTTTTAGCATGCCAGACCGATCCGACGGCAACAATCGCCACTGCCGTCACCGCAGCCAACCGAATTTTCGACATTGCGAACGGCCTCCTCTTGATGCGGGCAGATGAATCTGCTTGCAGGAGTCAAAGCTGCTGCCTCGGCTTGTAAAATCGTAGCCAGCATAGTCCAGGCAGCCGGAATTCTTCAACTGAGGAAACATGAAACTCGCTATCCGGCGCGCTTTGCGCCGCCGTTGCCGGACAGGGTACAATTAACTTTCATGTCTGCATGTGGCAAGCCCACCGAGCGCTGTGCGCAGGCATCTCATAGACGGGGCTGCCGCGCCCGCCTCTGGAGCAGCTAATTCTTTCCGAGGGACGCTGAAGGATGGCAATTCGAGTCGATGCAGTGATCGACCGGGTCGTGGCCCGGTTTATCGGCACCAAACACGAGCGCGACCTGAAGGTGATCCAGCCGCAGGTCGACCGCATCAGTACGCTCGCGCCGCAGTTTGAGAAACTTACGGACGACCAGCTCTTGGAGAAGACCAACGAGCTGCGCGCGCAGGTGCAGGCAAAACTTGGCAATATCCCGCTCGACGACGCCGACTACAAGGAACGCTGCAAGGAAGCCCTGGAGCCGGCGATCGTGCCGGCCTTCGCTCTGGTGCGCGAAGCGGGCCGGCGCAAGCTGGGGATGCGCCACTTCGACGTGCAGCTGATCGGCGGCATCGTCCTGAACGAAGGGAAAATCGCGGAAATGAAGACGGGCGAAGGCAAGACGCTCGTCGCCACGCTTCCCGCGGTGCTGAACGCGCTCACCGGGCGCGGCGTGCACATCATCACCGTGAACGACTACCTGGCGCGGCGCGACGCCGAGTGGATGAGCCCGATCTACCGCGCGCTGGGCATGACCGTGGGCGTGATCGTCCACGATCTGAGCGATCCCGAGCGGCGCGCAGCCTACGGCGCGGACATCACCTACGGCACCAACAACGAATTCGGCTTCGACTATCTGCGCGACAACATGAAGTTCGATCTGGCCGATTGCGTCCAGCGCGGCCATCACTTTGCCATCGTGGACGAAGTCGACTCCATCTTGATCGACGAAGCGCGCACGCCGCTGATCATCTCCGGTCCCGCCGAGGAGTCCACCGACAAGTACTACCGCATCGACAAGATCATTCCCAAGTTGATCCAGGAAATCGACTACACCATCGACGAAAAGCACCGCACCGCGACGTTGACCGAAGAAGGCGTCAGCAAGTGCGAGCGGCTCCTCAGCCTCGGCAATCTGTACGACCCGCAGCACATGGAAACAATCCATCACGTCTATCAGGGGCTGCGCGCGCACACCCTGTACAAGCGCGATGTCGAATACGTGGTGAAGAACGGCGAAGTGGTGATCATCGACGAATTCACCGGGCGCGAGATGCCCGGGCGGCGCTGGTCGGACGGCCTGCACCAGGCCGTGGAAGCCAAGGAAGGCGTCAAGATCGAGCGCGAAAACCAGACCCTGGCGACGATCACGTTCCAGAACTATTTCCGCATGTACAAGAAGCTCTCCGGCATGACCGGAACGGCGGAAACCGAAGCCGCCGAGTTCAACAAGATCTACAAACTGGACGTTTCGGTGATTCCCACGAACCGCACGCTACTCCGCAAGGAATTTTCCGACGTGGTGTACCGCACCGCGGGGGAAAAGTATGAGGCCGTGGTCAACGGCATCCTGCAGGAAGACAACTCGCTCGCCAACGGCATTCGCCAGATTCATGAATCCGGGCAGCCCGTGCTGGTCGGAACCATTTCCATCGAAAAATCGGAGCATCTCGCCAATCTATTGAAGAAAGCGGGCATCCCGCACCAGGTGCTGAACGCCAAACAGCACGAGCGCGAAGCAAAAATCGTCTCGCAAGCGGGGCGCAAGGGTGCGGTCACGGTTTCCACCAACATGGCCGGCCGCGGCACCGACATTCTACTGGGCGGCAATCCCGAGGCGATGACGCGCGAACACTGCATGCACGAGCGGATTGCGATTCCTTACATTGCAGCGCCGGCAGTGATCGGCGTGGAAAACTCCAACGGCGACAACGCCGCGCCCAACATGGTCCTGTTCCAGCAGGAGGGCAAGATTTTTCAGGTTCCCGCGGACCAGTGGAAGCCCCTCTATGACATGTACGCCGACCAGTGCCGCGCGGAGCACGATGAAGTGATTGCGCTCGGCGGCTTGCACATTCTGGGCACCGAGCGGCACGAGGCGCGGCGCATCGACAACCAGTTGCGCGGGCGCGCCGGCCGCCAGGGCGATCCCGGCTCCTCCCGCTTTTTCCTTTCGCTGGAGGATGACTTGCTGCGCGTTTTCGGCGGCGAGCGCGTCAAGGCCCTGATGTACCGCCTGGGAATGACCGAGGGCGTGCCCATCGAGTCCAAGTTGATCTCACGCCGTATCGAGCACGCGCAGCAGGCCGTGGAGGCGCAGAACTTCGAGGCCCGCAAGCATCTGCTCGAGTACGACGACGTGATGAACAAGCAGCGCGAAACGATTTACTCGATTCGCCGCTCCGCCCTTGAAGGAAAAGAACAGAAGGACTACGCCCTGGGGATCGCCGAGGACATTGCTCGCGAACTCGTGGATACGTATTGCCCCGCGAATGAGCACCCCGAAAAGTGGAACGTCACGCAATTCGCCGCGGAAGCGCAGACCCAATTCGGCATCGACATCAAGGCCGCCGGCGTCGATCCGGTCAAGATGAACCACGCGGAGCTGGCCGACACGCTGGTCGATCGCGTGAAGGCGCGCTATGCCGAGAAGGAAAAACTCTTCGGCGAGCCTATGATGCGCTGGCTGGAGCGGCGCATCATCCTGGATATCGTAGACACGCAGTGGAAGGACCACCTGCTGACGCTCGACCACTTGAAGGAAGGCATCGGCCTGCGCGGCTACGGGCAAAAAGATCCGCTAGTCGAGTTCAAAAAAGAAGCCTTCACGCTGTTTGAGGACATGATGGGGCGCATCGACACTGAAACGGTGCGCTACCTCTTCCACGTCCAGCCCGTTCGCCCGGAAGACGAAGCCCGCGAAATCGAGCGCCGCCAGCGAAAGCAGCAGCAGGAAATGCAACTGCAAGCCGGGGCCGCGCAGGCCGAGCAGCCCAAGCCTGTCCGCACCGGCGCCAAAGTCGGCCGCAACGACCCGTGTCCCTGCGGCAGCGGGAAAAAATACAAAAAGTGCCACGGAGCTGCGGCTTAGCGTACGAGCCCGTTCGGCCGCGTCATTCTCACCTAGTCTCAAGAAGGATTTACCGGCAGGAAAATAAAACTGCCGGCGTCAGGCGGTGTGCCCGCCGAACTGCCGGCTGATTTCGACGCGAAATATCCGCGCTTCTTACCTCTAGAAGTTGATGACCGGGCCGGTCCCGACGAAATAATTCTTCGACCATGATACCGCCGGCTTCCCCATGTTGGTGCCCATGAAGTCGGCCTGTACGCGCCAGTAGATGCGGCTGCCTCTGATCTTATAGTCCAGTCCGCCGCCCGCCACGAACGCGGCGTGGGAATTGTCGCCGAGGACATTCGACTCGGTGAATCGGAAGCGCTCCCAACCGGCCAGCACGTGAACCCATGGCTCAAAGTGATAGGAGCTGCGCAAGGAAATGTGCGCCCCCCCGCCCAGGAACAGCGAGTTTGCGGTCGCAACCGTGGGAGCGCTGCCATATCCGGACAGCGCCGTGCCCTCCAGTCCAAACCAATTGTTCAAATACCGAGTCACATCCGCGGTGAACGCCAGATTGTGAAACTGTTGCCCCAGAACATTGTAGTGCTGGTACTCAAATCCAACGCCAAGTTGCCAGGGTTCGCGATCCGCGGGAAGGAGCGATGCGGGAGCGGCGGGCAGCGCAGCGGGCTCCGCGGCGGCTTCGTCCGCGGAACTGCCGGCGTCGAAAGCCCCTGAGGAATCCTGCGCGGAGGCAACGACAGAGAAACAGAACAGCGCCGCGCAGAGAATACAAAACTTACGCATAACGGATGACCCTCCTCGCATCCCAAGGTGCGAACTGCGTTGGCCCACTCATCATCGCCTTGCGGCTGGGACGTGTCCACGCTAATCGCCAGGGGCGTTTCCCGTCAAGTCAACAGTTGTTGCATTCTGCGGACTCGGGACTCTTAGCTGCGGACCGCAAGTTCGGCCTCGCCGGTTCGCCAAGCTCTCGGCGCCCGTGGCTCTCATGAATCGCTTCCAATCCCCGCCTTTCCCCCTACCATTGGTCTTGGTGGAGAATGATTCGTGTGACGTATATCCGGGTTGCAAGGCACGGTCGTTGGTCACTGATCCCAGGTCATTTGTCATCAGTCACTTCCCTTTCACAGGCAGGATAGAATCTACCCGTCCGGCTTGTCCGTGAAGCGTCCGGAAAGCGCGCCAATCCCTCCATAAGCCATTGAAAATAAGCAGGATGTAACGCGAGGCAGCGTTGGCAGAAGGCGTGCTCCCACTTGAATAGATGTGAGGAAAGTTCGAGGCACTAGCCATGAATACTCTCAGCGGCAGCACTCAACCCGAAATCACGGTGTTAGAGCTGGATGCACCCACCGGGGAAACCAGCCCGCACCTGGACGACTACCTGGCGAGCGCCATGGAAGAGCTGCAGACCATGACGGAACGCGTCAATCGCGGCGAAGCGGTGAGCCACGACTCGCGCGGCTGGTTGCTCAACCAGGTGGACTTCATCGTTGAGATCGTCGGGAATGAAAGCCTGGACCTGGGCGACGAGATGCGTTCGAACCTGTTGCAATTGCTTCTGGCTGTCGCCAATCTGAACGAGCAGATTCGCCATCAAGCCTCCCTGGCCCTGTAGAGCCCCCCGCCGGTTATCTCTGCGCTACACCGGCCGCCGCCTGCGCTTGCCCGGCGATCCACTCCCGGTACAAAATAGCTTTTAGCGGGCTTGCCAAGGCCTGTGCTGTTCGCCTATTCTGTGGCTGCTTGGGCGCGGATTCGCCCTCGAAACCCTGATGAGCACCAACTTCCATGCAGGCGCGTTTGGGAACGACCAGAACTCGCAGATGCGTTTTCAGGTGGTTTTGCCCGCCGACGTAGCGGCCATTTCGCCGGTGGTGGGCTGGGTGATGCGCCTGGTCGGCGAGCTGGAAATCGCCGCGGGCAAGGAATTTGAAATCGAGATGGCCCTGCGCGAGGCCTTGGCCAACGCCATCGTGCACGGCTGCAAGGGCGATCCCCAGAAAAAGGTTGAATGCACGGTGGCCGCCGATCGCGAGCACGGCATTCAGATCATGGTGCAGGACCCCGGCAGTGGTTTCGACCCCAAGTCCATCCCCTCCCCCACCGAAGAGTCCAACCTCTATTCCGATCACGGACGCGGCATCTGGTTGATTAACAAGCTGATGGATGAGGTGCACCACGAAAGCAACGGCTCGGTAATCCGAATGCGCAAGTATTGAGTCCATGCCCGTAAACCAGCCACCGACGACCCCGGAAGCGCCTTCCGAGAAGCCTGCGCCCAATAAGCTGGACCGCTTCCGGCCGGAAATGCCGAATATTCCCGGCGTGAACCAGGGAAATCAGGACGTAAGTTTCCCCAAGCGCGCTGCTTCCGGCGGCGGACCGGATCTGCAACCCATTCTGCAAATCGGCGGAATCGCCATGGTCGTGGCGTTGCTCGGCGGCGCTATCTACTGGTTCGCGATGAGCAAGCATCGGGGCGCGACCGGCGCTTCGACGGACTCGGACACGGCAGCGCAAACGGCCCAGGCGCCGGTGTTGCCGGATTCGCTCCCGCCGGCTCAGGACGGGCCTACAGTGGCCGCGACAGTCGAACAGCTTTCCAAGCCGTGGTCGGCCAAAAAATTCATTTATAGTGACCCAATTACGCACGAAAAGACCGATGCCATGGTGATCCGCCTTCCGGGCGGCGTGCTATGGGCTTTTTCGCTGAAAGGTCCCCTCGGCGACTGCGAGCTGGAACTGGTGACCGATGTTGCCAGCCTGGCTTCGAAGTACGGCTTTCGCGCCAGCCATCCCATGGTGGTGAATCCCTGCGACCGGACGGTTTATGACCCCATGAAAGTCGGCGAGCTAGGGGGCAACACCTTCGCGCGCGGCGAAATCGTGCGCGGCAGCGCGCTGCGCCCGCCGATTTCGATCGACGTGAAGGTGAGTGGCAATTCGATCGTCGCCGACCGGATCGAGTGAGCGGGCAAAGCTGTGACTGGCTTGCCCTGAACGGCAGTGAAGGGTGACTAATGACCGGTGACTGGTGGTTCCCCCCTCTGCAGCCTGGCTGAAGTAAATCGCGATTCGTAATTCTCAAATTCCGCGACCTTCGCGCTTATTGCTTTCACGAGTTACGAATCACGATTCACGAATCACCGGTCGCTAGGCGAATCACCAGTCACCCTTCACTGCCGTTCAGGGCAAGCCAGTCACCACTCACGCCCCTACTTATGCGGCAAGCTCTGATTCCGGATATGCGATCGCCACTCGATGAGCTCCGCGAGCAGCGCTTTTTCCACTGTCGACGCAACGCGCAACACAATCGGCCACGTCTCGGAAAGCTCCAGCTGCTTGTCCCACTGCAACAGCATGCGATGCAATTCGCGGTAACGATCGCGGCGGCGCACGTAGTCGTTGACCACCACTAGCGAGCCTGCCACCGTAGCGACCTGGAAAAAGATGGCCACCGACAGCGCCAGCTCCGGGCGCAGGCGCGACGAAATCCAGTGGTTCAGGCCGTGCGCGTTGAGCAGCAGCCAGAAGTTGACCATTGCCGCAACGCCGGTGCAAGCCCACGCGACGTTGCGATAGCGGCGCGCCCACGCCGCGGCATGATCGGCGTGGCGAGAAAAGTATGCGATTTGGTGCTGCACGCGCTCAGCGCGGTAGCTTCGGGTGAACTCATCCACGTCAGGCTCTTTCCCCGCCCGGTCCGACATCTTCAGGAAATTCAGCGAGCTGAGCATCCCCGCCAGATCGGGCACTACCTCCGGCCCGACCGCTTCATACAACCCCGGCGTCGGCCACAGCGCCAGGCACGACCGGCAAATTTCCGCAGCCGTGCGCATTCTCGTCCAGGCTACTTGCCGGCGCGCCAGCCTCATCACCGTCGGAAGGCCGCCGGCCATGAGGCCGAGCGCCGTGGCCAGCCACAGCCAGATCACGCTGCTTCCGGCGTACGCCGACCTGGCGCTCAGCACCGCCGCGGCGGCGGTGCAAAAGATGGGAATCGCCGCCATGCGGCGAAACTGCGGCGCGGCGCGGCTGGCATTCTCGTCCAATTTCACAAACCACGCGTTGGCCAGATCACGGGGAAAGCCCGACGGCATTTCCACCGAAGGGCCGGGGAGATCATTCAGGAAGCGCATCTCCGGATCGTTCAAAATATCAGGGCTGACGTTGAATTGCTGGACGGCTCCCGTGGCGCTGTGGATCCAAATCAGAGGGAGCCCCTGTTCCCGCGCATAGCGCACCATATCCGCAGTGCCGCCAAGCCCCTGGCTCGGTTCTCCATCCCATAGCGCCAGGAGAATCTGGCTTTGCTGCACCGTTTCGACGCCGCACTCGTAATATCGCTCCGGCAACTCCTCCCCCGCCCCGGTAATCTCTATGGAAAGGGCCCTCTGGAAAATGGACTCGGCCCGGGCCCAGTCCGGCTCTTCAAAATCGTTGCGAAATTGCTCCTTGGGAAAAGGCAGGAAGACGCGGATGGGCAGATGCAGCTCGAGGCAAGTCTCCGCAAACAGCAAATCGGCGCCGGCGGCGGCGGAGGTTACGCCGTAGATCACGCCCGGCACCTTGTCGATCCACTCGAGAAGCACCTTGCGAATGGCAGCGCGGCATTTGCCCTCGTCGGGAAGTTTGCGGTGGCCGGTAAATCCGATGGCGAGGGCGACGGGCAGATGCAAGGAGTTCCGGGCTGGAGGGCTCATGAAATTTGATCAGAGAAAATTGCAGAGTGCGCGTTCCGCCACGGTCGGGTCCTCGGAATCTATTGGATCTGCAGGCGCGACTTCATCAGAACAACGACGTAGGGATTATTCGTCGACATCAGGTAATACAGATTCAGCGTAGAGTCCTGCACCTTGGTCCACCGCTCCACCACGTAGGGAGCAAAAGCGCCGCCGCGCACTTCTTCCCCCTCTTCCTTCTTCCGTTTGCCCAGCACCGGTCCCGACAGGCCGTCGTCGACTCGGCGCATCGGATTGTGGATAAATTTTCCGAGGCCGCTGTCGCGCAGAGGGTTGAACAGGACTTGCGGCTCGCTCCAGGGTCCCCAGGGCGTTCGCGAGTAGGAAAACGCAATGCCGTTCAAGGTGGTGCGCCGGTCATAGGTCATCAGCCACAGGCCGAGCTCCTTGCACCAGGTGACGGAGACGTCGCCGAGCGTGCCGTCCTTCACGATGGGAAAGGCGTCGGATTCGTTGTCGCTCCAGGACGGAGCGTTGGAAGCGTCCAGCCCGGCGAAGTAGCGCGTTCCCTTGCCGGATTCGAATTGCGAAACCGGAGTGGCGGCGAGATAGACGTCGCTCTCGCGAAACTTTCCTGTTCCCCAAGTGAACACAAACGGGCCGCCGGGCGGCAACCCGCCGACCGGGGCCGGTTGCGCGTGCATGGACATGCGAATGAACTTGCCCGCCGGCATCTCGGAAATGGTGCGCACGGTTTGAAATGTCGCCGGAGGCGCGAACTTGGTGAGCACGCTGCGGCTGGTGGCGGCGCCGCGCGAAAAATTAGTGCTGATGGCGACATACATCTGTCCGTCCAAACTGATCCCCGCCACCGGCGTATCCATGGGCGCCATGCTGGTGACGTCCGCGGGCTGCACGGCGACGTTGGCGCCGCCATTCGTCAAAAAGTCGAGCTGAACGCCGCTTTCGGGATTGGAGGTGTCCGATTTCGCGATGGTATTCGCGTAGCCGGGAGTGCGGCCGATAGAAGGTCCGAACAGAAAATACACGTGCCCCTGATATTCGAACGAGTTGCCCATTTCGGAGCCTTCAATTCCGAAGCGGGTGAGCGTCTGCGTGGTTGTCGGAGTGTGGCGCTCCTTGTCTTCGTCTCCAATGAGCTGCTGGAGCTTGACGGAAGAATCCGAAGCAAATTGCAGAACCACGGGTTTTACGGGAACCGCGGGGTGCGCGGGCTGCGCGGCCGCCGGTGCAGCGGGAGGCGCCGGCGCAGCAGGAGCAGCGGCAGGCGGCGTGGCTGAAGCTAAGCTGGGAGTCTTCGGGGGTGCCGCTGCATGCGCTGGGGAAGCCGCTGGAGGAGTGGTGCTCACAGCTGCGACAAGCTTCTTCTTGTCCACAGAAGCGTCGGGAGTCGCAGGCGGAGGTGCAGCCGGGCGCGCAGCCGGCATGGTCGTGACCGTTGCCACCGGCATGGGGCTGGGCGGCGCCTGGCGCGACCGATACGTAAGGAAGCCCAGGACCAGCACGACGGCGGTCAGCCCGCCGATGACGATGTACGGCCAAACCGGCCGCTGCGCATGCGCAGGAGCAGGCGCCGGCGCGAGGGATGGCCCGGTCCCGGGGACTCTCGTGGAGCTTCCCTGCGTTTCGGTTTTCGGGCCGCTGCGCGACAGCAACGTCTGCACGTTGGCGGCCAGCCGCTGCAGGTGCGTTTCCAGCGGGGGCGTCAGCGCGTCCAGCCAGTGCACGCTGCCGATGAAGTAGTCCAGCGACTTCGCCGGTGTGACGTCCTCAATGCGCAGCGGCATGATCGTCGCGCCCTGGCTGACGGCGCGCTCAATTTCTTTCGGAATATGCCCGGAAAGGTTGGCTTTCGAGGAAAACACCAGGACCATGATGCGGCATTCGTGAATGGCGTCGATGATGGCTTCGCCATAATGCATGCCCGGCAGAACATCGCGCGGCGCCATCCACACACGAATGCCGTGGGACTCCAGGGTGGCACACACGGCGTCGGCTACCGGCTTATCCCCGGAGGCGTAACTGACAAATACATCGTGCGCCATGGACGGCGGCTTCCCCTCTTGTTGTTTTACCTGGTGGAGACGTGCCGCGCGGATTCTAACACGACACCGTTCCAACTGGAGAGAGGCAAGCTGCGCGCCGGCCGGCGCGCGTGATATAAAGGGGGTGTGCGGCTGTAGCTCAGTTGGATAGAGCGCGTGCCTCCGAAGCACGAGGGCGCCGGTTCAAGTCCGGCCAGCCGCGCCATTTTAATCAATGTTTATGCGGGCTCCGTGAGGGTCGCTCGAAACGGGTGTTTTGGAAACGCGCTCATGCCATGCTCTTGCCAGAGTTGGGAAAAAGCCCTTGCGGGGACGTGAAAGGGCTTCGATGAGAGATGAACCGTTCCATTTACGCTGCTTTCCGTTTTCTTACGAGGATTTTTCTGTAGTGCGTTAGACCGTGGAGATCGCGGCCCGCCCAGTCGCACTTGCACACTTTCAGCGTGTCATCGAGTACCTGGGTCCAAGCCCTGAATCCGTTTGCGCCGAGCACCGGCTGAGGGATGACTTGGTTGTGGACCAGCACGATTCCCCGCGGGAGCGGTTTGCGTGGGATGCCTGTCACATAGTGCCAGCCCACCTTCTTGTAGTACTCGCGCGACCCCTCGACTTCTTTCTTCCAGCGCGCCCGCGCGGCCGCTTGCCCGATTTCGCTGATTCGCTTTTTCGTCAGATTCCGTGCGCGTGCCTTCCCGCCCAGGCTTCCTAGTTCCTGCGCGGCTTTTGTATTTTTCATTCCGGTTGCTCCTTTCTGCGGGAGTCCTGCGGTCGTCCCGCGAGGCATACAGGATAGCGCTAGGCATCGCCGTGTCAAGTATTATTTAATAACCTCTGCACGTATTACTCTGTGAGAAACCTCGCAGAAGCTCGACACGAAAGCTCGACAGGAAAGCTCGACACAAACCGTGTCAAGAAACCGCGCACTGATACCTCGACAGAAAACCACGGGAAGGAAACCTCGACGGCGACTGAGTTGCGCGGTCTCTGCGATTCCTTCACACTAGAAGTGTTAGGGAATAAACCGAAAGGATACTTCGATGGCAAACGTTCAGCCCGTTTTCGACCGCAGGACAGTCAACTCGGCAATCAATATGTGGGCACTTCTTTACGTCGATGAAACCGGAAGAGTGGCCGGCTGGTTCGTAGATACGTATTCTGAGAAAGGCACGACGCCGTTCCTTTCGCCAAGGATGAACTGGTTCTCGCGTGAAGACGAAAAGCCCTGCCGCGCACAGCCGGACATCGGTGACTTTGTCTCGTCGATCAAAGTTGGCCCGGAGGATGAAGCGATTGAGCCGCAGCGCGAAGCATTCATCCGCGCTACGCTGGCGGATTGGGAGCAGGAATACGCAGAGTCGGTCCGCCCGAAAGCCTAGCCCGTCGTTTTTTGCATTATTAGAAACGTGGCAGGGGATTTGAGGGCGCGCCCGGCCAGGGGCGCGCCCGAGGCATTTCTACGGCGGTCAAAAACCCGAGGAAGGAACCGGTCTGGAAAACATATACCTGTACCTGTCCTTTCTCGGATTTTGTGACTACGCCTCCCAGTATAAGCGATTTTTATGCGAGATCCGCGTCCCATTAAAACTTTTTGAATGTTTGTTCGCTGGGAAGACCGTCCAGAACGTGTTTTTGCTCTTGCGCCGTTTTTAACTTTGTGCGATGGTTCCGTGCGAGAGTGAATGCGCCCGCAGGCCAGTCACTCTCAAGGAACGGGCGGCGCGAGCGGGAACTCAGCCGCCCTGTCTTGGCAGTTCCGGGATGAAAAGTGTAGTCCTCCTCCGAAAGGGAGAGAGCACCTTCGCAGGGAGAAGCCTCTTCGGCAACTTGCCGTAGGAGTTTCTCCCTTTTTTCTTTTCAGGAAAAAAGGGAAGTTCAAAAAGAAAGCCCGTCATTCTAGCAGTTGAATGACGGGCCCCTGAAAGGATGTCCACGCCGACCGTGAACGTTGCGAATCCTAGCAGCACCCGATTCCAATGTCAACGCGTCGCGCGCATGCAGCCATGCGAAGCGAGCTCATCCGTCGCCGACTGACGGTCCCGTCCATCGGACGCAGCACCACCGGTCCGATTCGAGATATGGAAGAGACCCCGGGGGGATGTAATTTCCCGGACCAGGGTGCGAACGGTGAGCGACCGAGTTCCGGCAAAGCGCTGGTTCTTCGGCCGCAGCTAGCCAACCCGAACGCTTTGGGCGCGTAGTCGCGTGAGCGAACAGACGAAAAGGCAGCCGCGATTTTTTCGGCGCGCGGTTTTTCCCAAAGTCGTAGTGTCCCCGCTGCCGCCAGGAAGAGAAGTGCCAAAGCAAAGCCAAGTCAAAGGCGACAAACCTTTAACCGTTTTTTCTCCCCGGCTTACGCCGGCCCCGCTGGGGCCTCAGTTGGTAGGTGGAGTCAGACAATTTCCCGGTCGTCGGTGACAGAAACCTAAACAGGAGATTTTGATTTTGACTTGCTCCCCTTCCCTCCGGGGGAAGGGGCCGGGGGATGGGGGAAAAGAGCGAAAGCGAGCTTTTGATCTTGCTTTTGGTTTTGATCGGTTCCGAAAAAAAAGGAAAAGGGAGTCCACAAATGAAACACCTCGAACTTGTCTGGGCCAGACTTTATTCTGAGATTGACGCCTACAACCCCAAAAGACCGGACGCGGACGCGATTGACTTTACCGCCTACGACGGTCTCACGGTCCACTTGAAGACCCACATCTCGATCATTCTTTTCCCAAGTGAAGAGACTGCCAGGGAAGCGCAGAAAAGATGCGGCGGTATCGTCATTCAACTGGATCCCACATCGTTGCGCGGTCAGGCCGCCAACTTTAGCGGCGAAGAAGACGAACAAAACATCCTCCACATTGTTGAGACTGGCGACAACGGCGAAGGTTCGAGCGAGCCGCCGACGGTGCTGCCGAAGGTGGCAAACATCTCGGCTTGCATCGCGAGTTTCCCGAACCGTCACGATTTCGAGCGGATGGAAGACCTCGAAGGAGCGGAAGTAGAAGTCGACCACATCGAAATGTGCGATGAAGCAGCCCACTGGGCCGGGGGCATCGCCGAACTTACTGGCACGGCCGCCATTTTGGAGTGAGGTGAAAAAAGAAAGCAGCCAACTCCTACTCATCCCATTGAAAGCAATGGATTTTTTTCATAAAAACAGCGAGCCTGAAAAACTTATAAAAAAAAGGCGAGACCGGTATTGAGACCTCCGGCGCGCCTCGGCCCGCAAGTTATGAGTCGGGACCGGGCCCTAGAATGGCCATTGCTGCGCACAGGAAGCCCGTACAGCCACGATCTCAGCCCGGCTAGGGTAGACAGCCGGAAAGGCGTTGCGTCCCGTGCTACCAGAGCACAGGGTTAGATGCCGTAACTCATTGCACACACAGTAGTTATAGATTCCACTCAGATCCCATGCCTTGGCGGTGCCAGAGTCAAAAACAAGCCCGCTTTTTGCCGATATTTCACACACTCCAAAACTGAACCTGTTCAGATTGTCACCGTCGGTGTCCACACCACTGTCACGTTACACCACTTCCAGAATCCTATCACTATACGTTACTATGCAGTAATCAAATCCCTGCGTCAGTCCGGCGAGACCCGGGCCTTTTCGGTCTTTGGCTCTCAGCGGCGTGCGTGTGGAAACGGTTTAGATCGTCGCGTGCTGTCGCAGTTTGAGTTTCCCGTAGGGCCCAGGCGTGGCGCGAGTTACCTGATTTCATCGTGGGCGGTGACGACCTTTCTTTCGCTGATTAAAGCCAGCAAAGCGAGCGAGCTACCGAGGGTTGGCGAGCGTGCGCGGCGCATTTCGCGGAAAAGGGGCGGAATCCGCCTCTTTTGTCGATTCCCCGCGAAGCGACAGAGGCGCGGACAGTTAGCGCCGTTTGCGAGAAAACAAACCGGGTTTGTATTTGAAACAGAGAAATACCTTCGGGAAGGTATTCGGGCAGCGGGCAGCAACATCTTTCGTCGCAATTGTTTGCGTGGAGTGCAACGCGACGGGTCACAAAAACGACAGCCTGTCGCATTTGGAATAAGCCGCGCGCTGGCTGCGAGTTGCGAAAGATTGGCTTCGACGGCCCGCGCCAACGGCGGCCAGCCTCGGCGAGTTTGGCAGAATGGCGAAGGACCGAACGGGCCTGTTTTAGCCGCGTCGCACTGAAAAGGGCGGCAGATTCTGCCACCCTTTCTTTCTTGTTGCCGCGCCCGCCCTTCTCCGGGTCGGGGTAGATCATGGCCAGCGCCATGGCCCGCTGGCCCTTCGAGAGATTGCGGCGTGCCAAGTTCGCTGACACGATGTAGGCGACGGCGCAGATCCGATCTATCGCATGCGGCGGAGAATGGGGAACAGCGCTTCCAGAACGCGATCGCTGATCCTGCGGGGCAAGGCCAGCACCACAACCTCCAGCAGCACAAGGTACAGGCACAGGAAGTCCCAAAAGTTGAACGGCACCGGCACAAAGCCGGGGGGCGGCAGCGGGAGTTGCAAGGGGCACCAACCTTACGGAAAAAGATTGGCGGGACGCAGGCGTGCCCGTGCACAATGCGGTTTAACCGTCGGGCTCGTTTTCGCGGACTCGGCGGCTAGGGGCGCATTGGCGTTTGCAGCGCCAGTGCGTCCCGCTTGTGTTGAAGCTACGCCAACGTAGCGGATAATGCAACCCTACGAAACCCACGCCCGCGACTGCCAAGCGATGCGCGCGCGGATGGCGAGCAACAGCCGCTCGCGGAATATCTGCTTTGCTTCGGCGCTCAGGCGGCGCAGGCAGCCGATTTCGGAGAGGATCGCGTCCGCGACCATTTCGGGCCACGGCGGAAGCGTGCCGTCAAAGCAGCGGTCTGCGACGCGCTCCACAAGTCCGACCATCGGCGCCATCTCATCCATGAACCGGCTCCTCGAGCTGCAGCTCGCGGCGGATGCGACAAATCAAAGGACGGCCGGCGCCGAAGTTCTTCCGAATCCGATACTCGCTCTCGCCGTTGCGAAGCGCGGCACGGATGGCCGCAATCCGTTCCACCGGCACCCGCGAAACGAACACCCTTTGCCGTGGCCGCGGTCGTGGCGCCTTCGGGATGCGCAGGTTCGGCGGCTTGCGCGGGATACGGCCGAGTCGCGTGAAGTGATCGAAAAAACTCAAGCACAGCCGTCTGTACCGCGCCATGGCCGGGTCGGTGTCCCTGCCGGGCAGGATGTCCCGTCGAATCGAAGCGAAGTCGCCGATGCGCGCGCCCAAGCGGTACAACGCCGCAGCCTCGCTCCACGCCGTGAGGGGCCCGTGGACCATCATTTCCATTTCGGACATTCGTTCGACCTCTCAGGGAACCGTGATTTGTGCCACGTTTTCCTCCCTTTACTCACTCTTCGTTCACGGCCACAAACTTTTCGAGACCGGGCGCGACCTTCCGAGCCTGCGGCGACGTGGGCGCGCCGGTACGCGGCGCAAGGCGCAGGCCATCGGTCGGGTTGATGCGGTGGACGCGGTCCGGCACGATGCGGTCTTGCTCGTTGTGCATTCCCTTCTCCACCTTGCCCGCGTGCTCGCCGTCCGCGTCGAGATCGCGGCAGCATTGCAGGTGATGCTCGGCCATCGTGGCATGTTCGTCGTCGCTCATCGACTCCAAACACTCGGATGCTTTCTCGGTATCACCCTTCGCCATCGCCGTGTGAAACGCGGCCACTTTGTGGTGCGTGTCGCGTAAGCGGTCCTTCTCCGTTGTCATCGCTTCCTCCCTTTGCGTTCGCGTGCTGGAAACTCATCATAGGCGGTCAGCGGCGGCGCGGTGCCGCCGCGCCGGAACATCTCCACTCCCAAAACGGCGCGTGCCAACCGCCTCGCGTGGAACAGGCCCAAGCCAAACTTCCGCGCGAGGTGAAGTATGTAGCCCTCGCGCTTTTTCACCGCTTCGACGAAGCCCAAGACATCGCCCTTGATCGTTCGCACGTGCTGAAAGTGATGCCGATGCGCGACCGCATAGGTGTGCGAGACGGACGTGCGAAGATATTTTGCGATTCGACCGCCGCTCCATCCCTCTTGGAAAAGTTCCAGGATGAGAACGTCCGGCGGGTACGGGCGCGTAGGTAAGCCCGCAGCACGTTGCGTTTTCGCCACGGTCTGAGGGTGCAGGCCGAGCTCGCGCGCGATCGCCCCTTGCTTCCAGCCGCGCCGGGCAAGCGCGACGATTTTCCGCTTTTGCTTTTCGCTCAACTTCATCGCTACTCCCTTACGGATTAACCACGATGCCGCTTATCAACTCGCCGTCCGGGCTGAACGTGAGATGCATCTTGCCGTTCTCCGACCGCAGCACATACGACCCGTCGTGATTTTTGCGGACCAGATTTTCCGCGGTGCGCGCCTGCTTTCGCAGGACGTGTGCGTCGGTCACTTCGTCATCCCAGTCCGGCGACGCGGACGCTCGGCCGGACGCGGCGCGTCCGAGGTGCGCAGTCTTCGCGGCGTCGGTGCCGAGGGCGGCGCGGAGCTTCGCGTCTTCGAAGATCCTCTCAAACGTGTTGTCATCTGCGATGTCCTCCTTGGGCGGATCGTCAGTGCCGTGCAGCAACAGCCGGATTTCCGGTTGCGTGAGTGCCATTGGCGTTCTCCTTTTCGCGTTGCTCGCGTGCGATTTTTAGAGGCGACCATTCCGCCAAAACTTTATTTCGTTTCGGCAAGATGCGGTCCGCTTGTCTCTGAAGGTTTTGGTACTCCTCTTCGAGCTGCAGCCGCTCCTGGGCGCTCTCGGCTTGCCAGGACGCGATGCCGTTGACGAGGATGCCGTGGGCGCGAATGAACTGCAGGGCCTTGGCCTTCAACTCGCCCTTGGCCGCATCGAGCGCGTGAAGTTCTTCGACGAGCGCGCGCTCGCGCGCCGCGTTCGCCTCTTCGACGGTGACGGCCGGCGCCGCCGCGGACTTTTTGAAAAGTGCGCTGAGGATGCTCATCGCGTTCACCTCCCGAACCCTAGCCGAAAAAAGTAACAGAATGAAACGCTTTCGCCGTTTTGTGTCGTGATCCGCGACTAGCCGGATGCGGCCTTGCCCTTGTCAGGCTTTTTCGCATCCAACTGCTCTATCACTCCCTCTACCAGCCGCTCTACCATCCGCGCGCCGATGCGGGCTCCGGTATGGAATGCGACATCGAACGTTGCTTCCCGTGCCTCTTTCTCGTCTGGATCATCGGCGTCCGTGTAGAGCGTCCAGATATTTTCAAGTTCAAGTTTTTCCTCTGGCGTTAACCCGTCCGTCGTGAGCACCCGTTCCTTCGGTGTCAGCGCTCCGAGTATCTCTGCCGAGAGTGGGTTGAACTCATTCTCTTCATCGTCTGTCATTGTCGGTGTCTCCCTTTCGGTCGGACTTGCGGCGCCCGCTGCCGTCAAGCGCTCCGGTGCCGCCCGGTCGTGCTGAACCCGGGCGGCCGGCGTGGCGACGATCACGCCCGTTTATTCCGTCCAAGGGCCCCTTCCATACACGGCGGTGGCTGTCCTCGGTCCCTTGAAGCCACACTGACCTCGCCAGGGGCAATACCAGGAGCGAACCGCTCCCCGCGTGGCCCGGCGAGATTTTTGCCCACGCGAAACTCAATGGAGCTTCAAGACGCCAGGCGCAATGCGACACTCATAGTCAGGACCTAGCGCGTACAACTTTTGCGCGATGAGTTCTTGTTCCTGAACGGGCAGATCGCCGACGGACTTGGCGCCGAGTGTCTTTAAACGCCCGTGCACGTATTCAACAAACTCCACCAAGGCGCTCGGCAGATTCGCGTTTTCGTCATCGTTTGCCATGACTTCTCCCTTTCGGTCGGACTTGCGGCGTCCGCTGCCGTTAAACTTTTCTGCGGGATGTGTGGGCGCGCGGGCCGGGACCCGTAGTGACACGAATCGGTAACCGCTGTGGTTTTTGTGCCACTACGCTTCGCCAGTGTTCCAGCACCCGGATGCGCTTCTGATATTCCGGAATGGCGTGTTCCTGCCATGCCGTGCTACATGAGCGGGCGAACTCAATGTAGCCAATCTCTTTCGTGATCGCCGCTTCGAGCGTTGGGTTGCGGCCAAGCGAAAGTAAAGTCCGCTGCCGAACTTTTCCCTCGCTGCGGTAAGATTCGACCAAAGCGTAGTACGTGATACCTCGCACGATTTTTCGCCGGATGAACACGCCTTCATCGCGCCCGCCGTGTGTGGGTTTTCTGCGCGCGCGGCTGCTGGCCATTCAAAAAGGCCAGGATGTGCTCGCCCAGGTAGATCGGCGGCGTGATGCCGCGCACGGGCTTCACCTGCTGGACAAACGGGTGCGTGCCGCGCGCGCGCCACACGGCGAGGGTCTTCCAGGATTTTAAGTGCAGGATGGCAGCGAGTTGGGAATCGCCGTAGGTCTGTTGCGGCTTGATTTCCTCAGTGAAGGCGGGCGGTAAGAATGGATAACGGCGGCGTTTCTTCGAACGGGACACGGCACTCTCCTTGTTATGCTCTTGACGCTTTGAGTTTTTTTTATTTCTCTCAAAAGCCAAGCCGACAAAGAGTAGTGCTCGGGTGCCCTCCTCAATGAAACATGCGGATTATAGTCGGTTGCTGGTACCAGTCAAGCGCTAACTACGCGGAACGCGGAACGACTCGCAGTTTGCGCGCGGCGCGCTTGGCTTCGGCCTTCGTGCGCTTCGCTGCCGCGGCCATCATTTCGGCCATCTTCTGCGCGCCCTTGAGCCGCGATTCGAGCACGGCGGATTGCACAAGGTGCGCGTACACTTCGGTGGACTCCACCGACTTGTGGCCGAGAGACGCGCCAATCGCCTGCAGGGAACTTCCCGCGATGGCTTGATAGCTCGCGCACGTCCGGCGTAAGTCGTGGAACGTCACATCCGGGATTTTCGCGGCCGTTCTGATTCTCTGCCATTGATTTTTGAAGTCTTCGACGTGACCGCCCTCGGCGGTAGCGGACGGGAACACCCACGGATTGTCACCCGCACGCTGCGCGCGCCGCGTCTTGAGGATGGTCACAGCATCCGGGATCAGGTTCACCACGAGGCTTTCGCGATTCTTGGTTTGGACTGCCGCGAGTGTCCACGTCGCGCGGTCGAGGTCAACGTCCTTCCACGCCGCGCTATACAGATTGGATTTTCGGACGCCGCACGCCAGCAAGAGGTTCACAAAGTCGGCGACGTCCCGATTGGGTTCTGCCGCGAGTGCCGTTTTGAGTCTGTTCAACTCTTCGGGTTGCAAGAACCGCTCGCGCGCGTGCTCGCGGTACATGTCCACGGCGCGTGTAGGATTCGTCTGCATGAGTTCCTTGCGAATCGCAAAGTTGAAAGCAGCCCGGGCCGTCTCCACGGCACGATTGGCCGCTATCTGGCCCCGCTCGGCGACCTTCGCGTGTAAGCGGGCCATCTGTGCGGTAGTGATACTCTCGACCGGCATATCCCGGAACGAGGCAAGGTCGCGGGTGAAGATGGCGCGGCGGGCGCGCTCGGCTTCGTCCGGGTTCTTCGCGTCCTTGCGGACTTTCGCAATGTACAGGTCGAAGATTTCGCCGAAAGAAAGTGGGCCGCCGTCCACCTTGCCGCTCGCGAGCGGGCAGGGCCCTTCAAAGCCCGACGCCTTCCAGGCCGCGGTTTTACTCAGCAGACTTTGCGCAAGGCCGCGGGCCTGTTCGATCTTCACGTCTTCGCCGAACTGGCCCAAAGTGACGCGGTAGCTCACGCCGCGGGCACTCTTCACAAGGAAGAGGGTTTTCTTGCCGCTCTCATGGACGCGAATCCCGAGCGCCCGCACGTCGTCGTCAAAGAAGATATCGGGCTTGGCGCCCTGCGGCAGAGGCAAGTTTTCAAGCCGCTGGACGGTGAAGCGGAAGCGTTTTGCCCGTGCCATAGAGTGACCCTGTGCTTCTCCAACATGTGCTTTTTTCATGCCACTCCCATGCCATTCTCATGCCATATTTTAGTTAACCGACGTTAACTACCGTCAGTTTCTATGCCATACAGTCTACTGCTAACTGGTTGTATTGTCAATCGCTGTTAACCGGCAGCAGCACGCGGTTAGTACCTAGCAAAAGGGCCTTCCAATGCTCCGAAGCACGAGGTCGGGCGTTCGAGTCGCCCCAGCCGCGCCACTTTCCGATAAGGCCCCGCCGCAACTGTGCGACCCCATTTTACCGTCCGCATCGCGTTGAAACAGGTAAACTCAAACTAGAGTTAACTTCCTTGGGAGGTCTGTTGTGCAGCGTTGCTCCAAGTGTGGACAGACGTTCGACACTGAGTCATGTCCGTACTGCGACAACCCGGCTCAGGTTTCTACAGGCGTCGGGTGGGAGAAGGACAAGTCTTTAACCAAGTATGCTTTTTTGCTGATCGCCGGACTGTTTGGAGTCTCGTTGGCAAACGGCCTCTACCCTCTGCTTGACGACGATACGTTGACGATCGTTACCATCACGCTGTTCTTAGGCTCCGGCGGTATTTACTTCTGGCTCTCTTTAGCTTGCAAGCCAATGCCTTGGCATCTCCCATTCGTAAAGCGGATGTTTGCATTTGTGGCGGTGGTCCTCGTCTTATCGTCCGCCCTCATAATCCTAAACGGGACTCTTGATAAGTACCCGCTGCTGCAAACCAGGACACGTGTGGTTCGAACGTACTCCAGCCGGCGCGACAGGTCCTTTTATGTTGTGGTGAGCCCTTCCTGGCGTCAGGGACGAAATCAGGAGGAATTTCAAGTCCATGATGACTTTTACGATAGCTTGGAGGCGGGTGACTTCATCCGGGTGGAATTTCACCGAGGCGCGTTCTACCTCCCTTGGGGTCTAACAGTGACCGACCGGATGAGGTGCCCCTCAGGAGTATACGGCCCTTCACTGTGTTGAAATTGCCCTAATTGCAGTCCTCAATGTGGCACTACTCTTGCCAAGTCCCGAGAAGTCCACTTCTCGCGGCCGGGGGCTCGGACTACGAAACGCTGAAGGTGATCTCGACCTTCAGCGCGATTGGAACCGGTTCGCCGTCCAGAATCGTCGGCTCATATTTTCGTTTCGAAACCGCGTTCAGGGCGGCCTGAATGAGCAGTGGGTGGCCGCTCACCACGCGCATTCCCTTGACCTCGCCATGGTCGTCAATGACTGCGTCAATGATTACGACGCCGGACAGGCGGGACATCCTGGCGAGCGAGGGATACTCCGGGTCAGGCGAGTACAGCAAGCGCGGCGGCTTTACGTTCCCGCCGACGCGAACAGGCACCTTCGGGCCAGCGGCAACCGCGGCAGGCGGGGGCGGAATTTTCATAGCGCCGCCAAACACTCCTCCGATCACGCCGCCGGGCACACCTCCCGGAATCCCTCCGGGCACGCCTCCCGGCACACCTGCGAATGCCTCCTCAGGCGGCGCTCCACCATTCCCCGGGGAAGTCACGATCACTTTAGGGATGAACGTGGGCGCGATCAGTTGCCCCGGCGTGATGACGTGCGGAGCGGCTACGCGGACCTGGCGCGGAGTTGCCGCCGAAGCGAGTGGCGCAGGCGGCGGGCCCGCCGGCATCGGCGGCGGCGCAAGAAACGTCAGATTGAGCCTGTGGGTGTCCAGCCCGGCGGTGAAATAAAGCGGCAGCAGCAATAGCGTGGCTACGATGGCGAAATGCGCGCCGATCGAAACGACCCAATCAAACGGGCTGCGGTGCTGCCGGGTGGAAGCATCTTCCAGCATGGCCTCGGCAAACACGTCGTGCACCAGCTGTTCCTTCGGCGGCGGCAAGACGAGGTGCGCGCTTTGTGAGATTGGATCGGCCCAGAGAACATGTTGGTTGTGCATATCATCCCTCCCCATTCTTGCCAACTGCGCCGGAACGGAACAGCACGCCCAAAGGGCACGGCGCACGCCCCACCGACCATGCTTATAATTTAGTAAACCGCGCAGGATTGCGCGGTGACTGGAGTCACCTACGGG
>Ga0210398_10000577_pt1 | contig 41340 bp, 36 predicted proteins | sample IncBWC4OmetaG_FD_161047 | JGI IMG/M metagenome (GOLD analysis project Ga0210398, IMG submission 161047) | Forest soil microbial communities from Barre Woods Harvard Forest LTER site, Petersham, Massachusetts, United States - Inc-BW-C-4-O | ecosystem: Environmental > Terrestrial > Soil >... | reverse complement strand
CGGCTCTGTTGGTCGGTGTCGCGCTTATTCGCGCCCGTCGACAGCAAGATCGAACGTAAAGAAACCTTCGTCGTTGTCGGGGCGCTTGAGAACGTCGGAGTGGCGCAATGTGCGGCGAGCGTCGTGATAGCCGGCGCGCCAATGCTCCTCCATGCTGAGCCGCGAGAACTCGTAATCCTTGGAGTGACCCTCGTAGTCCCTGGCGCGATATATCAGCTGAATGACGTTATAGACCTTACGGTCCGCGGCGGTGCTGAGCAGCTGTGCGTCCGGCGTATTCCTCAGATCGTCCGGCAGCTTCTCAAGCAGTCCGGCAGCCGCGCGCCGCAGTCTTTGAATGTGCCTGAACTCATCCGTACCAGCGCGGGTACGGCTGGAATAGCGGATCTCTTTTTCCCGGGTCATCACTTCCAGCATGTTGCGCGGGAACTCACCGCGGGCGCTCCACAGATCGACCTGGAAAGCCAAGGTGTCGCTGCGCGGCACGCTGTCGGCCATCCATTGCAGCGGTGTATTGGACACGAGGCCGCCATCCCAGTAGTGCTCACCCTCGATCTCGATGGCCGGAAAGCCGGGGGGCAGTGCCCCGCTCGCCATGATGTGTTCGGGCATGATCTCGTGCGTCGTCGTATCGAAATAGACGCTATTGCCGCTGCGGACGTTGACGGCGCCGACGCTCAGTCGCGTCGTGCCGGCGTTCAGGCGGTCGAAATCGACAAGTTCCTGCAATGTGCTTTTCAGCTCACGGGTGTCGTAAAAGCTGGTCGCTTCGATTGTCCCATCAGGTTGCAGCCATTGCATCGGCGTTCGCGCGCTGAAAAAACCATCTGCGCCGCCTGCCAGTACGAGATTGGCGTTAAGCTGATTGAGTAAGTTGCGGCCAGTTTGACCCCTCATAAATTGCGACGGCGCATCGCCGAACCAGGACCAGAGCCTATCGCTGGTCACTTGCCGCCAGAATTCGCGTAATTTTTCGATCCGCATATTCGGAGGATTGCCGGCGATGATGGCCGCATTGATCGCACCAATCGACACGCCGGCGACCCAATTCGGCTGAATATCGGCCTCGGCCAGCGCCTCGTAGACTCCGGCCTGGTAGGCACCGAGCGCGCCGCCTCCCTGCAGGACGAGGGCAATACAGTCGAAGGGAATGGGTCCTCCGTGTTTCGTGGCGGCGGCATCGGACTTGATGTGAACATTCATGGCACGTTCTCCGCATCAAAGGGCCTCACAGGCCGCTTTTAATAAACTATACCGTATAGTATCGATACTGGGCCGTCAACTTAGCCGAAGGTTGGGGTTGCCTAAACTATACGATACAGTGTATATCTTCGCCGCGATAAGGCCTCGACCTCGCAAGACGTCGGCTCAGTGCAAGGCAAAAACAAATGTTCGATCCAATCTATATCCCCGTCGTCGCGTTTTGCGGATCGGCTTGCGGCAGCATCGCGACCATACTGTCGAATTGGGTAACCCAGCGCCGACAAGACCGCGTGCGCAACAAATCGCGGGCCAGCTCACGACGTGCGAAGCTCTATAAGGCATTCATCGAGGAGGCGTCGAAGCTGTATGCCGACGCCCTTGTCAATGACAAATCCGAGGCTTCGAAACTGGTCAACATGTACGCGCTCATTGCACGAATGAAAGTGATGTCGGGCGATGGCGTTATCGAAGCCGCTGAGAAGGCTGGTCACGTAATCATCCAGACCTATCTCGCGCCCAACAGGACGTTCGCGGATTTGGCGGACTTGATAAAGGAAATGGACCCGCTGCGAGATTTCAGCGAAGCCTGCCGGCGCGAATTGCAAGCGGCTCGATGGCGCTGATAACCTGCGACTGCCGTCGCGTAAGCAATCCTGCTACTTCCAACCCGCCTCACACGCTGCCAGAAAAAAAACGACGCGTTCGCGCATGAAGGACGGCAAGTCCTTGCGCAAAACCTTCGCTTCATCACCCATCAAGGCTCGCATCAGCATGGGGAGCAGGATGAGGTCCATGAAGATCTGAGCTGTCGCAATACTTCTTTTGCCACTGAAGGGCCCCGAGGATGCGCGCGAAAGCATCTGGGTGGCGTTATTTAAGAGTTGGGAGACAGCGTCGGCCCCTTGATTTCGCGCTGCCTCGTGCACGCGGCGGCTCAAATCCGGAAATCTTTGCGATTCGGCGATCGTTGCACGAAACACGCCGACCGACTCGGCGACTGTTCTTTCGACCAACGCGATACCCAAGCTAGTGAGCTTGTCCTGGACCGTGCGTCCTTCGGGCGTATAGCGCTCCAATTTCGCCAATCCGTCGATGATGCGCGCGACAACGGCGGCGAACAGCGCCTCCTTGCCGGCAAAATGCCCATAAATCGTTGGTTTGCTTGCAGGAGCCCTCGCTGCGATCTCATCGACACTCGCGCTCTGGAAACCTCGTTCAAGAAAGACGCGCTCGGCGGCATCGAGGATGCGCTCCTCTACGTCGCCGGCAAGGTCCTTGGGCGGCCTGCCGGGGCGGGCGGACTGTTTTGCTTTTGCACTCTTGGCCATCGATCGATCCTTTTGTTGGGCCGCGTTATTCGAAAGTGTTAGTCGCGCTGCCCAAACTGATCTTGACACCTTATGGGGAGCATGGCAATTAAAATATACTACACTGTATAGTTTGTTTCAAGGGATGAGCCATGAGACAGCGATTTTATTGGTGCATTGGGGTTGGCCAAAAGGCAGGCCCCGCCTTCGGAGTCGCGCTTGTGGCGGCGGCGCTGAGCGCCTGCAATGAACACTCGGCTGCTCCGAATCGTGCCTTGTTCGTGCGCACCGAGCTGGTCCAGCCGCTCGATCGACAACGTGCTGCGACCCTGACCGGCGAGGTCCAAGCCCGTTTCCGGGCCGACCTCTCCTTTCGGGTCAGCGGCCGCGTTGTCGCACGGTTCGCCGATGTCGGCGCCCACGTGGAGGCCGGTGACGTGCTGGCTCGGCTCGATCCGGCCGAGCAGCAGGCCGATGTCGATGCAGCGACTGCGGCGGAGGCTGCCGCCGAAGCCCAATTGCGCGTCGCAAGCGCGACTTTCGAGCGGCAAAAGACTCTGATCGCCGAGGGCTTCACCACCCGCGTGGCGTTCGACAACGCGCAGGAGGGCTTGCGCAACGCTGAAGCTTCGCTTGAAGCGGCAAAGGCGCAGCTGGGAACAGCGAAAGACGCGCTTAGCTATACCGAATTGCGCGCCGACACCTCGGGCGTGATTACCGCGCGAAATCTCGAGGCCGGCCAAGTGGTGCAGGCAGCTCAGCCCGCATTCACCCTGGCGCAGGATGGCGATCGCTATGCTGTCTTCGATGTGTACGAATCGATTTTCTTTGGTGACTACGACGGCGACCACGTCTCCCTGGCACTCCTCTCAGACCCTAGTGTCACGGCCACCGGTTACGTGAGGGAAGTGTCGCCGGCCATCGATGCGAAGAGCGCGACGGTCCGCGTCAAGGTCGCAATCCAAAATCCGCCGGCAGCGATGACGCTGGGAAGCGCCGTAGCGGGCACAGCCAACCGGAAGCCCGGCGCGCAGATATCGGTTCCATGGACCGCCTTGATGGCGCTTGGGCCGGAGCCGGCGGTCTGGATCGTCGGCCCGCAGACCAAGACGGTATCGCTGAGGCCGGTGACCATCGACGGTTACGAAGCCGGTGCAGTGATTGTCAAACATGGGCTTGAGCCCGGAGAACGCGTCGTTGTCGACGGCGGCAAACTGCTCAGCCCTGGCCAGCTTGTGACCTTCGACGGGAGTCCATCGTCATGACGCGCCCAATCCTGATCTCGAGCATCCTCGCGCTGACCCTTGTCGCGTCGGGATGCAAACAAGAGACAAAGGCGCCGGAGCCTGTTCGACCCGTGCTCTCGACTGTTGTCGAACCGATGCGGTCAAGCAGCACGGTGGTGGTGGGCACTGTCGAGCCACGCTTCAAGACTGATCTTAGTTTCCGCCTATTGGGGCGCCTCATCGCACGTCCCGTAAACGTAGGAGATCTGGTAGGCCAAGGCGATGTCGTTGCTGCAATCGATTCCACTGCGCTCGAATTTGCGGTGCGGTCAGCCAAAGCAGAGCTCGCAAAAAGCCAAGCTCAACTTGCGAATACCAGCGCAACGGAGGAGCGGCAACGGACGCTGATTACGACCGACGCGACGACAAAAGCGACACTAGACAACGCAGTGCAGGCCCGGGCCGGCGCCGAAGCATCGGTGGCTCGTGCGCAGGCGAACCTGACTAAGGCGCTTGAGCAACTCAGCTATGCGCAGCTGAAATCCGACTTCGCCGGCGTCGTTACGGCTGTAGGCGCCGACGTCGGACAAGTCGTGTCACCTGGCCACAGTGTCGTCACAGTCGCGCGCCCCGACATCAGAGAGGCTGTCGTCGACATCGGGCCGGACTTCCCGGTTTCACTGACTGTCGGCTTGCCATTTATCGTCAGCTTGCAACTCCTTCCCAGCGTTGAGGTAGAGGGTCAAATTCGGGAGATTGCGCCGCAGGCCGATCCAGTGACGCGCACGCAGCGCGTCCGAATCGCCTTGAACGATCCCCCTCCAAGCTTCCGGCTGGGAGCGACCGTCACCGCGAAGCTGAGCAGCGACGAGCGCTCCGTTTTGCTGGTGCCCGCGTCCGCCGTGCTGACCAAGGACGCTGAGAGCTTTGTTTGGGTCGTCGACCTTCCCGCCAGCACGGTCTCGCTGCGCAGAGTCGATCTTTCTCAGGGCGCAACTGGCATCCAAGTGACGAGCGGTCTCGACGCCGGAACGCGCATCGTCACTGCCGGAATCCATAGCCTCGAACAGGGGCAGCAAGTCAGAACCCAACAGGACGCGACGCCATGAAGTCATTCAACCTTTCCGACTGGGCACTCGGACATCGTTCGCTTGTCTGGTATTTCATGATCGCCTTCATGGCGGCCGGCCTGTTCTCGTACCTGCATCTGGGACGGCAAGAGGACCCCGACTTCACCATCAAGACCATGGTGATCCAGGCGCAATGGCCGGGCGCTTCTGCCGAGGAGATTACGCGCCAAGTCACGGAGCGCATCGAGAAGAAGCTCGAAGAACTGGAATCGCTCGATTACACCAAAAGTGTAACCGTTGCAGGGCAGACGACGGTCTTCGTTTATCTGCGCGACAGCACAAAGGCCAGTGACGTCACCCCGACCTGGGTTCGCGTGCGCAACATGGTGGCCGACATCAAGGGCGACTTTCCCCAAGGCGTCATCGGACCGCTTTTCAATGATCGCTTCGGGGACGTGTTCGGCAACATCTACGCTTTCACCAGCGACGGTTTGAGCCAACGCCAGCTGCGCGATCGAGTCGAGGAAATTCGCGGTAAAATATTGACCGTGCCGGATGTCGGTAAAGTCGACATTCTGGGCGCACAGGACGAAGTGATCTATCTGGAATTTTCGACCCGGAAAATCGCCGCACTCGGGCTCGACAGCCGTTCCATCATTGCATCCTTGCAGGGGCAAAACGCCGTCACGCCATCTGGCGTATTCGAAGCAGGGCCGGAGCGCATCAGCGTGCGGGTCAATGGCCAGTTTGCGTCCGAAGCAAGCTTGATGGCCATCAATTTGCGGGTCAATGATCGGTTCTTTCCATTGACCGATGTGGCAACCATCACGCGCGGCTACGCCGATCCGCCTACGACGCAGTTTCGTTTCAACGGCCAGCCCGCCATCGCTCTCGCAATTGGCATGAAAAGCGGCACAAATCTCCTTAAATTTGGCGATGCGCTGAAGCAAGAAATGTCGGAAATCATCGCCGATCTGCCGATCGGCGTGGGAGTCCATTTGGTCGCGGATCAGCCGTTAGTGGTCGAGCACGCGGTATCGGGGTTTACGGAAGCGCTGTTCGAAGCTGTGGCCATTGTTCTCGCCATCAGCTTTTTCAGTCTTGGGCTTCGTGCCGGGCTTGTTGTCGCGATCGCCATTCCGCTGGTTCTCGCCATAACTTTTGTCGTCATGGCCTATGCCGGAATTCCGCTGCAGCGTATTTCGCTTGGCGCATTGATCATCGCGCTCGGGCTTCTGGTCGATGATGCGATGATCGCTGTCGAAATGATGGTGGCGCGGCTGGAAGTTGGCGATGCCCTAACGAAGGCGGCGACCTACGTCTACACGTCTACTGCCTTTCCGATGCTGACGGGTACGCTGGTTACCGTCGCCGGATTCATTCCGATTGGCCTCAACAGCAGCAACGCCGGCGAATTCACTTTCACTCTGTTCGTGGTGATTGCCGTGTCCTTGGTCGTATCGTGGATCGTCGCCGTCCTGTTCACGCCGCTGCTGGGCGTTACGATCCTGCCGGCCAAGATGAAAGCGCATCATGAGACGAAGGGAAAATCTGCGCGGCGGTTCTCTCGTCTCCTTGTCCTGTGCATGCAGCATCGCTGGACCACCATTGGCGTGACGGGCGGAGCATTTCTCCTTGCGCTGGTCGGCATGCAATTCGTGCCGCAGCAATTCTTCCCGTCGTCGGACCGCGACGAGCTTATCATCGACTTGAACCTGCCTCAGAATGCCTCGATTGCGGACACGAACGCACAAATGGCTCGCTTCGAGCGTGAGCAACTCCAGGGCAATGACGGCGTCGACCATTGGTCGACCTACGTCGGAACCGGCGCTCCGCGCTTTGTTCTGTCATTTGATGTGCAAACCGCCAACACCTGGTTTGGCCAGATGGTCGTGGTCACCAAGGGCGGCATCAAGATGCGCGATCGCCTCAAGGCGCAATTCGATACCTATTTGAAAAAGACCTTTCCCGGCACCGATACGTTGGTCAAATTGCTTGAGGTCGGACCTCCGGTTGGACGCCCCGTGCAGTATCGACTCAGTGGACCCGACATCGCCAAAGTCCGGGAATTTTCGCAGCGCCTGGCTGCCATCGTGCGCACCAATCCGCATCTCGACAACGTGGTGTTCGACTGGATGGAGCCGGCGCGCGTCGTCAAGGTCGACGTGCTGCAGGATAAAGCTCGTCAACTTGGCATTACCTCGGAAGACATTGCGACGACCCTGAACGGCGTGCTTGACGGCACGTCCATCACCCAGGTTCGCGACAGTATCTACCTGGTGAATGTGGTGGGGCGCGCCACCGCACCCGAGCGCGCGTCGATCGATACGCTGCGCGACTTGCAGTTGATCGGCCTGGGCGGGCAGTCGGTGCCGCTCGGCGCCGTCGCCACCCTCCACTACGAAATGGAGCAACCGACAATCTGGCGGCGGTCCCGCATCCCCACGATCACGCTGAAAGCAAGCATCCTCGACACGGCGCAGCCGAAAACCGTCGTCGACCAACTCGCTCCACAGGTGGCGGAGTTCGCAAAGGGGCTGCCAGCCGGCTACTCAGTGGCCATCGGCGGCGCTGTCGAGGAGAGCGCCAAAAGCCAAGCCCCGATTATAGCCGTCGTTCCGCTGATGCTCTTCATCATGGCCACGATCTTGATGATTCAGCTGCAAAGTTTTGCTCGGCTGTTTCTGGTGTTCGCAGTCGCGCCGCTCGCCCTGATCGGCGTGGTGTTGGCTTTGCTGCCGAGCGGGGCGCCTCTCGGGTTCGTTGCGATCCTTGGCGTTCTGGCTTTGATCGGTATCCTGATCCGCAACTCGGTCATCTTGATTGTCCAGATCGAGCACCTGAAAGAGGCCGGCCGTCCGATATGGGAGGCCGTGGTGGAAGCAACGGAACATCGTATGCGCCCGATCATGCTGACCGCCGCTGCGGCCAGTCTGGCGCTTATTCCGATTGCACGGGAGATTTTCTGGGGCCCAATGGCGTTCGCCATGATGGGCGGCATCATCGTCGGCACCGTGCTTACGTTGTTGTTCCTCCCAGCGCTCTATGTGGCGTGGTTTCGGATCAAAGCGCCGGCTCGATCGCCGGAGCAGGCTTCCGAGGCGGCACAGCCTGAACTCAACCATCGCGCGGCAGCCGCCGCTGTGTGAAGGCCCATGGCAATCGAGGTGGTCTCATGCGTAGCTTCGGATGGAAAGCAATCTTGGCGGGCGCGCTCGTCCTTGTTGCTGTGATCGGCCCCGATCAGGGACTCGCCCAGTCGAATGTCTCGCCGGCGGAAATTGATCACCCAAGGTGGGTATCCATCATTTATGAGCCACCGGAAAATCCCGCTCTTCAGGAGCTATACGATCTCTTGCGGGAGCGCCATGCCCTGGAGAGCATCCAAGAGATATTGATGCCCTTTCGCTCGCCGGAAGCGCTGACGATCAAGACAGCTGAGTGCAAGGCCATAAACGCCTGGTATCGACGGGAAACTTTCAAGCCCACGGTGACGGTGTGTTATGAGCTTTTGAAGCACATACTCGGATCCCTGCCAAACGAGGATAATCCCGACGGGCTCACGCCAGCTGATGCAGCAGTCGGACAGTTTTTCTTCGCCACTTTGCATGAGGTAGGACACGCGATATTCGACATTCTCGATGTCCCAATGTTTGGCCATGAGGAAGACGCCGCTGACAATTTTGCAACGTACATCATGCTGCAATTTGGCGAGGGACAAGCGCACCGGCTAATTGGAGGCGCAGCCTGGTCCTGGAGAGCTTACCTAGGCGACTACAAGAAGAACCCCCTGGTGCCAACTCGGCTGAGCGCATTTGCGAGCGATCATGGCTTGCCGCAGGAGCGGTTCTACAATCTGATATGTCTGGCGTTTGGCGCGGATCGGATAGGGTTTGCCGACTTCGCGACCTATTTGCCGTCAACTCGGGCGCCAACCTGCTGGCGCGAATACGGGACCTTGGTGCGAGCCTTCGAGAAGGAAATCACTCTGCACATTGATCAGGAAGTGGCGAGACAAGTGTTGCACAGGAATTGGCTTGAGGCTCTGGAATCCGGCTCGGTCCCTCCGAAATAGTGCGGATTGTTTCCCGCCATATATTCTCGCAGTCGCAAACTAGGAGGTCGGGTAGCCGTCAATTTGCTGCACCGCACTTCGGTCGCTAATGGCCCTTAGCGTCATTTCGCGGCAGCGCAGCAAACGGTCGCTTTTGGAGGTATAGCGACCGTACGGAATTGCAAGGAAATTGCACTTACCTAGCATGTCATCTCGGAGCACTCCGATCGCCGGTCCGTTGCGCAGCGACGGGACGGGACGTTTCATAATGGGCATTATGCGAATCGAATCCGCCATTGGATTCCGCTAGAACGTTCCATAAATAGATGATGACACTTCCGAGCCCATGGACGCACGATCGTGAACACGCAAACTCGAGCCGAGTTAGTTTTAAACCACGAACTTACGTTGCACCTAAAACATCTAGGAGTGACAGACGACCAGCTCGAGGCCATGCGATTTCGGCCGAAACAAGAAAGCTGGCCGTTCGATCAATGGGCGTTTACATGGGGTGCGGGAACACCCGATGAGGCAATTCCGTTGATAAAAGCCTATTGCGCACTAAAATGGCTTATTCTCGAAAATCCCGAATATTCCAGAGATAAGGATGATGCTTGGCACCTCGTGTCAGTGACCGTGGCCGTTCCGATTTATCGGATAGGGGTCAAACATAAGGAGGCACAACGTCTTCGTGCCAAGAAACCTCGTAGTAAGTTCACAGAGGATGGCCAATCAACTGAACGCATTATTGAAAAATTGGCAATTAATCCAGAATACAGCGACGAGACCGCAAATGAGCTTTGGAACCATTTTTTCCAAAAATTGGATGAAGCCAAATTGCGCCCGAAAGAGGAAAATCATTCGGACCCGAGAAAAAGGGCATATACCTACTGGCCATCCAACGGCACAGTGGCATCAATCACCTACGGGCGATTTGCCAATCTCGTTTCCAAATATCGAAGAAATCACGCTAGCCGGGCTAAGATAACCTAGCCCTTTAAAATCTCGTCCCTGACCGCGCCCCAATTTGAGGCGCCTTACCAGGGAGCCAACAATGGCAGCGATTGTCTCGCTCGGCCGACTCATCATCACCTATCTGGCGCTCACTGCGCTCATCCTCGATCCTCGGAATCCTAGGCGCCATAGTCCCAGGCAAATCAGGCAAATCGCGTGGAGCATTAAAGCTTTCGGTTTCGCGGTTCCGATTTTGATCGATTGCCATAACAAAGATCGTGGCCGGTCATGGCCGCTTCCTGGCGGCACAGTTCCTGGGTTTGATCGAAGTACCAGTCATAAGGCTGGAACACCTCACCACGGCCCAGGCTAAGGCCTTCATGATCGCCGATAACAGACTGACGGAGGCATCAGTTTGGGACAACAGGCTGCTGGCGGAATCACTGAAGGAGCTGTCCGAGCAGGAATTGGATTTCAGTATTGAGGCGACGGGCTTCACGGTGGGGGAAATCGATCTTCGGATCGAGGGCCTCATGACGGCAGGCGAGCATGAGCCGGACGCGGCTGATCGCCTTCCAACAGTGACCAGTCAATTCGCTATCAGCAAGCCGGGCGACATTTGGCATCTAGGTCGACATGTCCTCCTGTGCGGCAGCGCGTTGTCAGGGGAATCTTTTCGGGCTTTGCTCGGGGCTAAGCGCGCACAAATGGTATTTGCCGACCCACCGTACAACATCCCGATTCAGGGAAATACGTCCGGTCATGGTCGCATTCAGTATCGCGATTTTACAATGGCGGTCGGCGAACTTGATGCGGTCGAATTTACATCATTCCTGACGCGATGCTGTGCGTTAATGGCCAAATACAGCATCGACGGTTCCATACATTTCTTGTGCATGGACTGGCGGCACGTGGCCGAGCTTCTAGAAGCAGGGCGGCTTGCGTACTCCGAACTTAAGAATTTCTGTGTATGGGACAAGGGCAGTGGCGGCCTGGGCTCGTTCTATCGCAGCGCACATGAGCTTGTGCTCGTGTTCAAGAACGGATCCGCGTCGCACCGAAACAACTTGCAGCTTGGGCAATACGGGCGCAACAGAACCAATGTTTGGCACTATCCGCGCGTAAACAATTTCGGTCGCCAGTCCGATGAAGGTTGTTTGGCGGCCCTACATCCAACTCTTAAGCCGGTATCCATGGTGGCAGATGCCATCCTCGACTGCTCTGCGCGTGGTGATGTTGTTCTCGATCCCTTTTTGGGCAGCGGCACGACGCTGATAGCGGCGGAACGCGTTGGCCGCTGCTGCTATGGCATGGAAATCGATCCGCTATAACGTCGACACCATCATCCGTCGCTGGCAGGCGTTTACGGGCGATAAGGCGACCCACGGCATCACCGGCAGGTACTTCGACGACCTCGCCGGTGAGGCGGAGGCGCGCCATGTCTGACCACGATAATACCGATCGGCCATTCCTTGTTGGGTATGGCAAGCCGCCCAAGCACACCCAGTTCGTCAAGGGCAAGTCCGGCAATCCTAAAGGGCGCGGCAGGGGCGTGAGGAATTTTGCGACTGAGATCCAAGAAGAATTGAACACGCGCGTCCCCATTACGGAAAATGGCATACGAAAGAAGATCACGAAACGCAAAGCCGTCGCCAAACAACTGGTCAACAAGGCGGCTGCCGGAGACCCAAAATCCATTCCGGTTTTTTTGAACGAAGCACGCCAGCACGAAGCCGGATCTGCCACAGCTCCCGGACTTGAGGTTCTTTGTCGGCCCGAAGATCAACTAGTCATGGCGAACATCGTCAAGCGAATCCGGGAAGCGGAGGTTGCGGAGGTCACGACACCCGAAACGTCGCCCGAGTCGTCGGCCGACAACCTGAAGATGGACACTCTGCAGCCCAATACGGATGGAAAGTCATGACACTGTCCCCCGACGAGTACAGATTTATACTGCGAAACGACTATGTGAGCTTCATTGAACGAGCGTTCCACGAGTTAAACCCGCAAACCCGATTCTTATGCGGGCCCCACATCGAGGTGATCGCAACGAAGCTAGAGGGCTGCCGTCAGGGTAAAACTAAACGGCTGATCATCAATCTTGGGCCGCGTGGCGCCAAATCGCATTGCGCCTCCATAACATTTCCGGCCTGGTGTCTTGGACATAATCCGACTAGCCAGATCATTTGTGCAAGTTACGGCCAAGATCTGGCGGACAAGTTTGCACGCGACTGCCGAACGATCATGGGGGCGGATTGGTATCAGTCGATATTTCCGACCCGCGTCGCAAACAGGCAGGCAGTTGCGGACTTCATGACGACGGAAAAGGGCGTGCGCATGTCGACATCGGTGGGCGGTGTTCTTACGGGACGTGGTGCCGACCTGATTATCATTGATGATCCACTCAAGCCCGATGAAGCGCTGTCGGAGACGCGACGCATGGCTGTCAATGACTGGTATGACAACACGCTTGTGAGCCGGCTTAACGACAAGGCCAACGGCTGCATCATAATCATCATGCAGCGCCTGCATCAGGATGATCTGGTTGGTCACGTTCTCGAACAAGAAGACTGGGAGGTGCTATCTCTTCCGGCGATTGCTGAGAAGGATGAAACGCACGTCATTGTGAATCCCTTCGGCACCCGTCTATTCAAGCGCGGAGTGGGCGACGCGCTCCATCCTGAACGCGAGTCACTCGCCATCTACGCCAATATCCGACAGACCGTCGGAGAGTACAATTTCCTAAGCCAATACCAGCAGAACCCCTCCCCGGCTGGCGGCGCCATGGTGAAAACCGGCTGGCTTCGGTTCTATGAACTCGGCGAGCAGCCTGCCCAATTCAGTCGAATCGTAATAAGTTTAGACAGCGCCAATAAGGCGACGGAGCTTAGCGACTACAGTGTCTTCACTGTTTGGGGTGTCGACTATAAACACTATTATCTTCTTGAGGTCGTTCGATTAAAGCTAAACTATCCTGATCTCAAGCGGAAGGCCGTCGAACTAGCGAACAAATATAGCTCCGCGACCATACTGATCGAGGACAAGGCATCCGGCACCCAACTCATCCAGGACCTGCAATCCGAATTTGTAAACGGCGTCACTGCATACAAGCCGCCTCCCGGTAGCGACAAGACCATGCGCCTGCACGCTCAAACGGCAATGTTCGAAAATGGCCGCGTATTCTTGCCACGTACCGCGCCGTGGCTACCGGATTACGTCCATGAATTGACAAGCTTTCCGGGAGCCCCGTATGACGACCAAGTCGATTCCACGACGCAGTTTCTTGATTACATCGGCATGGATAATGATCTCGAGATCTGGGCAAAACTCGGACAAATGTGAGTCCGCAACCGAAGGCGGCCCAACAGCAGGCCGCCTTCTTGGAACTGGGACGTCAAGTTTTGTAGGGTTGTCTTAGCCGAGGGGATTATTCCCTAAAGGCCCTCTCTTATGCCGATGCTTTCTCGATGATCCAATCGGCAAGTCCTAGCCGGAGCGCGGTGGTCGCAATTTCGCTACCGCACCAGACATGGACGTCATTCCTATCGGAGGGTGGCTCAAGCTGTCCTTTCGGGCTATGGCAAATGAAAAACGAGCGGGAGAATGTCCCCTCCTCATCAATAAGCTCGACATAGCGGTCTAAGGTCTTTTGTGAAGCGGACGATTTGACCTGAACGGCCGCTCGCTCATTGGTGGTCGGCTGCTCCAGCACAATGTCGACCAACTTTTGCGATCCGCCGAGAGCCGAGGCGCGGTGCCAACCGCTACGGGCAAAAATCACGTCCACCAACGTTTCGAAATCAGCCCAATGCAGGGATGCGATGGCTTCGCTAATTGCAGCCAGCAGTGCATCCCGTGCCTGAGCGCTCTTCGCGATGAGGGGCTCTTCTAGACCATTGATACGCCGTAGTAGGTATTCTTGGGCGTCCACCGCACAGATGGTGCGGCGATAGTTGGCAACCTTGGTCAGTTTTGTATTCAAAGTATTGGTCTTAAGGGGCTTGCCATTAGTGTCGGTGTTTCGCCACCCCCCGATGCTCTTGCGCAGGCGCTCGCCGTGGCCTTTTCCTGGTCCGAGCCATACCACTTTCGGGTCTGCGAATGTCCACCAAAGATGATCCTTTGCGAACGTTATCCAGAGGCAATCCGATCCGAGGCGGTAAAAATCAACGATCTCGCGCGCATCTTCCGCTGCGGCACGCGCATCACGTCCCTGCTCTATCCTCGCTTGCTTGATTGCCTCCCGATCGCCGACGAGAGCCATCTCATGCGAAATCTTGCCATGGCCGAAATGAAGCTCACCGCGCTCCAACGAAGCTTCCGCCCATCCTCCCCCTCTTCCGAACTTGATATATCGCACTGTTCGAGCGGTGATCATCGCGACCCCTCCGGTCCGAAGGAATAGCTCAGTCACAACATTAAATCCAGTTATGGGATAATCCCTGTCTGGGATGATCTTTCGCGCCGATGGCTACTCGCGGGCGCGGAATATCCAAAAGTCTCCGTTCAGCTGAACACGCCGTGTTTCGCGCGGTTATGGTTGAGACACGCAAGAAGGCCGGCCTCACCCAGCAAGAGCTAGCTAAACGCCTCCGTAAACCTCAATCCTTTGTCGCGAAATACGAGGGCGGCGAGCGTCGGATCGATATTGTCGAATTCCTGTGGCTGATCCGCGCGATGAAGGCAGATCCAATGGTGGTCTTACGGGCCCTTATCGACCGTACGCGATAGAGCCGGCCCGCCCGGTAACGCACCCGCTGGCTGCAAAGGCCCGCGCCGGCACCTGCCGCGGAGTGGCAATTCGTTGCGAGGCGAGTTGCAGCGCAAACCGGCCGAAAACCGACCCGCAAGGACTGGACTTCCGATGCACACAGAGCGTCACTGTCTGCGTCTTGTGAAGCGCCTTTAGGGCGCTTCGGGGACTCCGCCCCGCGAGCAGTGAAGCCCGAGCGGGGCTTCGGTGGTGACGGCGCACGACGCCGTCGTAACCGAAAGAGGAGTTCCAAATGGCCAAGAAGGCTCGCAATCCCAAACCAAAATCATCGCGCGGCAGCAAAGGGCTGACCGGTAAAGCTACCGCTCAGAAAAAGCTTCAACCGAAGACCCGAGCCGGCTCGAAGCAAGAGAAGGTCCTTGGTCTCTTGCGACGGCCCGAGGGGGTAACGATCGCCGCCATCATGAAGGCTACGGGCTGGCAGCAGCATTCGGTCCGCGGCTTCTTTGCAGGCGTCGTTCGCAAGAAGCTCGGCCTCACCCTCAAATCCGAGAAGGCGGACGGCGTACGCACCTATCTTATTGCCGCCGCCAAGACGAAAGCCAGGACGGCTACCGCAAGCCAGTCGGCCTAGCCATGGATCAGCGGACCATCGATCCCGCTGCGATCGAGGCCGCGGTCGACCAAGTCCGGTCCCTCGGCATCGACGCACTCCGAAGGCGCTGGCGCACGATGTTCGGCGCCGTCCCTCCCAAGGGACTCACCAAGGACATCATCGCCCGGATGATAGCCTACCGGATCCAGGAGGAGGCGTTTGGCGGTCTCGACAAGGAGACTGCCAAGCTCCTGGATCGATTGGCTCAAGGCGAGAAACCGAGCGAGCTGAGCCGACGCCTCAAGGCCGGCACGGTGCTCGTCCGTGAATACTTGGGCGAACGGCACACCGTGACCGTTGTGCCGGATGGGTTCCTTTGGGCTGACAAGACCTATTCAAGCCTGTCGGTGATTGCTCAGGCTATCACCGGCACCAAGTGGAATGGCCCACGCTTCTTCGGACTGCGTATGGCACGAGAGCCCGAACCAAAGGAGCCCGAACCGCCGCAAGATCGCGCCGCACCTTCAAAACATAAGCGCGGGCGGTCCTCGGTCCGGACCAGCGAAGGAATCAATCGCAGGGGGCCTTCCCATGGATAAGCCCGCGAAGAAGCTCCTCCGCTGCGCGATCTACACCCGGAAATCCACCGACCATAACCTCGACCTGGAGTTCAACTCGTTGGACGCCCAGCGCGAAGCCTGCGAGGCCTACATCAAGAGCCAAGCGCACGAGGGGTGGCGGCTTATTCCGGGCCATTATGACGATGGCGCGTTCTCCGGTGCCTCCCTCGACCGCCCTGCCCTGCAGCTACTTTTATCCGAGGTTCAAGCTGGCAAGGTCGACGTCATTGTGGTCTACAAGGTCGATCGCCTCACCCGCTCGCTGGCCGATTTTGCAAAGCTGGTCGAGCTTTTTGACCAGCATTCGGTCTCCTTCGTGTCGGTCACTCAGTCATTCAACACCACCAGCAGCATGGGACGGCTGACCCTCAACGTGCTGCTGTCCTTCGCCCAGTTCGAGCGCGAGGTCATCGGCGAGCGTGTGCGCGACAAAATCGCTGCCTCCAAGTCCAAAGGAATCTGGGTTGGCGGCTCAATTCCACTCGGCTATGCGAGCGTCAATAAGAAGCTCGTGGTGGTCCCGGATGACGCCGAAACCGTCCGGTTGATTTTTCGGCGCTACCTTAAAGTCGGATCAATCAGAGACCTCGTTGAGGACTTGGATCGAAAGGAAATCCGCACGCGGCGGCTAACACTGGCTACTGGCAAGACGCGCGGCGGCATACGGTTCGGTGTCGGCGCTCTCTCTCATCTCCTTCGCAATCGGTTCTACATCGGCGAAGTCGCATACAAAGAAAAAATCCACCCTGGTGAGCAGGCGCCCATCGTGGATCGGGAGCTATTCGAAGCGGTGCAAGCGAAGCTCGCCGCAGGCGCAAACGCCCGCCAACTGAAACTGCGAGCGTCGCCGTCAATTTTAGCTGGCCGCCTTTTTGACGACCGCGGCAACCGAATGACGCCTACTCACACCAATAAGAGAGGTGCGCGGTATCGGTACTACGTGTCGCACCCAATTCTACAGAAGCGCGATAACGAAGCCGGCACCGTAAGCCGCGTTAGTGCCTCCGATATTGAAGCTACGGTGCTCAAATCGGCGCGCGGCCATTTGGAGAAGCGCGGATCCATCCCTGGCCACGAACACCTAACCGACCGGGATCTAGTCGCACATTCAGTCGAACGAGTCATTTTAAAGCTCCAGGCTATTGAAATTCGATTTGCCACGCCGGAGCAAGCAGAAGGAGCCGGCGAACAAACGGCTGTTGTTGTGGCCGTGCCCTGGCACCCAACTGGCATGGCGGCCGTCAAAGGCGTGCTCCATGCCCCCGCCTCCAAGACCCCGATGACCGCGGTGGAACGAGACACCCTACTCACCGCTATTGCAAAAGCGCGTGCCTGGATTGAGGACCTCACCGAGGGCCGCGTCACTTCCTTTGCGGACATTGCGAAGCGCGAGGGCAAGGTGGAGCGCCACATACGCCTGCTGGCGCCACTGGCGTTTGTTTCACCGTCTCTCGTGGCTGACATAATCCATGGCGCGGCTCCGGTGCCCCCAATAACCTGCCTCGCCAAACGATTAGACTATTGCTGGTCACGACAACCGCACCGCCATCTGGGTGGGAACCAATCAAACTAGATGATACAGCTATCAGCGATTTTTCTGCACTCCAATTCGTTACCTTCTCTAAGTGCTCGCAAAGCTCGCCGATATGTCGTCCACCCCGCAACAACTTTGCCGACCTTGGGCACCTCCAGACTAAGCAAATCACTTGGCTCGTATTTCAAGAGACCTGCAGCATACGAACGGCCTCGCTCGCACATCTGATCCCGCACATCGGAAGTCAGCAGGGACATAGCAACTCCCACCCGTTCCAGCGGCTTTAGAAGCTGATCTGCAAAATTTACAACATACAATGTATTTGTGGCCAACACGCTCGGCATTGCTCGAAAACTGAGCCATGGCATACAACTAGACATGCCGCTCATAAAACCATCGCTCTCAACCAAATTGCAGAATCGAAACCAAGGTGAGCGAATCATGACTTTGTGATTATCAATCTCGCATCCCCCATTCCGACCAAATCGCAAATATGATCGAACGTGCCTGTGAGCAACGGCATTAACATCAGGGTTAAAAAGCCAAACTCTCTCACCAGCCTCTTTGAGACAATTCCATTGTGTGACCGTCATTTTTGGAGACGTCAGGTGCCTCGCGCGGGAAAGCACCGGCGAAACAGCAGCCAACGGTAGCTTTAGTTCGCGGCGGCGGCCCTCGCTCAAGAGAAAGTAAGAAGAATCTCCAGTCACAACGCCAAGACGAATACTCAAAATGTCCCTGAGTGGCTGACATTCTCGGGGTTTGCGTATCGACGGAGCGAAAACCGAATTTGATGGACGCCGCCCGGCCTTCTCGCGCACCGCACCCGACGAGAGCGCAAGAATTAACTCCTCAATGGACGCCACCTCGTATCGGCCACTACATCTGATGTTAGGGCTCGAGGCGGCGCTTTTCGGATCAAGGCGTTTTCGAGCGAGCAGCACAACCGAACCTTCTTGGACCTTTTCGGCCCTAAAAATTGGGCTGGCTGTCCGATATATTTCGACGCTAGAAAAATATTCCGATATCCTATCGCGTAAGGGGCCGGCGTAATTTGCAAAATCCCACGCCGCAGGTAGCAGAAAACAAAGGCTACCATCCTTCTTAAGGAGTCGAATTGCCGCGCATAAAAATGCGTACCAAGCATTTCCGTTTGCGGTAATTTTAATTTCGTCAGATAGCGAAGCCTTGATAGCAGCTGTCCGGATGGCCGAATCCAGGCGTTCAATTGCCACGTAAGGGGGATTGGCGACGATTTTATCAAATCTCGACTTTGTAGAGCGAGACCATCGCAAAAATTCCCTTCCCCGCAACACTCTGCCAAATCGATCATTTGGCTGCGCGCGAGCATCCACATCCAATCCGACAATCCTGCCTCGCTCAACTCCCAAATTTGAGAGCGCACTCAAGAGCGCTCCCTTGCCGACGCACGGTTCAAGCCAAGTGTCCGTGTCTTCTTTGCCCAGCGCCTTAACCATTGCGTCCGCAAGCAACCTTGGCGTTTGAACCACGCACGATCTTGGAACACGAATACCCTGATTTTTTTTGGTCACGCGATCATCGCTCCATTACGTCAGGGATGCTGTCAGACGAACAGATCTTCATCGGGCTGCCCCGCTTTTAGCGACGACCATGGAGACCCCAACGTGTTTGTTACTCGTTGTATCTTCCAATTCAACAGGCGGATAAATCTATCCTTCTGAATTGAAGTCCAACGATTTAAGTGGGGAACCTGAACGGAAGTGTGTGGGACCCAACGATCCTGAAACAGTTCAGCGAAGACAAATTCAGCAACCGCCGCAGGGGTCATCATGATGATCGGCAGGCGCGGAACAGGTAATGAATTAGGGAATGGAAATTCAGCCGACTCACCGAGGATTTGCGAATGGAAAAAACATCCCGGACCTTTAACATCACCAACTTCCATTCGCCACATCGCGATTTGTTCGGAAGGCTCGCCATCAAGTCCGACGCATCGCAGTCTAATTCGAGTAGACGCTAGACCAACGACGGCGAAGTATTTCGCAGGCATGCTTTTCTTTGCGGACGGCTCTCTTCTAATTCGCCACTTTGCTGTAATCTCGCCAATCAAATACCTTGTACCTCCTCCACCCGGCTCGTATCCCCTCGTACCAATTGTTGAAAGTGGATTGGATTCGGGAATCTCCCAGTCAAAAGCATCTTTCGTGTTCGCGTTCCGATAGCCCTCCAGGTTCTTGCCAAATTGCGGGAGCACACCTTTAGAGCCTGGAGCAATGAGGTCATTTGCAAGAGCTGCAAATTCGCGTACTTCGTCCAGCATATCCTGAAATAAGAATCTCAATCCGGGCATCTAGTTCACAATTTGTTCCGTTCGCTTTGCGGCACGAGCGCCACAAACGCTGGGTCATTCGCCAACTTTACGGATATCCACGCACCATCAGCAAACGACGGCCAACCGTCCGGTTTAACTTCCACAGCCTCTCCAAGATCGATTAGGCCGTCGCATGGGCGAAGTTCGTCATCTAAGGAAACAACAGGATTCGGAAGCGACGTGAATTTAACATTCCGAGAAATCTTGGAATGAACCAACGTTACGATGGCGTCCCGGTCAAAGGCTTTTCCATTCGTGGCGTCCCAAATCCAATATTCGATTCCGGCACGCCACCACCGAGTAGCAGAAAAGGCGCAGAGAATGCCTCGATATTCGAAGGCAGACAACGCCTTTCTTATTTTCTTCCCTTCTGTACCTCTGAGCAGCCGAGAAAGAGAGTTGGGCTCAATCCGAAGTCGCGCCGCAAGATAGCGTTCGCTCAGTAAAAACGTAGGAAAAGGCAAAATTGCATGCAGTAGCCATCTTAATACAGCTACGCCAAAGCTGTTTTCTATCAGTATATCGTGAGGCGGATTAGAACGGTCAATTGCTTCGATTGCCGACTGCCTCCAACGAGCTTTAACTGGAACAGCGAGTAGAGACAAAATTCGCTCTTTAGTTTTTGAAGAAACTGGCCAAGAGACGGGCAGTTGCGCGACAGCATTTGCAAGAGAGCTCACCGCGACGGAGAAGTCTCCCCTTTTGCCGCCTTTTGCAAAAACCCAGTCTAAATCTATCGATCGCGCAATGGCATGTTCGCGGCCTTCCCAGTCACCACCACCGCTAAGCTTTTTTAGCATCCCTGAATTCAGCGCAAATGCTGTAGGCGCAGCCTTTAAAGCCGCCAAGTTTGACCTAAGGACTGCAATCAGTGCAATGCCGTCTTCTGGCTTTAAGGACGGAGTGTGCTGATGGTCCCGCTCTGGCCAATGAGCCAGCTTAAAATCTACCAGAATAAGTTTTGCTCTTTTCAGATCACCCGGTGTGACATCGTTTGGATGGCGCACGATTGACTGGATGGAATCTTCCAGCAGGCGCTGGGTGGAGCGACCATCGTCATCATCGACAATGAGAACAATGCCCTTCCTCAATGACATCGCCTACTCCGGAAACACAATTTCCACCGCAGTCGCAAAACCGCTCGTCGGCTCTACAAAATTGATTGTCGCTCCGTATTCTTCTAGCATAGCACGAGTTAGCGTGAGGCCTAATCCCATTCCTTGACCAAGCACCGCATCCACTTTCGTTGTTGTGGACTCAAAAGGATGAAAGAAACGCTCCCTGTCCCGGCTTTTAACCGCCACACCCGTATTTTCAACGCGCAAGTTTATTGTTCCGTTTGCCCGCTCCCTCGCAGAAGCGCGAATCGTACCTTTTTCGCCGGCTGCCTTAACCGCATTCGAAAGCAAATTCGAGAAAACGGTCGTCAACTCTGCTGCGAACATTGGAGGCGACCGCAGATCAGAAGGAATTTTGTTTATTATCTTGATATGCCGCCTCTCTGCACTGCTAGCCACCAATTTTACGCCTGTGTCAAATCTATCCGCAATTACCTGACGTGAGCGACGACGGCGCGCGTCTGGGGTAACAACATCAACCAGATACGATGCTTGACGCTCAACTGATCGCTTGAGATCACCGACGTCTCTATGCAAAGTGGCGAGTTGTTGCCGATGTTCTCTTGGCAATCCCTGCATATTTGATATTTTCTTTAGCGTTCTTTCTATAGCGCTCGCCATCTCGAGGAGACCATTTATTTCATGAATAAAGGAGGCTACCTGAGTGCCGACAGAAGCAAGAACCCGAAACATTGCAGATTCTTGCGACGCCTCCTCGGACCGAGCTGCAAAATTTTCGACTTGTGAAATGGCAGACAAAAACTCACGATTTGCCGAATCGATTCTTCCCGCCGAGACTAGTTCCCTAGCCTTGGCCGCATGGGCCTTTGCCTCACTCACGTGCTGTTGAGCAATTTGACTGACAGATAAAAACCGTTCCCCTTGTCCGTCATCCGCGGGTTGCCGCTGGGCTCGGTGCTCAGCCCGCCTTTTTTGGCTCGCTGCCATCTGAACGCGCGTTGAGAGATCGATTCCAACGCGAACAATCGTCGCTAAATCGTCGAAGGACTGGTTCGGAATAAAGCCTTCGCGATTCACCAGCATACGAAGCGCTGGGGCGTCACGCTCGGTTAGAAAGACCGCGCCAAAGTAATGCTTATTGGGAAGATGGATTAGACCAGCTTCCGCGTCACGTTCTGCCCTCTTGAGTTGGCTTGTGAGTTCAGAGTCCGCATCAAGGGACCATCGACCTCTTTCGGCAGTGTCTTTGTCAAGCTGCAGCCAGTCGTCTGTTGGCTCCCCGTAAGGCAGGACTCGAAACCCTTCCATAAAGACCCGAACACCGCTTGATCGACCTGCCCATTTCTTTAGCGGGTCATCACCCCCAGGCACGACTACTCCAGTTCGCTTTAGAATTCGAGCTTGAAAGAAGGGCCCCTGCTTTGGCGACGGATGTGGCATAACAAATTCGCGCGACACCGCATCGGAGAGACGCTCTAGTGTGGACGATGTCGGCGCTATATGAAATTTGACTTGCCCAGCTCGACGATCTGCGTCGATCTCGATAATCCAATTTGCTGCTTCGACCATTGCTTTCCAATAGTCGTCTGGTGGAGCGAGCTCTCCTTCAAGTTCCACGGAAAACTGGTGTCCAGCCCTTTCCGCAATGTCACGAACGCGCGGAACGTCAAAAAGAAGCCGTCCACAGACATTCTTCGGAATTGGTTCTATCAAGGGCCGGGGCGGTTGGAACGCCTGCACCTCTTCGAGAAAGCGACCGTGCTCTCTTGGTGTCCACCGCCGGCGAAGATTGCGCAACGTGATAGTGGTTCCTGCGACCGAACCTGCACTGGTATTCGTCTTTATTGTGATGGCTTTAGTCTTATCGACATCCTCAAGCGTCCGACTGGCCTCCACCTGATCCCAATCGATCGTAGCATCTATACTGGGGCCTTGCGATGGCAAGCTCTCTGTTGGAGCATTTCGGGCAGATGGTCCGGACCACCTTGAGGAATGCACCTCAAGAAGTCGTGCGAGCTTATGAGCAGCGAGACGACCTACGCCTTTTTGGCCCGTATACCTTCGCTCGAATACCTTTGATCGGCGTGCGGGGTCATCTTTGGTTCGGGCTGCTATTGTAAGGAAGCCTTTCTCAAATTCAGAAAGGGACATCCCGATGCCGTTGTCTTGAATTCTTATGTATCCTCGTCCAACATGCGACAGCAATTCGCCGTATACCACCACTCGGGTGGCGTCCGCGTCGTAGGCATTCTTGATGAGCTCGATGAGCGCTGTTGAATCGCGGCCGACCAACAACTCACCGAGTTCACGGAAAAGATGGGTGTCTACTGCAAAGGTCGTCATAAAGGCAGCCCGCACGCCTGCGTATTGTACAGATATGTCGCAAAATGACTAATGGGCCGTTGTCCTTGGCACCGCCCGCTTCGTACCAATACCGGATAATGGCCTCCTTGGCCCCCTTTTGGTCGGCCGAGGGATCGGTCTTTGGGGTCCCTGATTCGAGAGGCGATCACGTGTAGCTCTACGGCTTCCCCCTTACACCCATCGGCTTTCTCCCTCTAGGCCGCGGACAAGGTTCGTCGGCTATTTGGCTCTGATTGCCCCTTCTGGGCCTCTCGAGGTGCGTGTCACTTCGACTCATCGCCATCCGCTTGAGGTCCCACACATACGTGTGTGCACAATGGTTTCCCTTCGGCCGATGTCGCGCTTGGTGACATACAGGTTGGGTAGATATGCCGCCTGACCCAACATTCCGACTAGCGGGCCGTCCTTCTTCGGCATGCGGTGGTCATGTGGCGATTCCTTACATAGGCGCTATCGTCTTTGAAATGAGACGAAATCGTACGGGCGTCTATTGAATTTCCGCTGACTCATTCTCATCTAAATTTCGATGTTGGCTCCGCCATTTTTCGAGTGAAGGAGGTTGCTTTGTCGAAACGCGACGCCGAAATCGTCGCTTACGACCGCCGCTTCCGAAAGGAAGAGGAAATCGAGGATATCGAAATATTCCTCGCTGCTTACGAGCGTGCCACTGGCAACGCAATGGAAATCGAAGATATCGGCGAATCTCCCGATGCTACTTGCGCCCGGCCTGACGGAACGCCTGTTGGCGTGGAGCACACGCGCGTTCGACGTTCGCCTGACGCCGCGCATTGGGATTCTGTATTCCATCGTCGCGACGAAATGGATGTTGGGGAAACGCTCGACGAAATCACGCGTCTCATTGCCCAAAAGGCCGAGCGTCGCAAAAATTTCCGCACGTCGCGCAACATCTTATTTGTCGCGCTGTACGAGTCTGATTTTGATGTTGTCGTCCGAATACTCGAAAATTTTCCATTGGTGGACGCCGAATTGGCCGGTTTTGACGAAATATGGATCGCCGATTTCAAGGGCATCAGGGACGGCGCGCACCGCGAAGCAAGGCTGTTCGGTCTATTTCCCGAGGCGTTCGGATATGTCACCGAACGCAGTTCCTACGATCAGAAGCCCTACGGCTGATACCGCGTAGTCATTCAGCCTTACCTACCCCGCGAGCCGCGCTACAGCGCACTACTGCAAATCGACTGCGCCGCTTCAAGCCGCTGGCGCACTCGCACCGCTTGCCGCGCAGCCGACCTCATACGTGCCCGATGTTGTCGATGCGCCAGAATTGCACTCGTTCGTGCTGACTAATTCGGCATGATTCAAATTCGAACCGGGTCTCGTGCGATGTCGAACCGAGTCTCCACAGCCAGAACATGGATATTGAAAATTGGCGACCGGAGACCGGCCCGCGAAATTGAGCGGTGGTGGCTCAAAGTCCGGAAAATTGAGCTGCAGAGACCGCCCAACGTCTCGCTAACTCGCGGTAATGTCGCGCGAATTCTTGTGAGCGGGAAACACCCCCTAGAGACCAGACTGGCTGGCTGGGGCGCCAGGATTCGAACCTGGGAATGGCGGAATCAAAATCCGCTGCCTTACCACTTGGCTACGCCCCAATACCGTCGGATTGGCGCCGGCCGCCCGGGCCGGCTGCCGCAACATAGCGATGGGGCCTGCACCAAGCAATGTTCGGCCCGGCCGGGCCGCTATCCTCTCCCGCCAAGCGCCATATAATGATGTCCGGTAATAATGTCCGGCTGGGCCGCCGACACTTTCAGCGGCCGGCCTTGCGTATCGAGGGCGACACCATGTCCGAGTCTATCGTCGTGACCGACGACGGCGCCGTTCGCGTGATCCGGATGAATCGCCCGGAAAAGAAGAACGCGCTGACCCAGCCGATGTATGCCGCCATGACCCGCGCCATGCGCGAGGCGGAGGCGAACGCGGCGATCCGCTGCCTCGTGCTCGCCGGCTGCCAGGGCGCCTTCTGCGCCGGCGCCGATATCGGCGAATTTCTCGAGTCGGCGCAAAGCGGCGGCTTGCGGCCGCATACGCTGGAATTTCTAAAAATCCTGGCCAACAACCAGAAGCCGTTGGTCGCCGCGGTCGGCGGGCTTGCCGTCGGCATCGGCACCACGCTCCTGTTCCACTGCGATCACGTCGTCGCCGCGACCGACGCCACCTTCACCACGCCGTTCCTGAAGCTGGCGCTGATCCCGGAAGCGGCGTCGAGCCTGCTGGCGCCGATGCGCATGGGGTATGCGCGCGCCTTCGAGATGTTGGTGATGGGACATCCACTGTCGGCCGAACAGGCGCGAGAAGCCGGTATCGTCAATAAAGTGGTCGAGGCCGCCGCCGTCGATGCCGTCGCGTTGCAGGCGGCGCGCGAGATCGCAGCCCTTCCGGCCGGCGCGGTTGCGGTGTCGCGCCGGCTGTTGCGCGGCCATCTTGACGCCGTGGTGCGGCAGATCGATACCGAAGTGATGCATTTCAAGGATCGACTGCAATCGGACGAAGCGCGCGCGGCGTTCTCCGCATTTCTGTCACGCAAGAAGTGAGGCCGCGATGTCGCTTGCCGGCAAAACACTGTTCATCACCGGCGCCTCGCGCGGCATTGGGCTAGCGATTGCGCTGCGCGCCGCGCGCGATGGCGCCAATATCGCAATCGCGGCGAAAACCGCCGAGCCGCATCCGAAATTGCAAGGCACCATCTACACCGCGGCCGATGAGATCGAGCGCGCCGGCGGCAAGTCGCTGCCGCTTGTTGTCGACGTGCGCGACGAAGCGGTTGTGCGAGATGCGCTCGACCAAACGGCGCAAAAATTCGGCGGCATCGATATCGTCGTGAATAATGCCAGCGCGATCCAGCTCACGTCTGTAGTCGACACCGACATGAAGCGGTTCGACCTCATGCACCAGATCAACGCGCGCGGCACCTTCGTGGTCTCGAAATGGGCCATCCCCCATCTGGCGAAGGCGGCCAACCCCCACATCCTGATGATCTCGCCGCCGCTCGACATGAAGGAGAAATGGTTCGCGCCGCACACCGCCTACAGCATGGCGAAGTTTGGCATGAGTCTCGTCGTGCTCGGTTTGGCCGGCGAGTTGCGCAGCCAAGGCATCGCCGTCAACGCATTGTGGCCCCGTACCATCATTGCGACGGCGGCGATCAAAAATCTGCTCGGCGGCGAGGCGCGGATGCGCCGGGCGCGCAAACCCGAGATCATGGCGGACGCCGCTCATGCGATTTTTTCAAGCCCGTCGCGCCAACTGACCGGCCGCTTTCTCATCGACGACAATTTTCTCGCCGAGCGCGGCGTCACCGACTTCGAGCGCTATCGCGCCGACCCGACAGAGCCCCTGGCGCAAGATTTCTTTTTGCCGGACGACATCCCTCCACCGCCGGGCGTAGCAACCGTTGAAACTTATGGAGACCGCCGGTGACCTATCGGGCCCCGCTCGCCGACATCGGCTTCGCGCTCAAGCACGGCGCCGCGTTTTCATCCGCGCTCGACGAGGGGCTGTTCGGCGATCTCACCATGGATGTGGTCGAGGCGGTGCTGGCCGAAGCCGGCCGTCTCGCCGGCGAAGTCATCGCGCCGCTCAACCGGGTCGGCGACACGTTCGGCACGCCGTTCAAGGACGGTGTCGTCACCACCGCGCCGGGCTGGAAGGAGGCCTATAAAACCTGGCGCGATGGCGGCTGGAACGGGCTCGCGGCGCCGGTGGAATGGGGCGGCCAGGCATTGCCGCAGTCGATCAACATCGCCTGCATTGAAATGTGGAATGCCGCCGCCATGGCGTTTGCCGTCGGGCCGTTGCTGACCATCGCGGCGATCGATGCGCTACACGCCCACGGCAGCGACGCGCTCAAGCGCATTTACCTGGAGAAAATGGTGACCGGCGAATGGACCGGCACCATGCAGCTCACCGAGCCGCAGGCCGGCTCCGACGTTGGCGCCTTGCGCACCCGCGCCGAACGCGCCCCCGACGGCACCTATCGCATCAAAGGCCAGAAAATCTTCATCACCTACGGCGAGCACGATCTCACCGAAAACATCATTCACTTCGTGCTGGCACGCCTGCCCGATGCGCCGCCCGGCACGCGCGGCATTTCGCTGTTCCTGGTGCCGAAATTTTTGCCCAATGCCGATGGCTCGCCGGGGAAGCGCAATGACGTGCGCGCTCATTCGGTCGAGCACAAGCTCGGCATCCACGGCTCGCCGACCTGCACCATGATTCTCGGCGACGAAGGCGGCGCCATCGGCTTTTTGATCGGCGAAGAGAATGCCGGCATGGCCTGCATGTTCACCATGATGAACCGCGCCCGGTTGGCGATCGGCGTGCAAGGCGTCGGCATCGCCGAGGCGGCAACTCAACAGGCGCTGGCTTACGCGCGCGACCGCAAGCAAGGCCGCACGCCCGGCATGAAGGCGACGGAATCCGCAGCCCTGATCGCCTATCCCGACGTCAAGCGCATGCTGCTCACCATGCGCGCGCTCACCGGCGCCGCGCGCGCCATCTGCTATTCGACCGCCATGGCGCTCGATCGTTCCGAGCGCTCGGTCGATCAAGCCGCGCGAAAGGCCGCGCACGACCGCCTGTCCTTGCTCACGCCGGTCGCCAAGGCGTTCTCGACCGATATCGCCAACGAGGTTACCTCGCTCGGCATCCAGGTCCACGGCGGCATGGGATTTGTCGAGGAGACCGGAGCCGCGCAGCTGTTTCGCGATGCGCGGATCGCCGCGATCTATGAAGGCACCAACGGCATCCAGGCCATCGACCTGGTGACGCGCAAGCTGCCGCTCAGCGGCGGCGACGCCGTCGCGGCGCATCTTAAGGATTTGCGCGGCATCGTCGATGCGGTCAGCGCCAGCAACGACCCGGCATTCGGCTGGACGTCGACGCGGCTCAGCGAGGCGCTCGACAGCCTCGCCCGTGCGACGCAATGGCTAGTCAGCCAAAACGGCAAGGACGCCGATGCGGCGCTGGCCGGCGCCAGCCCTTATCTGCGGCTGTTCGGCATCACCACCGGCGGCTGTTACCTGGCGCAGCAGGCGCTCGCCGCAGTCCGGCTCGGCGAAGCGTCGCAGGCCCGCTTGGCGCTGGCGCGGTTTTTTGCCGAGAATCTTGCCGTTCAGGCCGGCGGTCTCGAACGCACCGTGGTCGAAGGCGCGCCGGGCCTGATCGGCGCCGATCCTGCGCTGGCGTAAACGAGCCAAAAGATGGTGGGTTTCGCTCGCGCTCAACCCATCCTACATTTGTCCGATGTCCACTCTTCTGATCAGCCACCCCGCTTGCCTTGAGCATCTGACTCCCGCTGGCCATCCCGAGCGGCCCGACCGGCTGCGCGCCATCGAGCAGGCACTGGAAGCGGAAAAGTTCCAGCAGCTTGCCCGCGAGCAGGCGCCGATGGCGGACATCGAGACCATCGCGCTGTGCCATCCGATGGACTACATCGTCGAGCTGCGCGAAGCCTCGCCCAAGGAAGGCATGGTGCGGCTCGATGCCGACACCTCGATGTCGCCCGGCACGTTCGAGGCGGCATTGCGCGCGGTCGGCGGCGCAGTCCTCGCCGTCGATGAGGTATTGGCCAAGAAGACAACCAACGCCTTCGTCGCCACGCGCCCGCCCGGCCATCACGCCGAGACTGCGCGGCCGATGGGCTTTTGCCTGTTCGACAACGTCGCCATCGCGGCGCGCCATGCGCAAAAGCAGCACGGCATCGCGCGTGCCGCGATCGTCGATTTCGACGTCCATCACGGCAACGGCTCGCAGGAAATTTTCTGGGCCGACAAATCGGTGATGTATTGCTCGACCCACCAGATGCCGCTGTTTCCCGGCTCTGGCGCCGTCATCGAGTCCGGCACGCACAACACCGTGGTCAATGCGCCGCTGCGCCCCGGCGACGGCGGCGAAGCCTTCCGCGCCGCCTTCGAAGACAGGATTCTGCCGCGGCTGCGCGAATTCCGGCCGGAGCTGGTCATCATCTCCGCCGGCTTCGACGCCCATATGCGCGACCCGCTCGCCAGCATCAATCTCACCGAGGACGATTTCGTCTGGGTGACGCAAAAGCTCATGGATGTCGCCGATCACTGCGCCGAGGGCCGCGTCGTGTCGCTGCTCGAGGGCGGCTACGATCTCCGCGCGCTCGGTAATTCAGTGGCGGCCCACGTCACGACGCTGATGCAAGGGTAGCGACGCCGCTGCCGCAAACACGCTAGTATCGGAAGATTGCGAGTCGGAGAGCCGGGGAATGGCGCAGAAAGCCAACAGCGATATTGCACAACTGCCGTTCGAGCGCGCGATCGAGGAATTGGAATCGATCGTCAAGCGGCTCGAAGAAGGCAAAGTGCCGCTCGAGGAATCCGTCGCCATCTACGAGCGTGGCGAGGCGCTCAAACGCCGCTGCGAGGATTTATTGCGCCAGGCCGAAGCGCGCGTCGAAAAGATCACGCTCGATGCGCAAGGCAAGCCGACCGGCACCGAGCCGCTCGACGTCGAGTAATCGTCGCGCCGGCGCCGCCCTCGCTAATCCCCGCCCTGAAAAGCCGCCTGAAAATAACTTGACAATTTGGAACAAATAGTGAACATTAGACGGTTCGAACAAGGGCTGAACACCATGGATTCGGACAAGAAAAGCGCATGGCTGCGCAAGCTGGATGAGGAATGCCCCTATCAGGTGGTGCTGCCGCGGCGGCAGCTCGCCGATGACAGCGAGATCTTGGATTTCCTCATCCGATACGTCGAGAAATTCGACATGTATGTCGAGGACGATTACGCCGCCTTCGTACGCTACTGCTTCGCCGACCCGCTGGACGCGGAAATTTTTCGCTCGCGATTCGAGCCGAAGGCGGAACGCTTCAGGCTGGCGGGGTGAACTATTTATTCGGTAGCTTCTGCCGCACCTTGCCGATGTCGGCCCAGGGATCGTTGCGGAAACGCTTCCTCAGATTGAGCACGGTGAAATCTGCGGCGTTCTTGGTGCGACCGAGGTCTTCCCACGACAGCGGCGCCGAGACCGCGGCACCGGGGCGGGCGCGGGTCGAATAGGGCGCGACCGAAGTCGCCTCGCGGGAATTGCGGAAATAATCGATGAAGATTTTGCTTTTGCGCAGCGCCTTGGTCATTTTGCCGACGTAGCGCTGCGGGCTGTCGGCGGCCATGCCGAGCGCGATGCGCTGCGAGAAGTCTTTCGCGGTGTCCCAATCGGCACCGCCGATCGGCAGCACCACATGGATGCCTTTGCCGCCCGACAGCTTGGCAAGACTTTTTAGCTTCAGCGCGTCGAGCCGTTCGCGCACCTCGCGCGCGGCCGCGACGATCTCCTTCCAGCTCACGCCGTCGCCCGGATCGAGGTCGAAGACGATGCGGTCGCACAGCTCGAGTTGTTCAAGCCGCGAGCCGCGCACGTGAATTTCCAGGGCGCCGGACTGCACCAGCGCGATCAGCTCGTCACGCGTTTCGACGGCGATGACGTCGTGCTCCTTTGAGCCGACAGCATGACGCAGCGGCGAATTTTTGACATTGGCGGCGATGTGCTTCTGGAAGAACGTTTCGCCGCCGACGCCCTCCGGCGCGCGCAACAGCGCCAGCGGCCGGCCGACGACATGCGGCGCCATCCAGTCCCATACGCTCACGTAATACTCGGCCAGATCTTCCTTGGTGACGCCGGCGTCCGGCCAATAGACGCGGTCGGGATGGGTCAAGTGGATGTTGCCAACGTCCACGGTGCTTCTGGCGACTGACCCGGACTTTGGCTTTGCCGACTTACGCACCGTCTGCCGCTGCGCCGCCGCGGCCACCGGTACTTCGCGCACCACCTCGCTCGCCGGCTTGTCCTCGCGCACACCCTTGAACGACGCCTGCCGCAGCAGGTTGTCGTGGGTGATGCCGCGGAATTCGGCCTCGACCACGAGCTGCGGCTTGACCCAGACCACGTCCTTGCGCCGCTCATCTGGCGGGAGCGCAAGCGGAGGCTTGGCAACTTTCAGCGGCGACAAGCGCTGCCACAGGTCCTGTGCGATCTTGCGCGTATAGCCGGTGCCGACGCGCCCGGCATACCGCAGCTCGCCGTCCTCGCGCACCGCGACCGTCAGCGCGCCGACCGCGCGCGGCATTCCGGTCGCCGGGCTATAGCCGGCGACAATGAATTCCTGGGCATCGTGGGTTTTGCTTTTAACGAAACTGTCGGAGCGGCCGGAGCGATACGGCGCCTCCTTGCGCTTGGAGATAATGCCTTCGAGTTTCATGTCGCGGGCATGCTTGAAGACCTTCGCGCCGTCGTCATCGAGATGGTCGGCGAAGCGGAGGCGTCCTTTATTGCCCAGCCCCCGGAGAAGCTGCTGCAGCGCCGCCTTGCGCTCGAGCAGCGGTTCACCGGTCAGGTCTCTGCCGTCAAGATACAAGAGGTCGAAGACATAATAGACAAACCGATCGTCGCGGCCGTCCTTCAGATCGATCTGCAGCAGTGAAAAGCTCGAGATGCCCTTTTCGTTCTGCACCACCAGCTCGCCGTCGAGCAGCGCGCTGTCTGCCGGCAGCGCCGCGACGGCGGCGGCGATCGGCCTGAAACGCCGCGTCCAATCGAGCCCCTTCCGGGTGAGCAGTTTGACGTTGCCGTCCTCGAGCCGCGCTTCGATGCGGTAGCCGTCGTATTTGATCTCGTGCAGCCATTCCTTGCCGCGCGGCGGGGCATCGTGCAGGGACGCAAGGCTGGGCGGAACGAAATCGGGAAGCCGCGCATCAGCGACGTTGCTGCCGCGCTTGCGCGCGACCGTCTGCACCGCGGCCTTGGATTTTCCGGCTGGACGGTTCGAGTGCCAAACCCGCTTCTTGCCTTTGCCTTCGGCAATTTCGTCGATCGAGCGGCCGGTCGCGGCCGAGTTCGGTTCCGCGTCGAGAATGTCCTTCTCGCGCTTCCCGCGCGCCTCGTCGTCCTTGCCCTTGATGAGGAGCCAATTGTCGTGGCGGTCGCCCGGCTTTGAGCGCAGCCGCACCAGATGCCAGCGGCCGCGCAATTTCTCGCCGTCGAGCTCGAATTCCAGATGGCCCTTGGCGAGGCCTTTGTGCGGGTCGCCCTCCGGACGCCAATGACCGCGATCCCAGATCATCACCGTGCCGCCGCCATACTCGCCCTTCGGAATCGTGCCTTCGAATTTATTGTATTCGATGGGATGATCCTCGACGTGAACGGCAAGCCGCTTGTCGTCGGGATTGAGGCTAGGCCCGCGGGTGACGGCCCAGCTTTTCATGACGCCGTCGAGCTCGAGCCGCAGGTCGTAATGCAGCCGGCGCGCGGCGTGCTTTTGAATGACGTAAGCGTAACCGCCACGGCCGCGCTGGGCCCGGCCGCGCGGCTCCGACGTGACGTCGAACTTTCGCTTCTTGCGGTAGACGTTGAGCGCCACGGGACATCAGCTTGCGCGTTTGAGCCGCTTGGTCTTAGCGGCACCGCGCTTGCGCATCGTCGCGCTCGATCGCGCACCGCGGGCCTTACCGCCGCGCGGCGACGCGCTGCCGCCGCGGTCCGAGCGCACCGAGCGGCGTAGCGCATCCATCAAATTGATGACGTTGCTCGGCTTCTCTGGCGGGGCCGGCGGCGGCTTGCCGGCCTGTTTCGCCCTGATCAAATCCTTCAGAGCATCCTCGTAGCGGTCGGAGAACTTCGACGGGTCGAAATGCCCGCGCTTGGTCTTAAGAATGTGCTCGGCCAGTTCGAGCATGTCCTTGGGAACTTTGACGCTCTCGATATCGGCGAAATACTCCTTGGCGTCGCGGATCTCGTCTTGATAGCGCAGCGCCGTCGCTTTGATGCCCTTGTCCAGCGGCTCGAGCATCAGCACAAGCTCGTGATTATGCAGCACCACCCGGGCGATGCCGACCAGTCCGGTGGCCCGCATGGCGTCCCGGATCACCGCGAAGGCTTCCACCCCGACCTCGTCTTCGGGGAATAGGTAATACGGCGTATCGAGGTAGATTTCGTCGATGTCCTCGCGCGGGACGAAGGTCTCGATATCGATGGTATGGGTGCTTTCCAGCGCCACCTCGTCGAGTTCCTCGGGTTCCAGGAGCACATACGAGCCGTCGGCCGCCTTGAAACCCTTGACCCGGTCCTCTTCGGGAACATCTTCCCCGGTTTCGGCGTCTATTTGCCGGTAGCGTATACGGTTACCGGTCTCGCGATTGATAATGTTGAAGCGGACCCGTTCCCTGGACGAGGTGGCCTGAACCAGGCCGACGCTGCAGGAGACCAAGGAAAGCTTGAGGAAACCCTTCCAATTTGCCCTCGGTGCCATGGCGAAACTCCCAACGCTACCCAACATATAAGGGAATATAATGCCTGGGAGTTCCACGGCCGGGAACCGGTTAAATTGCCCTCCCCTGCCGCTATGGTGTAAAGACAGGCAAATCAGCGTGCGTGAGGATGGGCGCGCACTAGACCCCAATAAACGCCGTTAGGCGATAAACCGTTTGTCGGTCGTCGTTTGTCGGTCCCTTAAGGAGCATAGCGTGACTGTTGCCTCCAAGACCCCTTTGCTCGACCAAATCAAGACCCCGCACGACCTCAGGCAACTCCAGCCGGGCCAGCTTCGCCAGGTGGCGGACGAGTTGCGCCAGGAGACCATCGACGCTGTGGCCGTCACCGGTGGCCATCTCGGCGCCGGCCTCGGCGTGATCGAGCTGACGGTGGCGTTGCACTACGTCTTCGATACGCCCCAGGACCGCTTGATTTGGGACGTCGGCCACCAGGCCTATCCGCACAAGATCCTGACCAATCGCCGCGACCGTATCCGCACCTTGCGGACGGGCGGCGGATTGTCAGGTTTCACCAAGCGCGCCGAGAGCGAATACGATCCGTTCGGGGCCGCGCATTCCTCGACCTCGATTTCCGCCGGCCTCGGCATGGCCGTCGCCCGCGATCTGCAGGGCAAGCAGAATAACGTCGTCGCCGTCATCGGCGACGGCGCCATGTCGGCCGGCATGGCGTATGAGGCCATGAACAATGCCGGCGCGATGGATTCTCGCCTCATCGTCGTGCTCAACGACAACGACATGTCGATCGCTCCGCCGGTCGGCGCGCTATCGGCCTATCTCGCCCGCCGTGTGTCCGGGAAAGCCTATCATCGGGTGCGCAAGGTCATTCGCCAGATCGCCAAGCGCATGCCGACGAAAATGCTCGAGCAACGCGCGCTGGCGATGGAAGAATACGCCCGCGGCCTCGTCACCGGCGGCACGCTGTTCGACGAGCTCGGCTTCTTCTATGTCGGGCCGATCGACGGCCACAATATCGACCACCTGCTGCCGGTCCTCAAAAACGTGCGCGACATGAAGAACGGGCCGATTCTGGTTCACGTCGTCACGCAAAAGGGCAAGGGATACGAGCCGGCGGAAAAATCCGCCGACAAATATCACGGCGTGGTCAAATTCGACGTCGCCACTGGCGCGCAGGTCAAATCGAAGCCGGCCGCCCCCGCGTATCAGAAGGTGTTCGGGGAAAGCCTGATCAAGGAAGCCCGCAAGGACGACAGGATCGTCGCCATCACCGCGGCGATGCCGTCAGGTACCGGCGTCGATCTGTTCCAGAAAGAGTTTCCCAATCGCACCTTCGACGTCGGCATTGCCGAGCAGCATGGCGTGACCTTCGCCGCGGGTCTTGCCACCGAAGGCTACAAGCCGTTCGCCACCATCTATTCGACATTCCTGCAGCGCGCCTACGACCAGGTGGTGCACGACGTCGCCATCCAGCGTCTGCCGGTACGTTTCGCCATGGACCGCGCCGGCCTGGTCGGCGCCGACGGCCCAACCCACGCGGGCGCCTTCGATGTCGCCTATCTGGGCTGCCTGCCTGGCTTCGTGTTGATGGCGGCCGCCGACGAGGCGGAGCTCGCGCACATGGTGGCGACCGCCGTCGCCATCGACGATCGCCCGTCGGCGCTGCGCTATCCGCGCGGCGAAGGCCGCGGCGTGCCGATGCCGGACGAAGGCATTCCGCTCGAGATCGGCAAAGGCCGCATCCTGCGCGAAGGCACCAAGGTGGCGCTATTGTCCTACGGCGCCCGCCTGGGCGAATGCCTCAAGGCCGCCGACGAGCTGGCCGGTTTCGGCCTCTCGACCACGGTCGCCGATGCGCGCTTTGCCAAGCCGCTCGACGTCGACATGCTGCTCCGCCTGGCGCGCGAACACGAAGTGCTGGTGACCATCGAGGAAGGTTCCATCGGCGGCTTCGGCTCCTTCGCGCTGCAGACGCTCGCCGAGCACGGCGTGCTCGACCGTGGGCTCAAAATCCGCTCGATGGTGCTTCCCGATATCTTCATCGACCAGGACTCGCCCAACGCCATGTATGCGAAAGCCGGCCTCGATGCCAAAGGCATCGTCGCCAAGGCGTTCGAAGCGTTGGGCCAGAACATGCGCGGCGAGGCGGTGAAGCTCGTGCGCTCCTGATCGCCACACTGCATTTCGGATTTGAAAGTGTTGGATGCCCGGCGCGATGCCGGGCATTTCGTTTATAATCCCCCGTCATGACCGTCCGAGAACGCGCAGATCGCCTATTGGTCGCGCGCGGCCTGTTCGAAAGCCGCGCCCGCGCCCAAGCCGCGATTGCCGCGGGCCTGGTGACCGCCGACGGCGTGCCGGTGCGCAAGGCATCGGAGGCAATTTCGTCCGCCGCAGTCATCGCCGCCGAGCCCGAGCATCCGTATGTGTCGCGCGGCGGAGTCAAGCTTGCAGCAGCGCTCGATCATTTTCATCTCGACGTGAAGGATCGCATCTGCCTCGACGTCGGCACTTCGACCGGCGGCTTCGCCGAAGTTTTGGCTTTGCGCGGCGCGCGGCGCGTCTATGCGATCGACGTCGGCCGCGATCAACTGCATCCGCGCCTGCGCGGCCGCGACGATATCGTCTCGATGGAGGAAGCCGACATCCGCAGCCTCGATCCGGCGCGCCTTGCCCAACAGCCTGATTTCGCCACGGTGGATGTGAGCTTCATCTCGCTCAAGCTTGTTGTGCCGGCTGTCGGCAAGATGCTCAAACCGCGGGCAACGCTTCTCACGCTGATCAAGCCGCAATTCGAGGCCGGCCGACGCGACGTCAAGAAAGGCATCGTGCGCGACGCTGCCGTCCACACCGCTGTCTGCAACGACATCGGCGCGTTCCTGACCGCGCTCGGCTGGCGCGTCGGTGGCGTCGCGCCGTCGGCGATCCCCGGCGGCGACGGCAACCGCGAGTTTTTTATCGAGGCCGATCGTGGTTGAGCGCCTCGTGATCGATCGGATCGGCCATCGCGGCGACGGCGTCGTCGATGGCGGGGCGGAGCCGATTTTCGTGTTCGGCGCGCTGCCCGGCGAGACGGTGGAGGTCGAGACCATTGCCGGCCATCCCGACCGCCGGCAGCTTCTCCGCGTCGATAAGCCGAGCGCAGAGCGCATCGCGCCGATCTGCCCGCATTTCGGCATCTGCGGCGGCTGCGCCGTGCAGCATTGGCAAACCGAAAGTTATCGCGCGTGGAAGCGCGATCTCGTCGTGACCGCGCTGCGCCAGGCCGGCATCGAGGCGCCGGTCGGCGACCTGATCGATGCCCACGGCGATGGCCGCCGCCGCGCGGTGTTTCACGCCCGACGCGGCGGCCGCGACATTCTCGAGGTCGGCTTTTCGGCCGCCCGCGCCCATCACGTGATCGCGATCGATCGCTGTCCGGTTTTGGCGCAAACGCTCGACGGCGCGCTGCAAGCCGCGTGGGCGATTGCCGAAGTGCTCGTGCCGGCCAAGAAGCCGTTGGATATTCAGGTCACCGCGACCGATACCGGCCTCGACGTCGATGTGCGCGGCTCCGGCGCGCTGGCGGCGGCGCTGACGGCGGCGCTGGCACGCGTCGCCGCCGCGCACAGTCTGGCGCGCCTAACCCGCCACGGCGAAATGGTCGCGCAGCAGCGCGTGCCGACGCTGCGCATCGGCAAGGCGACGGTGGCGCTGCCGCCCGCCGCATTCCTGCAAGCGACCGCAGCCGGTGAGACGACGCTGACGCGACTCGCGCTCGCCTATTGCGCCGGCGCCAAAGCGGTCGCCGACCTGTTCTCCGGCATTGGCCCGTTCGCGCTGCGGCTCGCCGAAAGCGCACGCGTCGTCGCGGTCGACGCCGACGAAGGGGCACTTGCCGCGCTCAAGATTGCGGCGGCGGCCACGTCAGGCCTCAAACCGGTCGAAGTGGCGCGGCGCGATTTGTCCCAAAATCCCTTCGTGAACGAGGATCTCGACGGCTTCGACGCCGCGCTGTTCGACCCGCCGCGCCAGGGCGCGCAAGCGCAATCACGCGCGCTCGCGGCGAGCGATATACCGGTCATCGTCGCGGTATCGTGCAATCCGGCGACATTCGCCCGCGACATGCGCTTCCTGCTCGACGGCGGCTATCGGCTTACGGCGGTGACGCCGGTCGATCAATTCCGTTACTCGGCGCATGTCGAAATCGTCGCGCGGCTCGAAAAATAGCTATCTGTCTCACGTGCATCTTGTCTGCAACGGCGAATTGGCCCACCATTCCGTAGCGCCTTCGTCATCCGGGAAACATCGGTGATCCGCGGCGCGCGGGGGAGGATCATGGTTGCGGGCATTGGCAATGATCGGTATCAGATCGCCGCGCGCATGGAACGGCTGCCGCTGTCGCGCTGGCACAACAAGATGCGCCTCATCGTCGGCAGCGCCAACTTTTCCGACGCTTTCGATGCGCTGACGGTCGCCTATGTGTTGCCCGCGCTGATTCCCTTGTGGCAGTTGCGTCCAACCGAAATCGGCGCGCTGATCTCGATCGGCTATGCCGGCCAGGCGATCGGTGGGCTGCTATCGGGCTGGCTCGCCGACAAATACGGCCGCGTGCCCGTCATGGTCGGCAACATCATACTGTTCTCGCTGATGAGTTTTGCCTGCATCCTCGCGCAAAGCTATGCGACCTTGTTCGCGCTGCGCTTCGTGCAAGGCATCGGCCTCGGCGGCGAGGTGCCGATTGCCAACACCTATGTCAGCGAGTTCGCCAAATCGAAAGGGCGCGGCCGTTTTGTTTTGATGCAACAGCTTATGTTCCCCGTCGGGCTGACGACCGTCGGCCTGGTCGGGGTTTTCGTGGTGCCGCTATTGGGTTGGCAGTGGCTGTTCGTGCTCGGCGGCCTGCCGGTTCTGCTTGCCTTGCCGATGATCAGAGTCCTTCCCGAATCGCCGCGTTGGCTCGCCAGCCGGGGCCGCGATCAAGAGGCCGACCGCGTGCTGACGCGGATCGAGGGGCTGGTCTCAGCGAACGGCGCCGTTGCGCTGCCACCGATCCCCACCGGCGTTCCGCCCGCAGTGGCGGCAGTCGGCCGTTTCCGCGACCTGTTCGCCGGCATCTATCGCCAACGCACATTGTCGCTCTGGGTGCTGTGGTTCTGCACCTACGGCATCACTTATGCGATGACCGGCTGGATGCCGAGCATCATGCGCACGATCTACCATCAGCCGGTATCGCAATCGAACCTCTATGGCTTCGTTCTGAACATCGTCGGGCTGTGCGTCCTGCTCACGGCGGTGTTCACCATAGACCGTATCGGGCGCAAGCTGGCCTTTGCTGGCGGTTTCTTCCTCGCCGCCGTGCCGCTGCTCATCGCGGCGTTCGCACCGGACTTGAGCGCGCTTGGGCTCGCCATCCTGGCGACGCTGGCATTCGGCGCCATGGGCATGATCCCGGGCTCGCTGGGCATGTATACGGCGGAGAACTATCCCAATCACCTGCGCGCCATCGGCAACGGCGCAACCAGCGTCTCCCAACGGTTGTCGTCGGTGATCAGTCCCTTCCTGGTCGGGTTGATCCTGCCGGCCTTCGGCGTTGGCGGCGTCTACGGCATGTTCGCCGTTTTTGCCATCGTCGGCGGCATCACCTGCACGCTGTTTTCGATGGAGACCGCGGGCAAGACGCTTGAAGAACTTTCGCCAGCTCCCGCCGCGACGGCGTGAAGCGATTTCTCTCGACCATCAGCAGGACCCCGCATGATCATCGACTTCCACACCCATGTGCAAACCCCGGAACAGCAACAGGACCCGTTCTGGCGCGGCCGCTGCCCGATGACGATCGAGAATGTCCTCGAAGCGCAAAAAGAAGCCGGCGTCGACGCAACGCTGGTCAGTCAGCCGATCCACGAATTGCGCAACATGGACCGCGACCGGCAGCTGGAAACCGTCAAGAAGGTGAACCGCTACATTGCTTCGCTGCAGGACAAGCATGCGTCGATCTACGGCATGGCTTCGGCAGTGCCGAGCGGCGACGACGCATTCTTGCGCGAATGGGAGCGCGCCATCCGGCAGGATGGGCTCAAGGGTGCTTGGATTCTGTCGAGCCTACCCGGGCATTATCCCGACGACGACGAATGCCTGCCGTTCTTTCAACTGGCCACCGAGCTCGACGTGCCGGTCGTGATCCATCCGCCCGCGGTCGGCTTCGGCGAGGAGCGCCTGAAGGACTATCGCCTGGCGTCAAGCGTCGGCCGCCCGATGGACAATGCGCTGGCGATCGCGCGGCTGATCGTGCGCGGCATTTTCGAGAAATTTCCGACCTTAAAGCTCGTCGGTACGCATTTGGGCGGCGGCATTTGCGAGATGATCGGACGGATGGATTACGCCTACAACCTTCAAGACGAGGCGTATTTCCTTGGCTCCTACGAGCCGATGCTGATCAAGCATCCGCCCAGTCACTACCTGAAGAAGATGTATCTCGAATCGACCTGCTATCACCCGCCGGCGGCGCGTTGCGGCTGCGAAACGGTCGGGCCCGACCATTTCATTTTCGGCACCGATGCGCCGCCGCTGAAGGTCTTGAAGAAACAAGGCGTCGAGATCATCAAGAAGATCGGCTTGTCGCCGGCGGACGAAAACAAAGTCTATTGCGAGAATGCCAAGCGGTTGTTGAAGATTTGATTCCCGTTATTTCTTCGGCTTGAGGTCGTCCGCCAAAAAGCTCGTATCGACGATCTTCGACCAGTCCACGTCGCCGGACAGCGCGCCGACCAGTTTTTGCGCCCGGATCATGCGGTCCATGCCGGCGAAATCGAAATTGCCGGCGCTCCAGTAGGGCACGCCGGATTTGCTGGGCGCGACCAGATTGTGGATCGTGCTCTTGGTGACTTCGACGTCGAGATTATAGGCCTTGGCCACGATGTCGGCGGCCTCGTCCGGATGCGCCGACATGAATTCGACGGCCTTGCGCCGGCCGCGCAGGATGGCGCGGATGAAGTCGCCCCTGGTGGCGGCGGCCTCGCCTGTGGTCACGCCGATGACGTTGCACAGCGGCGGCAAGACGTCGCTCGCCGACACCAGAACGCGGAATTGCGATTTGTTCTTCGACCACACCGGATCGGCGATCGCCGAAGCGTCGATCAGGCCGAGATTGAGCGCCACAACCGCCTCGCCGAAACCGCCGGTTTTGACTAATTCGGCGTCGTCGGGCTTTAGCCCGGCTTGTTCGAGCAACAAAATATCGAGCGCCTGGCTGGTCGAGCGCGGGTTGGTGTAGCCGATCTTCTTGCCCTTTAGATCCTGGATGGTCTTGATCGGAGAATCTGGTTTCACGGCCCAGACAAACTCGGCGACGGTGAGCACGTTGTCGCTGATAATTTTAAGATCGGCACCCTGCTGGATCGCCGCCACGGTGCCGGCGAGATCGATCTCGCCGAACGACAGATGCCCGGTCATCAGGTTTCGCACCGTGGTGCCGCCGCCCGCCGACGATAGGATGCCGCTGACGTCGGCGCCTTCGGCCTTGAAGAAGCCTTTGTCCATCGCGATGGCGTAAGGCATGCCGTTGGCGGCCACGCCGAAATTGCTGACGACGATCTGCTCGGCGGCCATGGCGCGCAGCGGCAGCAGCGCCGCCAGAGCGAGCGCCACGATGGCGCCCGGCTTGATGATCGAAGACATGCGTCCTCCCGTATTCATTTAGCTCTTTGTGGGCAGCTGCCCCGCTGCCGTGAGTGTCGTTAAGGCGAAGATAGTCTACGACACGCGCCGATGGAGTCTATGGTCGATGACGATAAGCAGCGTGCTGACCGAAGCGGCGAACAGCACGATCAGCAAGGTCACGGCCATGATCAGTTGCACGTTCTGCAACCCGATCGCGGTCATCAGCAGATAACCGAGCCCGCGCTGCGAGCCGAACATTTCGCCGAGCAATGTACCGATCAAGGTCAGCGCAAAGCCCAAGCGAATGCCGGTGAAGATTTCCGGCAGCGCCGCCGGCAGCAGTACCGCCCCGACCAG
>Ga0210398_10000575_pt1 | contig 41414 bp, 37 predicted proteins | sample IncBWC4OmetaG_FD_161047 | JGI IMG/M metagenome (GOLD analysis project Ga0210398, IMG submission 161047) | Forest soil microbial communities from Barre Woods Harvard Forest LTER site, Petersham, Massachusetts, United States - Inc-BW-C-4-O | ecosystem: Environmental > Terrestrial > Soil >... | reverse complement strand
TATCGGTCCAGACCTTCTCGGTGCCAGAACCTCGGGCGCCCTGCAAATGGACTTCTTCGGTGGCTTGCCCGGCGGTTATGAAGGGGCCAGCTCCGGTGTTGCCCGCTTGCGCCTGGCCCGGATGCGGATGGATTGGAAGAACACCTCGCTTGTTGCTGGCCTCGATTATCCGTTCCTTTCTCCAAACTCCCCGACGACCTACATGTCCGTCGCCGAGCCGGGGATGGCCTCCGCTGGCAACTTGTGGAGCTGGACGCCCACCATCTGGATGGAGCAGCGTTTCGACGGCGCTCTTCGACCGTTCAAGATCCAAGCAGGCCTTTTGGATGTGGCGCCCGCTTCGAGCTACACGCCCACTGCAAATGTGCGGACGCCCAACGCAGCCGAGAGCTCGCGGCAGCCAACCTATGCGCTGCGGCTGTCGGCAGGAACGAAATCTGAGGATCGGCCGGCAGTCATTGGAGTGGGTGCACTTTACTCTCCACAGCAATATTATGGTGGCTACAACATTGCGGGATGGGCTGGCACGGTCGATTGGAAGTTCCCTCTGCTCCCGCGCACCGAGCTCAGCGGCCAGTTTTTTACGGGAAGAGGTATTGACGGGCTCGGAGGTTTGGCATTCAGCCCTGCGACTCCCCAGAGTCCCATGTACTACTCGATGTTTACCGCTCCGATTGTCGCAAATCTGGGCGCCATTGGCGGCTGGTCGCAACTAAAAATAAGGCTGGACGCGCGCAGCGAATTCAATGTGGCGGCCGGCACAGGAGATCGCAATTCCGGGCAATTGCGTGAGGCTAGCTTGCTAGATGCTTTCCTGCTTACGGTCCCGGCGCGTAACGAAATGCTGTTTACGAATTACATTTTCAAGCCACGTTCCGACCTGTTATTTTCAGCCGAATATCGTCGACTGCGCACCTATGACGTCAACGGTTTGCCGAGCATCGCCCAGCAGGTTGGTCTTGCCATTGGGTTTCTGTTCTGAAGTGCCATGAAAAAATTTTCCATCGCGATTGTGGTGATAGGTCTGGCGGTTTTGGCGCCGGTGGCCTCTACGCAAGCTCCGAATGTCGCACCGCCGATCACCGCGACTCTTATGGGGGAGGTAGCGCTGATCTTGTCTAACAGCGCCCAGCGGGTGAAGGATGCCTCGCGTGTCGTCGTGTGGTTGTCACCGCTGGACGCCGTGCATCTTGCGCACGCTACTGCCGAGAAACAGCAGCACTTTCGAGTGGTACAGCACAACAAACGGTTTGAACCTAGTCTCCTCGTGGTGCCCGTCGGAAGCACGGTGGATTTCCCTAATTTGGATCCATGGTTTCACAACGTCTTCTCTCTTTATCAAGGAAAACGATTCGATCTCGGTCTATACCAGGCGGGAGCCCAGAAATCCATTCGCTTCGACCGGCCCGGTCCGTCCTATTTGTTCTGCAACATTCACCCGGAAATGACCGGCGTAATTCTTGCCGTCGGTTCGGAGTACTTCGCCACATCGGACAAAGCAGGACATTACTCCATTGCCGGTATTCCTCCCGGCAAGTATATGCTTCATGTGTGGTATGAATCTGCGGCCGCCGAGACGCTGCAGGGGCTGGAACGAATGGTTGTGGTAGACAGCGGCAACCCGCCCTTTCTGGCTATCTCCATTCCCGTGACTAAGCCAATGGATTCAGAGCACAAGAACAAGTACGGAGAGAGATACGATCCAGACGCGGTGAAAACGGTGTATTGATTTGCTGTTAATTCCAAACAAATCTGCACGTGGGCTGACTCCGGTGAGTCTCCGCCGCTTCCTGCAAGCGACAGAGACATCTCCTGCCAGCTCCACTTTGACAAACTAAGGATTAGATTATGGAAACCATTCTAGTGGTTGAAGACAGCCGCCCAATGCAGCGGACGCTGCAACGCCTCTTTGAGGCGGATTCATTGATCGTCAAAATCGCCTCGGACGGCCCGGCTGGCCTCGAGAGCTTTCGTGCGCAGCCGCCTAACGCGGTCGTACTCGACCTGAAACTCCCAGGCATGTCCGGCAGGGAACTCTGCCGCGCTTTCAAATCAATGGCCGCTTCAGTGCCGATTGTGGTGTTGAGCGCGAATTCGGAAGTGGAAGATAAAGTGCTGCTGTTGGAGCTGGGCGCCGACGACTACGTCACCAAGCCTTTCAGCCCCAGAGAATTGCTGGCCAGAGTCCGCCGTGCGATGCGCCGCAGTACGGCGAAGACCAATCTGGTATCGAACGTAGTTCCCAAGACGGTAAGCCACCAGGTCCTCGAGTTCGGTGACGCACATATCGATTTTACGAGCATGGAAGCAACCCGGGCCGGCAAACCGTTGTCACTGACGGCCCAGGAATTCAAACTCCTGAAGTTCTTCGCCTCTTCGCCCGGCCGAGTTCTTTCGCGCGATGAACTTCTCAATGAAGTCTGGGGATACCAAAACTACCCCTCCACTCGCACCGTCGACAACCACATTCTCCGTCTTCGGCAAAGACTTGAACCGGACCCCGCCAATCCATGCTTTTTCCTGACGATTCACGGGGCTGGCTATAAGTTTGTGATTGGCAATCCCGCTGTTAACAAATCCTAGAGAGTCTTCTGAAACCCAAATGACTCATCTTCGCCTTCGTACACAGCTGTTCATCGCAACTCTGCTAATCATTTCGTGTTTGGCGGGCTCGCTGCTGTTCATAATTCGCCGCACCGTTGGCGTTGAAACCGACCGGCAGGTACGGGACGGAACGGAAGCCTCCGTTCGGGCATTTGAAACTGTCCAGCGGCAGAGAGAATTTCAGCTTTCCCGCACAGCAGCAATGCTTGCGGATCTCCCCACGCTAAAAGCCTTAATGACCACCGAGGACGCGCTCACCATCCAGGACGGCTCGGCACCATTTTGGAAACTCGCCGGCAGCGACCTGTTCGTCCTCGCCAGGCACGACGGTGAAGTAGAGGCGCTGCATCTGAGCAAGCCGGGCTGGTCTGCCGCGAATGCGAAACACGATCTGCGCAGGTCAGTAGAACAAGGAGAGGACGCATCGTGGTGGTATGACGATGGACGTCTATATTGGGTATTCGTACGCCCCATCACTGCTGGATCCGGCAGTACTTCAGAGCAGCTTGGATTGCTGGCAGTTGGTTACCAGATCGATTCCACCGTTGCCAAGCAACTGGCCGTGGTGGCGGGCTATCAAATTGCCCTCGCTACCGGCGATAACGTCATTGCTTCTACTCTCTCCCCGCGCGAGGAAGCAGAGTTGCACCGCGTCATCGCGGCGGACGATTTTTCGGCCAACCTGAATCCTCGCGAAATCTCTCTTGGCGGAAGCGCTTACGCATTCTCGTCCGTGTTGCTGCATGGCGCGCTCCCTTCCCCGGTACGCTGCTTCGTATTGATGCCTCTGCTCCCCGTCGACAGTTTTATCGCCCACCTGAATCACACCATCTATTTGGTGGGTATATCGGCGGTAATTGTCGGCGCGCTTCTCTTTAGTTTCGTCTCTCGCACCATCACGCGGCCTCTCGAAAATCTCGTGGCCGGTGTCCGCGCGCTGGCTGCCGGTGACTTTACGTACTCCATTGTTCCAAAAGGCAGCAGCGAAGTGGTTGATCTCAGCGAAGCATTTGCGAAGATGCGCCAGGAGCTTCTGAGTTCGCAAAACCAGCGTATCGAAGCCGAGCGCATCGCTGCTCTCGGCAGAGCAGCCAGCTCCATCTCTCACGACCTGCGTCACTATCTCGCTACTGTGGTTGCCAATGCAGAGTTTCTGTACGAAGCCCAAGGCATGAATCCGAACAGAAAGGAGATCTATCAGGAGATCATGACCGCCTCGAATCAGATGACCGACCTAATCGATTCGATGCGCGAATTGGCGCGTCAAGGCAGCTCGCTGTCGCGCGAGCCTGCCGGGCTGGATCAGATCCTTCGCCACGCGATTGACGCAGTTCGCGTCAGGCCGGAATTTCGTAGCTCGAAAATCACCCTGGCCTTGGATCAGGAAGCGCATGGCATGTTTGACGGCAAGAAACTCGAACGCGCTTTCATTAATTTGCTCATAAACGGATGCGAAGCAACAGCGAATGGAGATAGTAAAGTCGCTATCGATGTCCGCGCGAAAGGGGAGCTTTTTGAGATTCGGATAGCCGACAATGGCGCCGGCATCCCTGAGGAAATCCGAAGCTCCTTGTTCGATCCTTTCGTCAGCTACGGCAAACCCAACGGCACGGGCCTCGGCCTGGCGATCGTGAGCAAAATTATCAATGACCACGGCGGATCCACATCGATCGAGAGCACCTCTAGAGCCGGAACGACCGTGTTGGTCGTTCTTCCTCGTTCCCTGCGTCCGGTTACTCCGGGCGTGCCATCTACGATCCGGTGAAGAGTCACGCTTTGGGGGGAACCCCTCGCCAGGCATAGATGTCCTTGCTCGAGACCGCCAGGCCTGCCAGTCTCAGATAAAAAAAGAGCTGGTACTTGTGATTGATCAAGTGTTCTAGATTGCCCAGAAGCAGGCTCAGCAGCGTCTCGCCCTCAGGGACAAATACGGTGGGTATTCTGCGGGCCAAGTCCCTGTCCGTGCTTTGCTGGAATCCGCGGTGGATGTGATCTGCGTATATCTTCATCTGCTTTCTTGCCTCTTTCGGGAGACAAGCGTGATTCACTGGCAGCAACCGAAGGGACGCAAAGTCGGAAAGCTCGGAAGGGTGCGCGGCGTAGAACGCGGCGCAAAAGCCCGCCAGACAATCCAGGAGATGCCCCAGAAGATGCCCCAGATCGCTTGCTGCCGGCTGCCTATGGGGCAGCTCCGGCCGCCAAGTGAGGCCATCCACCGGTACCAACTCCACCAGATGATCGGTTCGCTCGATGGTTTCTGACACCTTGTTTTCCAGAGACTTCACATTGCCTCGTCCTGACATGGCATTGCCCCTTCAGGAAACTCACCTGGCACGCTGCGCGCCACTGGCTTCCCTCCCCGGAAGGCCTTGGCCCACCTTTCTGGGGGCCTCGATCCAGGCGTTTTGCTCGCCCGACCACACAGAAAGGTTACATTCTAATGACATTCCACGTATTGAATCGATTTCGATTTGGCCGTACGGTAGCAACGGTGGGGCTGGAGAATCGTTTCTCTAGTCCGCAGGAGAATTTGGTTGTCCGGAACCCAATGATGCGGATTTTCTCCATATGAAATGCACGAGCGAACCTAGCACGACATGTACTCCGAGCATTTTTTTGCTCGTCGAAAATCGCTTGCTTCGCGAAGCGCTCGCCGCCATCCTCGGAAAGCAACCGGATCTTTCCGTGGCCGGCGTGGATCGCTATACCGTGGACGCACAAAAGCAAGTAGCCGAGCTGGAGTGTGACATCCTGCTTGTCCACCATGTCACGGCAACGATGGCTTCGCCAAACTTGATTCCTGAAGCGCTCGCCCGCACTCCACAATTGAAGATCGTTCTTTTTGGCATGGGAGATGACCCGGAGAGTTTCTTGCAGGCCGTGCGAGCAGGTGTCCGCGGATACCTCCTGGATGACGCCAGCGCGCAGGACATTGTTACTGCGGTACGTAGGGTCGCCAAAGGAGAAGCGGTATGTCCCTCGCAGTTATCCCTCGCGCTGTTCCAATTCGTCTCGCGCGTTGCCGAGGAAGGGTCGCTGATGCTCAACCTGCGTGTCTGCGAAAAACTCGGCCTGAGCAGGCGGCAGCAGCAGCTTGCCTCATTTCTCGCCAGAGGCCTTACCAACAAAGAGATAGCTCGAAACTTGCATCTTTCCGAATTCACGGTAAAGAACCACGTGCATCGCATGATGCGGCAACTCAACGTGGAAAGCCGCTATGAAGCCGTGCAGACTATTTTCGACAGTGGCTATGCTGCGAGTTCGTGAGTCTCTCGCTGCGGCCGAGAGGAAATTAGGATTACTTCGTGGGAATTTTGGCGCGGTAGAGAGCGGGCAGTCCGTAAGCCCGTCCGCAGTCACTCGCAAATAGGATGCTGCCGGAGTCCATTTCCCATGCAGGAGCGATGCTGTTGCATCTTCCCCCCGTCAATGGCTCCGCCTTCCCTGTCGCAAGATCCCGAACCCAAATCTGCTTCGATCCGCCAAGCTCTGCTGCGAACGCTTCCCATTTTCCATCCGGCGAAACCTTCGCGTCGCCTTCCATTTCTGCGGGGGCATCAGAAGGGAGCTGCGCTACCTCATGATTCAATGGATTAAACTCCATCATCCTCGATTGGCCATTCGCCACCAGCTCAAATCGAATACGGCCATCATCCGACGCGAAAGGGTTGAACATTTGCCCCTGGAAGGAAATCTTCTCGATGCGATCGCCATGCATCCAACTCAAAACGTAGCGATCTCTTCCCATCGTTTGATAAAAGAGTCCAAACGGTGAAATAGCGGGATTCGATGCGAACAACTCACCCTTCTCCACGGCAATTCTCTCAAGACGCTGTCCGGGTTCGTTCGCGTAGGAAGCCATGTGTCGATTCGCATCGAAAAGAGCAGCCAATACGACGATTGTCGATGCAGCGGCCACCAGGCTCGGACGAAGTGACCGCCAGTGGGGACGACCGGCAATGAAATACAGCCCGAGCAGCAGCCACACCTTTGGGAAAAAGGGGTCAAGCCTGAATGGCAGCGGAGAACACAACAAAACAAAGCAAGCGAGTAGAGCAATCCGTTCTGGCTGGTTCGCTTCTTCCAAAAGAAGGATGACCGGCAGGAACAAGACTATGAACGTATAGGAAGCCACGCTAGTGGATAGCAGAAGAACAAGGATGACGAACCACGCAAAGTCCCGCTTCTCGTTTCCCGCTCGATGCAGGGCCAGACCGAGGAACGTAAACAGTGCCAGGACGAATAGCACCAGCGAACGCAGGAAAAAGAATAACCACGGTGAATTCCATAGCGGTTGCGGATTGAGTTCTGGCTCCGGCATAAATGTGTGGCGCAGCAGAGTGGAAATCGTTGGATTTCCCACGTGATAAGGGTCGACCGACCCGCCTTCAAGAGATCGCGGAAGGATTTGTGTGGCGTAGAAAATGACATCCCTCCAGCCAAACATCGAGATGGCTGCCAGGCCGGCGAAAACCAGGGCTGTCAGCATGCCCGCAATCGCTTTCCAATTTCGCTTCGCTGCAAAATAGATGAGAAAGGGGCCCCCATACAACTTCAATCCAAACACGATGCCAAAGACAAACCCGCCTGCCGTCGCCCGCTGCTGATGCAAACAGTAATATGCCAGCGTGAGCAGGAACAACAGGAAGACGTAATATTGGCCATACAGGAAATTCATGTACAGCGAGCCGTATCCACAAAACGCCACGAGGGCAATCTGCTCCCAACGAAACTGCGTCACTTGCGAAAGAAGCCAGACGGTGGCTCCCAGAAAAATCAGATTAGCGACCAGCCAAATGCGTTTTGCCGTTTGTGGCGCAAATCTCGTCAGTTCCACAAAAGGCAGCATCGTCAGCGGCGTCTGCGGCGTGTATGCGCCCAGCTGCCGTTCGAAGCCGGCGTAATTCATCTGCCGCTGGAACCACGTCCAATCATAGAAATTGTGCAATTGCTGGCCCCGGCTCACCGCAACCGCTGCCGTGTAGTAATTTGGAAAGTCGGTCTCGTCATGCAGGTAGCCGGCACGGAACGCCGTAAGAAGAAAAAAGACCACCGAGGTTAGCGCAAGCAAACGAGTCCCCCGGTGAGCCGCTCTGGACGTATCCGTTTTAATCGTGGTTACGGGATTTACCGAGGTCATTTGCCGAAGGGCGGAACCGCCTGCCATCGAGACTTTCGGAGAAAGCATGTTAGCTAAAGCAAGTCGACTGCTGAAAATACATGCGCCCAGACTTCATGCGTCACTAAAACTCGCCTTCTTGCGTGCACGACTGCCAGTTCCCAAATTGCTCCGTGGCAGGCTTGTTTTTGTGGTTCCCCAGCTTTTTGGCTCGCGGCCTACGGAGCCTCATGTCTTGAAGTGGATCGACGAACGGTTGCGGCCCGGAGATACGTTTTATGATATCGGCGCCCACTACGGTTGGATGTCTCTGCTTGCCTGTCGACGCGTTGGAGCGCAAGGAAAGGTGATCGCTTTTGAACCTTCGCCGCCTCTCGTGGAATTCTTGCACGGCAACAAAAAAGCGAATCGGTTCTCTCAACTTCGCATCGTGCCCAAGGCCGTAGCTGACTCTGTAGAGCGGGAAGCACCTTTTTACCTCAAGGATGAGGGAGACAGTTTCCTCAATACGCTGGTCCCACGCCTGGATCAAAACCCAGACAATCCATCGTTTAGCAAGTCCTTCATGCCAGTGGAAACCACAACTCTGGATGTCTTCTGCCAGGAGACCCAGCTCATTCCAGCCGCCGTAAAGATCGACGTCGAGGGAGCAGAACTACTGGTCCTCGAGGGTGCAAAAACGCTGCTGAAACACTATCGCCCTATATTAATGATTGCCGTGCACCCTACCTGGCTACCGCCAGGCCAGACGGCCGCTGAACTCTTCCGACTCCTGCGTTCTTTCGGCTATCAAGTGATTGATTCAAAGGTGGTTAGCTATGAGGAAGCTGAATTTGGAGACTACCTATGCGTTCCGCAATAGAATCAATTGAATAATTAAGGATAGTAAATTCCGCGGCAATTCGACCTAATACGCATTCCGGTCTATCAAAGCTGAAAATATGGTCATCACAATGATGCGAAGATCAAAGGCAAAACTCCAGTTCTGCAAGTAATAAAGGTCGTACTCGATCCGCTTGTTGATCGAAGTGTTGCCGCGCCAGCCGTTCACCTGCGCCCATCCCGTAATTCCTACCTTGAGGCAATGACGATGGTTGTAGCGGGCCACGTCTTGCAAGAATTGGCGCACAAAGTGCGGGCGTTCCGGCCGGGGGCCGACCACGCTCATGTCACCCTTCAGAACGTTGATGAATTGAGGCAGTTCATCGAGACTTGTCTTTCTCAGGAATACGCCGAGCCCGGTTCTCCTGGGGTCATCTTGCGTGGTCCAGCGCGTGTCCCCTTCTTCACGATCAGTCTCGGACACATGCATGGTCCTGAATTTGTACATCTTGAACGGCTTCCCATTGAGCCCGATGCGTTCCTGAACGAAAAATATAGGACCACGCGAAGTGAGCCTAATCAACAAGGCGGTCAAAACCACTAGTGGCGATGTCAAAAGGAGCGCAGCGACCGAAAAACAAACGTCAAACGCGCGCTTCAAGAGAGCGTAATCGAGAGAGTCGGCTGGCGTGGTCGTAAGGTCTAGCATTTGGAGGCGGCCCAGCTGAAATAATCGTTCCCGCACCACGATCCCTTCGCCCAGATCAAGAATCGCTCGCACGGGTACGCTTAATTTTTCCAGGGCCTGGATAATTCCGGGAATCAGCGCAAACTGGGCCGGGTGAATGGCCATCACGGCCTCGTCAATCCCATGCCCCGCATGCAGCATGCCAATCTGGTCCAATTCGTATACGCGGCTATTCTCGATCGCAACCTGCTGCCCAGTAACCCGTACATAGGCCACGACTTTGCAAGGAACGAACGATAAGCGCTCCAGCCTTTTTGCTGCTTCACGCGCAAAATCATCGGCGCCCACGATCAATATCTTCGTAGGTCTGCTCACTTCTCTCCTTTTCCGGCAAAGCATGCGGAACACAGCCCTCATCAACACTGTCAAAACGAACAGCGTCAACATGCAGATAAGGAATAGTGCGCGAGGAAGAAAGAATTTCTGGCTAAAGTAAAAGATGGCAAGAAACATAAATCCGGCGGCGATGCAAGCCGCGGCCGCGGATCGCGCTCCGGTCCGCTCTCGAAAGAGTTCTTCGACGTTCGTAACTTTGTTGCGCTTCGCCAGAAAAATCCAGACGGCGGAAGCGACCAGCAACAAGCTAAAATGTCCGTGATGAGAAAAATCCTTGACGCGTCCGATCAGGGCCAGCGCATAGAACCACAGGTACCAGCCCAGCTCGAAGGCCAGGTAGGGTAAGGCGCAGGTCACGACCAGCAGCAGAAAGCGATAAATTCTCAAGTGGAAGAACATGACTTAGATTGTCAATCCGGTGAAATCCAACTATTCAGTCGTTCTCAGCCGCGGGGTGAGCCGTCGACAAATCTTTCAACTCTGGACGGAGACTTCTGAAGAATTCGTCGTAGCGATCGAGAACGCCGGCTTTAGTGAAATGAATTTCTGCGAATGTTCTTGCGTTGGCGCCCAATTTCTGGCGCAGACCAGCATCTTTGCGCAGCGCTAGCACAGCCTCTGCCAAAGCCTGGGGATTTTCGGGCGGAACCACGACTCCGCAATTTGCCCGGCGAATTTGCCTGGCGGCTTCGCTTTTCTCACTGACCGCCGCCACAACCGCTCGCCCCGCTCCCATGTATGTCAAGAGTTTGGAAGGGATGACCGCGTCTTCGACCGCGGCGGCTTGGTTGAGAAGTAGGAGATCGGCGCTACTGTACATCTCGGGCAACGACTCCGCAGGCTGTAGCGGCAGCAACATTATGTTCGTAAGACGGCGGCGGGAAATACCCTCTTGCAATTGGTCCTTCTCTTCTCCTTGTCCAACGATAATCCATTTGAGATCGGGCTCGCTTCTCGAAGCCTCCGCGGCGCTTACAACGTTCATGAGTTTCTGCTTCTTACCCATATTGCCTGTGTGGAATACGAGAAACTGTTCCGGGGAAAGTTGAGTGGCAAGCCGGAATGCGCTTCCTTCGGCACCCGGCCGCAGATTCTCCGTATCTCCCCAATCCGAGATCAGGCGTAGCTTTTCTTCCTGTATGCCTCGCTCCTTCAATCGATCGATGAAGCCCTGACAAAGGCAAATAACGGCCTGCGCCTTTCGAAAGCTGAACGCCTCGAATATCCTCGCCAGGCGAATCGCGAAACCAGGTTTCATAATTCCTGTCGCCAGCGCTGCATCAGAGGCCAGATCCGTCAGCTTCATCACATACCCCGCGCCTTTTATCAAACCGAGAAGATACGCTGCGAAAGCAACAGTAGGCGGAGGACAGGAGCAGTAAATTATGTCGCATCTGCCGGTGAACAGCGCCGCGACAAAGCAATTCACGGTGAACGAGATGTCGTAAGCCAGACGCTCAATCAGCCTGCTTGGCTTGCGCGGCACATAGTGGGCGACGCGATGAACCGTCACGCCATGGATCGATTCTTTGCGGTACAGAGAACCACGATAACCATCCCAGACGCGCCACTCCGGGTAGTACGGGAATGCTGTCACCACCGTCACTTCGTTCCCATTGGCAGCAAGGTGTTCGCACAACCCGGTCGTAAATGGGGCGACGGAAGTTCTTTCCGGCGTGTAATTAATGCCCAGAACTAGTATGCGCATTCGATATCCTCAGAAAACGGCATGGTCGCTCGGATGACTGTGCTGGAGATGCGAAAAGAAACGGCTATTCTGAAACTACTGTTTCACCAGACCATCGAAAGAGCCAAGTGCAGTTTCGTAGTCGCGCACGCGCTGGCGTGCAATAGACGCCCAGCTGTATTCGCCTTTCATCTTCCGCGCGCCTAGTTCACCCATGTCGACTCTGGTCCCTGCATCGCGGAGCGCTGAGAGAACGCGAGCCAAATCTTCCAGATCGTTCAGACGGTATGCCAAACCGTTGCCGTTCAGCCGCTCTGTTGCCGTCATGGTATGGTTTGCCACAATGGGGAGGCCGCAGGCTGCTGCGTCCAGCATGGACATTGATTCCTGCGCAGGCCACACGCCAATGTCCGCCGCGCGGTAGAGCGTCCCAAGCTCCTTCACGTTCACAAATGGATGCGTCCTCGATCCAGCGCATGCCGCGATTGCGTCACCTTGGGCGCCATTTCCAACAAATAGCCCGCGGTATGGCGCACCGGAATGAAAGAGGCGTTCGACCGCTTTCGCAAGCAACAGAGGATTCTTTTCTGCATTAAATCGCCCTGTATAAATGCAGACGATCTCGCTCTGGGCAAACCCCAATTTTTGGCGCAGTGCAGTTCTAGACGCGGCATCCCGATCGTCCGCGACCGGATAGAAGATCTCCGGATCCACGCCCAGGGGACAAACGGAAATCTTGGTGCGCTCGACACCGAAGTATTTCTCCGCGATGTCCGCGCAGTCTTGAGCAATGGCATAGCATTTCCGCGTTACAAGGCTTACCAATCTCCCGGGAGTTTTTCTCATCACCAGGGATTGCAGCCGCTCGGAACTCAACGTTGACGTTTTTTTCTTCGCCAGCGGAAATACAGAAGCGTGATAGTGGCAGCCGGTAAAAAGTTGATAGTCCAACGATCGTTTGTGAAGTGCGGCGTCTAGAGCGATCCACCCGATGGGTGTCATGGTTTGCACGATGTCGGGCCGCAACAATCGAAGCTTGTCCTTCAGACCGGCCATGCGCATTTGGCCGAGTGCGCGTCTATGCCCAGTGATATGGAGGGTGTAGCTATCCAGAGTCTCTACACTTCCCGCCGAGTTGCGGGGGGCACAATTATCGTACTCGCTCTTCTCTGAATTCCGGCGAAAGGATATGGACAGATCGGTGGCAACAACGTGCGTCTCGACGCCCAGTCGAGCAAGATATTTCGGCATGAGATTTTCCAAATAGCCCATCCCCTTACCATAGACCTCGGACAGCAGAACCACTCGCATCAGTTCAATCTCTTCCCTTCTCAGGCAGCGGCATGTCTTGATGCTTCGGCTCATACCTCGATTGGTTGCGCTTCTCTTCCATCAGCGCAGCTGAGGACATCGACGAAAAGTGTTCTCTCGCTTTCTGATATACGCGCATCAATTGCAAATAGTTAGCTTCCGCCGTCAGCTCGCGAAGAAACTTGCTGCGCGCGTGATCGGACCACACCATCCACTCCGCCTCGCATGCGCAAACCGCAGACCGCAGAGTCGACGCCAGTGAAGCCGCATCACCCGGCGCAAAAAGCATTCCTTCTTTGCGGTCCGCGACAATCGCTCTAAAGGAACCATGCTTCGGCACCACCACCGGTGTACCAGCAGAAAACGCCTCCAAGACAGTCATGGAACAATTCTCGTACGCAAGCGATGGCAGCACGAGCCACTTGCTCATGGCAATTTGATCGATCACCTTCTGCCGTGGTTGGACACCCATCCAAACGACGTTTAGAGCGCCTGCGTATTTGTGTTCCAGCGCGGCGCGGTCCGGCCCATCGCCTACCATCACCAACTTGAACTCATCAGCAGCAAGTTGGGTCCAGGCGGCCAACAATAGGTGCACGCCTTTTGCGCGCGAGATTTCACCGGCATAAACAAACTGCCGATAGCGCAGCCCCACGAGCCTTCCGGGGTCGGAAGTGAAATTGGGCTTTACGAAAACCCTGTCGCCAGGCAATCCCGCCCGTTCCAGCAGTCCCTTGCTGAAGTCCGTCATTGCAATGTAGGCGTGAATCTTGTTTCGAAACGTCCCAATCCATCGATGAAACACGTTCATGGACGTGACCGCGGCTGTCCTAAAAAAAGATGAGCCGTGGCAACGATGAGCCAGCGCGGCCCAGGGAAAATGTCCGACGCAGTCGGTGCAAGGCCTTTCGTCCCGAAGAAGAATGGCATTTGCACATGCCAGCCGGTAGTTGTGCATGGTCTGCACAACGGGAATGCCTCCGCGCGCCGCAGCCCAATAGATACTCGGACTCAGGAGCGGGAAGACGTTGTGCACATGAACGATATCGGGAGAGAAACGCGCGAGCGCATCACGCATCAACCTATATCCACGAACCGACCAAACCGTCCCAAACCCGGCACCGACGATTCTGAACAAACTCGCTCCCTCCAATTCGCGGGTCCACAAAGATAGACGTTCCACGGAATGGCCGTTCCTCACCAAAAGGTCTGCCTCGAGATCGGCGACGGTATCTTCCCCACCCCAGCCAGGGCGGTATTTGTTATGGACCTGAAGTACGCGCAATGGACTCGTCATTTCATGGAAGCGGCGACGTGAAGCTGCCGGCGCGCGCTCATTCTTCTCACGTCTTGCGTGAGACGATAGATTGAGAACCTGGAACGGCTGGACCGGCACTGTTGTTCAATTCCGCGATCGCCCCTGAGCGTAAGGCGCTTCAGCGCCATGCGGTCCCAAGAATCGTTATCCAATGGCAGCCGGTTGTGACCGGGCCGGATACCGACGCCCAGGCGCAAACCGGCCTCTCGAGCAGCGTTCCGAATCTTTAGGGACTCGCTTCCGTTGGGATAAGCGATTATCTTCGGAGTACGGCCCGTCATTTCCAGGATGTCGTTCTGCGCCTGGCAAATTTGCATGCTGATTTCTGGCTCAGAATAATTCGGCAATATGGCGTGGTCTCTCGTGTGGTTCCCGAGGAAAACAAGCCTATGATTCGCGAATGCACGCAGCTCAGAAGGAGTGAAGGGGCGGTCCAGATCGCCCACAGGCCAGAGCGCATTTTCGCCGAATTCTTTCCTCAAATGAAGTTCCACGTCTTCCGTCCTGTGCTTCTTCGAACCGGCAATCCTTCGATCGATCTCGGCATCCGTGCGGCCGCGCTTCTTTCCTTCTCGATGGAGCACATCCCACCAGAATGACTTACCGCTTTTCACGTGTTCGCTGGAGATAAAAAAAACGGCTGGAGCCTCAAACGCTTCCAAAATCGGCAGAGCCCGGATGTTGTTCTTATAACCGTCGTCGAAAGTTATGAATACGTGTTTGCGGTCTTCCGCAAGCCCTCGGGAGATCTCCTCCGGAGCAACAAACCGATACCCGTTCTCGTGGAAGTGAGATAGGAATGTCTTGAACATTTCAACCGTAATTCCCTGCTGCGGGTCCATCACACCGGATCGCGCTTCCTGTTCGTCTCTGAAAAGACTATGGAAAAGAAAGATCAGCAGCGTTCCAGGTTCCCTAGTGAATTTAAGCCCTAGGTTTGTGAATGACGCATCCAAGGAAAACAGCGCCGAGCTAAGACCAGGACGAATTATCATTGAATGTGCGGCTCAATTGGAGCGCCGTTAGTGCCACTTCACGGCAATGGCGTTCGAGAGATCCATGGTTATTTCAGTTGCGTACCTAAACTAAAGACTCGGTTTGCTTCGAACTCTGAGAAAACCGTACTCTTCACCACCAGGTGCAACGCTGAAGATCAAATACCCGGCCCGGTTGAGTTTTTTAGTGGCCTCCACCGTTGGTCCGATTCCTACTTCGGGCCAGCGATGATGAAATTCGACGAGCAATTGCCCGACTGCGATGCCCGCGTTGAGCAGGTCTTCGATAACACCGTATTCCGTGCCTTCGACATCCATCTTCAGCAGATCGATCTTCGAATGCCCCAACGACTTCATGATGCTTGCCAGTCGGCGAACAGGAACTTCGATTGCGGATCCCGGAGTGTTCCTATTAACAATGGTGTGCGAGACATGTACAGGATTCGCCGGAGGCAACAAAACGCAGATTCCATCGTGATCCGCAATGCCGTAATCATGGAAGACAAAGTTCTCGGGCAAAGATTGCTGGCCCAGCCACTCGATAGACTTTGGCGTGGGATCAAATGCGTGCACGCGCACGCGAAACTGGCGGATCAATTCCAGTTCAAAGGAAACGTCCTGGCCAACTCCAAACGAATAGACCACGCTCGAGGCGGACAAGCCATCAGGGCAAATACACCATTGTGCGCCTTTGTTTCCCAGCCTCAATTCTGTGCAGTCGACCTGTCTCCGTTGCCAGAGGTCTCGCCCGCGGAATGCGCGGACAGCTCGCTTGAAATTCTGGTAGGAATTGAAAACCACGCTCTTCGCCACGGGCTGAGATGCTAAAGATCGAATATTACTCAAAGCCATGGGCCATCTACGTGAAGCAGGAAAGAGGGAAGGCTTCGTGCCAAGGCTGGCAAGGCTCAATTCCTCACGAGAGGCCGGGGCTTATTTCCGAACCCGGCAGTGCTTGGCGCCCCGAAATAGAATGAGTATTGCGCCTCGCCTTCCGGGATACCGCGGGGAGTTTGAAAACGGAACCGGACGGCGTCATATGTAACAAGAGAACGAGTAACGCTAACCCGCCCGAAAAAAGAGAAGTAAAGATGGAAATATTGGCAAGATTGTAGGCCGCATACGCGGTCACAAGCGCGGCCAGACGTGGATCGTGCCGCCGGGCCACGGAATCCAAAATCCAGAAAACAAGAGCACAAATTACGGATATCAACAGTATACCGGGCAGGCCGAAGCCGCCGATACCATCTGTCGCCCAGAAATGGGCGGTGGCGTCCAAATCGGCGGTGCCTGCGTACGCCAAGCCGATTTCCTGCCCTACCGGATTGTTATAGGGATAATGCACGAACCAGTTCACCCCATGAATATGCGACAAATGCGTGAAAGGATTGCGCTGAAAGAAGTCATAGTATTGAGCAGTGCCAAGTCCGTTGCTGCTAAGCGTGCGCATCAAAATCACATATTGGAGAATCCCGCCGAAGAATGAGACGTCACCCATCCCTGTGAAGCGAGTGGAAAACTCCGTCCCAGCAAGAAGGAGTAAACTAGCGAAAGACAGAACGAGGGCAAAGGGTATTTTCCTTATTTTGAGTAAGCCATGAATACCCAGAATGAAAACGATGGAGAGAATCGATCCCTTGGTTCCACCCACGCTGTAAATCAAAACCTGCCCTAGAGCGCCTGCGAAGAACAGCCAGCGGCGCTTGAAGTACAACCCATAGCCCATGAGGAACGGATTGATCGCACCATTCAGAAGCATGAACGCATAGTTGACCAGGCTGCCTTCGGCCACGTCGTTTGCAGCATCCCGCAGCTCATAGACAGCTCCGAACGATACAAGTTGAAGGTGGCCACGGAAAACGATCAGCAGCCATATGGTCAGGAAAAGGGCTACGGCGGCAAGAACCACCCAAAAGAGCACCTTGGGGATTTTTAGCAGCCCGACATGAAAAAGCGGCAACAGATAGCTGCTGCCAGCGATGGCAAAGCCGGTAAACAGGATCAACATCAGGAGAGCAATTTCCATGACCGGATTCATCCCTGCGTACATGGGGACAAACATCGAGGGGATGAGGACGGTGATGTAGAGCACCCAATACGCCAGTTGCGAGGGTCGTGTCAGCCGCATGGGCATCCAAAGACTGGGCGCTACGGATAGCACCCACGCAAGGACCAAGTAGCCCGTCCCGGGCGGGTTATAATCAAACCCAAAGTAACCCCAGATAGGGTAGAGATAGTCAACGTACATCCACTGGAAGCACTTGACATAAGCAAGGATGAACACCACAAGCGAGGCACGCTCGAGCAGCAAAGTCCGCTGGGGATGCAACACGTTCACCTGCTTGGCTGTTTTTTCTCTGCTTTGTGATTCCATCAAAATGAAGTTCTTCTATAGAATTTCTACTGGGCGGAAGACTCTGGCGAATTCGTTCCGGGACTCGCGACCAACTCCGTTCGATCGGCAGATTCCCGCGCTATTTCACGAAACTCGTATCGCCAGGAGGAAAGAAGACGCAAGCACTCGTCGTGCACCTGCGTGCCGTGTGTCGCGAGAAACAGCCTAGGCTTGTAACGGAGAATGCATTCCTTGGCGCCTAAAAGGGCTTTTGATTCTGTTCCTTCGATATCCATCTTGATGCAGTTAGGAGCAGGAATTTCGCCCGCTTGGAGCAGCGCGTCGATCGTGGAAGTCCGAACCCGCAGGCTACCGTTCACGTCCAGCTTTCCCATGGCGCGCGTTGTTTCGCAAGCAAAGAGTCTGGTCCCGACTTCATCGGAGACAGCGATCTCATGCACTTCCACATTCTTGATGTTGTTCAATTGCAGATGCTTCCGGAGGTAGCTGAGGTTGGCGGGTAGCGGCTCAAAGGCATGAACCTGGCCCGGTTCGGCCCGAAACGCGGCAAGCAGAGAATAGAAGCCCACGCACGCACCGACGTCGAAGAATACCTCTCCGCGCTTCACCTCGTTCGCAATGAGCCTCTGCAGGGCAGACTCATAACTGCCGAGCCAGCAGCCATGGTTGTACGAACCTACAATCCATTTTTTCCCTCGCAGCGGGCCTTGCAAGATGGGCACAGCAATATCACGCGGAATGGCACGGAATGGGAAACGGACAATTTTACCGGCCAGCGTGTGGGGCCGCAACGCTGAAAAGTTAATCACCTTCGTTTGTCACCAAGCGAGAGATATTCACGGTTGGGCGCTTTCCCGGACTGTCGAAAGCGCGGGAGCAAGGCGTCTCTCCGCGACGAGCAGCGAGAAAAAGACAATGCAGAGAGTCGTCGTATAGATGGCGCCCGATAGAAGCATTCCGTAAAGAGCGCCGCGTATTCCGAAATGGAGAATAAGCGGCAAACCAAGCACAAATGTTGCCGCGCCACTTGTGATATAGGCAGCAAAGACCGCTTGAGGCTTCTCGCTTGCCTTCAGCGCGGCGTTAACCGTGTTTCCGACACCCATCACCACCGGAAGGAGGACCATAATGCCTAAGAACGAGGTGAGATCATCAAACTTTCCACCGTAGAGCAAGTGGAGCAATTCCCTGCCGAAGAGATTCATGAACACGGCATAGCCGGAGGTGACCAGAACAGTGAACAGGCAGTACCTCCTCCAGAGAGGAATGAGGCCGGTTATGCGCCGCGAAGCAAATCGACGAGACATCATCGGCAGAATAAGCAAAATCATAGCAGCGAAAATTTGATCCACCGGCGTCACCAGGTTGTACATGGCGCGCAACTCACCAACGTCTTTCATGGAGAGAAACGCAGCCGCCAGCCAGTAATACGCCTGCCCGGTAAGCTGAAAAACGAGGGCAGTGACAAAGACCCACCGCGAATACTTCCAGTGTTCGGCCCAATATTGCGGTTCGATGTCCGCGACGCTCTTTTCCGGCGTCCCCGCGTGCCATTTGCCTGCGAGGGCGAGACCCGCGATGCACCAAGCCGACGCCGCAATCACAAAGGCAGAAAAGCCGTTCAGAGGCCGAGCATGCGAGAAAATGAGCAAAAGCGCGGTACACGCGAAGAAGAAAACTGCCGAAAATCTTGCGGCCAGATCCGGCCTGCATCGAATATAAAAGGTCCGCCGGACAAAGGCGGCCATCAAAAGAATTCCGCAGGTAAGCGCCATTGCCAGCATCGTTGGGGAGACCAGTTGTGGCTTGGTCCAATGAAGCACGGCCCAGGCAGCGGTAAGAGTGAGCGTTAAACCGACGCATAACCCTCGATTGGCGCGTCCAAGCAGGCGCGCGTATTCGTGGAATTGTTCGTGATACCTGCCGGAACCATGGATGGTGTAAGCCTCGAGGATGGCCGCGTTATGCAGGCCGGTTAAAAATGTAAGGATCGAATAGGACAGCGCGAAGATTCCGTACTCTTCCTTGGTTTGCGTGCGCGCCAGAGTGACGTTAAGCAAAAACATGCCACCCAAAGTGAATCCCTGGTCCGCCACGCTTAGACCGATCTGCCAGGCACGATTCCAGGTGAACGAAGTTGGCACTTCTTTTAGCGGGCGCAGCAGTTTTACCGGTTCGGGCATCACGGGATCCGCTCGACGTCCGCCACGTCGATTTCCACGGCCGCCGACCGCGCAATCACATGGAGCGAAACCACGATTCGATGGACATTTTTCCTGCGCAAGAGAATTCCTTCGATTCCTTCGAGGGGACCATGCTTGACGCGGACGCGCGACCCAACATTCAGGTAAGGATGTGGCACGAACCGCAAGGCATTCTGAATCCCGGTTCGTAGACTTTCGATTTCCGCGTCTGGAACCGGATACGGCTGTCCATTGAAACCGACCAACCGCACCACACCAGGAACTTCCATAACGCGAAGGCGTTCTCCTGTCTCGAGCCGGACAAACATGTATCCCGGAAATAGCGGCAATTCGAGTTTGACGCGGCGGTCCTTCCATCTTGCGACGGACGTGTAGGTAGGAAGAAAGTGCTCGACGCGGCGGGCATCCAAACACTTGGCAACCGCCTTCTCGTGGTTTGCACAGGTGTAGACAGTGAACCAGTGCGGCGCTTGAGGTTGTGGCGCGATTTCCAGAATCGTTAACTGGATGTTGCTGGTGGCCATTTTCTCCGTCCGAAACTTCCGGTTTTTTCGGTAAATCGGATACAGCTTCGCCCCGTCAGTCACAGCGCTTAATTCGACTTAACTGCAATGACTACAACTACTTACAGCTAGTTCGACGGAGAACTCGAATCTTCCGACTTCTCCGCCCAAGGCACGACCCGAATCCAGACTCTGTGGGTCATGGCTTGCATCCTCGAGCCATTCGGCGTAGCCCAAGGCATATGCGCATTCATGGTCCGAAACACTTCGCCGGCAAAGACCTTGCCAGCGTTCTCCGAATCGGTCTTCTCCCAGCGCTCTCGGGCCAGAACACCAATCGTCGCCAGACCAAGAACGAAAAACGCAGTGAGCAGCATGGTTAGCGTACGCGGAGGAAATGACTTCCTTTCCGGCACGTTAGCCGCATCCAAAACCTTGACGCTGGGTGTTTCCTTGGCCTCCTGGACTTTGGCCAGTTCATATTGCTGCGTCAGAGTCTCGAAAACTGCTTCTTGAATCTGGACGCGACGATAGAGGTCTGCGTACGTAACGCCCAGCAGCGGCAAGCTCCGCATGGAGGGAAGCGAGGAGTCAGACTTGTCCCCCGAAGGGCTTGGCTCGCTGGGATTGTTCCCGCCAAGTTTATCGAGCTGACGCCGAAGCTCGTTGACCCGTGCTTTCGTCGCCCGCACACGCACGTTGTTGTCGCTGTAGATGGTCTGGAGACCCTTCAATTCCGACTCGGTGGCGATCAGCTCGCCCTCAAGTGCCGAGGCACCTTGCAGCATGGCGCGCGCTTCTTCCTTGATGTCGATGGTCTTGTTCTTGCTGGAAAATTGGCTGAACTCCCGTGAGGCTTGATCGAGATCATGCTTCACGCCAACCAGCCGTTCTTCGAGGAAGACGCGTTCGCGGTGGGCCGCGGAGGTGGACAATTCGGCCACCAGCTGATTCAATTCTTCCACGTACCCCTGCGCGATGGCCGCTGCGCGCCGAGGATCTCGATCGGTTACGGTAACTGAGATAATTCCATTCTTGCGGTCTTCAGAAATCACGGTATTTTCGGCCAGCTCTTTACGAGCATCTTCCAGCAACCGGTCGGAATACACTTTGCGCAAGTCGAAACGAGCGACCAGCCGATCTTCAACGGTCCGGCTGTGCAGAATGCCCGTAAATAAAGCGCCTGAGCCTTTTATTCCCAGTAGATCTCCAGCAATCCCGCCGATGCCACCTCCGGTCTTCGCGGTCAGAGCCGCCAACATGGCTAATCCCGAACTTGACTGAGCGTCGGGAGGCATGAGCTGCACGGACGACTGGTATTGCACTGGGAGCAGGAATGCCACCACCAAGCCGCAGATCAGTCCCACGAAAAAAGCTCTTCGCAGATAGCGCCGCTTCTCCCATAGGAGACGGAGCCTCAGAAGAAAGGAAGAACCGAGATCACTCAGGGTATAGTCAGGTTCCGTGACTATTTCTACGGAAGCATTCTGATCTTTTGTTTGCGTTTCTGTGCTGATCATCGTCAAGTTCTGAATCCTCTTCAGAAAACCTCTTACTCTCTTTGCGTTGTCCTACTTGACTCGCTCCCGCGGCCAATAGGTCACCTGAATAGAGACAGTGACGTTTGATTGCGGTTGCGGAGCCAGGACCCTATAGTTCCAACGTTCGTACTGAACACGGCCGGACACGCTGGTCGCATGACCAACCAAAAAATCACCTTGCATGCCGAAGTCATTCGCTGATCCGCCACCGGGAATAAAGTCCCCGCTGACTTGTGCGTGCCGGTAATCTAATTCGAGAGTTCTTCGCTCGCTGAAACGGTACTTGCTCCAGGCCTGATATCCTTTTCCATCTCTGCCAATCCAACTCCCGATGATGTTTCCGTTGTTCGTATAAAGGTCGTGATAGAAAGTGTCGAAGTAAATGTATTGCCCTTTATGAGTATTGCCACCGGGAGTGTCGGTATAAACGGCTTCGACACGAAGATCGAGCTTCTGGGCGCCGGGTATGCGCGGCATATAGATGCCGGGACTGATGCCAGACCTGCGCGGAGATGCTAACGGCGATAGATCGTCATCTGAAAGTGAATCCGAATAGATGGTCAGCCAGTTGCGTAGAAACGGAACGCGGTACGAAAAATCGAATCCTCCCGTGCGCTTACCGGGATTCACCGAAGCAGCATAGTTTTGGGAAGACGTGAAACTCACGTAGCTATTAAATAGAGCGCCCAGCGTGAAAGCGCGCCCTTGACCACCCATTACAACGGTGCGTGAGAAGCCAAGCTCCAGGTTGCGCGTCGGTTTGAAGCTTATTTTTTCCCCGTGAATCAATGGGCCCGGCGGAAATTCGTGGCCAGAGAGTTTGCCAAAGAAGAAATCCGTCTTCACCGGCCCCATCCATTTAAATGGCCAAGGAAGCTGGTAAGGACTAGTGCGGCTGACTCGAGCCATGGTAATCGGCTCGGCGTTGTCGCTCGAGAGCATCGCGCCACCTTCGCCTGGCCCCCACCAGAGGCTCTGTCGGCCAAATGAAACCTGCCAGTGAGCGAGGTTTACGCCCACATAGGCGTCCAGCAATTCGAACCGATCCACTGCGGCTATAGACTTTGGAGGCTGAAGGGGGTTCGCATCCACGGAGGCGATAACCTGGCGCACGGGAAGCGCATAGGCTGGCGTGGAGGGCGCGTGCTGATACTCTCCGCGGACGTAGATCGAAAACCTTCCGGCCGTCGCATATCCTGAAAGTCCCGTGGAGCTGTTGAACCCTTCCCCATAAGGGCGGCCGAAATCGTTGATGAGTGTTTGCCCGAAATGCTCACTGTCGTTCAGCGGCTGGCCATTGATTCCCATGAGCCGCGTATACACGGATTCCAGCTGCATGCGGCGGCTGGCACCGCCATCGAGGGCCTCTAGATCTCCCGCAAACTCGGCTTCCAGGCTATTGAGTGCATCGCCCGATCCAGTTGCACCCGGCTCTCTGGCTGAGATGACCTCCCGCGCATCCTGAACAAGATGCGCACATTCGAGACGAGTCCATGGACGCATTCCCAAGAACCCGACATCGATATAGCCGAGCGCTCGAAGCCGATCGAGTGCCGGATAGACCCAGCTGTCCAGTGGAACAAAGACGGTTGCTGAACTCGACGCGGGCACGTTCTGTTGCGGTCTTGCCGCACCACACGCCGAAGTCGCCACCGTCAAAGTAGCCGCCGCCAGTTTGTATAGGAATACCGCCGCCCTTTTGCGCATTAACACGTTCCTTGGCTAGGGCCTCAGCGTTGCAACCGTCAGCGCGAGAGAAGTAGCAATCTGCGCTGACTGGATTAGCGTGGACCAGTTTCGTGTCCCGACTTTAGGCGCCTTTTCCGGGACCATGATCGCGTCTCCGGGCTTCAACTCTGCGCTCAGCGGATCCCCTGGCCACCATCCGGAGTTGTTGCTTGCGGAGATGACCGATCCGTCTGCGCGAACAACAAACGCTGCTTTCTTGTCGGCAACTTGCGTAAGGCCTCCGGCTTGTGCCAGATACCACCGGGCGCTTCGGCCCGGCTGATAGGTAATCGCCGTCTGGTTGTAAACCTGTCCATTCACGGCAATGTAGTTCGGCTTCTTGGGGATCACCAATACATCGCCGTCGCGCAGCGTGACATCCGAGGCGCTTTGCTTCCACTTCTTCACGTCTGGTTGGATGTGGATCACCACGCGGCCAACCGGCCCAGTTGCTTCCAGTTGATTAAGCGTCGTTTCTGTCTGTGCTATCGCCGTCAACTTCAAGTTTTTCTGGTCTTGGTCATTTTCGGGCAGCGCTCTGAGCTGCACCTCCTCCGCCTTCATGCGCTGAACCAGTTCATCGTGGGCTTTCGTCTCCAGATCGCGCACTTCTTGCCGCATGAGCACCGCACCATAGGGATACGACTGCGCGCCGAACCCGCCAGCTCGCTCAAGAACGGAGCTGAGTTGCTCCCCTGGCCGAATGCCGTACGAACCGGGATGCTGCACCTCGCCACGCAACGTCACAGAAGCGCCGATGTCGTTCCATCCGGGGCTTTGGCGGATCGTCAGAACATCGCCGTCGTGCAACGCCACATTTGTGCCGGAATCTACGGTTTTGGCCGACGCCAGCGAAATGGCCAAATTCTCAGCGCGCTCATTGGACGAGCTATTTTCCGCATAGCGGGTGAGGTCTGCGCTGACCGGATCTGCGCTGCGCTTCAATCCTCCGGCAACCTGTATCAGGTCCTCAACATGCATGTTCGTCGTCAACGGATAGCGGCCCGGCTTGGCGACTTCTCCCTTCACATAGACGGTCGGCGGATCGAGTCTCGATGCATTGCGCTGCACGATGACGCGATCGCGCGGCGCGAGAAGAAGGTTGTCGACGGGATTGCCTTCGAGAGCCTCGCCCAGATTCACCCTCAGAATTTTCATGGTTCCATCAGCCGTGGTCCGGAAGAGTTGCGCATTCCCAAGCGCCGCATCAGGCAAGACTCCGCCGGCTAAGAAAATGGCATCGCGGAGATGCACTTGACCCGACGTTCTGTAACTTCCCGGCGCGCGAACTTCTCCGCCGACCCAGACCGATGGAGCTTGCTCAAAATCAAACCTGCTAAAGATCCTCAAGGTATCAAGAGGCTGGAGCTTTGGAGCCGCTGCCGGGTTGGCAAGCGCAGCCGAAAGATCAAAGCTTTCCACGCTCGGGTGGAAATCCGGAGCATTCAGCCGGATAATTTCTGCGTAATGCGGCGCGGGCTCGGGGAGAAGATCCCCGTAAGACGCGACCAGGTCGGAAAACTTCATTCCCTCGCGATAGGAATATCTGCCCGGTCTGAGCACGTGCCCTTGTAAATAAATGGCTTCCTGGTTGTACGGGGCAATGGGGAAAATGTGGATCTCGTCGCCATCGCGAATGGAAAAGGTGCTGAGCTGCTTTGTCGCACCCCCGGCATCCACACTTTCCGAAAGATCCAGGCTCAGCATCACGCGCTTCTCGTGCGCGTCGACTCGCTGCACTTCGACGTGACGAAGCGCCGCTGCCGGAAGGATTCCACCGGCCAGCTCGATCACGTCGGCGAGTTGAGTCTCCTCATGAAGCTCAAAGATACCGGGGCGGCGCACCATGCCGCTCACGGTCACTTGCGCACCGACTGGCGGGATTACCAGAGTGTCTCCATTTTCCAATCGCTGCTGGCCCGACCCGACGCCTCGTAACAGAAGATCATAGGTATCCACTTCCTCCAGGAGCTGCTTGCCCCGGTAATGTTTTATCGCGCGCAGCGATCCGCGCTGTGTCACGCCACCTGCCGCAAACAATGCATTCAATGGCGTGGAAAGTGAACTGATGTCGTAGGCTCCGGGTTCCTGTACTTCGCCGACGATGTACACGCGAATGGTTCGTAACCGCGAGAGCGAGACGTCAGCAGAAGTGTCCCGGTATTGCGAGCCGAGGGCTTGTTGTACCGCCAACTGGACTTCGCCTAGCGTCCTTCCGCTGACCAACATGGGGCCCACTTCGGGCAGTGAAATGCGGCCTTCGCGATCGATGACGCGGACAATTCGCCGTGACACTCCGCCCCAAAGATCGATGGTCACTCCATCCCCTGGTCCGATCACATAATCCGGGCCAACGGGAAGATCCATCGGAATCACACCGGGTTCCCGGGTACCATTCTCGAAGATGGCAAGCCCGAATCGTTTGAGTTCGCCTTGGCTGGAAGAGGCCTGTACGTACAAGTCGTAAAGCGAGGGAATGTCGGAATAAGGATTTGCGCGATGCACCATCCTGACTGGAGCAAGCTCCGTCGCAGAACCCTCCGCACGCTCTGATCGGGGCTTTAGTTCGCGCTCTCGATTGTTAACCAATCGGGCTGCGTCACCGTTCGTGTTTCGTTCGATGGGGTTTGCATCAGGTCCGGCAAGCGAGTTGGCTTCCGTCCCGGTAACTCCGCGATCTGACGGAAGCGGTGAGCCATCGATCAGATTGTCGAATGGGCGCTTGTGGAGATTTGTGGCGAAATCCATGCCAGTGGCAGCGTCCATGCTGTCATCTCGATTCTGCCGGCCCTGGCTATCGCGGGTCTGGAGGAGTTGCCCGGCAGCCGGAGGACGGGCGGGCATTGCCGGCGGTAGAGGGGCTTCATCCGGCTCGCTACTTTCCACTGGCCGGTTCAATTTTCGACTTCGTCGCGTGGAGGCTGCTTCGCTGCAGTCCGTATCTTCGGACGACTCACACACAGAACTACTTGTTCTGGCGCGTACTGCATTACCGTCGCGCGGGCCTTCGCTATCTTCCTGGGATTCGACCTGGACCAGATGACGCGCACGCTCTTTCAGGATCAGGTCTTGTTCCTTCGCATACTCCGAATCCGGATTTACGGTCGGCATCAGATATCCGTAGCGTTGCAGAAGCCGCGTCGCCACTGACCGGAAGGTCACGTCTTGCACAAGCCTGTCAAAGATGGCTTGATCCGTCAGGGTCGAGTCATCCACGATTTGCCCGTCGTCCGTCGCCTCTTTGGCCACCCACCGCTTCAGTTCAACGAGAAGGCCTGAGTCTTTCGCGAGTACTGCCCGAATCTCGCTGGCGTTGGCCGCCACATGATTCGAGTTATCCTTGGCCAATTCTGAAAGCTCCGGCCGCAAGACTGTAGGATTGCCGTCAGCCGTCGCTCGCGTTCTTTCCTGTTGCTGAGCTTGGACCGACGGAGCGGCGAAAAAAAACGAGCCCAACCCTAGCCCCAGACAAATCAATGCGAGATTCCAGCTCGCCACAATTTTTGTTTGCATGACATTCCTCATTGCCAAAGCTCGCCAGCCGGATCGCGGCCCTCGCGAATCGCCCCTAAAATGCTGCCCTCCGAGGCCTCCATATCATTCGAGTGAATATCCAGAGAGGCCCAGTAGCAAACGCTGCAATTCTCTCCAGGCGCAATCGCGATGATGCGAACTGTTGGGTGATGCAGAAAAATGGTGTCGCAGATTCTTGGCCGCTTCCCCGGCTCGTCGAGTGCAATGAATAAGAAGTCCGGCAGCGTCTCACGCACGCGTTTCGGTATTTCTCTGTCATCCGCCACTTCTCCGACGACTTCAATGTCTGGCTGGGCCGCAAAGGTCGCAAGGATAAGTTCCCGCATCAACTTTGGACGGTTCGCCACCAAAACCCGGACAGCTTTTTGCATAATGCCCTCGCCCAAGAAGTATGAAAGAAGTAGGAAAAACGGGAAGGCCCTATGGCGAACTCGCGGCAGGACTAATTTCGCTCTAATTGGCAGGCGGCAATAAGAACAAACATAGGACCTAAATCGGACTAACGGACCTTTTCTAAAGGTCCTCTTGGCAGCTGGCTGCTCTTACGCCATCGCTTGGAATTTTCGGTGAACAGCTAGCTGCACGGATTCTTGGTGTGTCGGCCGGCTCCTAACGACTGAGTGGAGTTTTCGATGGAAATCCGCGGCGGAGAATGAAAGCCAGCAGGGCCAGTGCCATAATGACTCCGAGCAAGGGCAGCGCAGATTGAAAAAGAAAATCCCGAACATTCCAGGCTACCGAACCCGCGTCCGATGGGACTCTGTGCGCCGTGCGGATCGTTGCGACAAACAAATGAAGGTCAACGGCAACGGCTAAGACGCAAAAACTTGCAAGGCTCCAGCGCGCCCATTCTCGCATCCGTAGCAACCCATAGCCGAGCAACACAGAAAGACACACCACAAACAGATGGTAAAGGAATCCGGCTACTCCAAATTGAAGGACAGGACGCTCGAACCAGCGGCTCAGAGCAAATTTCAGCCAGAAAATAAGGCTCGGGGTGGGCAGCAAGGCAAGCAACTGATAAACGGCGCCGAGGACTCTCCGCTCCAGGGGGTCTTGCTCTCCAAGGGCTACGATCCGCCCATGGTAGAGAAACCATCCCCAAAGATCGATAGCCGCAAAAAGGAAGTAACTCAGAGCAGCCGAGGTGATGATCCAGTGGCGCCTCAATTGCCGGTCCATCGCGGCCGCGAGTACCTATCCGCATCGGGTGGCGGCACAAGCGGATATCGCTTCATGGCGGAAATCATGATCTGCCTGCGTTTGGCTTGGAACCAGTAACGATGACCAACGGCGATCGGTGATGTGATTGCGTGCCGATAAATCCTGCGCGGTTCGCATACGCCGTAAATTCGGCAGCCGTAGAAAACCTCGGCATGTAGGGAGGGCGTTCCACGTCACGGTATCGAATGGCGTCGTTTGAAAACATGGACCAGCCTGCTTCCGATTCCAGATCGATGTTGTCAATAAAGATGCGGCCCCCAGGCCGCAAAACACGGAACGCTTCTTGCACGTACCGCCAGCGGTCCATTTCGTCCAGATGGGCCAGCATGTTCGTCGCGTAGACGACGTCAAAGGAATTTTCCGCGAAGTGATCCAGGCCAACACGTTTCAGGTGAACGAGTCGTGTATTCTCCAGCCCCTCTAGCCTAGCGGAAGCGTGGGCGAGCATGTTCGCCGAAATATCGGCCCCCGTCCAAGATCTGCAATGCGGAGCAATCTCTCTGGCGATCCGGCCAACTCCGCAGCCAATCTCAAGGATTTCATCTCGCGCGCTGATGGACGCGAGTTCTAGCAGATTGCCAACACTTTCTGTGGCGGAGCTGCGCAACCGGCTTTCGCTGGTTTCGCCAGCCGCTGCAACGGCCGCGTCATTCATCGAACCTGCCAGTGAATCCCACACGGCGGCATACTCCCGGCGCTGCCAATTGCTGAGCGGTGGCCAGTCGGTGATCTCCTTCAACGCGCGCACTGAGTATCCCCAAACAAAAGATGAGCAAAGCAAGCTGAGGGCCGCTGCGAATGCCCAGATGGCGTTTAAGTGTTCAGCGATTGCGATGGCCAGCACGGCCGTACTCGCAATGGTTGCTAGCCATGGTAACCACGAATGTCTGCGAAGGAATGCGGATGCGGCTTGCAGCTTGGGTTTCAAGGTGACCAGACCAGGAATCTGTACCGGCAAATCGTGGAGAGTTTACCCTGTTTCGCGTGTTTTGAGAATTTGAGTCGGATTATACGAAACGCCCAGAACGAATCGCGTACATGCGGTCAAGGTGAGCAGGCTGGCGTTCCTTGTTCAGGTCGCGGTGGAAGGTCTGCGCTGAAATTGCGTGGCGAGGCGATTCCCGAGCCGAATCGCGGGAGCTTCCAGCAAGTGGTAAAGCAGGATGGGAGAGAGCGAGGCCGTGGCGACGAAGACGGTCCATTGCACCCAGTATGCCTGCGCCGCCAATTTCTGAAAGGCCAGCCAGATACAAATCCAGTGCGTAAGGTAGATTCCGTAAGAGTAGCGTGCGATCACATGGCAAATTTTCCGCGCGAGAGGCCAGCTCATCTCCTGGAACTGCGGCACACAAATTCCAAGAAGCAGGCAGGCAACCGACGTGCGAAAGACAGAAGGGTGAGGAAGATAGAGGACAGTGATGAGAGCGAGGCAGACAGGCCAAAGAAAGGAGGGTAAGCCCAAGTTGCGGTTCGAGGAGAGTCTGTAGGCGATAATCCCGGACAAGAAACACGGCACATACTGAAACAGATCGGGCCAACCATACTCTTCCAAATACGGCGAACCGAGCGCGAGGCCAAGCGCGAAGAGCCAGAGGGCCACGAGGGGCGCGAGAGTGCGTGAGGATCGTGCTAGGTAATAGAGAGGGGGAAGAACCAGGTACATTTGCATCTCGTAGGGCAAGCTCCAAAGTGGTGCTAGAACGGACCAGGTATGGGCAAGGTTCTGAATGAGAAGCAGATTCGCGAGCACCCCGCGCCAGCCGACGTGAACGGAGAGGAACTGGCCCCCCTGCACCGTTCCAACGGGGAGAGCAAAAAGCACGACCAGCAAGACCATCACTACGCTTAGCGGATAGATACGGAAGCAGCGGCGCAGCAAAAAAAGCCAATAGAGTGGACGGCCAGGGGCCCGCTGCTGCTGGCGTTCGAGAGAGAACATGAGGACCAGGCTGGTGTGGACGAAAAAGACCAGGACGCCCCAGAGGCCGAGATAGGGAAGCTGATGCGAGCCGATTTGGAAATGTGGAAAGACGACGGCGAGGTGAGAGGCGAGCACGAAGAGAACGGCACTTGCACGCAAGAAATCCAGATTGCTGCTTTCCTGCTGTGCATTCATTTCGTCGCTCATCGGCAGTTTCCTGTTTTGTCCATCCGGCCGGAGAGTGCACACCCGATTGTCTTCCACCGAGCACTTCCGGCGCAGTTTCCTCGCCGGGTTGATTGGAAATCAGTGTGAGCAAGGGAACCCCCGATTGCAGGATTGGTTCCACAGCCTGGGGCCGCGTCCTTTCTCAGAATTGACTCGGCGGACGGCATCATCGTTGCGATCGGGCTGACGGATCCGGACCAACGTTTCGCTCTTCCTTATAATATACGTGCGCTCATGTGCCCAGCTCCTCGCTTACTACGTTTGCCGATGATCGCCCGAAGCAAGGGCGCGATCAAAATCGCGTTGAACATTTACATCAGACTTCACTCTTGAGACTCGACAATTCGCGACGTCAGTTCCGGTGTGTCTCAGAGCGAGAGACATAATCAAGACCAGCAGGCGTCAAAGCTTTTACATCCGATTCTGTGACTCAGCCGAGGACGAGCGCGTCTAATCGGCGTAGACGTTTTGAGGATGATTCTGCTAAATGGCGTTCTGGCGGAACAAAAGCTTCGAAGCGGCAGTTATCTATAATGACGCTCTAAGCGTTCAAAGGAGAAGTGATGAAAAAGCTGTACATGCGTATTTTGATTGCCCTAATCGGCGTGGCCGGTTTAGGCGCAGCCGCCCAAGGCCAGGTGGTCGACCAAATCGTGGTCGACGTACCCTACGAGTTTGTGGTCGCGGGCAAGACCCTTCCGGCGGGCAGCTACAAGGTGAACCGTGTGTCTAGCGCAGACGTAAGAGTGCTCGTCCTCACCAATATCGAAAATAGTGCGAGCGCGATAGTCCTTCCGACTCTGGTCGAAAGCCATGACACAACCAAGGCCAGTATCAGTTTCGAACAAGTAGGAGAGGAGCACTTCATCAGCAGGATCGAGACTGCTGAGCATTCATTCACCATTTCAGTGTCCCGTTCGGAAACCCTGGAAGCCGCAGCGAGACCGCACAGCGGCACGTCTGCTTCAGGAAGCTCGTCTGGAAGCAACTAGACATATTCCTCATTCACGTGGGCGGCCTCGAAACCGGGGTCGCCCATTTTTGTTTCCCGTCGCTTGATCTGTCGGTTTTCAGTTGGCGCACGATTCTTTATTCCCAGTTACCGAATAGCCGGAACGCCGCCTTTGGGTGATCGAGGACATGCTTTCTGAACGGAAAGAAGCGTTGAACCGGCTGCTCGGCAGAAATCTGGCGAACGAAAGGGACATTTCGCAGCGCCCGTTGGGCTCGAAGGTTGGAGCTTAGACGGGCCCGCTCTCTGTTGTACTGTGAATTCCCACGTCAAATGACGAACAAGAGACACATTCTTTACGTTCGATCCTGTTACTTCGCAGCGAGAACCGCGTCTCATCATGTGTACACGCTTTGAGGATGACGGTGCCAAGCGTCGCCCTGTCGGAATAAAAGCTTCGAAGCGATAGTTATCTACAATGACGCTCTAAGAAGGAGGCCCCGTCCATGAAGAAGCCTAGTTCGGGTCATGCAGGTCAAGCCATAGAACGAGTACTCGAATTGTCAGCGGACGCCCAAATAACAAGACGCCAAACGCCCAAAGACTCCCCGGAGTTTCACAGTTTGACGGGAGCGATAGCAGCTTACGGCAAAGCGTTGGCGCTTCTCACGGCACTTCAAAAGCGAGAGGAATTCTACACAATAATCGCTCAATCTGAATTGTCCAAGCATATTGCAACGGTCAGCTGAAGAGCGAGTCATCGTGCAGTGAGTGAGGAGCAACCATGCATCCGTTCGACATAAAAACAGTGGTTTTAGCGAAACATGCGCAGCACGTCGTGCTGATTCACTTCCCGATCGCGCTGTTTATCATCGGCGTCCTGTTTGATTTTCTTGCACAATGGAAGAAGCAGCGCCTGCTGGCGGCAGCGGCCTACTACAATTTGCTCGTCGCAGCGATTGCAACCATACCCGTGCTAGTCACCGGACTTCTCGCTTGGCAATGGGAACTCGAGGGCCAGAAACTGGAAGGCATCCTTTTGACACATCTGGTGTTGGGATGTGTGTCAAGTGTTCTGATCTGGCTGGTGTGGTTCATTCATCGGAGAACCCGACGGAACGAAGAAGAGGTCCTGCCGGGATACCGCTTGCCGATTGAGGCTGTGGCCGTGGTCATCGTCGCACTGACGGGACACCTCGGCGGCTTTCTCAGCGGAGTGAATGGACCGGGATAGAGGTATTTCGAAACTCCTGAAACGTGCGCCGATTGATCCTTCTACAGGTCGATTCCTATGGATGTGAAGCATAGCACAAACATGACTTCCATTTGACTTCTGCTTGACAAACCACTCCTTGACATCCGCTAAGGTTTAAGCGTCAGCGCGGCTCGGGAATCCGCTGGTGAGCGCGCGATCCGTGTCGGCCGGCCCAGAGGTTGCACAGTGAGCTTCCCTCAATTGGTACAATCTTGGGCGCATCCAGGGCCCATTTCGGCGCTTTTCCCTGATGATTCGCTGGCGCGAATCCCCATTGAGGACTTGAAGGAAATTCGGCAGCTTTCGCGATTTCTCCCGCTCATCGTCCTGATCCCCAAATCCCATGTTGTTAAGGACCATGGTGTCCTGTCCGAGATCGCGGCCACGAGTTTGTGTTCAAAGACGCGAGAGTCAATTTCGCAACCAAGGAATTCGCCGCAAGGGCCAGCCCGTGGCGCACAGGGTGATGGAGTCCGAGACCTTGAAGTACGTGATTCGGAATGATCGCTGGTTGCAAGTTCTTCCCCTAGCGCGCTCCACGCTGACGACGGGAGGTCACGCTCGCGGATTTCATGGTTCACCTTGGAGATGTTAATGCCGGAACACAATCGTACGGGGAATTTTGAGCAAGAGGCATTGCCACATCTAGACGCAGCCTACAACCTGGCACGCGGGCTGACGCGCAATGAACACGATGCCGAGGACGTGGTCCAGGAAGCATACTTGCGCGCCTTCCGATTCTTTTCCGGCTTCCGAGGCGGCGATGCGCGCGCATGGCTCATGAGAATTGTCCGGAATACCTGCTATACCTGGTTGCATGTAAATCGGCCACTGCAAGTCGCCAAGGAATTTGAAGAGAACCTTTTCCATCCCGATTCTTGCGCTCCCAATCCGGAAGAAGCTGTGCTCCAAAACGATAGCGGCATTCTGCTGCGAAAGGCGCTGGAGAAACTACCACCGAATTTCCGGGAAGTGCTCATTCTTCGCGAACTCCAGGGGATGTCTTACAAAGAGATCTCAGATATCACCGGCATGCCCTCGGGCACGGTGATGTCGAGCTTATCGCGTGCACGGGGCCGGCTTCGTCAAGCACTGACAGGTCTCAATAGCGGAGCTACGGCGTCGAGTTCGCCGCGAATCGTAGGTGCGAATACATGCATGCAGCGCGTGGATCATCAGTGACAGACGAGTTTCAACGCATGGCGACCATTGCGCATATTCCCTGATAGCAGACAGGACGTGAACCCGCTTTTGTCAACATGGCTATCGTTCTGATCTTTCTTGTTGTGGCGGCTGACGGCCCGTCTTTGTTAAGAGCAGGAGCCCTTTTGTGGACAAAGCGGCGTGCTTCAGCAGGACTCCGCAGTTCGTTAAGTTGTGTGCTGTTAAGCCCCCGTTTCGAATTTGCACTCCTGCCAACCCCGCACGCCGGATCTTGCTCCTGCGGGTCGCTACCGCGGTTACTCACGACATTAGGACACCGCAATGGAGGGCGGCGTAGGAGCCGCTTCGATCTGAACCAGTGACGGTTCGACTTTTCCACCGGTCGGTTGGGCAAGATCCACATTCCTACCCTTGGCATAGATTTCGTGACGCGGATGGCTTCTGTGCCAGTCCGCTAGCGTAGCCGTGCGATTCATGTGCTCGATAACTTTCCGCCAACCGCCGCCGTTGTAAGAGCAAAAGCTAATTTCCCCTTGTTGGGTTGCCACGGGCGTACTCGAACTGGAGACAACAGAAAAATCGTAATTGAAAGCGTCTTGGAACCACAACCCGTTGACCATCATAACTTTCCAACGGCCAGCATACGAATATGCTTTCTGCGACCAGTCATCGTTACTGCCAGCAATACGGTAGAAACAATCATTGAGCAAACCCCTAAGGTGCGCGAGACCGAAGCCTAAGGGAGCTTTCTTCTGATCGAAATTGCGAACTACAGACAACCGCACGAGAGCTCTTGTAAAGGCCGGTGGTCTCCCCCGATCCGTTATTTCCACGATATCGCGCATGAATTGCTCTAAGTTGAAGAAGGACGGAATCGGAAATGCCGCCTTTTGGTCCGTATCTACCAGCAGCAGGCTGAACATCCCGTGATTTGGGTGGGTGTCCGGGAAGAGGCTTCCCAACTCTGCATGCGGAGCCAGGACGTCGGACAAATGAGCGAATATTCCGTAGTCTGAGATCGGGAACCAATCGCGCATTGGCCGCCAGGCGGTCGAACCCTGCTCTTGCAGATCATAGGCGAGTTGCGAGAGGGGATAACGTTTCGCGTAGCGTTCGTCGCTGGATATGCCTTCATCTCTGCCCGTAAACATGACAGGCTGAAAAAGCACACCGTGAATCTTGTGTATGTTCTCAATTGCGAAGCGGACGATGTCACCGAGCCCGTCGTTGTTGACGCCGTTGACTACAGTAACTTGGAGCGTGGTTCGCATTCCAGCCGCAGCGATGTTTTCTAACGCTCGCCGCTTCACTTCCACGGAGTTCCCTAGCCCGCGATGTTTGTTCTTCTCTTCCGAAACGCCGTCGTACTGAAGGTATACGGCGTGTAATCCAGCCTCCCGCGCCTGAAGAACAAAGTCTCTGCTCTCGGCAAAACGTACACCGTTGGTCGCGACGTGGAGCCGGTGGAAGCCCATGCTTTTCGCGTGCCGGAGGGCCTCGAGAAAAATCGGTGAAAGTGTGGGCTCTCCTCCGGAAAACAGAACGTTGACCTCTCGCTGAGGCTTAAAAGAAACTGTCTTGTCGAAGATGGTTTTGATATCTTCCATATCCAATTCGTGAACATAGGCGGCGGCGTTCGCGTCCATGAAGCATGGCGAACACATAATGTTGCATCGGTTGGTCAGATCCACGATCAAAAATGATCCCCGGCCAGATCTGATGCTGTTGGGACCGTGATTGTGGAGTTCATGGTCGTGGGCGCATGCAAAATCTCGACCAAAAGCCAGGCGCTCCATTCTTCGGAAAAAATCCGGATGATTGGACAGTACATCTTCAAAAGGGCCATGCCTGTCGCACATTTTGCGCATGAGGATGCGCCCGCTTTCCTCCAATATTTCCGCATCGATGATTCCCGGTTGTTCTCTAAAACGAGCGACCTCATTTTCGCCCCTCAGAACCGCTTCTGCTGCTTCGCGGTTGCAATCGGGACACAGCGAAGACGTTTTCCTGGGCACACCCAGTTCCGTCGGCCTTCTTTGTGCCGCCTTCGGCAGCGGTCCAGGCGCCCAGTTTGGTGTGGGCAAGACTCCCGCTCGTAATACGCCGTTAATCGGCTGAAGGAATTTCCAGCCTGCATTTGCAATGGCAGAAAAGGCGTCAGCCTTGGACGTAAACATGGAAACACCTCCGTGGCGGTATGCTCACAGGGCTATATAAACGCGCTGCGAAACAAGCTGGACACGAAACCAATACGCGCATAGCTCGTCTCCTGTCAAGTAAAAATGTGGTTAGCTTTTGGTTAGCAAAAACCCGTCGGCGACAATCTCCTTAGTGGCGATTGACAAAGCGGAAGTCAGTCGGTCCATGCTTCTTCCACGTCAGTTTCCAAGGGGCCGCCCGGAAACACGAAGTGCTCCGTCGTTAATCCTGGGGCGATGGCGAATTCGATTGACAGGGAAGTGGCACCTGCGCCAGCGGAAGCTTTCGTGGTCGAGTCGGATGCCCAGGGCTCTGAATCCCTGATCCAACGAACTCACCCTCTCAACCATTCCGTCTGGCAATGAACTCCGTCCTCCACTGGTCCCTCGGCGTTGTAAAGCGGTGCGAGACAGATCCCATGCCGTGCAGCCATTGTCTCTATCACCTCGACCCGCTCCTGAGTGATGGACCCTCTTCCTTGAGAGAAGGGTTCGAACCGCCCCTCCAGAGCGAGGGCCATGCCTTCGAGTAGACATCCATGGACCACATCGGGGAACGGATGCCGATTCAGAATTCCATGAAAGTCCGGCGCGAACCTCAATCCGCCGGTGATCTGTCCCAGACCTCCGAAGAAGACCGTGGCGCCAAGCAACTCCGCCCTCGGAGACAGGTTCTTTGGGTAGCCCGCATCGCAAACGAGTGCGTGGGGAGCAATCTGGCCGAGCAGAAGCGAAGGGGACGCCAGACTCGCGGCGCAGATCACCAGGTCGGCCTCTCGAGAGAATCGCTCGAGAGAGGTCCCGATCTCCACCTGAACGCCATGCGCTTCTAACTCCGCTGCGAGCCTGCGTAGTCGCTCGACGTTGCGTGCGCTGAGCAGCACGCGCTTCACGATTGGCGCCAAACAATGGGCGCACCCGGAACCCACATCTCCTGTTGCTCCAACGATGAGCAGCGTTGATCTGCGGAGGTTGCGACCCTCCAGCGCGCACATTTTCTTGATGCCTTGAACGATGAAAGCAACTGTCAAGGTATTGCCTGTCGTGAAGGCCGTATTGTGTCTTTGCGGAAGCTGATCGAAGTTGCCTTCGATCAGAATGGAGCTGAATCCGCCGAGACTCACGATCTTCGCTCCAGAATTGATCGCGCAGGCCGCCGCCCCGCGGACCCGGGCGATGTTCTCGTGCACGTAGGCGGCTTCCAGACGGTCGGGAGGAATGAAGGAGTCGATGTACAGGCCGCGCGCCTTCGCGCCGACGACCGATCCGACATTGACATGGCAGACGGCTCTCGGCGGAATCCAGGGCAGGATGTCCTTGATTTCATCGTCCGGAAGAGGCGTACGCTCCGGTCCGCGCAGAACAGCGAGTACTTCGGCAGCCGCTCTCCAACTCTCCTGATGGCCGATCAGAGCGAAATCGATCTCGCTCGTCCGCCCTCGCCTAGCTACACAGGCAACTGAGTCACCCATGAAAGTGTGACCTCCCCGGGTATGCCCAGCATGTCTAGCGTCTTCAGATACTGTCTTAGCGACGCTCCGCGAAGCTCGGCTGCCGACAAGCTGACGTCGAACAGTCGTGGCTTCACACAGCTGGCGTGGCACACTTCGCAATGTCCATCCTTGCATTCCTTCGCCAGCATCTGCGCGAGCGTGGTCATCACCTCCAGATGCAACCGGTAGACCTTATCGTCGAAGCGCTGCGCGTCCAGGGCTCGCTCCGTCCTCAGAATCGACATTGCGTGATCGACGTGATCTTCTTCCTCTGCTGCGATGCGGGCAAAGGTCTGGCCTAGACTCCCCGGTGCCACCTTCCCGACGCGTGAATAACTTGCGACGGCGAAGGATTCCAGCATGATCTCCTGGACGATGAGGCAGCCGATAAAGTCACGCTCTGCGATGCGGCGCAGGAATGCGTCGCGAAGCCGCTTCCAATGCTTGGCGTCGACATTATTGGAGACCTCCACTCCAATCTTGATGCCCTCGGCAGCAAAGGCAGCAGCATGCCCGCGTTCACCTTGCGCATGCTCCAATGCATCGGCTACTTCTGCGGGATCGTCACATATCTCCGATAAGGAGGCGTAGTTCATCGCGGCGAGCACTTCGCCGGTCATCGCCTGTGCCAGGATGTCCTGCCAAATCGGAGCGCTGCCTGAGAGAGAAATACATTCCATTGCTGAGCAGTTAACTTCAATGAGTGGTTCCATTTTTCCTCCTGAACATCGAATTGGACGTTACAGCTGTGTTCTCAATCGTTTTTCCTTGCGCCGAGCATTGAATCAAGACCTCATGCGTATTACATCGGTTCGCGGTTCCGCCGTAGCCGCACCGCTGTGGCGAGGAATATCGCCGCGACTGCCAGCCCTCCCCACAGACCCGGCGTACTGAAAAATTGCACAGGAGTGAGCGCTGACATCATTTCCATCAGGTTTCCGCTCCGCGCTGTGGTGGTGGAAGGCTCCGGCCCCATCAAGCGGTACTGCAGCATGCGGAGGAAATGCGAAGTTCTGAACGCAATCTTCTCGACTCCCCAGATCACGAACGGAGGCAAGAACGCCCATATAAACGGCGCGCGTGGTGCCCAAGCTGAAACCACCAGCAACCAGCCGTAGATGGGCGCGTACCAGAGGCCATGAACGGTCAAAATGTGGTAGAGGAGCATCAGTGACATGTGGAAGAACGACATCCGTGCCCCGAGCGTCCCGACACTCAGGCCGCTGCCCAGTTGGAATGCGCTGCTCAGCAGCAGCATGACGAACTGCGTGACGACGGCGATGGTGAAGCTGAGGAGCGGCAAAATGACGAGAGGAATGGCGAACTTCGCGAGCACGGAGTTGAGGTCGGAAACTGGCAGCGACTTCCAGAACAGGATGCTGCGATCGCGGCGCTCTCCGTAGAGCGCTTCGAGAGAGTAGAAAATCCCGACTATGAAACCCGTCCCCATGATCACAGCAGCCGCGAACTCGTACGGCATGTCGAGCGGTTCGTGCCGATGCACCGGGCTGATCGTCAACCCAGTCAAGAAGGCGAGCAGAAAAACGGCGGCGGCGGCCAGCGGGGCGATGTAGATCGAACGGTGCTCCCACAATTCGCGCCGCACCGACCAGTACATGCGCCGACTGGCGGTGATGACCGCAGGCGCGGTTACTTGCGATTCGATCGGAGACCCAGGCACGGTGTTTGATGAAGTACTCATCGAGTCCCTCCTTGGGCCGCGCCACGTTGATTGCTGAGCACAGCAACAAACAAGTCGGCGATGCTCGGCGTTCGCACGTCGCCCAGCGCGGCAAGTTGCTGGCGTTCGACACGATCGAACAGCAAGATGCTGCGCCCGAACACTTGGCGTTCGTGAATCGGCTTCAGCACCCGTGCTGCGGCGATCTGCTCGGGATTCACCATCACTTCCAGATAACGCGCCTCGAATTCTTCCATGCTGCAATCGAATATGATGCGGCCGCGGTTAATGAACATGACATCGGTCAGAACGTCCTGAATCTCTTCGACTTGATGGGTGGTCACCACGATGGTCCTGCTTCGATCGAAGTAGTCATTCAGTAGCGAATCGTAGAACTGCTTGCGATACAAAATATCTAGGCCAAGCGTCGGCTCGTCCAGCACCAGCAATTTCGCGTCAATGGCCATGACCAGGGCGAGATGCAGTTGCGCGACCATGCCCTTCGACAATTCCCGGACCTTGCTGGCACGCCCGATAGTGGTCTTCGCTAGAAAGCCTTCCGCCTTCGCGCGGTCGAATCGCGGATGCACACCCGCGAAGTAGTCGAGGGCCTGCCAAACCCTCATCCAGCGCGGCAGCACGGCGACATCGGCAATGAAGCACGCATCGCGCATGAGCGTTGCGCGCTCCGTCCAGGGGTCTCGTCCGAGCACCCTGAGCTCACCCTGATATGGGGTGAGGCCTAGAATCGCATTGAGCGCTGTGGTCTTGCCCGCCCCGTTGGGCCCGATAAGTCCGAGAATGTGGCCCTCTTCGACACGCAAATCGATACCATCCACCGCGACCGTTGTTCCGAATGCCTTCCGCAGACCGCGTGCTTCTATGCATGCCATGGCTTCAGCGCTCCTCCCCTTTGACTTTCGGCTTCGACCCGCGTTTTTCGGCCGCCTCTAGTTCTTCCGGAGTCAGGCCCAGCCGTTGAATGGTTGCGTGGACCCGGGGCCATTCTTCGGTTAGGAACCTCTGCCGTTCGCCTTGCAGCAGCAATTTCCGTGCGCCGGTATTGATGAACATCCCGAGGCCTCGTTTGCTCTCGACCAGTCCCTCATCCACTAATTGTTGATAGCCCTTCAGAACCGTGAGCGGATTGACCCGATATTCGGCCGCGACATTGCGCACCGACGGCAGCGGATCACCTTCCTTGAGTACGCCGTCGAGTATCATCGCGACGACACGGTCGCGAAGTTGTCGGTAAATCGGCTGACTATCGTTCCACTCACGGTCCATCAGGTTTTCCTGTTAGCCCTTGTTGGAGACATGCCTGCATTTATTTTGTCCGCTGCAGGTCGAAGCGTGCGTGGACCGGCTTGTCCCCAGGCATCATGTAAGTCCAGTCTTCGGTGTGATGGTTGGAGTCGATGATGCTGAACACCGCGTGGTACATGTGTCCGTAAGTATTGCTGCCGGACAGATCGGCAAAATCGAATTCCAGAGTTTTTCCGTCCGGCGATACTTTCCCGGTCATGCGTGGCCGGTTCCCCGCGTCGCAATAGTGGACTAGCGTGAGCCGATCCGCGTCGACGTACAGCATCGTGACGGGATGGTCGTACTTTGCCGAGTCCAGGGGTGTTCCGGCTTCCTGGAACTCGTGCACGAGGACGTTTCCGCGTGACGTCACGCGCATAGAGACGTGCAACGGCTTAATGTCCACATTCGCCTCTACCGGCATGTCTGTCTTCACGGGGCCTTCCCAATCCCCCGCGAGGGTTTTCATCGTATCGAAGGAAGTCTGCGCCTCGGACTTGGGCGCGGCAACCTTGGGCTCAGCCATCTTGTGCGCGTCGGATTGCGCGAAAGCCACGGTGGCGAGCGACAGCAGAACAACGGACAACACAAAACGAATGGATTTCATGTTTCATTCTCCTTAAGGAAATTCATTTCTTCCGGGTCTCGGGTCGGGGTCATTCGTTGGCTCAGTCACTTGCGATCAATCAGCCTCCACGAACTCCTCGTCCTCTAGTGTTATAGCTAACTATAACACCACTGCAGGTGTCAAGCAGTTTGTAAGCTTTTTTTGGATTGTTGCCGCCGCGAGCCCACTGCAACCCTCTATCTTCCTTAGAAACAATGATTTGCAAGCCGTGACAGAAGCCGTCGGGTTGCACCGCCTTTAGGCTTGAGTGGTCGGTATATCTTGGCAGACTGTGGAGGAACCTGACGCTCCGCTCGCGAGGGGGCGCCAGGAGATCGGCGCCGTCGGTGCGAACCTGTGGCGGTTGCCGACACCAGCTGACTGAAAAGTTTCTTGAGTCAGCTGGCCTTCGTCTGGCGTCGAGCCTCACTTACCTGAATTGGGCCGTAAAGCCCCGGATCTTTAGGCCGGGGATATAAGGCCCGTTAGAGCGGGGTCTTTTGTTGCTCGATATATTGCTTAATAATGTTCAGCGGTGCCCCGCCACAACTGGCGGCGAAGTAGGAAGGCGACCACAGGA
>Ga0210398_10000572_pt1 | contig 41510 bp, 42 predicted proteins | sample IncBWC4OmetaG_FD_161047 | JGI IMG/M metagenome (GOLD analysis project Ga0210398, IMG submission 161047) | Forest soil microbial communities from Barre Woods Harvard Forest LTER site, Petersham, Massachusetts, United States - Inc-BW-C-4-O | ecosystem: Environmental > Terrestrial > Soil >... | reverse complement strand
TTTATTCCTGGGCGTTGAAGCAGGTGCGCATGGCCTATTTGTGGAGGATCACTCCGTTACTCCGTCGTTGACCTGGGCGCAGTCCATGCGGAAAGTGCCATTGTCGTTGAAGAGTAGACCATTGAAACGGAGGAGGCTGCCCACGGCGATCGGGGAGGTATTCAGGGATTGGGTGTTGCTGTCCACGTAGACGACGACATTGGTTGTGCTATCGAGTGTCGTAAGCAAGTCGTTGGGCGCAAGGGCGACGGTGTAGATTTGGAAGTTACCGCTGCCCGAGAGCGAAGTGACCATGCCGTTGATCGTTTGGGGCATCAAGGTGACAGTGGTTGCAATTGTGGTCGGAATAGCCAAAAACGAAATTGCGGGAGAGGATACATAGATATTTTGGCCGGCAACGAGATTAGAGGAAGCGAAACTTGCCAGGAACGGAAGGCTGGTGACGTTGCTGAACTGGCCCGACGTACGGAAGTTTGTATTGGCCGCCAGTTGATACCTCTGGAAGAAAGCAGGAGAAGCAGCAAAATCGGCACCCTGCTGCTGGGCGCCAAAGACGTCGATGATTGTGGCATTGGCGACGCTGGGCGATGGGCCTAGGTCAAGTAATTTGCCCATCAATACGTCCACAGCCGTAGTATCTGCCACTTCGATTCGGGTGGCTGCGAGGGAACCACTCGATTGAATCGCCGCGTCCATATTGATGAACATGCCAGCGGTGAGCGCGGAAAAGGCGCTGATCCCTTGATACACGGTGCTGCCATTGGTTTGGATGGACAACGCGACGTGATCGGCGGTTTGAATGCTGAAGCTATTTCCGGGCGCATTGACGGAGGCCACCATGCCATCGATCCCGGTTTCTTGGCCATTTTGGTCATTGGCGGGGTGGGATGATATGGCAACTGGGGTGAGATTCAAGATAGGCGCAATCGTGTATATATCTCCGTTGGGGCCGGCCGTGAAAGTTTCCGATGGGGAGACTTGCAGATCCAATAACAGACCCATGGCTGTGCCACTGACGGTGATTGGGGAAGCCAGATTCACGGTCGCTGACTCCGTGCCGCTGCTATCCGAATCGGTATGGGTAGTGAGCGCGCCGGTTGGATCGACGGTCACAAGCACAAATCCGGGATTTGCAAACGTGACCGTTGCAGAGGTGTAAACATCCTGCGGAACATTTAGGGTCACCAGCGGCTCGGAATTGGCATTCAACCGCATGAATTCGACAAAATGGGCTGGGCCGCCAGATAGAGGATTGGTGAAAAGGGTAACCATACTGCCCGTTTTGTTGGTCAAAGTGATGTTCAATACGGTGAACTCGAATTGGGTTAGCTGGTCGTTGGCAGTGCTGGAGAGAAGAACGGTGACGCTTGTGGGAGCAGGCGGGACGACGATTGTGTGGCCGGAGGAATTGCAGCCCGCTAGCAAGATGGCGGAGCTGAAAAACAAGAGTAGGGAGCGCAAATCCAAGGATTGGAAGAGATGCGAGAAACTGCGCCGGGCTTGTTTAGATGAAGAGCGGGAGTAACGCACAGGCATAGGCATAGGGTCTCCGGGAGAAAGCGATCAGCTGACATCGGCAACGAGATTACAGCCCCGTTAGAATGTAGGACGTGGTATGGGAAGCGCAGTATATAACAAATGCAATTAATTAGCTATCAATATGATTCAGGATCTAATGCATTAGCATTCGAGTACGGGCTCGGCTCAGATGCGGCGGGGGGTGTTGGGGAAGTCGAGCCAGACTTTAACGCCGCAGAAGTGGGAGCCTTCGGTGCAGATAGGGGTGGTGATGTTGGCGCGGAGATGGCAAGGGGGACCGATGTAGCGGGCGAGCTGGGGGTGGACCTCGCGGAGTTGGGCGACTTCGTCCATGGAGGCGGCGTAGATCTCTTCCTGGGCGTTGAAGCAGGTGCGCATGGTCCATTTGTGGAGAAGATGGAGGAGGGAGCCGCTTTCGACCAGGCGGATGGATTTGGCGTTGGGTAAGAGATAGAGCGCGATTTCCAGAGGAACACCGCGATCTAGGAGATCGTTCTTGGCGGCCCAGGCATCTTGCATGGCGCGGTCGTAGAGTTCTTTGGCGCGGGGATTTTGCGTGAGGAGAGCGGGAGTGATGTAGTCGGGCTCGCCGGTGTCGGCGAGCGTCAGGAGCGGGCGGGAGCCGGGGACCATGCGGTGGCGTTGGTCCTGGCTGTCGGCGGTGTGACTGATTTTTTTGGCGAAGGTGTAATTGGCGTGTTGGAGAGCGCGCATCATGGGGGCGTGGACGCCGACGTCGAGGATTTCTAGGCGGTAGGAATTGCGGGCGGGATTTAGAAGGCGGTCGATGGCTTCGGAGTCGGGGCATTGGGATTCGGTTAGGCCAACGACGGCGCGGTAGGCTTCGGCCATGACCGCTGGGGCGTGGGGGGAATAGTCGAGAAGCCTAGAAGTTTTTCCGGTAAGCTTGGCGTCGAATTCGCGGGCGAAGGCTTCGCCGTGACGGGGATCGCTGGGCGCGTGGGCGGCGGTTCCATTGAGAGCGGTTGCATTCCACTCTGGGCGCTCCTCGAGAGGCTCGGTACCGAAACGTTCAAAAAATTGCGGGTCGATGGCGCGGACTTGCGAAACCATTTCGCCGATGATGGCGCGAGATTCGCTGGGGGTGTCGCTCGCGGCGCTCATGCGCCAGAGGCGATGAAGGACGATGCCGGAGATGGTGTGGACCATAGTGGTGAAGGCAGCGACGGGGAGAACGTAACGCGCGATTTCGATGGCGCGCTTTTCGGCGGCGCGCTCGATTTTTTGAAGGCGCTTGGGGTGGGACATGGGGCCGATGTGCCAGATGTCGCCGAGAATGGCGCGGGCGTCGTTGACGAGGAGTGTGGAGAGCTCGCGGTAGGTGCTCCAGGCGCGGGCGATGGATTGTTCGTAGATGGCGCGATGGGCGTCGTTGAAGAACAGGGACGGGTTTGGGATGTAGGCTTGCGCGCGATCCAGGCGAACGTAGCGCTGGCTTTGCTGCTCGGAATTGTAGAAGGGATGAGCGTGGAGGAAGGACCAGACGAATTGGCGGCTGACATTTTCCAGGCCGAATTCGAAATGGGCGTGCTGGTAGACGGTGTGGTGGCCGCTGTAGAAAGTGGCGGCTCCGATGTTGAGGCGCTGCTTGTCGGTGATTTCTTCGGGGACGATCAAGCGCGAGGCGTAGCAGGTACGCGCGGCGGCTATGGCGGAGTCGTAGGGATGCGCGAAGGCGTTGCGGAGGGTGACTCGGGGCGGGGCGGTCTCGACGAGTTCGCCGGGGCGACTGTCTTCGAACATGCGAGATTGCGTGGCCACGTTGGAATTTCATTTTACACGGAAGTTGAAAGTCAGAAGTCGAAAGTTGCAGAGGGGAGTGAAACAAGAGGAAAGACGCGGAGAGAAAATGAAAGCGCAGAGGACGCTCCAGACGCGCAGAGGGACCAGGATCGCGCGAAAGCCTTCGGCGAGAATTCGCAAGCGAGAAGAAAATAGCGGGAGAGCGAGGCGGGAGAAGGGACTTGTAGGCGCCACGGAGTTCCCTTATTATGGGTAAGAGGTCCCTTATTATGGGTGAGTCATGAATATAACGCTGACGCTGGATGACAGGCTTGTGAAGGAAGTGCGGAAGATCGCGGCGGATAGGGATACAACGCTGACCGGATTGGTGCGAGCGCATCTCGAGCAACTCGCCGCGGAAAGCGCCAAGTCGGGGCGAAAGCGGCGGGAGTTGGAGGCGCTGGAAAGAAGCTTCGAACTCGTGAAGGTTTCGTTAGGGAAACGGAACTGGAGACGCGAGGACCTGCATGAGCGGTCCTGATTTTTTGGACACGAACATTTTGGTTTACGCGTACGCGCCTGGCGATGCGCGAAAGCAAAAGATCGCGCAAGGAGTCGTAGGAAAAGCACTGAGCGGAGAAGGAATTGTGTCGAGCCAAGTGCTCGGGGAATTCGCCGCCACTCTTCTACACAAAGCGGCGCCGCCGATGGGAGTGAAAGAGGTGTTGATCGCGTTGAATGCACTTTGGCCAATAAAGTTGCTTCATCCCGACCAAGGAATAGTGCGCCGAGCGGTCGAGGCGCGAGCGGCTTATGGAATTCACTTCTACGACGGAATGATAGTCGCAGCAGCCGAACGCGGGGGATGCCGACGAATTCTCTCCGAAGACCTAAATGCAGGACAGAAGTACTTTCAGATTCCCGTGGAAAATCCCTTCGTTTGAGGGTTCAGAAAGCAAGCGGATAAAACAAGAGGGAGACAGACAGGAATGTCTGTCCCACCTCTGTTCACCTAAAGCCTGGCTGCCAAGTTACTTTTTTGCGGCGGCGGTTTTGGAGGCTTCGACTTTGGCGGCGGCGTCGGCGTATTTTTTGGTGAAGCGTTCGACGCGGCCGGCGGTGTCAATCAGCTTTTGTTTGCCGGTGAAGAAGGGGTGGCAATTGGAGCAGATTTCGACTTTGAGCATGTCGCCTTTGATGGTCGAGCGGGTGGAGAAATTGTGGCCGCAGGCGCAATGGACTGTTACGGCGTGATAGTCGGGATGAATACCGGGTTTCATGAGGCTCCATTCGTTCGCGTCCGGTCTGCACGGCCTACCAGTTCTCGGTGAGAACGGCCTCGCCCCTAAAGGGGTGAGAGCTACAGCCGCGTCGCTAGGTCGCGATGCAAGTCCCCATTATACGGGCAGGATGGTGATATTTCCAAATTCGGTGAACTGTTGAATTTTGCTGAAGCGGCAGATCAGCGCCCGGAGCTCGCCGCTGAGCTTCCGCGTTTTCAGGCCGAAGTGTGGAATGTCTTCAGCCCCTATGAACTCGCCGGCTACCTGACCACCCTCAAGCCATCGAGAAGAAAGAAACTGCAGATGCTTCTCGACGTTAACCGTTCTTCGAGTTCCCACCGGGCAACCTAAGCCAAGTCCGGTATCTCCCCGCGAGGGATCAACAGACGGATTGACCGCGCTTGCCCGGGCGTTCGCTCGATGAGGCCTCGCGCTTCGAGCGTTAAGATCATCTGATGCACAGAAGGCGGAGAGACTTGAAAATAGTGCCGCAGCTCGGCCTCCGACGGCGAGCATCCGTGGATTTTGTTGTAGTAATAAATGAAAGCCAGGTACTGGCCCTGTTTGTCTGTATAGGTTTTCTTCATCGCCACTCCTGCGACAGGCCAACAACCAAAGGCGCGCTTCAATACGCGAGACAGCCGATGCGCTGAAGCTTCGGATTCTGTTTCACAATGGCTTCGGCGCTCGCCTGTCTTAGCTTTAATGCATAGTTCGGCATAAGGATCCCATGCGTGGCTAAACATCAGATGGTATTGCTTCGCAGGTCAAAAGAAGAAACGAAACCACCTGCGTTTACGGCTTTTTAGAGAAACGCCAGCGAGTGGCGGATTCGGCGAAATTTGCGGCGTGCTCGTCTTGGCCGAAGGCGGTCTGGGGATCGACCCGATAGACGTTGCCTCCGGAAGTTATAAGCATGGGTTCGACGTCGCCGCCGTACTTTTTGTTGTAGATCGCGGCGAAGCGCTTCCAGATGGCGCGGTCCGTGATCTCTTGCGGCACTCCTTCCAGGATGACGGCTTCGTCGGCTTGCTCGGTGCCGATCGCGCAATAGGCGAGCGCGGCGATGTTTTTGGCTTTGCGAGTGTTCGGGCCGGTGCTGAACCAGAAAGCGTTTTCCCACCAGACTCCCCACACGAGCATGAGATGAGCCCGGCCGCCGGGACGCGTGGTGGCGACCCAATAGTTGTGTGATTTTTCCAGACGCTCGAGGGCCCAGCTCCATGGTTTCAGGCCCTTTGAAGGATCCTTGGGCATGTCTCGGAAGTCGGGCCAGTAGGGGCGGCTTGGCGTGGGTTCGTTCATGAGAGGCTCCGTGTTCGACGGGTTCGGCAGGCGAGATTCTAGCAGGGACGGGTGTCGCCGGAATTGGCAGAGTGAAGCGGCCGTGGTGGCGAGGTGTTGGCGCTCGCGCGTGTTTGCACTTGCAGGGTGGATCGGCTTCGCGTAGGTTCCGAGGCATGCGGGTAGAGGTGGTTCTAGAGATGCCGAAGCGGACAGCAGGAGCCGGCATAGTTGCAGCTGACGCGACGTCTGGTCTTGCGATTAAGAGTTTTCTTGCAGCAATCGAGAGTTTTGATTCGCTGTTTTGTGTTGCGCAGCCGCTGACCGGGCCGTCGGCCGATGAAGGGGCGGGCGGCCGGGTTTACTTCGGGGACATCGTTCTCGAGTTTCGGGAGGCTGAGAATGGCCGCAATCGAAACTTGCATTTTATTTTGATGGAGAAATTGATCGAGCTTTTGAGGGAAGCGGGATCTCAGGAGTTGTTTGAGACGACTCTTTGTTTGACCTCGGGAAGCATTTCGGTGAGCGCTTCGGGAAACCTGGTAATGCCAAATCAGAAAGAACTGGCGTTGTGGATGAGGCTCGCTGCCAAGGGTGCATCGGCTGAACAGGCGGCGCTACGCTGGGGTCTGGGACTTGCACATATACAGCAGGCGCTTCTTTTTACTTCACGGCAGCTGCGCATGCATTTGGCGCAGACGGGCCGTTAATGTTGCGGAAAGACGCCGAGATTTAGATTCCGGTTGAAACGGCCGGAGTTCAGGAGACGAATGCGCAGCCGATGCGATAGGCGCCTTGCTGTGTGCGCTGGAACCAGACAGGCTTCAGATTGACGCGCACTGGCGGAAGAATGGGCACGTGCAAGATGGCAAGAATGCTCTCTGGGATTTCTTCCTGCGATTCGAGTTCGAGAGCGACGCCGCCAAAACCGAGATCCAGGACACGGGCGCGTCGAATCCCCTGATCGCCGAGAACCGCGTAAGCGTTTGTGCCAGACATGGAGACGCGCTCGGCCTTGCGGGGGACGGAGTAAATGCGGGCCGGTGGCGGGACGGACAGCGTTTGCGGGCTGGAAATTTCAGAGGCGGTCGTCGAAGCAGCGCCCGCTATGGTGGTTTCGGCTTTTTCGGGCGGGCGCTTGGATTCGAACGGAATAGGTCGCGACGCGGTGGACTGGCGATCGGAAGGAGCGGGAAGTGTGGGTTCGTGGGCAGGGCTTGATGGGAGCTCCGTGCGGGAGCCGCTGGTGGGAGTCTTGCCGTGCTTCAAGCGGTAGAGGCGCTCATCGGCAACGCGGATTAATTGATCGGATTGATCGCCATCCTGGGGAAATGTGGCGACGCCGTGGTCCATGCTGACGCTTACCCCCATTTGGAAGTGGGCGATGGACTCGCCAAAAACTGTGCCGACGCGGCGACTGAGAGCGAGGGCTTGCGCGGCATCGGTTTGCGGAAGGAGAAGGGCAAATTCGTCGCCGCCGATGCGGAAGGCGGAGTCCGAGGTGCGCAGAGCCCTTTTCAGAGTGATCGCGGCAGCGCGCAAAACTTCATCGCCGCGAGGATGGCCGTGCTGGTCGTTGACTTCCTTGAAGCGATGCAAATCGAGAATGACAAGGCCCAGAGGCGAGCCGTAGCGGCGGGCTCGATTCAGCTCCTTTTCGAAGACTTCGCTAAAAAGACGGCGGTTGTAGAGGCCGGTTAGCGGATCGGTGACGGCGTTTACCTGCAGCTTTTTCAGCTCGTCGTACTCGATGAGGATGGGGACGCGGAAAAGGCCGGTGGAGGCCAGCACGTCCATAAGAGCTGTTTTCAAGGAGATTTGCCGCTCCATATGCGAGCTGAGTTCGCGGCGACGCGTAAGCATTTCATCCCAGAGTTGCACACACTGAGCTTCGCCAAGATCGAGGTGCGTGATGGTGCGAAAATAGCGCTGGAGGAACTGGCCGCGCGCAGAAATATCAAGACCTTCGAGCGTGTCGGCAAGCAGCTCGAGATAAGAATCCTCAATCGGCAAACGCGGGGGCGCGGGTGCGCCGGGGCTGGGCATATCCGGTATACACCTGACATTAGCCTATCCCCGCGGGTTGGGGAAAGCACATGTGGCTTTCTCATTCTATGAGGAGCATGCGAGAGACCAATCAAAACGGATCTCAGGCCGCTCCGGACTTAGTCGGGGAACCTGGCTACCTCGCTATCTTATTCAGTCGATTGGATATAGGGTTTATTGTATTCGAACGGCATTCGGTTCCGATTCAGGCAAGGGAATATTTTTACCCGAGTCGAGCGAAGCTGTCCGTCGAAGCGGCAATACTTTACTCAAGCGGCTTGAGGAATTCCAGTCCAAAGAGTCGCATCTCGCCGACGGAGTCCTGTCGGAGCACTCTGGCGGTGATGGGAGGGGTCTCGCTGGGGACCACTCCGGAAGGGGCGGAGGAGGGGGCAGGGATGGTGAGATGAACGATCTGGTCGGGGCGGAGTATGTGCGTAGAGGCCACGCAGGCACCCGTGGAGCTAATGTTGAGGGTCTTTGTAAGCTCGATGAATTCGGCCCCGGAGGTGTCAGCAGCGCGCAAGAAGACGGGCATCTGCAAACGAATGCGGGGGGACCGTCTTAAATTAACAGGATCCACGCGCTGACCATCCTTCAAAAGGCGAGTTTGCATTATATTTCGCTTAGTACCAGGGAACTAGTACGGAATTGAAGCATATGCAGTGCCACATCTGTTCTGGAGAGAATTAGAATTAAGTCATTTATTTACACAGTATTGGAACGGACTCCAAACAGGCAACTTGTTGCTGGTCGATTCTTGTTCACGCGCATGCCACTTGGTTTCCTTAATTGTGCAAATGGAGCGCATTTACCATTGACAGTCGGAAAGTCCTCTGCCAGCATGAGAATCCCGCTAGGGAAAACTTTTTCCTATAGCGGTGAGGAGACGAAACCCGCACATGCCTGGGATCACTACCATACCTACGGTCACCGATCACAGTAAACTCCTAGCCTTACCGTTCGGATTTGTGAAAACGCTTCTTGAAGCGGCCAAAATACCGATATGGGTAGCTGAAAAGTGCGGACGAGTGTTGCTGTCGAATCGAAGCGCTCGGGAATATATTGGGCAGGAGGGTACCGGCGACACGGGCCAGTTGAATCTGTTCCGCGACCTTCTCAACGTCGAGCCCAATGAAATCGGACAGAAAATCGACGCGGGAGAGAACGAAGTGGAAATGGAAGTGATGCGCGGGGAGAAGAAGATTCGTGCGCGCATTCAATGGATACCCGAGCCAGGATGTTTAATCGTACAGCTGGAGACGGAGCCCTCTGCTGAGGTGGCGCCGGATGCGGCGACGCAGTTGACCGTGCAGGAGCTGCTGCAGGAAAGGGAGATCACCTATCGGAATTTGCTGGCGGCGTACTTGAAATTGCAGGAAGTGAACCGGCAGAAGACGGTGTTTCTGGCCTCCGCTGCGCACGAATTGAAAACGCCGCTAGCGGTGATCAAGGGTTACTACGATCTGATGTTGACGGGCTCGCTGGGACGATTGACGGACAAGCAGCGCGACATTCTGGAGGAATCGAAAGACAGTTGCGAGCGGCTAGTGCGGCTGGTTTCCATGTTTCTGAACTATTCCGCGTTAGAGAGCGGAAAACTGGTGCTGCAGCTTCGAGAGAATGATCTTCGCGATTGTTTGGATGAGGTGGCCAAGCGGTGGTCAGAGGCTTTCCAGCGCAAAGGGGTCAAGCTGGATGCAAGCTTCGATCCGTCGATACCGACGTTCCGGTTCGACTACCAGAAAGTGCAGCAGGCGGCCGCGAATCTCTTGGACAATTCGCTGAAACATACGCCAGCGGGCGGAAGCGTGACATTGAAAGCTGGGCCTCATTTCTGGGAGCGGCGCGTGGCGGCGGTTGCGCCGGTGGAAGAGCGGCGGCGATTCCGGCTGCCGCGGCCGAATAGCGTCGAAGTTTCCGTGGCGGACTCCGGCCCGGGGATTGCGGCGGAGCATCATCAGGAGATTTTTGAAGATTTCGTGCGGGTGGACCGCAACACTTCCGGGATGGGTCTCGGACTGGCGATAGCGAAGCGGCTTATTCAGGCGCATCGCGGCAAGATTTGGGTAGAGAGTGAACCGAAAGTAGGAAGCAAATTCACATTTTTGTTGCCCATGGATCAATGATCGTTTTGAGGAACTGGGGCAGGGTAAAGGGAGAATTCGATGGCCGCTAAAGAGAAAATTCTGGTGGTGGATGATGAGCCGAGCATCCGAAAATATTTGCAGACACTTCTGGAAGTCGACGGATACGACGTTGAGACGGTGAGTTCCGGAAGAGAAGCTATTGCGAAAGTGAGCGGCGGAGAGCGGCCGGACTTTATCATTTTGGACGTTCTCATGCCCGAGCTTAACGGGATCGAGACGTTGAAAGAGCTGATGCAGGCGGACCGCAGCCTGAACGTCATCATGTTGTCGTGCTCGAATGAAGTGGGCACGGTTGTCGAAGCGATTCGGATCGGAGCGCACGACTACCTGACGAAGCCGTTCGAGAAGACCGAGTTGGACGCGGCCATGTTGAAGTCCCGGCAGAAGAAGCGGCTCACCACGGAAAACCAGGCATTGCGCGATTACTGCGACCAGGTGACCGAGGATCTAAGTTTTCTCGCGGCCAGCCCCCAGATGGTGCGCATTCGACAGCAGATATTGCAGATTGCTCCAGTGGATGTGCCGGTTTTTATTTGCGGAGAAAGCGGCGTCGGCAAGGAAGTCGTGGCGCGCATGATTCATTTGCGTTCGAAGCGGCGCAACCAGCCTTTCATAAAAGTGAATTGCGCGGCGCTGCCCGGTGAACTGCTGGAATCCGAGCTTTTCGGGTTCGAACAGGGCGCCTTCACTGGTGCGATCCGGAGCAAGCCCGGCAAGTTTGAAATGGCGAACAAGGGGACGATCTTCCTCGACGAAATCGCGGAGATGACTACACCCTTGCAGGCCAAGCTACTGCACGTGCTGCAGGATCATCAATATTCACGGCTGGGTGGACGGCACTTGATCGATACGGATGTGCGGGTGCTCGCCGCCACAAACGTGGACGTGCAAGAGGCCATGAAGACGGGCCGTTTCCGTGAAGATTTGTACTACCGGTTGAATGTGCTTTCGATTCTCGTGCCGCCGTTGCGCGAGCGACTGGTTGAGATTCCGCTGTTGTTCCGGCATTTCCTGGAGCAGTACAGCGAGAAGTTCGGGAAGACGCCTCCGGGGCCGTCGAAGCATTTGCTGGACGCGGCGGTGAATTATCCGTGGCCGGGGAATTTGCGCGAGCTGGAGAATTTCGTGAAGAGGTATGTGATTCTCGAGGACGATGAAGGCAGCCTGCGGGAGTTAGTGGAGATGTCCTCGGCGCGGCAACGCACTTCTCCACGACAAGAGTCCACTCCGCCTCGCGAGCAAGGGTTGAAAGCGCTAGTACGCGGCTTGAAGGATGAAGCGGAAATGGAAGCGATCGCGGATGCCCTGGAGAAGACGCGGTGGTGCCGTAAGGACGCCGCGAAAATGCTGGGCATCAGCTACAAGGCGCTGCTCTACAAAATGAGGCAGTTTAATTTGGATACGCCGCGCACGCGACGGTCTTCAGCCTCGCCAGGCGTGGTGGAAGCGCCGGCCGTGGTGGGGACGCGGAACGAATAGAAGTGTTAGAGTCTGCCGCTTCCATCCAGACGCGGGAGACGCGGGTCTGGGACTGGCAAACTTTGCTGATTTCTAGTAACTTCACATACCGACAGCGCGGTTCACGGCACGTCACCGCCGCGATTACTGGAGGTCGGGGGAATGACGGAACGCCGGACGGCTCGCCGCTATGATTTGTCCTTGCCAGTCATTATTCGAATACCAGCAGAACGCCAAAACGATTCCCAGCAAGGAAAGACGCGCGACATTTCGACGCGCGGGTTGTATTTTGTGATCGCGCAGGACCTCGCGGCTGGCTCGGAGCTGGACATCACGCTTACGCTGCCCGCGGAGATTACGCACGGCACCGAAGTATTTGTGCGTGCACTGGGAAAAGTCGTGCGCGTGGAGCGGCGCATGGAAGACGGCACAGCACGGATGGGCGTCGCGGCGGTGATCGAGCGCTACGATATTATTCGGGGAGAAACGGCGCAAGCGTAAGGCCATCCTGCCTCCCTCCGGTCTGCATTTTCCTACCCAACCTTCTGAATTTGGCTCCCGCAGAACTGTCTCCTCTTTTACCTGGAATCAGATCGACAATCGTAGTAGGCGGCCTCTCCCGTAGTACCGATAGTAGAAACGGAGTGAAAAAGCTTATCAATATTAGGGCATATTTTTTCCTCTGCAAACGCCGGGAAAGCGAAAGCGCGGCGCAGACCGGTACTAGAACCTGAATGAGATGGAGACGCGCAAACATCTGTAAACAAAGAGCTTAAGTGGTGCGAATGGCCCCAAGCGCCGGAGCGCAGAATGGCCCGCGTTGTGCAATCCAACTCTCGGGTAAACCTCGTCGTTGAATTAATTGATCTATGTCCTTAAAAAAACCAGGCGGCGATCACCATGCTGGAGCGGCTCACGAATTGCCGCCAGATCAAGTTCTGTTTGGCCGTTCTGCGGTCATGGCTATCCAACGGAAAAGGGCCGAGAAAATTTGCTCAGCGAATATACCTGTCCTGGTGTGCGGTCCTGCAGGAAGCGGCAAAGAAATGGTGGCCCGCTGGGTTCATGCGCATTCCGCGTTCTGCGCCGGTCCATTCGTAAAGGTTAATTGTGCAGCTATTCCGGGAAGTCTGCTGGAGAGTGAGCTATTCGGCTACGAGAAGGGCGCGTTTACGGGAGCTTATGCTTCTAAACCAGGCCGTGTCGAGATGGCCCACAAGGGTACACTGTTTCTGGACGAAATTGCGGAACTGGATTTGACCTTGCAGAGCAAGCTTCTACATTTTCTGCAAGACGGGCGGTTTTCACGCATTGGCGACGAGGTGGAAAGGAGCGTGGAGACGCGCTTGATCTGTTCCTCAAACAGAAATCTGGAGCAAGAAATCGAGGCGCAAAGGTTCCGCTCAGACCTTTTTTTTCGAGTAAGTGTAGTGCAACTTAAACTTCCGAGCCTCTCCGAACGCAAAGAGGATATTCCCGTGCTAGCGGAATATCTGAGGTCCGGCTTCGAAAAAGAGTTTGCAATGGAATCCGAGCCATTTGGCAAGGAGATGCTTGATTATTTGACGTCGCTGAATTGGCCTGGCAATGTGCGCGAGCTCTCGAACGAGGTTGCACGCCACGTCCTAATCGGTCCTCACGATGCGATGACGCCGAGGCAGCCGCAACCGCGCCACGTGCCGGTGGGTAACACAACCGGGAGGAGAGCCGGCTCCTTGAAACAGGTGGCCAAAGATGCGATCCGGGAGATGGAGCGCAGTGTGATTTTGGAGGCACTGCGAGACAATCAATGGAACAGGCGGAAAGCCGCTGAAGTATTGAAGATTAGCTACCGCGCGCTCATCTACAAAATTCGGGACGCTGGGCTGATGCGGAGTGGAGAAAGCCGTGGGCCGCTGAACGGAGAGCTTTCTGGAAGAGTGGTTCGAAAGCCCGGCTCCGGGCGACCAGTCGAGAATACCGGAATCGGGGAAGGAACGAAGTGACCGGTGACTGGCGCAAACGCCGCTAAACGCAGGGCTTGTGCCCATCAACGGCCATAGCAGAAAGAAGCAGTGCCCCGGACGAGTTTCCACATTGGCGAAGATAAACCTCCAGAGTCAACCTTAAAGATAGAGACTTCGTGTTTTCCAATTGCTGCCAAATTTCGGGACTTGTGTTACGTGGAGCGAGTCGAGGGCATGACCACCTCATTCAGAACATTTGCCAGCTTTTGTGCTTGCGCCTTGCGGCTGTACTGCTCGATCAAAGTCGAATCGGGCCGCGGATGGGTGTGGCTCTCGGCAGCTTTCAGAAATTCTGGCAGTTCGCGATAAATGGCCTGCCAGTCAGCGGAGTCCACGATTGTGGCCCCTCCGGTCTGCCGAAGAAGAACGGCGGTATCCCCAGCATGCGAAGTAAGCGCGAGAATAGGCTTGGCAAGCCGGAGATACTCGAAAACTTTGGCTGGAATTTGGTGATCGCAACAGGCAGCCTGGAAGAGCAGAAGACCGTCGGCGTTCGCGGAGTTCTCTAACGCGTCGCGATAGGGGAGAGGCGGAAGGAGATGAACCAGATCTTCGATGCCTTCAGCTCGGATCATGGGTTCGTAGGACGACTCGTATCCGGAAGCCCTGAGTTCTATCTGAACCCGAGCGGCATCGAGCTTTCCATCTCTTCGCAATTGGGAGACGGCCCGGAAAAAGGGCTTCGGGTCGCGTTCGATTGGATATAGCAAACCCATATGCACGAGGCGTAAGGGCTGGCTCTGGCGAGTGGGGCCGGGGAGCAAATTCCGAAAATCTTCTTCGTCGTAACCATTTAGAATCAAAGAGCAGCGGTCAGGAGAAAGATCGGGATAGCGCTCGAGATACATACGGACTGCAGAACTCGCGGTAAATATCAGACGTGAAGCGTCTCGAACAGCCCTTTGCTCCAGCCAGCGATAGACCCTCCAGGTAGATCGATCTCGAGGGTAGTCTGGTTCTGTCATGGAGTCCCTGAAATCAGCAACCCAAGGTGTTCCCGTCAGGCGGTGCAAAACCCATCCGATTAGGACCGCGGAAGCGATAGGAAACGTAGTCAGAATCGCGTCACACTTTTCTCTTCGAATGGTCCGGTAGCCCGAGAGGATGGCTGCAAGACACCAACTCACCCAGCGGTCAGGCAGGGCCAAGGCCCGCGGGTAGCGGCCGTGGAAAGACAGGTGCCGCTGGGTATCCAGCGCAAAGACACGGTCCACGTGGACCGATCGAGGGATTTCGCCTAATTGTGAAGGGTTCGTCCGCTCATAGGCTCGGGGATGAACAGTCAGGACAAGCGGTTGCCAGCCATCCTCCGGAAGATATCGGCAGAATTTCAACGAACGAAGGTAGCCGCTGCTTTCCGCTTGGGGAGGAAAGTGATAGGCAACGATAAGGACCTTCTTCATTTCTGTGGTTGAGCCGATGACCCGGAGACAGGAAGCTGATCACGCAAATAGTCGGCAAACTCACCGCGACGCCGGATCAAGCAGTGAGATCCATTTTCGACCCAGACTTCCGGAGGTGCAGGGTGGCTGAGGAAGCCGAGAGGACTCGCCGAGCGTCCGTAAGCGCCGGATTGAAATACGCCGACGAGGTCCCCGACATCTATCCGGGGCAATTTTGCTCCTCGAGCCAGAACGTCGAGAGGCGTGCAGAGCGGCCCTGCCAGGTCGTACGTTTCTTCGGCGGGCTCGTTGAGTTTGTTGAGCACAGCGACCGGATAGTTGCGCTTAATGGTCTGTCCTAAGTTGCCGGAGGCAGACAAGTGGTGATGCATGCCACCGTCGAGAATAACGAACTTCTTGCCTCGAGAAACCTTGATGTCATTGACGCGACACACATACACGCCTGCTTCTCCCACCAAATAGCGGCCCGGTTCGACCATAAACTGAGTGCCGGCAAACAAAGGGTCGTCGTAGAGGGGCTTGAAGAGTATGGCGAGCGCTGTTTTGAGCTGAATTGTGTCGAGTGGCTCCTCGTGTGGGAAATAGGGAGTTCCGAGCCCTCCTCCGAAATCAAGAGTATCGAGCGGTTTCTTCAAGCGAGCGGCTACGCGGCGGGCGATTTCAAGTCCCTTCTGGTACTGGTTGACGAGAATTTGGAAATCCAAAATCTGTGTGCCGGTGAAGAGGTGGATGCCGCGAAAGTCCAGGCTTTTGAGGGACAACAACCGATCCAGGACTTCTTCCAGACTTTCTTCGTCGACGCCGAAAGCCGCCGGGCGTCCACCCATGCGCATGGCGCCGCCTTCGGCCTCACCGCTGGGATTCACCCGCAAAGCAACGCGCGCTTCTAGACCCCGCCTCTGGGCAATGGCAGAGACGCGCTCCGCTTCTCGCACAGATTCGAGGTGAATCTCTCCAACACCCTTTCCCAGGACAAGTTCAAGCTCAGACTCGGTTTTTCCCGGGCCCGCAAAGATGATTTTCTCCGCAGCACAACCGGCGTTCAACGCCTGACAAAATTCCCCGGCGGAGGCCACCTCGAGGCCCGCACCTTTTAGGAGAAAGTGCTTCAGGATGGTCTGGTTGGGATTGGCCTTCACCGAGTAATGGATCGAGAAGGCGGGCGGCAGCGCATCGCGCAAGAGGCTCCACTTTTTGTCCATCACGCCGGGGTCATAGACAAATAGCGGGGTCTCGTATTGATGGGCCAGTTCAGATACCGCGACCCCGCCGATGCACAGTTCTCTCTCCGACGAGGGGAAGTAATCCTTTATCAAAGAAGTAACGTGGTCCATCCTCACAATCCTTCACGGCGCCGCAGCGCGGGATAATCCACTTTGCCGCTGGAAGTTTTGGGCAACTCATCGAGCACTTCAAGAAATTTAGGCACCATGTATCTTGGCATCTTCTCGGCGCAGACCGATAAGAGTTCCTGTGGGTCAAGCTGGGTGCTGTCCTTGGCTACCACGAAGACCTTGACCACCTGGCCGAGGACCTCGTCCGGAATGCCAATCGCGGCTGCACCTCGAAGCTTGCCCGTTTGAAAGAGTACTTCTTCGATCTCCGTGGGGCTGATCCGGAAGCCGGATGATTTGATCATTGTGTCCCGCCGACCAACGAAGTAAAGAAAGCCCTCGTCATCCGTCTTCACCAGATCGCCCGAATAGCAAACCCTCTCACAATCGCCCATTGCTGGCGACAATACTGGATTGGGCCTCAGGGCCCGCGCCGTGTCCTCCGGGCGATTCCAATACCCCAGGGAGACGGTCGGTCCTCGATGAACAAGTTCACCGATTTCTCCGGGCTCGCAGAGCTTACCGTCTTCCTTAAGCACAAGAATTTCCGTATCCGGGATGGCTTTGCCCATCGAAGTTGGCCGTCGGTCGAGCTCTTCCGGAGGAAGATACGTTGAGCGAAAAGCTTCCGTCAGTCCATACATTAGGAAGATCTTGGTTGTTGGGAGAGCCTGGCGCAAGACTTTCAGAACGGCTTGGGGCATCGCTCCGCCAGTGTTGGTGATATATCGCAGGTTAGTAAGCGGCTGCTTCTGCAGAGTGGAGTTGGGTTGGGCGAGCAAACTCCAGAGCGTCGGTACACCGGCGAGGCCGGTGATACGTTCCTTCAAGAGCATTTGGACAACTTCACGAGCAAAGACGAAATTGATCAACACAATCGTGCCGCCCTGCTGAAAGGCGGTCATCAGCTGGTTCATGCCAGCATCGAAACTGAATGGGAGCACAGCGAGGATGCGCTCCGTGCTGGTAATCTCCAAATAAGTCGAAACAATCGTGCTACCTGCCATGACGTTGGCGTGGCTCAGCATCACGCCTTTGGGTTTACCCGTCGACCCTGAGGTATAGAGGATCGCCGCGAGGTCCTTGCTGATGGCTTGTTCGCGCCATTCTGAAGGACCAGAGATCTCATAGAGGTCTTCCAAGCGGTGCGCTGGAAGCACAATCTGCGGAGTGTCTCCCTCTCCAGTCAAGACGACAAACTCGAGGGTGGGAATCTGGTCGAGAAGCGGAGTCAAGGTGGAAAGTTTAGCCGCCGTCGTAATCAGGCCCTTCATTCCGCAATCTTTGGCGATGTGTCCCACTTGCTCAGGGAATAGCGTGGCGTTAATCGGCACGAAAACACCGCCAGCCTCGGAAACGCCGAAAATAGAGACGACTTGAGCAACGGACGGTTCCAGATAAATGCCGATGCGGTCGCCGCGAAGCAAACCTGCGCGCCTTAGTCCTTCGGCGAGTCCGTTCGAGCGTCGTGCCACCTCACGATAGCTAAGCCGTTGGTCGCCGTGAACCAGAGCTTCCTTGTCCGCCCAATGATGTGCACTCGTGCGCAGCATGTGGTGAATCAGAAAGTCCATCCCGTGTTGCCTCCTCTGGTGATCTTTCGACGAAAAGTTTCATTTAGTACCAAGACCTTAGGTTTCAAATCGTCAGGCCCCAATCTCAGCTTGACTGAAGGACCAGATCGGATTCTTTTCGAGGAATCCTGACATTTCGCTTTGAGGTCTCGCATACGCGACGACTTGGGCAGCCTCGGAACGCAGCTGGAAACGCATCTTCAAGAAATAAGCAACTAACTCGCTGCCCTCGGACAGGAACGCTTCCACGGTTTGGTGCGATCTCTCAAAACGGTCCACGATGGCAGTGAGCAAGGAAAAAGCAGTGTCGTCCAGTTCCGCTCCGAAGAGGTCCACAATGGTGACAACCTCAGCGGTTAGACGAAGTACGGCAAACGCGATCAACTCGCCCTTACGCCGCGCGGTCAAGACTTCATATTGCTGTAGCGGATCTTGCTTGTAGCGCCAGTTCAAATGGGCAGCACTGCGGCGTCCCCGAATCGCATTTGGCCGCTGTTCCGCTGCATCAAGCTTTGAAAACTCCTCTCCAAACGCAGCCTGATGAACAGAAATTTCTAGATTCCGTCCTCTTGGCTTCCGAGCGGAGAGCCGGTGAAGACGTAAGAGCAGGTTACCGGCGGCTGCGGGTACAACCGCAGCAGCGCCGAGCCGCTTCCGGAGCTGATTGTCCACGCGTAGAGGCAAAGCGTACCGATGTACCTTACAGTTCGGCCGAATACCGAGGCGGCGAAAGGTGGACATACCTGCCGGGTGGGGAGGGCAATCGTAACAGAAAGCCAGTTCCCCATGATCTACCGGGTCGAAGGTCGCGCGTTGCAAAAGCAAAGCTGGACCCAGACTCCGGTGGGACGCAGAGACAGCAAAGTCGCCCACCTGGCCGCACAGTTGCAACGCACCTCCTACCCACATGGAACGCGGAAACACTGAGGTGACCCCTATGACCTGGCTCGGTGTACCTTGAAAAGCAAACCAGGACCACGCCGGTCCATCGGGGTTGTCGCGGTAGAGCCATTTGAAACGGCGCTCATGGGGCAGAGATGGCAAGTTTGTCTGCAAAATTGTCAGGAACTCCTGGTTCTCGGATTCATGATGAACTGGCCGAACAGAAATACTCATGTGAGCCGTCAGGTACCGGACTTGCTTTCGATAAACGCAGCTATTCGATCGATGGTCTGAAAGTTCTCGGGAGTAAGTTCGTCATCGGCTACATGCACGGAGAATTCCTGTTCCACAAAGCTGACCAGATCTAGCACCCCAAGAGAATCGAGGACCCCGCTTTCCAGCAAAGGGTCGGAGTCTTTGATCTGTTGCTTCCGCGCCAGAGGAAATTTGTCCAATATGAATTTCCGGATCTGTGCGTTTAAGTGATTTCCAGCCATATTCATTCTTGTCCACTCAGCTTTCTCGGTCGCCATCCATTAGAAACCATCTCGAAGCATTTTCCGCAGAAGCTGCCACCGTGCCAGGAGCACAAACTACAATCGGCGCAGCCTCGCGCGGATGAAACCCCCATCCCTTAAGGAGCTCGGTCCAAGGACCGGGGGCGAGCGCGGGGATACTCAAAGTAACGACTCCGCGATCGCGCAGCAGTGCGACGACCCGAGCCACCAGGGAAGTCCACATTGCAGTGTCACTGAATCCGAACAAATCCACAATCCTGGCGTCTTCATGGGTATGCGAAAAAACAACGTAGCCCTGGAGTTCTCCATCGCGACGCGCGGCCAAGAGCTCGTGATGTACAAGAGGGTGCCGCAGGTACCGCCAATTCAAATACTCGGCCGAACGTTCGACACAGGAACCGTAACGCGAGCCGACCGAGTGCGCCAGGTGAGTAAACTCCTCCCTGCAAATCCCCTCGTGATTTACGATCGTCCATCCAACCCTCGGAGAGGATGCGAAATCCTTCCACTTTAGCAGCGCATTGAACGGGGCGGCCAGCAAACCGGCGAGCGCGGGAGAATTCACGAGTTTGCCAATCTTGCGGTTTGCGCGCAGAGGTTTTGCCCAGCGCACCATTTGACCGGCGGGGGGCACCTGCATGCGACGGTAAATTGCCATCATGCGGTCGCTCGGAAAGTCATAGGCAATCAAGTGGTGTGTGAAGACGATTTGCTCAAGACAAGCTCGCTGTAATTGAAGTGCGAGACCCAGGGTCCGATGATGCTGATCGATGCAAAAGTCTCCCAGGACGTAACCAGGGCGAACGGATTCGCCGACAAGTAATCTTCGCGGGAAAGCAGCGGCGACGCCAAGTCCGCGCCCGGTGCTCTCTTCGGTTGCGACCCACGCGCAGGCCGGTCCGTCCGGATTCTCAAGATAAAGCCATTCAAATCTGCGTCCTCCCGCGTCGGGACTTAAGTTGCGGGATAACACATCAGTGAGAAGCGCACGGTCAGCGACCGGGTCTGCGGTGCGGATGCGATCTGGCATACTCGAAGCTGGTGCCACCTCTCCGAAGGCATGTTGAGACTGTCTTGTCCAGTTTATAACTACGGGAGTCGCCTCTTCCGGCTAAGAGCCACACTGAGAGCACGTCGACTACCAAAGACGGGATGCTAGAGGAATTCGAGATTTTCCCATACCGCAGCCATAGATCGTCAAGATTCACTCGCCATGCATGTGAGTGATATCCATTTAAAGCTCTATTAATCAGTATTTTAAGGGAGGATCCGAGGAGTGTTCCTGCTAATCTCGTGCGCTTTGGACTGGTAAAGATCCGGAAGGACCGTAAGCGGGCGGAACTTGATAAAAGTGTTTCTGTATGTGGGTACTCCCTTTCCCTCGTTTGGGGTGTTTTCGGGGGCTGGGATGGGTCGAATAGGGTCAAAAATGTTAGTAATCTGTGTATTTTCAACTACTTAGGCTATTCGGCCTTTAGGTTGCAATATTGTCAGCGTGTCGGAAATCGACGTGCCTCAGGCTTGAGCTGTTCACCGAGTAGATGCCATTAACGAACCGGAAAATCGATTCCCATAGTTCGGGCAGCAGACACTATCGACGAGTGAGCAGTGACCCAACAGCGCTCAAAAGCGCGCAGCGAGAGAAGAGATTCCACTAGCTTTTAGCAAGAAGCAAGAGCCCCTATGATGGTAAGAATTGGTGCACAGAGGATTCCGCAGAGCACGCTCCTACTTCTGTTTCTGGATGCCGCTTCGGTCGTCATAGGTCTCTTGGCGGCCATTAGCTTGCGGCTCCAAAACCACCAGGCAATTGTTCATTATCTGAGTGCCCCCCACATCATTGCGCGATTCGTTTTGGTCATTTTGGTATTTGGAGTCGCTCTCTATTACACCGATCTGTATGAGCGCAGCAGCTTCAATAGTGGCGTTGAAGTGTTCATGGGATTGCTACAGGCGCTTGGAAGTGCCTGCCTCGTCTTGGCAGTGGTCTACTATTTGGACGAAGACATCAGCTTGGGGCGGGGAATCGCGGCCATGTCCGGGCCGGCCGTTTTCGCACTGATGCTGGGTTCAAGGGCCATTTTGAGCAGATCGAGCTTGCTCCTGTATGGTCCCAAGCGTGTGCTGGTTGTCGGCACGGGATCAACGGGAATCTCCGCGGTGAGGGAAATCATCTCGCGCCCGGAACTAAACCTGAAGGTCGAAGGGTTCTTGGATGAGCGGGGAGAGAACATTGGAAAGCCCCTAGTGAATCCAGGGATTATCGGGGCTGTGGGAGACGTCGAATCGATCGTTCACGACCGCCGAATCGATAGCATCATTCTATCTCTGAAGGAACGGCGGGGAAACATGCCCGTGTCGGAGCTCCTCCACCTAAAGTTTGGCGGGGTGGAGGTGGAAGATGCTCACAGCTTTATAGAGAAAGTGACGGGGCGGATCCACCTGGAGCACCTCTCGCCAAGCTGGCTTATTTTGTCAGACGGATTCCGGAAATCTCAATTCTTATACGCCGCAAAGCGCACTTTTGACATTGTCATCGCACTTGTCGCATTCGTTCTGTCGCTGCCTTTGATGGTCCTCGTAGCGATTGCCATCTGGCTGGAGACCGGCAGCCCGGTGCTATTCCGCCAGGAACGCACGGGCTTCAAGGGCCGTTCCTTCAAAATCATGAAATTCCGTTCGATGTGCCATAGCGCGGAGAAGGGCGGTCCGGTGTGGGCTGCCAGTGACGATAACCGCATCACGCGGATCGGGCGCTTCATTCGCAAGTACCGGCTCGATGAGCTTCCGCAGATCTTAAACGTGCTGCGAGGTGAAATGAGCTTGGTTGGGCCGCGCCCGGAACGGCCGCATTTTTGCGAATTGTTGGAGGAGAAGATCGCATTTTTTCAGCTCCGGCATACTGTCCGACCGGGGATTACGGGCTGGGCGCAGGTGAAGTATCAGTACGGGGCGAGCGTAGAAGAGTCGAAGACAAAACTTGAATACGACTTCTTCTATATCAAGCATATGTCGATCGTCTTGGACCTGGCGATTCTATTCGAGACAGCCAAAGTAATGATCTATGGACGCGGAGCGAAATGAAAGAACCACAACCGGAGCGGGTGGCCATGCTTAGCATTGAAGGCAATCGGAACGGAGAGAAACCGCAGCGGACTCTCAAGGACATACTATTGATCTCGGCCTGGGTGGCGGGTTACGCCGGAGTTCTGATGGTTTTTCGATTTGCCAGCGCTATGGAGATGCTGTTCTCTCAAGCGAGCAGGAGGGGGTACCACGCGGCTGAAACGAGCGTGGCGGCGCGGGACCGAGCTGATGTGCCTAGCTATGAACAATCGCCTTCGAGCAGCAACGAAGGATAGGCATGAGGCTCGAAAAGTGTTTGTAGTTCAGGATCTGGAGTTCACAATGTAGCGGGTTTTTTTATCGCACTTCTGTCATGATCGTCTTAAGAATTGATACGTAATCGTTTCTGATCTCATTTTTCCCGTAGTCTGATGGATATTTGCGAAGCGGCTGGCCGCTTGCAATGATCTTCTCACTGCTTGGAATAACGAGTGAGTAGTGAGATAGCCGAGCGGAGGGAACGACCTTGACCTTAATAAATGGAATCCGATTAAGAGGTTGGAAGTCTGGTCAGAGAAAAAATCTTCTCTTGGGAGCCGTACTCGGAGTAGGGCTGGCAGTTTTCGCGCAGGGGGCTGGTGCTCAGTCGACTTCTTCTCCGGATGCCTCTCTAAAGGCTGCGGACGAATCGAAAACCAAGACACAGGTGCCAGCGGGTGCAAAAGCCGTCGGACCTGAGAACACCCCCGCCGTCGACCCTGACTCTTATCATATCGGATTGGCCGATCAGCTGATGATTTCCGTGTGGAAGGAGCCGGAGCTTTCCATGACGGTGGTGGTGCGTCCGGACGGAGTGATAACATTGCCACTCATAAACGATCTTCACGTTGTGGGTTTGAAGCCGGTTGAACTGCAGCAAATCTTGATCGACAAGCTGAAGCCCTTCCTGACCGAGCCTCAGGTTACGGTAATCGTTCAGGGCATTCGAAGTCGTAAAGTCTACTTAGTCGGTAATGTGGGTAAGCAGGGATCTATTCCCTTGGACGGTGGGGAGACTGTACTGCAACTTTTGGCCGCTTCTGGGGGAGTCGGCCCATTCGCCAAGGCCGATTCGATCTATATTCTGCGGACCGAGAATAACAAGCAGATTCGCATTCCCTTTCAGTACAAGAAGGCTCTAAAAGGCAAGGTCAAGGAGGACATCCTTCTCCAGCCCGGAGATATCATCGTCGTGCCATAGCGGCTCGAGAGCATTTCGAGAAACGTAGAGGTAGGGAACATGGTTAGCGAAAGAAGTCGGCATATCGGAGAATTGTTGCTGGCAGTAGCTCTGCTGGCTCCTCCGCTCGCATTCTCTCAACAGCCGCCCGATCCCGGTTCGACGCAGGACCCAGGTTCCGTGAATCCTCCCACGCAGACCCAAACTCCGGGAACGGACGCTGACGCACCTCAAAGCGAGCCGAATCCAGCCGCAACAACGCCGGGCTTATTCGCCAGGGCGCTTAACGGCGCAGGTCCGCTAGCCGGATACAACGGTCCCCTGCAATGGGGTTGGGTCTCGGTACGGTCCGTCTCCTACCTGCAGTACTTCGAGAGTGAGACGCTGGACGCTACGGGAATGGCGCCCGTGAGCCAAAACTCGAATGCTAGCGAATTGTCGACCTCGATTGTGTTGAATCATGCGTTTGGAGCTTCCCGAACAACCCAACTGACGGTGCAGTACTCGCCCAGCTTGTTCATTTCTGAAGGGCATGTTTATACGAACGCGACGAACCAGAGCGCTGGACTAGATACTACATTTCAGTTCGGTCCGAGGTGGAGTATGCAGCTCTCGGATAGGTTCAGCTATTTCGCTAATCAGCAGTTTTTTTCAGGATTGTCGCTCGGCGTCGACTATTCCCAGGGGACCGTGGCTCAGAATAACTTTCTCAACGGTCCGGGGAGAGTTATCTATGACGCCGTGGGAGCCACCATTGCTTACCTTTGGAGCCCGAATACCAAGGTCAGTGTCACGCCGACTTTTGGCTATCAGAACTCCACTGGCGCTGGCGCGGTGAATAACCATCAAAGCCTCAGCGGTTTAAGTGGAGGCATACAAGTAAACGTTTCTCACGCCGTTAGCGCCACGGCGACGGTCGGACTCAGCTACTCGGGTTCCTACGCCACATACGCGAACTCATCTACAGTGGCAGGGCCCCAGTCCAATGATTACCAGCAGGACCTGCTGATTAACTATGGCAGACAGATCGGGGCAAGTTGGCATCTGAGTTTAGGCTTAGGCCTGACGAGCGACACAAATGGTGGCAATCAAATAGGACTTGCTGCGAGTGCAGGAATCACCAAATCGTTCCACAGAATGGATTTTGCGGTGAACTACTACCGGGGGCACCAGTTCAACGGGTATATCACTTCTGGGAGCACGGACCGTATCGATGTTGTAAATAGCATCCGTTGGACCCGGCGCTTTTCGAATAGCACATCGGTGGCGTACTTCCGAACCGCGAATACCTCTTCGCCAGGACCGTCGGGAACTTATGCGTCGGAGCAATTGAGCTTCAAGCTTGCTCGCGCCCTAAGTTTGACTGGCGGCGTAGGCTACTCGAAGCAAACAGGAGATGGTGTCTATGTGCAGGATGGCCACACAAAGTTGGCAACAGTAGGCGTCACCTGGAGCCCCGCAGCTACAGGACACTGAAGCTAGATCGACCTTGGGCCCCTGCTGTGAAATAGCGCAAGCAAACCTTGGCAGGCTGCCAACTGGTTCAGCAGGCAACATTCCACGATTGGAAGCTCCAGGCTGGCCCGGCTATTGTAACTTAACTGGTTTACGAGCATCGGCTCGGAGTTTCTATGCCTACCGATAGATGTCGAGGGAGGGGCAAATAGCTAAGTGGAACTATTTTTCCGTTCTCTCAAGGAAAGTCGTCGAAAATAAAGGACAGTTATGGCTTCAAAGTCTGTAAACTATTTGTTATGTATTAGATGGCTCGATTGGTTGGAAGGCTCTTTTGGTATACAGATTGCCTTAGAGATAGGGTAGGCACAAATTGTTGCAGAATGTCTGTCCACAGAAGTTGGAGGAGGTCAAGTGAGCGCAACCCAACCGGCTCTTCCCGGTTCCCTGAGTGGAGGAGGGGGAGTTGAGGAACTCCACCATTATCTAGACATTATTCGGCGCCGGAAGGCTGTCGTGATTTTAATGACCATAGGATTCTTCTGTTGTGCCGCAGTGATCGCTCGTCGACTGCCCAACGTTTACCGTTCGCAAACGGTCATCCTGGTGGATGCCCAGCAAGTTCCTTCGTCTTATGTACAAAGCACAGTCAGCACGAGTCTCCAGGACAGACTCTCCACGATTCAACAGCAGGTGATGTCCCCGACCCGGCTGAAGAACATGATCGAGAAGAATGGACTTTTTCCCGAGCTTCGAGGCAAGGTTAGCGAGGACGCGCTCATTCAGAGAATCCAGAAATCGACTTCCGTTGAGGTGGCGGGGCACTTTAGTTCGTTCATGATCGCCTATCAGGGTGATAGCCCGAAGGAAGTCTCCGAGATCGCCAACCAACTAGCCGACACGTTCATAACGGAAAACGTGGATGCAAGACAGAAGGAGTTTTACGGCACGGCGGAATTCCTGGACAACGAACTACAAGAAACAAAGAGTCAGTTAGAATCCAAAGAAAAGCAGCTTCAGGCCATCAAGTCGACCAACAGCAATGATCTGCCTGAGAATAAACAGTTTCACCTCGAAGCTCTGAATAACCTGCGGACGCAGTTGGCGGCGAGCGAAGATCGGGTGCGCCAGGCGAAGCAGGACAAGATCATGATTGAGTCCATGACGAATACGAACCACCCCACCGTGGATGTGGACGGAGGAGGGATCACCGCTGGCACTTCACCCTATGCGAGCCAGATTGAAAAATTGGAGTCGCACCTGGCCGAGTTGCGATCCCAATATGGGCCAAACTTCCCGGACGTTCGCAAGGCGCAAGCAGATTTAGATCGATTGAAAAAGAAAGAAGCGGCCAACAAGACTGAGGCGCCACCTCCGGTTCAAGTGGCGGTCGTCGCACCATCGGCGAACACGAAAAACCCGGTGATCGCGGCGCAACTGGAGAAACTAAACCAGGAAATCGACGAACAGACAAAGCTACAAGGCCCATTGCAGCTACAGATTGATTTTCACGTGTCAAAGCTTGCGCGAGTGCCTATCTTCGAGCAGCAAATAGCCGGTTTGATGCGAGACTATGATTCTTTGCGCTCTCATTACCAAAGCCTTTTGGATAAGAAGCTATCCGCCCAGATGGCGAGCGAGCTCGAAATACGCCAAAAGGGAGAACGATTTGTAATTCTGGATCCTGCCCCTGTTCCGAGTAGGCCTTTTGGGCCGAATCGGGCGCTCATCGGATTCGCGGGGCTGATGATGGGTCTCATCGGAGGGGTCGGCTTGGCCATCGCGATCGAAATGATGAATCAGACGGTGCGGAGCGAACATGAAGCAACGGAGCTTCTCGGGCTCCCGGTGTTGGCCGGAGTTCCTCAGATGTACACCGCAGCTGAGGTGCGTTCCCGCAGAATTGGTTTTGTACTAGCAGCCATTCTCACGGCATCCTTTGCCTCGGGGCTGGGAGTGTTGATCTCCGTTGTGACACGGAAGGTAGGGTTATTTTAATGTATCTAAAGTACTACCAACTGCGCGAAGAGCCCTTTAGCCTCACTCCTGATCCTCGGTTTCTGCATTTGGCCCAGCCATACCGGGTGGCCCTCGAGACGGTGGTCCAATCGATCATCCGAAGAAAGGGATTCGTGGTCGTCAACGGCCCAATAGGGACGGGCAAGACTACGCTGCTGCATGCGGCCATGCAGATTCTTTCGCGCCTGAACAGCAACAATGCTCCGCTAGCATCGGCATTTGTGCTGAACCCCGTGCTCAGCCGTGAAGAATTTCTTGAAACCTTGATAACGGAATTCGAAGTGACCTGTACGTCGACCAGTAAGCCGGCGCGACTCACCGCTCTTTACAACATGTTTCTCGAGAAGCAAAAGCAAGGGGGAACCTCCATTCTGATTGTCGACGAGGCCCACTTGATGACCATGGAACTGCTCGAGGAGATCCGGCTGCTGAGCAATGCCGATACCTATCGAGAAAAGCTGCTGCAGGTGATCCTGTGTGGCCAGCCCGAGCTGACTCCCTTCTTGCAACGGCGTGAACTGAGAGCCCTACAGCAGCGGATTACGCAATATTGTTCGCTGCGGCCGCTGAGCCTGGCCGAAACTCACAGCTATGTGGCGGAGCGTCTTCAGGCCGCGGGATTGGTCGGGTCGTCACCCTTCAGCGAGAAGTCCATCGAGCTTCTGAATCTGTATTCGCATGGGGTTCCCCGGCTGATTAATCAGATCTGTGATAGCGCCCTGGTGATTGGATTTAATACCCAACAGAAGGTCGTTCAGCCGGATGCCATCGAGGAAGCGGCGACGCAACTTCAGTTGACGGTCGAGCAGATTGAAGAACGTCCAAAGGCGGCCGAGCGCGCAGCTGATCTGGAGGTTGTCGAGTCGGCTTTAGATCTATTAATCGGAGCTATGAAACGGAAACGGACCTCCAATTGGGAGTAATGGATGAGTAAATTTTTCGACGCGACCCAGAAAGCACGGCAATGGGCTCCTCAAGTTCCCGAAAACGGGCGCCTAGACGTAGTGTCAGTGATCGACGCGATTAAGCAGAGCGGGCCAATTTCTGTAACAGGAAACGCTTTTAACGAAGCGGCCACGGTGATGGTCACCGATAAAGTGGAGGCTGCGCCGGCACCTAAATTGGAGGTCGAAGAGGAAAAGCCAAGCCGGCGGTCAGTCAAGATGCGCCAGAGTAGTGATACTCCCCTCCCCCCTTCGGCGGTGGAGGCTTACGGATCGCTGCGAACCCGGGTTCTGAAGCTGCAAGCTTCGAAAGGTATCCGCTCGCTGATGCTGACAAGTTCGGTGCCCTCCGAGGGGAAGACGTTGACGTCGCTGAACCTGGCTGTATCGTGCGCAAAGCTGCATAATTTGCGCATTCTTCTGGTGGACGGAGATCTGCGGTCGAGAGGTCTGACCCGCTTGCTTAAGGTCCCCGACGGTCCTGGTTTGTCGGATTATTTGGGGGGGAAGAGCACCTCCGATGAGACCGTTTTGCCTACAGAAATCGAAAACCTTTCCGTCCTTGGAGCAGGAAGACTTAACGCCCAGCCATCCGAACTTTTTGCTAGTCCGCGCTGGCCTGAGTTTATTGCCTGGGCGAGTCAGTCCTACGGCATCGTCATTGTGGATGCGCCGCCAATCCATGCGCTTTCGGATGCGGAATTGATCAGTGCCGGATGCGACGGTGTCTTGATGGTCGTAAAGGCACTATCAACATCCCGCGAGATAGCCCAGAAGTGTGTCAGCCGGCTGGATAAGAGAAAACTGCTCGGCATTGTCTTTAACGGTCTTCCCAGCCCGGAAAACGACTATGGCTACTACGGAGTTTCGGGCTGAGTCAGGACGAAGCGGGGGCATACGTTTTGAATCATGGACAGGTCGAGCGAACCCATCCAAGGGCATGGTGTGTCAAAAGGGGAAGGAGGTAGCCGTAAGAAGACATGTACGCAAACATTAAATTGCAAATATTTCGCAAAGGGATCCATCAGAACCAGCTGGCCAGGACACTCGGCATGGACGAAACGCTATTAAGCAAAATCATTCGGGGATTTCGCGAACCCTCAGAGGACCAGCGTAAGAAGCTTGCCGACTGCCTCAATGCCAGCGAGCAGTGGTTGTTCGAGAAGTCCGAATTCTCGAGCTCATCCGAAGTACTCGCTAAGGCCGAGCTAAGAACCGGGACTGGTAATGACAGAGACTAACGCGCACTGCGAGGTCTTAACGCCCGCATCGACGCTCCCGGAGGTGAAGTCGTTCGAAGTGGGCGCGGAGAAGCGTTGGGATCATTTTGTACTAGAAAATGCGCGTGCCAGTTTCTTTCATTTGATAGGCTGGAAGCGAATTATAGAGAAAACCTTCGGTCACAAAGCGCGCTACTTCTATTGCGAGCGCGATGGAAAAATCACAGGCATTGCTCCGATATTCGAATGTTCCAACTGGCTTATAGGAAGATGTTTCATCTCCATACCGCTGGGTGCCTACGGTGGAATCGTCGCGCTGGACGACGAGTCCGAACGAGTGTTGCTCGAGCATTCGAAACGAATGGCCGAGTCGGCCGCGGCCCAATATCTTGAATTCCGACACAGAGATCGAGAGCTTCTTGACGGCTTTCACGCAAACCAGCTGTATGTAACCTTCAACGCTCCACTTTTTCCCGATGCAGCCTCAAATCTCAAACGCCTGCCAAAAGATACTCGATACATGATTCGCAAGGCGGAAAAGGGTGGCTTGCGGGCGCAGCTTGGTACAGAGCAGATGGGTGTATTTTACGACCTCTTTGCGCAGAGTATGCACCGGCTAGGAACGCCGGTTTTCACTCCCGCGCTATTCAGGAATATCGTGGAAGAATTCCCCGATCACACCCAGCTTATGGTTGTGTACAATGGCGCCGACGCTGTAACTGGCGTACTCTCCTTCTTTTTCCGTGACACCATTCTTCCGTATTATGCGGGTGCCACTCCCGAAGCGACGCGCTTGGCAGCTAATAATTTCATGTACTGGGAACTGATCAAGTGGGCTGGATCGCAGGGCTTTCGGACGTTTGATTTTGGACGAAGCAAAAAAGGCACCGGAGCGTTTGCGTTCAAGTCTCAGTGGAACATGAATGCCGAACAGCTTGACTATCAGATTTTCCTGGTGAAGCGCAAGACAGTTCCGAATTTTTCTCCGGTGAATCCGAAGTTCGAGATGGCCATTCGTCTGTGGCAGAATCTTCCTTTCTCGGTGACCAAGTGGCTGGGACCGTCCGCCGTTCGGTTGTTCCCATGAAGATCCTATTTCTTGCGCACCGCATTCCCTACCCTCCTGACAAGGGCGAGAAAATTCGCGCTTTCCACGAGTTGAAGTTTCTGGGGGCGCGTCACACCGTGGACCTGTATTGCTTTGCGGATTCTGAAGCAGAAGCCTCTCAGCAGGGATCGCTGAGAGACTATTGCCGACGCATCTATGTGGAGGCGCGTTCGCAAACGAAGATAGTGGCAGGGGCAGCGCGAAGTTTCTTTAGAAGAGAACCGCTCTCTTGCGGGTGCTTTTACTCGCATAGCTTTCAAGCGGAGGTACAACGCGCCCTCGCCACCGAAACCTACGATGTGGTCTTCGTGTACTGCTCTTCCATGGCTCAATACGTCCCGTGGCCATTGGCGGTGCCAGTGGTGGCGGACTTTGTGGACATTGATTCAGCGAAATGGAGCCAGTACGCCAAGAGATCGCGGCCGCCTCTATCGTGGGTCTATGAACGTGAAGCCGAGACGTTGGCGGCGTACGAGGAGAAATGGGCGCGCGTGAGTTCTTCAACGATAGTCACCACTCGGCAGGAAGCGGCATTGTTGTGCGGAGAAGGGATCCCTCCGGTCGAGGTGGTGAGCAACGGTGTAGAGATTCCGGCCACGCGACTCGACCCCCTACCAGCAGAAATCCAAGCTTTGCAGCCTTATGTACTTTTTGTCGGCACGATGGACTATCTGCCGAATATCGACGCGGTCGAGTATTTCGTGCGGGACATATTTCCTCGAATACGCACGCGTCATTCTGAACTGAATTTCGTTATCGCCGGCCGAAATCCCGCCCGCCGAGTACGCAAGCTCGGAAGCAAGCCCGGTGTAGTCGTGACGGGAGCCATTCCCGACGTAGACGTATATCTGGCAGGCTGCGCCGCCGTTGTTGCCCCGTTCCGCATTGCTCAGGGCATCCAGAATAAGGTGTTGGAGGCGCTTGCAGCGGGTAAACCAATCGTTTCCACTCCGGGACCTGCGGTAGCGATTGCCGCAAGACATGGCGAGACACTGCTAGTAGCCGAAAATGCGGAAGACTTCGCCAATGCGGTCGTGGCTCTTCTTGAAGACCCGGCACTCTATTGCCGGTTCAGCAACGGCCCTGAGTTTGTACGCAAGAACTTCAGCTGGCATGAGAATCTGAATCACCTGGAGCAACTCTTGCTGCAGGCAGCGGGTTCCTGCCTGGCAACCACCAGGTAGAACAGCATCATGCCCAAATTGACGGCTACTTCACAAGAAATGTCTCTTCACAACAGCGCGCCTCGATGTGCCATCGAGCCGCGGGAAGATGCTCATGCTGTCGTGGAGCCGGAGGATGGCTGGCGGGGCTCGCCGGGTACACCAACCACCAAGCGGTCCGACCAATCTCGGCTGCGGGTGTTGCATGTTATTGACCGGCTTGGAGTGGGAGGGGCAGAAGTCGGAATCTTGAAAGTCGTCGAGGGATTGAGCGGTGAGTGCTTTGAACACAGAATATGCACCATTCGTGGATTCGACGAGAATTTTGCGAGGTCCCAAGGTTTCGAGGGCAGAATTTATGTGGCAGGCCGGTCGAATTCAGGTTTTCAGTTTCTCCTGGGCCGTCTGGCGCGAATCATGCGTGAATTTCGTCCAGATATTGTTCATTCCCGGAACTGGGGTGCGATCGAAGCCATGCCAGCGGCACGCCTGTGCGGCGTCCCCGTGGCGATTCACAGCGAGCACGGCTACGAGGTGGACATGCTGGACGGGCTTCCAACCCGACGTCGGGTTTTTCGCCGCTTTGCTTACACCGCCGCCGACGCGATTTTCACCGTAAGTGAACAGCTGCGGTCCTACCATGCGCGCCAAGCTTGGCTTCCCGTGGAACGAATCCGCGTGTTGCCAAACGGGGTTGACACGGACCGGTTTGCCCGGCGTCCTGGAGAGAGCCCAGCAGCTCGCCGGCGGCTCGGCGTGAGCGACGGGAGCCTAATCATCGGGGCCGTCGGCCGCTTGGTGCCTATAAAAGATCACGCGACACTTCTGCAGGCAGCGGACATCCTCATCAGCCGAGGAATGCCGGTTTACGTTCTTCTGGTCGGCGCGGGGCCTGAGTTGGCGAAACACCAGGAATTTGTTGCCGCCTCGCCGAGGTTGGCTGGGCGAGTGATCTTCGCGGGAGCGGTTTCCGATGTCCCCGCGATGCTAAACGCAATGGACGTATTCGTGCTGCCATCTCTCAGCGAGGGCATGTCGAATACACTGCTCGAAGCCATGGCTTCCGGCTTGCCTGCGGTCGCAACCCGAGTCGGCGGGAATCCCGAGCTGCTCGAAGAGGAACGCTCGGGATGGTTTTTCCGGCCAGGAGATGTGGCGGCTCTCGCAGCGATTCTCGAGCGCTTGGGTCGTGACGCAAATCTTCGTCAAGAGTTTGGCGAAGCGGCGCGACGGCGCGCGGTCGAGCATTTCAGCCTGGAAGGCATGATCGCCAGATACCGTAATCTCTACGTCGAACTCGCCACGAAGCGCGGAGTCTTGACCGCGCATCAGGGATAAGCTTTATGTGTGGACTTACCGGTATATTTGAATACGAAGGTACGACGGAAATCTCAAGAGATCTGGTGCACCGCATGAACGAGACCATCGTTCACCGCGGACCGGACGATGAAGGTATTTTTGTAGGGCCCGGCATAGGCCTTGGGTTCCGACGCCTGAGCATCATCGACCTCTCGGGCGGCCACCAACCTATATCGAACGAAGACGGCCGCATCTGGGTGATGCTGAACGGAGAAATCTACAACTATCCTGAGCTGCGCAAAGAGATGCTAGAGAAGGGACACACGTTAGCGACACGGTCGGATACCGAGACCATCGTGCATCTCTACGAAGAGTATGGCGAGGGTTGCTTCGCCCGGTTGCGGGGAATGTTTGCTGTCGTTATATGGGATTCCCATCAGCGGAAACTCTTAATGGCACGCGATCGTGTTGGAAAGAAGCCGCTATTTTATTCGGCCGATAGCAAGCGCGTCCTGTTCGGATCTGAGTTGAAGGCCTTGTTAGCAGGCGACAGCCTCTCGCGCGACATGGATCCTCACGCTCTGTCTGATTACTTTTCGTTTGGATATATCCCCGCGCCAAAAACCATATACCGCAGCGTACGGAAAGTTCTTCCCGGGCACTACGTCACCGTGTCGAGGGATGGCTCTCTCCGCGAAAACTCCTACTGGAAGCTGTCTTTCGGAGAGACTGACGATCACAGCGAAGCCGAATGGTGCGAGCGCCTACGCCACGAACTTTGCGAAGCAACCCGCATACGCTTGATGAGTGACGTGCCGCTGGGCGCTTTTCTCAGTGGCGGCCTCGATTCGTCTGCGGTGGTGGCTACCATGGCGCGGCTGATGAATCAGCCAGTGACCACCTGTTCGATTGGTTTTGACGTGCCCCAATTCGACGAGTCGAAGTATGCCAGGCAGGTCGCCGAACAATTCCATACGCAACACCACGAGCAAGTCGTTCAACCTGACGCGTTGGCTATTGTGGATAAACTCGCCTGGCACTACGACGAACCTTTTGCGGATTCTTCTGCGATCCCAACCTATTATGTGTCCGGTATAGCCCGGAAATACGTAACGGTTGCGCTTGGAGGAGACGGAGGCGATGAAAATTTCGCCGGATACCGGCGATATCAGTTCGACGTGATGGAAAACCGAGTGCGCGCACGCGTGCCCGCGGGAATCCGGTCCAGCATTTTTGGGCCGCTAGGCCGCTGGTATCCGGCACTGGCTTGGGCGCCGCGGATGTTCCGCGCCAAAGCCACATTTCAGAGTCTTTCGCGCGATCCGCTGGAAGGTTATTTCAATTCCATATCCATTTTTCGTCCGGGGGAGAAGTCCAAGCTCTTCCAGAAGGATTTCCAGAATCTGCTGGCGGGCTATGATTCCATTGACGTCCTCAGACATCACTACGATCGCGCCGATACGGAAGATCCTCTCTCGCGAATACAGTACGTCGATATCAAGACTTACCTGCCCGACGACATCTTGACGAAAGTCGACCGCGCAAGCATGGCCGTATCACTGGAGGTGCGGGCACCGCTGCTTGATCATCGATTGATGGAGATGGTGGCACGAATGCCCGCTTCGCTGAAGCTGCGGGGCAGGGAGGGGAAATACATCTTCAAGAAAGCGATGGAGCCAACACTCTCAGCTGACATTCTCTACCGCAGTAAACAAGGATTTGCAGTTCCGCTGGCACACTGGTTTCGCAACGAATTGAAAGAAATGGCCCGCGAGGCCATTTTCGGCGTCAAGGATGGAATACTCGATCCACAGTATTTAGAAAAGATCTGGAAAGAGCACCAGCGTGGAACTTTTGATCGCTCGGCCTATCTGTGGTCCGCGCTGATGTTCCGCAAATGGCAACAAGGCTTTGCCGTGGGGGCAAATCGATGAGCGGGATTTGCGGCATCTGCGAGGCTGGTGTCGAGCTTCCTCGTGCAAGCCTTGACGAGATGATAGCGGCGTGCTCGTTGCCGGAAGAATCGGGTTGCGAAAGCCTAATGGGAAATTCCATCGGGCTCGGGGTGAGCCGACGCTGGCCCAATCAACAAATTGGCAGAGTTCGAGGGATTAGAATCGCGCTAGACGCGGATCTTTATAACCACGATGAGATCTCGTCATTTCTTGAAGGAGCAGGTCAGCCCCGTGGCCATATGTCGCTTGCCGAAGAGGTAGCGAATTTATATATCCTTCGTGGGCCGAACTTTGTCGAACATCTCGAAGGGGCATTCGCCGTCGCGATCTGGGACGAAACGCAGCGGCAACTTCTGCTCGCTGTCGATCGTTTCGGATTCAAGACGATCTACTGGAAACGCGACCGGGAACGCTTGCTATTTGCGTCACGCGCCGGAGCTGTGAGAGCCGGCCAGGACTCGCCCACCGAAATCAATCCCGAAGCCATCACCCAATTTCTGCTTTTCAGTGTTGTCCCTGCTCCACTTTCAATCTTTCGTGGGATTGCGAGACTTAGCCCGGGATTTCTCTTGACCTTCCGCGGGGGTGAGCTCAAAACGAGGCGTTACTGGGATCTCGCGTACAGTGAGGACAAGGGCCGGGACGAGCAATATTGGTCGCGGGAGTTGCGCGAAGAAATGCGGGGTGCGGTTCATCGGCACCTGGCCGGCTGCGCGCCCGAAAAGACCGGGTCCTATCTAAGCGGCGGAACGGACAGCAGCAGCGTGGCGGCGTTCATGTCCGAGCGTTGCAAGCCAGCGAATACATTCTCGATATCATTTCCAGTTGAAGGTTACAACGAAATTGAATTTGCGAGGACAGTTGCGAAGCAATTTCAAACGCGGCATCACGAGCTCTGCCTGACTCCAGAAGATGCCGCTATCGCTATTCCGAAGCTCATGCGCTACTACGATGAGCCATTCGCCAACTCCTCTGCGATTGCCTCCTACCACTGCGCGCTCCTCGCTCGTCAGAATGGAATGGACACCTTGTTTGCTGGCGACGGAGGAGACGAATTGTTTGGCGGAAACGCGAGATACGCCGCCGACAAGAAATTTGCGCTGTACCACTCCGTGCCGGAGTGGATGCGACGGATCCTGATTGAGCCGGCGGCGCGTCTGCTACCTGAGACCGACGGGAAGTTAAGCCTGCCGCGACGCTACATCCGGCGCGCGCAGATCGCAAACCCGAGAAGAATTCTGTCCTACAATTTCTTTCTGAATATGGCGGCACAAGAGGTTTTCGAGCCGGATTTTCTGGAACAGTCGAGAGAGTCGGCATTTCTGTCCATTGCGGAAGAGCATTTTGGCTCCGCCAACGCATCGAGCGAATTGAATCGCCTACTGTACATGGATGTGAAGATGACGCTGGCCGACAACGACTTGCGCAAGGTAAGCGGAACGGCGGAGATGGCCGGAATCCGTGTTCGGTATCCTCTTTTGGATAGGCGGCTCGTCGAATTCTCGGGCCGAATTCCAACCAACCTCAAGCTGAAAGGCATGGAGAAGCGATATATTTTCAAACAGGCAATGAAGGGAATCCTTCCGGACCAGGTTCTCCACAAGAAGAAGCATGGATTTGGAGTGCCTTTGGGTGAATGGTTCTTGCACGACGCCAAGCTAAAGGCTCTTGTACAAGACGTATTGGGTGACCCCCGAACACAGCAGCGGGGTTATTTCCGACGGGAATTCCTCGGCAAATTGATTGGCTTGCATAAACAGGAAAATGCGGGTTTTTACGGTGAAATCGTCTGGTACCTCGTGGCACTCGAGCTATGGCACCGCGAGCACCTGAAACCAGTTCGAGAGGTTTCGATTGCCGGCTGAGACCCAAGCGACTGAGCCCTCGACGCGCCAGCGGAGCGGAGACAGCGACGTGGCTAGCCCTCGGCACAGATGGCGTGATGCAGTGGCCGCTAGTCTCTTTCACACCGGGGCCCTCCGGATTCTTCAGGCTTTTACGCGTTATTATGAATTCAGTGGAGGCAACGGCCGCAGGCTGCAGCTTTCGCGCAGAGATGCACATCCGAAGTTTCTGGTTTTGTGCTACCACCGGATAGGGACGAACGGAATCCCGCTGTTCAGCGAGCTTCCGCCCGCCATGTTTGAAGCCCAGATGCGATATGTTCGACGGCGGTATCGAGTTCTATCTCTCGATGATCTCTGTGAGGAAATGGGGAATCCCTCCCGAAAAAGGGATGCCGTCGCAGTTACTTTCGACGATGGGTACCGCGATTTGCATACTCATGCGCTGCCTGTCTTGCGTAAGTATCAGATTCCGGCGACGATTTTTTTGCCGGTAGCTTGTATTGAGACAGGCCAAGTTCCTTGGTATGACCGGATCTTTCTAGCTCTAAAGGTCTATCCCAAGGACGAATTGAGGATCGATGTGGGTCGTCCGCGGAGCTTTCAGCTCTTCTCTTTGAGGGCCAGGCTGGAGACGGCTACGGAAATCATCCAATATTTGCGTACGCTTCCTGACGATCGCCGCAGGGAGTATTGCGCAGCGATGGAAGAGCAGATCACCTTGCCGCAGGACGAACTAAAAGATCGGATGCTGACTTGGGATCAGATTCGGGCCATGGACCGCGAAGGGATAACCTTCGGATCGCACACCATGACACATCCCGCGGTCAGCCGACTGACAGCATCCCAAATGGACCACGAATTGGGAGAGTCTAAACGGGCCCTGGAACAGCGCATCGGTAGCCCAACCGCGCACTTCGCATATCCTTTCGGCCAGCCAGCAGATTGCGGAACGACGGCGCTGCCGTTTCTGGTGCGCATTGGCTATCGTTCAGCATCCACAACCGTCGAGGGCGTGAACGAGCCAGGAGATAACCCTTATCAGTTGCGGCGCTCGCAGGTGGGGAACGAACGGTCGATCTCGCTGTTTGCATTCAGGTTGAACCAGCTTTTCCTCTCCTCGGGAACGCAAAATTCAGCAACCACCGTTCCGGCTGTGGCTCCCGTTCCATGTGAGAAGGTCGCCGAATCGGAACCACAGCGGCCCAGAGCCACCAATGCGTGACATCGTAGTGTTAGCCATAATTCTGGGCTCAGTGCCGTTCTGCTTTTTCAGACCCTTTTTTGGTGCAATGATGTGGGTGTGGATCGCCTACTTTAATCCTCACCGCTTCACGTACGGGATGGCCTACGACTTTCCCGTTTCCACGGTGGTTGCAATCCCTACACTTCTCGGAATTCTGTTCTTTCGCAAAGTGAATCGTGGAATTTTTGTGCGAGAGACCGTGATGCTGCTTGTTTTCTGGGCCTGGATTACCATCACGTATATCAACGCAACGCAGGTCGCACTTTTTGCCGATCATGTGGAAGACGCGCGATATGAGCTAATCAATGTGAGCAAAGTTCTCCTGATGACCTTTGTTCTCATCCTGATGGTCACTTCGAAAAAACGACTAGAGATTCTCTTTCTAGTAACTGCACTTAGTTTTGGCGCCCTGGCGATCAAAGGAGCAGTGTTCGGAGTTCTAACGGGCGGCAATTTTCGCATTTGGGGGCCCCCAAATTCCTTTGTATATGACAACAATGACTTGGGGCTCGCACTGAATATGTGCATACCGATGATGTTCTACTTGACTCGCGAAGTGGAGTCGTCCCGTCTGCGCAAAGTATTATGGTTGTCGTTTTACTGCAGCATTTTTGCGGTTATTTTGAGTTATTCGCGAGGCGCCCTAATGGGTCTGTTGGTCGTCCTGGGCGCGATCTCGCTCAGGTCAAAACAGAAGATACTCGCCGGCGCACTTTTGGCTGTTTTCGCAGTTCTTCTCTTAACATTTGCACCGGCTGCATGGATGGATCGCATGGGAAACTTTGCGCATGGAGAGCTGGACGAATCGGCGCAGGGCCGTCTGCATGCTTGGCAATTCGCCTGGACCTTTGCGTCAGAGTATCCGATCATGGGAGGAGGATTTGAAACGTTCACACCTCAGCTGGAATATCGCTTCACACCTCAGTTTGGCTTTGCCGGACCGCACAGCATCTATTTTCAAACCCTCGGTGAACAGGGATTTGTGGGGCTGGGAATTTTTCTGCTCGTGCTCGGGGGGTGTTTCTATACATTACGGAACCTACGCAGACGCGTCCGGGGACAGCCGTCCTTCGCTTGGATCAACAATTATTCGAACATGATTGAAATCTCGCTCTTGGGGTATGTGGTCAGCGGTGCGTTTCTGCCCCGAGCTTACTTTGATCTTTGGTTTCAACTAGCGGCGGCCACAGCCTTACTGAAAATCCTCTATGACCAGGCGCGATCAAGCCAAATGATGGAGGAAGTGCCAAGCCCCGAAGGAACGGAATTGGTTGACGTACCTGTGGGGTAGTCAGGGCAAGTCCTCCCTTAATAACTGTAAACAGTGATAATGAATTGATCTGATTTTTGAGAAGAGAGATCGCAAGGTTTTGGCGCAGGGGAACGCCGAAATCTTGCAATCTTTTTTTTGGGGGGAAGGGATGAAACCGAGGGCGAAGCCACAGAACAGCGGGGTGAAGGAAAACTTCCCTTCACCGAATCTTTGTGATTTGCCATTTTCCTTTCGGGGACCGGCGACTCGGACGCTCCCTCCAGCAGTTCAATGGCGTCCGACACGGGCGCGCCGTTGACCTTCCCACACTGCAACAGTGATCGAGGCTCTTTGAAGCAATCGAACCCCTACCAGTAAGAGGCCTCGAAAAGGGAAAACCTCAATCAGAAAGTTTGTTTTTTTCGAGAAATTTGCGAACCCACGAGGGAGCCAAAGTCGGGGAAACCAGGATCATCACTGAATTAGGCATGCCGGTCCAAGAACGCCTTCGATGCCCTGCTCATCGTGAACCTGGGAAGGTTGGCGTCTTGGCTTGTATTGCGAGGGCTTTGAGCCTTGTCTGAACTTCTGGATTTTTGTCTTGGGCGTAGCACCCACGACGCCACAAAATCAAACCAGCACACAGGGGTGTTAGCATCAGGAGAGAGATTTGTTGCCTATAAGAATGTCGCGCATCTTGCGACTGCACTCGGCGTTAGGCTACCGACCGCCGGTGGAGTTCGAACAAACGTTGGCGGCATCCAGCCCTAAAGCAGGTGGATCATGATAGGGCGTTCACACAGCGGGCCCCCCTGGGGAGGGAAACGCTGCGCGTGCGATCGTTCGTCGCAGGTAATCCTCGGGATCGCCGTGTCGACGAGGAAAATGTGGACTGGCGAGCCGGAGGACGGCTTGGATCTGAACCGCGGGTCTTCCCAGCGAGAGCAGGGCCAACAGCTTTCGCAATCTCCATATCTTTCAGCCAGGGCTGGAACGTGAGCGAAAACGGAACGTAATGTTCGAGGCGCACTGGCGCGGGGAACTGCGGCGCGGAACGCGACGCCCCGCGACGTGCGCCACGTGATAGAATTCTTTCCCATGACAGAAGACAAACATCAAGAGGTTTTGGATGCGCTCAACGCTGCGATGCAAGGCAAAGCGTGTCCCATGTGTGGCGGGCAAGAACGAACGCTGATTGATAGATTCGGCAGACAAGATGTAAACGAAATAGGCGCGCCCTTCCACAACTCCTTGCGTAAAATAGTGGCGACTACTTTAACCCAGGGATTGACGCATCCCGAGGCAGGATATCTACCATTCGCGATCCTAGTATGCGAGAAGTGCGGCCTCATGACGTATCACCATCTGGGCCGATTGAAGATAGCCTATTAGGCCGGCGCCGAGTGGTTGGCTTATTTTTCTCTTTGGCTCGCTGCCGGCGTTTCTTTTCGGCTGGCGGAAGCGGCATCTTGATTTCCGACGTACGGCTGGATGTACACATCACATCCTTCGCAGTTGCGCGCCCGCAGAAAGCGGATGGTGCCGGTACTGGCCAACTGCGGGGCCGTCCAGAGCCGATCACCGGGAAAGGGGCGACCAGTTTGGTGGTGAATCAAACGGACCAGGTACAGTTCGTTAGGCATTGCAGCAAGTTGCCGCCGGATGGCTTGCCAGGTCAGAAAGAATCCACGGTTGTCCACGAACGCAATTGTGCAATCGAAGCAACGAGCCGTACAATGGATTCCCAGCGGACGGCTGATAGCGTCCTAAAGCGTCTTAACCGTTTGTCTCACCCCAGGGGGCAGGCGCATCACGTAGCGTTCACGGTGAAGGAATGTTCCGGTCGAAGCTGAAGAACATCCAGCAGCGCCATGCGTTGCTGCGCTGATCGACTGGACGCGGCTGGGAGCGCATTTTGCGCGGTACTACCGACCGCCAATTCTCAACGGGCGGACTTCTTATGCCCTTGGAAATTCGCCCGCTCGCCTCTTGGCCGGCTGCGTATGCTCAGCGTGGCACTATCTGAATTCCGTTAACAGGGGCGCGCTCGAAGGACGTAGAAGCCGTACTCGGAATCGCCGCGAGGGTAAAGCTCGCTACGTTCGGAATCGCCAGAACGACATAGTTCCCGACTGGATTGCTCGCCGTTGCCTGTGTAAATGTCCCAGCGAAATCCGAGTTGTAGGTCAGGGTTGCACTGGTGGTTGTGATTCCCGCCCCGCTGATCTGATAGACCCCCGTGTTGCTCGAGTTGTTGCTTTCTCCATCCGCGTAGATGTACACATTGTAGCCGTTCGCGTTCGCCGGCAATCCACTGACCGTCACCGTAGTCGTGTCCATCTCTCCGTTGTCTAAATAGCCCCTCATCATGCGCAGGTTGCCGGCCTGATCCCCGATGGACGACGTGTCCCACACGTCATCGGAAGTCCAACTCACGGTGGCCGTCGTGGGATTCCCGTTCTGATCCACCAAAGCGAACGGAGAAGTGCTGCTGGCTCCG